>Ga0099792_10000592_pt1 | contig 13436 bp, 10 predicted proteins | sample Rivendell_Oct201_8_FD_83780 | JGI IMG/M metagenome (GOLD analysis project Ga0099792, IMG submission 83780) | Vadose zone soil microbial communities from the Eel River Critical Zone Observatory, Northern California, USA -... | ecosystem: Environmental > Terrestrial > Soil > Vadose zone >...
AGTTCGATGCAGGTGTCCTTGTAGCTGAAGGGCTGGCCGGTGGCGACGTTGACGATCTTGCCGGCAGTTTCTTCCTTCAGCGTACAGGCGCGCGTGCTCTGCGATCCCTTCGCAATCGTCGGCGTTTTGGCGGCGAGCGGATTATCGTAGGTATGATGCGCGCCCGGATATTCTACCAGTTGCGCGTCGCGACCGGCGGCCCGCAGCCGCTCGAAATAGGGTCGGCAGGGCGCAACCGTCACATAGTCGTCAGCTGCACCGTGAAACTGCCGGATTGGGCCCGTGACGTCGGTGTCGCCGATGAACGTCGTGGTGCATGACGCATAAAGCGGAATGTGCATGGCAAATACAGCGCGCGGATTCCACATTTGTTGAAACCGCTTCATGCTCGAGTAGAGGGCAGATTGTCCGCCGCGCGAGAAGCCCATGACGGCAATTTTCGCCGGATCGATGCGTGGATGATCGGCGAGCACGTCAAAGGCCCGATAGGCATCGACGATCATGTTGAGCCGGCCCAGCAGCGCCTGGTTGGTGGATGTGCTGGTGATGCCGCGCTCGGAAAAGCTATCGAGCAGGAACGAGGCGACGCCCATTTCGTTGAAGTGCTTGGCCCAGAACTCGTTGCCGCCATTGAGGCCGCCCGAACCATGCAACAGGACGACGACCGGCAGGCGGCCGGTGGCGCGCTGGGGAATCCGCAATTCGCCCGCCAGTGTCACGGCCTTCCCGTTCTTGTCGCCGGCCAGGAACTGCTCATCGCTGAGCGTCAGCGATTGGACGGTGCGCAGTTCCGTGCGCGCCGCCAGATCCTGCAGATTCGGTTCCGCCATCGCGGCAGCGACGAATGCGTTGAGGCCGAGGCCCAACAGGGCGCATGCGGTGGCGGTCACGTGTTTCATTGCGATCTCCATGACGATATCGCGCGGTGCGTCCGTGTGGCCGACCGCGTTTCAAAACGATATGACCATTAAACACTTGAATCCATGAAATGGGTAGAGCGACATAAGCGCGTAAACGCGGTTATGTCGCTCTGACCATTTCAAGTGTTCTTTGCGTCTAAAAAAACCAGCTCACTCGTCGCCACCACCACCACCACCGCCACCGTCGCCGCCACCGCTGTCGCTTCCGAATCCATCATCGTCCTGGAAGTCGGTGGCGTACGGAGTCTCCTGAGTCTCGTATTGCTCCGGTTGAGCCGCATTTTGCGTGTCGTCGTTATATTGCGTGCCGTCGTCGGATTGCGTGTCGCCGCCGTGCTGCGCGTTTCCGCTATCGCTGCCGGCGAAGCCTTGGTCGTCGGCGGAGCTGTCGCCGCGGCCGGAAGGTGGACGGCCGATATCGTTGACCCCGGCGTCGCGCGCGAGGGTTCCACCAGACTCCGAATTCCCGGGCGGTGTGGTTCCGCCGGGCGTGTGTCCCGGCGTGGGGGCAGCGTGTGCCGATCCGCCCATCATGGAACTCATGCTGTTCATCAGCAGCGCTCCGCCGACAGCGCCGGCTACGGCTGCCGCGGCCGTGCCGAGGAAGGACCCGCCCGACCGGGCGGCGGGCGGAGGCATTGCCGGCGCATATCCGGGTTGCTGCGGAGGCGGATAGCCGGGTTGAGGCGGAGGGGCGTAGCCGGGTCCCGGCGGACGTGACGGCGCTGAGCCCTGTGGGGCCGCCGGCGCGGGCCCGCGTTGGCCCCATGGCGAAGCAACAGGGTCGGGCGTCCGGACACTTGGGGCGGACACGCTTGGGACTGACCCGGCGCGCGGAGCGGCGGGGCGCGCCCAGACGCTGTCGCGCCCACCGCCCAGGAAACTGCCGGAAGATTGGGGGGCTGCACTCGCAACCTGGGCCTCCAGCGCCTGAATGCGCTCGTCCGCGTGCTTGAGGGCGGCATCCTGCATCAGGGTGGTCTGGACCAGCGCATAGAGCGCATTGGGGGCCTGCCGCAGCCCATCCCTGATGGCCCGATCGGCATCCGGATCGCGCGGGGAATTCTCGACTGTGGCCAAACGTCCGAATAAGTCGGTAACGAGGCTGCGTTCCTCAGGGGTCATCGGTTCCTCTCCTGGTCTGGTCGTTCCGCATCATGTAGGGCGCTCCGGTGACAGGGGAATGGCCGGAACGGCAATTATTTCTGGTATTTCTGGCCGTTCGGGCCCTTGCGCATGCTTTGGGGTCGTCTCATGGGTGCCAAGGATCGTAGCCCGGATGAGCGCACCTCCTTCAGGGGCGCGACATCCGGGGCTGCCAGTCCCGCATGTCGCTATCTTGCGTGAAGAACGCGATCTGGCTCATCCGCCGAAGCCCGCCCGCGGCGTCAAGCCGCCGTTCGGGCGAAGGCGGCTGCCGGGCTACGAGGTCTACGCGCTTGACTTGGCGCGAATGGGGAGATTTCTCGCGGGCGCCACACCCGTTTTGCGGTCACCCCTCTTGTTTATGAGTCGATACTTGGTACGTTTGCGCAAATCCAATTGTGCTTCCTGCTGCCTTGGAGAATCGGGTATGCGATTTGTTAGTTTATTGTCCTGGATAACGTTAATGCTGGCGCTTGGGGCCGCTCAGGCTCCTGCGCAGACGCGCGGCGTGTATCCGTTGACGACTGAAAAAGAAGGTGCGCTCAAGCCGAAAGACGCGTTCAAGGAATGTGAAGTTTGCCCCGAAGTGGTGGTGATCCCGGCGGGGCAGTTCACCATGGGGTCCCCGGAGGCTGAGGAAAGCCATCTTGACCCCGAAGAACCACAACACTTGGTGACGTTCGCGCAGCCGTTCGCGGCGGGCGCGTTTGCCGTCACTTTCGACGAATGGGATGCTTGCTTGGCGGACGGCGGCTGCGTCGGCTACCGCCCTTTGGATCAAGGCTGGGGCCGCGGTCGCCGTCCGGTGATCAATGTTTCCTGGCACGACGCCCAAGCCTATGTGGCGTGGCTATCGCGCAAGACGGGAAAGACATATCGGCTGCTGAGCGAAGCTGAACGGGAATACGCGGCGCGGGCAGGAACGGCCACGCCATTCTGGTGGGGTACATCGATCTCGACCGAGCAGGCGAACTACGATGGTAACCTTGTGTACGGCAGGGGCCCGAAGGGCGAGTATCGACAACGAACATTACCCGTCGAATCCTTCCAGGCGAATCCCTGGGGTCTCTACCAGGTGCACGGCAATGTATTGGAATGGACCGAGGATTGTTCGAACGACACCTACAATGGGGCACCGTCCGATGGGTCGGCCTGGAATTCCGGAGATTGCAGTCGCCGTGTCCTTCGCGGCGGTTCCTGGTACTACTCTCCGGATTTCGCTCGCTCGGCCTTCCGCGTCAGACTCTACTCCGTCAATCGGACCAACACCCAGGGCTTCCGGGTCGCAAGGACGCTTACGCCTTGAAGGTGGTTTGGAGTCCCGCGTTTACGCGGACTTACTTTCTCAGCCCGTAGGGCGCAATAGCCATAGCGATTGCGCGAACGATCGGATTTGGCACGGTCGTGGCGCTATGGCGTATTGCGACGCGGCCCCCTGCCGCGGGGAAGGGCGGCGCAATACGCCATGGCGCGCGCGAGCCCGCGCCATGGCTCGATTGCGCCCTACTGGAGCCTCCAAACGCCAGCCTCACGCTAACTCCACGCCATATCTCTCAAGCACCCGCGGAAACCCATCGTCCGCAAAATAACCGAATTCCCGCTCGCGCTCGGCGGTCAGCGGGTCGAGGCTACGCAACTCGTCATCGACAAAGCCCGGGTGGCACATCACGACGCTGCCGTCCGGCAGGTTTTCAAGAAAGCGCGGGAATAGATCGGCAAATTTGGCGTCGCTTCCAAAACTATAGGTTCCCGCAAAGGCCGGATTGGTGCGCACCCCAAGCGACTTGGCGCGGCGGCGGAAACCGTGGCTAAAAAAGTCGAGAAGGAGGCCCTTGCGATCGTGGAATCTTTGGCTCACCGGCAGCACGCGGCCGCATTGACGGAGCCAGGCGCCGGGCGCGCGTTCCTTGGCGAGCGCGAGCAAGACGTCGCGGATTTGCGGGAACAGATGGACATGCTGGTGGCCGTCGATGAAATCGGGCGGACGTCCGAATGTTTCGACAAACAGTCGCAGTTGTTCGGCGATTTCGGCTGCGAGTGCGTCCCGTTGCAGACGCCCCAGACAAGCAAGCCCAAGCATCATTGCGAGCGGCGGGAACTGGCCGTTGTGCTTGGGCGCAAAGTTCTGGCTTGCCGGAGAGAAGGGCGCCGTCAGCGTGACATGCAACCCGATGGCGACACGCCGCTCACCGGTATTGAGCTGGTCCAGTTGGGCCGCCTCGGATCGTTGCATGCTGGGCGCCACCATCATGGCCGATGTTGCATTAAGACGGCCACGCACCGCGAGATCGCGGATCGCGATGTCGACGGATTCCGAAATTCCATAGTCGTCGGCGCACAGCCAGATGCGCCGCCGCGCAGATGATGGGATCTGGTTCACGCTATTCGGCAGCCGAACGTGTGGCCTCTACGCCTGCCGCACGCGCGCCATCTTCCTCTTCTGCTGCCGTCTTGAGCGCATGTTCAGCCACGAAATAGACAGGGCGTGCTTTGAGTTCGGAAAGAATCTTGCCGATATATTCGCCCATGATTCCGATCATGACCAGTTGCACGCCGCCGAGCACCATCAGGCCGACCACGACCGACGGATAACCGGGAACCGATTGGCCGAACAAAACGGTCTCGACCAGGATCTGTATGCCGAAGATCAGGGCGGCGAAGGCCAGCAGCAGTCCCAAGAGACTCGCCAACCGCAAGGGCGCAACTGAAAAAGACGTGAGGCCTTCGATCGACAGGCCAAGCAGGGCTCCCATATTCCAGTTGCTGCGCCCGTGCGTGCGTTCCTCGGGCTCATAGTCGACGCGGAATTGCCGAAACCCAATCCAGCTCGCCAGCCCTTTGAAGAAACGATTGCGCTCCGGCAGTTGTCGCAAGGCTGCTGCAGCGCGTGGCGACAGCAGGCGGAAATCGCCGGCATCGGCCGGGATCTTCTGCCGTGCCCCCCAATTGATCATGGCGTAGAAGCCCTTGCTGAATTTGCGGCGCAGCCACGATTCATTTTCACGATGAGCCTTTGCCGTGAAGACGACGTCGAATCCGCGGTCGAGCCAGTGTCCGACCAGCGTCTCGACCAGGGCGGGCGAATGCTGGCCGTCGCCGTCCATGAACATGACGGCGCCAAGGCGCGCGTGATCGAGGCCGGCGAGGAGGGCCGCTTCCTTGCCGAAATTTCGCGATAGCGAAATCAGCTGCACATCGAGCGCATCGGGCTTTAGTTCGCGCGCGACCGCGAAAGTCGCATCGTGGCTGCCGTCATCCACATAAATGACTTCGCAGGCGAGCTTGCGCTGGTCGCGCAGTTGTTTCGCTACCTCGCAGATGCGGTTGTGCAGTGTGGGGAGGTTCTTGGCTTCGTTGAAAACCGGGATGACGATGGAGAGACCCGCCTGCGAGCGTTTGCCGTCGCGGGCCATCTCATCGATTCCTCCTGCCAAGATGACAGCATTGGCCGCCATGTCAGTGCCTTTCTGGCTTATTGTTTCGGGCTTGAGCATAGCGCAGTTGTGCGTGCCTGTCGCGCGAGGGTTCGGTTATCAATGTAGGATGGGGAGAGCCAAAAAAACGCGTCTTCATGCGCTTTTTTTTGCTCTACCCATCTTACGGGGTCCGCCCGGCCCGGCACTTATGCGCCCGTGATCCAAGCCCTCCGGCCGATACCAACCAAATGTTTCATAATTACATAGTAAGGGTGGGTGGGTGTCGCCAGTCATGCTAGTGATCCGGCCTGACGCTTGGTACCCAAGCGTCAGGCCGGATCACAAGCGAAGCCAGTCATGCAGATATTTGCGCATTTTGAACCTCTTGCCCGCCGCTTGCGCGCGGGCTCGCCCGGGCGCGCCGTCATCGCCAAGGCGGTCAGCTTCGCTATGGTGGGGCTTGTCAATCTGGTCGTCGATTTCGGCATTTTTTCGTTCGCCTATTTTCACTTGGCGCTGCCCATTCTGGTCGCGAACGTCATGTCCTGGTGTGTGGCAGTATCGGGATCCTATGTGATGAATTCAATGACAACCTTTGCGTCGGAATCCGGACGCCGCTTGCGGATTAAGGATTATGGGAATTTCGTGGTTTCGCAAATCGGCGGCTTGATCACCAGTTCGACGGTTTTGCTGGTTGCGTCCTATTTCGTGCCCGTGATCTTGGCCAAACTGCTGGCCATCGGGGTCGGCTTCCTGGTCAATTTCTCGCTGTCCCATTTCTTTGTGTTCCGGCGGCATGCGAAGAACACTGAAATCGATGATCCGGTGTCCTCGAAATAATGAAACCCCTTTGGGAGGTTGGCGCTTTGCAACACGACGAGAACCTCAAGGTCGAACGGCCGAGTTTTGTCACGCACCTGGAATGTTCGGCGACCGGCGAGCACTACCCGGCCGATCAGGTGCACAATCTGTCGCGCGCCGGCAAACCCTTGCTGGTGCGCTACGACCTCACGGGCGTTCGTGGCGCGTTGAGCAAGGAAGAGCTGGCACGACGTCCGGCCGATCTCTGGCGCTACCGCGAATTGCTTCCCGTCAGGCGGGTCAAGGATATCGTCAGCCTGGGCGAGGTCATGACGCCGCTCTTGCGGATGCCGCAGCTCGAACGCCTCACCGGCGGCGGCGAAATCATTGTGAAGGACGAAGGCCGGCTGCCGACCGGCTCGTTCAAGGCACGCGGCCTCGTCATGGCGGTGTCGATGGCCAAGGCGCTCGGCATCAAGCACATGGCGATGCCGACCAACGGCAATGCCGGTGCGGCGCTTGCCGCCTATGCGACCAGCGCCGGCATCAGGGCCACCATCTTTTGTCCGGAGGATACCCCGGAGGTGAATGTCAGCGAGATCGCGCTGCAAGGAGCGGCGGTCTATCGCGTCAACGGCCTGATCGATGATTGCGGCAAGATCGTCGGCGACGGCAAAGCCAAAGTCGGCTGGTTCGATACGTCGACGCTCAAGGAGCCCTACCGGATCGAGGGCAAGAAGACGATGGGGCTGGAACTCGTCGAGCAGCTCGGCTGGGACGTGCCGGATGTCATTCTCTATCCGACCGGCGGCGGCACCGGCCTCATCGGGATGTGGAAGGCTTTTGCGGAACTGGAGGCCATCGGGTTCATCGGCAGCAAGCGCCCGCGCATGGTGGCGGTCCAGGCGACCGGATGCGCCCCGATGGTGCGCGCCTATGAGGCAGGCGTTGAACATGCGCCACGATTCGAGAATGCCCATACGATCGCCTCCGGCATACGCGTGCCGCAGGCGGTCGGCGATTTCCTGATCTTGAGGGCGGTGCGCGAAAGCGGCGGATTTGCCATCGCGGTTTCGGATGAGGCGATCACGGCGGCGCTGGCGGAGGCCGCGCGCCTCGAAGGTTTTTTGATGTGCCCGGAGGGCGCCGCGACCTATGCGGCCTACAAGGAGGCGCTCGCCGATGGCCGCATCAGGCGTGACGAGCGCGCTGTATTGTTCAACTGTGCAACGGGCCTCAAATATCCATTGCCGCCGTCGCGGCAGACGCTCGACCGCCACAAGCCGATTGATTATGCGGCGTTGTGATAGGATGATGGTGCTGTTGATGTGAATCGATGAAAGTGAAGCGAGTTCGGTGTGACTCCCTCTCCCCTCCGGGGAGAGGGTTGGGGTGAGGGGGGCTAGGACTCTCGATTGGTCTTAGCCACCCGCCTAAAGGGCGTGACGTTCGGCTCGATTACTTCTGAGCCCGGGTTGAGCCCTTGCGAAACCCGGGGCCGTTCTCGGATCGAGACATAGCGCCCAAAGGGCGCGCTTTATCTCGACCTGAGTTGCGCTGTACCCCCCTCACCCCAGCCCTCTCCCCAGAGGGGAGAGGGAGTCACACCGCGTTCGTTGAAAATTCATCGGCCAACACAAGCTGGTGCGAACGGGCAAAATGCAACGACGCGAATTCATGACCCTCCTTGGTGGCGCGGCGCTCGCCGTCCCGGTCATTGCGCGCGCGCAACAGCCCGCACAGCAGCCCGCGCCACAACCCACCCAACAGCCTGCCAAAGTGTGGCGCCTCGGAATCATTGTCGGTGGAAACCGCACCGCGGCCCACGATGGCCTGCTGCAGGGGATGACTGAACTTGGGCACATCTCCGGCAAGGACTATGTAACCGACTGGCGCTTTGCCGGCGGTCGCTATACGCAATTTGGGAATTTCGCCCAGGACTTCGTGGCGCGCAAAACCGACGTAATCTTCGTCAGCACTGCGGCAGCGGTCGACGCGGTGCGGCAGGTGACGCGCACGATCCCGATCGTGATGGGCTATTCGGTCGATCCGGTGGCTTCCGGCTATGCGACGAGTCTGGCGCGGCCGGGTGGCAATACCACGGGGCTCGCAAGTTCCCCCGACGATTCCGACGCGCGGCATGTGGCGCTGCTCCGATCAATCGTGCCAAACCTTACGCGCATCGGCGTGCTCATCAATCCGGACACTTCGGATTATGCGATGATCCAGAAAAATGCGCTTGCCGAGGCCCAAAAAGCCGGCCTTGAACTTGTTTGGGCCGATGCGCGGGTACCGAACGATTTCGATACCGCCTTCGCCCAGTTCACGCGCGCACGCGCAGAGGCTGTGCGGGTGACGGACGATTTCCTGTTCTTGCAGGAGCAATACAAAGTGGCCGAACTCGCACTCAAGCATCGGTTGCCGTCGATCTTTCCCGATCGCGACTATGTGCAGGCCGGCGGGCTCATCAGCTATGGGGAGAGTTTGCGCGAATACTATCGGCGAGCCGCATCATATGTGGATCGCATCATCAAGGGGGCGCGCGCCGGCGATCTCGCGATCGAGCGGCCGGGGCGGCAGATCGCGGTCAATCGCAAGACCGCGCGCGCACTCGGACTGACGATTCCGCCGGAGATTCTCAACGTGGCGAATGAAGTTGTCGATTAGGCAGGGTCGCAATCGAATGCTAATGTGCCGTTCGGCTCTGTTCGATGCGTATTACACGAGGCACGATATGACAATACTCCGGTCTGTTCTCCGGTCTGTGGTTTTGATTGCGGCGTTCATGGCGGGTGCCTTCAGCGCCAGCGCACAGGTTTTTCCAGCCAAGCCGCTGACCATCATCGTGCCGTTCGCGGCTGGCGGTCCCTCCGATGCGATGTCGCGCATTCTCGGCGAGCGCATGAAGGCGTCGCTCGGCCAGCCCCTTATCGTTGAAAACGTGACGGGAGCGGCCGGCTCGATTGGCGTCGGGCGCGCGGTTCGTGCCGCACCCGACGGCTACACCATCAGTTTCGGCCATCTCGGCACTCATGTGGCCAATGCGGCGATCTATGCACTGCCATACGACATGCTGACCGACCTCGAACCCGTGATCCTGCTGCCAAGCAATCCGATGGTGGTCGTGAGCCGCAATTCGCTCCCCGCCAAGACCTTGCCGGAACTCATCGCATGGCTCAAAGCCAATCCCGACAAGGCCACCGCCGGCACGGCCGGCGCCGGATCCGGCTCCCACATCGCCGGCGTCTATCTGCAAAGCCTGACCGGCCTTAAAATGCAATACGTGCCCTATCGCGGAACTGCGCCGGCCTTGACGGATCTGGTAGCGGGCCAGATCGATATCATCGTCGACCAGGCATCGAACTCGATGCAACAGATAAGGTCCGGTAACATCCGCGCCTATGCGATCACGGATAACAAGCGCCTGGTTGCCGCGCCCGATATCCCGACCGTGGATGAAGCCGGACTGCAGGGCCTTCACATGATGCTGTGGGCCGGGTTTTGGGTGCCGAAAGGCACGCCCAGAGACGTGATTGGAAAACTAAACGCCGCCGTTGTCGAGGCGCTCGCCGACCCGACGGTGCGCACGCGTCTCAACGACCTTGGGCTGGAAATTCCTCCGCGCGACCAGCAGACGCCGGCAGCGCTCGGTGCCTGGCACCGGGCCGAAACCGCGAAATGGGTGCCGATCATCAAGGCGGCAGGGATCAAGCCGGAGTGATTCACCGGATGCGGCCGTCGGATTGATCAATGTCCGGGTGAGGCTTGACCGGGAATAGCCGGACCTTCGCGGAATCCATGCGCGTACAATAAATGGGTTGATCGCGCAGGCGCCGATTGCCTCGGGTGCGGTCGGGATCGCGGCCGTCGACGGTCAGAGTTACCCCATCGAGCGCCAATTGCGGAAAGCTGTCGTCGCTTCGAAACGTGCCGCCGACGATCTTGCCGTCTGCCTCGAAATCGCAATGGGATTTGTAATCCCCGCTCTGCCATTTTCTTCCCGTGGCGGAAAGATTCCCCGGCTTTTCAGGGTCCGCTTTGATTATGAGCAAAGCATTGTTGGCAAGCCAAAGCCCCGTAAATCCTTGGCGCGCCGGCTCAAGATTGGTGAGCATTGCGAGCCGTTCGTTTTGCCGCAGGAGCAATTCATTGCGCGCATTGCCGGTGTGATGGCGCTCCGTGAATTGCTTGTCCCATGCCGGAAGGAGGTTTGCATCGAATGCAACCGCATTGTCCTTGGCCCAGGCGCGCTGGTCGTCGCGCAGGAAACCAAAGGTCTTTGCTTCGAGTTTACGTTGAATGTCGCGGTAAGCTTGGGCGATTTCAACATCGCGGGCAGCGAGGTCGGGATCGCCGCAGATTTCCTCTTCGTCGGGCAATTTGGCGGTGGCACAGGAGAATGACGGAGATACCACAGCGGCCGGCAAGCCGCTGCGTGGCTCCGCTGCGGCGACCAAAAAGTAGCTTCCCGTGATCTGTTCAGGCACGCCACAAAACGAATCCATTTCGCTCGGCATCAGCACGATGCGCAATGTATTCCCTTGCAGGCGCAGCCGCAGCCGAAAGGGACTATCGGCCGGATCGCCAGCCGCGGGCGGGTCGTCGTCGACAATCCGCGTCGCCATGCCGGCAAGCCATCCATCGCGATCCGGCTTGACCTGCGCAACTGCATTGCAAGTCGTATCGTCGTCGGTTGCATCCGTCGCCTTGTTGGTGACCGTTATTCGAATTGTCCCGGAATCAAGAGCCTCAAGCTTGGCCTCGCTGAAGGTGTTGACCCATCGACCGGCCAGACCTCGGGCTGCGTTCGATGCCAGCCCTTCCAGCAGTTTCATGCGGTCCTGCATGGCCTCCAGGATCCGTTGGCGCTCCGGATCGTCAGCGCGTGTGAATTTGTTCTTGTACTTGACACCGAGCGCATCGAAGAACCAGCGCTGGTCGCGTCGCAGCAGCATGGTGGTGAGCTTGTCACCGGTCCCAAGGCGGACAAGGATATTGTCCATGGCGCGGTCGAGCCCGGCCAGTTCTCGATCGGCGCAGACCGCCGCAAACGCCTCCAGACCTGGCCGCGAACAGTCGAAGGCCGGCGCGGCGGATGCCACGACGCAGGAGCAGACCCATAGTGTGAGACAGGCGAGGATTCTTAATCCATTCATCATCAGGCTCCGGGATCATCCGCAATCTGGGGCAAAATTGCAGATAGCGCCCGCCGGGCGCCCCGCGATGTTATTGAACACAAATCACGCTCCAATGCGGCTTTCATCTATCTTGGACGCGGCAAGACCCGGCCTGGTTCAAACCTCAACGGAATTTACCTGTGCGCTTAACAACCGCTGCGGCAGTCCCGTCTGAATATGCGCGGCATCGCTTCCTAATGCCAGAGTAACTGCTAAGCTGCGGCACGTACATCATCCGGAAACACTTCCAGGCGACTATGGCGATCTCTGATTTTCCTGCCTTTCGTCGCTATGCCGGATTGCTCGACGCGGCCTGGCCGAAGCGCGCATGGATCGCCGCCATTCATCTCGTGGCCCTGGTTCACATCTACCTGACGGAATACAGCGCCTTCCGCATCGCATTGGCACTGTTCACCTGGGGCCTGCTCAATTGCTTCTGGCTCGTCGCGTTCAGGCGGCCCGCGATGGCAGCCGCGCTCTCGCTCATCATGGTCGAAGCCTTGATTGTGCTGTCGCGATTCAAGTTCGACATCCTGGAAATGAACGTAAGCTTCTTCGATTTTCTGGTTGTCGACGCCGATACGGTGTCGTTTTTGCTGAGGGCCTTCCCGGATTTACGAATGCCGGCCATCATCGCGATTTTGGTGACGCCGTTGGCGCTCATCCTGATCTGGCGACGAGATCCGTTTCGCGTCCGGCGGCGGGTTTCGGCGGTGAGCGGTTGCGTGTGTCTTGTCGCAATCGACGGAATTGCGAGTACGACGCCGGAACAGGTGTGGGAGGCTTTCCAAGGCGTCAATCACATATCCTACTTCGCCCGCTCGGGGGTGGTTTCCGTTTCCGAACTCATGACTCACGGGTTCCTGGATTCCGATCCCGTCGCTACCGATCGGCTCAACTTTGTGCCCGGCGAAACGTGCCAGCCAGCGGGCAAGCCGCCGCACATCATCATGCTGCTCGATGAATCAAGCTTCGACATCACGGCTGCGCCCGGCATCAAGGTCCCGAAAGACTACCAGCGGCATTTCCGTTCGTTCGACGGCAAGGCGCGCTCCTTTCTCGTCGAAGGTAGCGGCGGCCCGACCTGGTACGCAGAATATAATGTGCTCACCGGGCTTTCCACGCGATCATTCGGGCGATTTCAATTCAACGTCACGCGGCTGGCCGCCGGCCGGGTCGAGCGCGGCCTGCCGCAGGCGCTACGCAAATGCGGGTATAAGACGTTCAGCCTGTTTCCCTATTATGGCTCGTTCCTGAGTTCCCGCCGGTTCCAAATGACCACCGGCATTGAACGTTTTATCGATCTGAGCGAAATGGGCGCGACGGATGATCTTCAGCCTGATCGTTTCTTTTACGAACACGCTCTGAATCTGATCCGGCGCGAACTTGGGTCGGTACCGCTGTTCATGTTTACCTATGTGACCGTCAATCACTTTCCGTGGGATTGGGTATTTCGCCCCGATCTGACGCCGGAGTGGAAACAACCCGGCAATGATCCAAGCATTGACGAATATATTCGGCGGCAGACCATGAGCGGGCGCGACTATGCGGACTTTCTCAGGCGGCTGGCCCAAGAGTTTCCGCAGGAGTCGTTTCTGCTGGTGCGGTTCGGCGACCACCAGCCTGCATTGTCTGCAAGAATTATCGATCCGTCACTCGACGAGGCCGCGCTCGCGCGACGTTTTGCGCAATCCGACCCGCGGTATTTCAAGACCTATTACGCGATCGACACGATCAATTTCAAACCGGTCGATTTGTCCTCGGCGCTCGGCGTGTTGGATGCGCCTTATCTGCCGCTGGTCATCCAGGAAGCCGCCGGCCTGCCGCTTGATCCTTCGTTTGCGGAGCAGAAGCGCATTTTCAAGCGGTGTGGTGGCGTGTTCTATGGCTGCGCCGGAGGAGCGGAAGCGAGGCGATTCAACAGGATGCTGATCGATGCCGGGTTGATCAAGGGATTATGATCAATTCGGCATCGC
>Ga0099792_10000596_pt1 | contig 13401 bp, 10 predicted proteins | sample Rivendell_Oct201_8_FD_83780 | JGI IMG/M metagenome (GOLD analysis project Ga0099792, IMG submission 83780) | Vadose zone soil microbial communities from the Eel River Critical Zone Observatory, Northern California, USA -... | ecosystem: Environmental > Terrestrial > Soil > Vadose zone >...
CTCCGCGATGCTGGTGTTCATGGCCGCGTGGTCGCTCCTGGTGTATTCACCGATCGCCCACATGGTGTGGGAGCCGACCGGTTGGCTCAACAAGGCGGGCGTGCTCGACTATGCAGGCGGCACGGTGGTGCACATCAATGCAGGCGTCGCCGGCCTCGCCAGCTGCCTGGTGCTCGGCAAGCGCCGGGGCTACGGCAGAGAGGCGATGGCGCCCCACAATCTGACGCGGACCGTGATCGGTGCCTCGCTGCTATGGGTGGGCTGGTTCGGCTTCAACGCGGGTTCGGCGGGAGCCGCCGACGGCCGCGCGGGCATGGCGATGCTGGCGACACAATTGGCCACTGCGGCGGCTGCGCTCGCCTGGGCTTCCGCTGAATGGATCAGCCGGGGCAAGCCCAGCGTGCTGGGCATTGCGTCGGGCGCGGTCGCTGGGTTGGTCGCCATTACGCCGGCGTCCGGCTTTGTGGGTCCGACCCCGGCCGTGATCATCGGGATCGTTGCGGGGGTGGTATGCTTCATTGCAGCAACCTCCCTCAAGCACGCCCTGGGCTACGACGACTCGCTGGACGCGTTCGGCGTGCACGGAATCGGCGGCATTGTCGGCGCGCTGCTCACCGGCGTATTCGCCAGCAAGGAGATCAGCGGTTTGGACGGCTCCGTGCTCATTCAGTTGAAAGGCGTTGCCGTGACCGTCATTTATGGATTCGCGGCGAGTTTCATCATTCTGAAGGTCATCGATATGACCGTTGGGCTCCGCGTCACCGAGGAGCAGGAGCGCGAAGGCCTGGATATTTCCCTGCATGGGGAAAGTATCGAGTAACCCGAGATGGGTTTAAACTAGGGCTATGTTGCGCGAACCTGGTTTGTCTGAATCATCCCCGCGGCTCTCGAGAGCTCGATCACGTCTCTGCAGCGACACGCGTCGTCAAGGAGCATAACGCCACAACAAAATCCTAAAGACCGCCAACGCGGAACGGATCCGATCTTCATCGGTCTATTCGACTGGCGCGTCTTGCCCGATCGCAACGGAGGATCCGATGTTTATCAACAACGATTTTTCGGAGCAGCAGAAAATTCAGACCGTCGGCGTGTTGCCGACACGCCGGCCTGCAGAATATCAGCAAGAGCTGAAGGCATACGATTCCGCGATGCACGCCATGACGGACTTCACCAGCAAGTTCGCGATCACCGTCGCTCCGGATAGGCAAATCGATGCGGCACTGGCTGATATGGTGAGGCTGAGCGTGCGCGCCATGCTGGTGGTGCGAGCTGAGAGCGTCATCGGTCTCATCACCTCCTACGACATCGAGGGTCCGCGTGCGGCTCGATTCGCCGAGCGGCCGCAAGCGACTCGGCGCGAAGACATCACGGTGGGCGACATAATGACCGAGTGGGAGGATCTGCCCACCTTGGATTGGCGTACGGTTCAAACGGCGAGGATTTCGGACCTGCTCGAGATATTTGCGGGCGTCGGAGTCATGCATTTGCTGGTGGTCGAGAGCGATGAACGCGGAGCCGAAGTGGTGCGCGGCCTCATATCCCGTTCGCGAATCGAGCGGCAGCTTCACGAAACCGAATTTTGGCCAAGAATTGCCGTGGATACGATTCGCCGAACGAATCAAAATGGAGGGGGACCGTGAAGGCGCCAACGGCTTCCTCAGCGGCCGGTTAGCTGCGCCACGCACTCCATACCGCGGCAAGCGCAACGGCGCCGGCCTTTCCCATATTGTGAACAATTCGTGACGGCACCGCGCTTGCCGGCGGGGCCGCCTGACCGTCCGTTTTTTGCGACAGCCTCGGCGCTGCAGCTTTACAGCACCAGAAAATCGTGATCAAAGTCTCACTTCGCGATCGATTATGCCAGGTAGTCTCGCTCTGCCTGGTTCACGGCCACCTACGGAGATACTTGAATGAGCAATCCTTACGACAGTGCGACCGAACGCGCATCGATCCTGGGTCCTACATTGTATTTCAAGGGCGATCTGACGGCCGAAGAGGACCTGTTGATTCAAGGCCGCGTCGAAGGATCGATCACGCACACACAGCGTTTGACGGTCGGCGCGCAAGGCACGGTCAAGGCGAATATCCGCGCGCAGCTCATCATCATCGAAGGAACCGTCGACGGCGACCTGCAGGCCGATAAATCCGTATTCGTGAAAGAGACTGCGAAGGTTTGCGGCAATATCTATGCGCCCACCGTCAGCATAATGGAGGGCGCCAATTTCAGCGGCAGCATCGACATGGGCGGCAAGAAGACCGGCCAGCTGACCGGCCAGCTGACCGGCAAGCAGGATGCCGCGGCCACCCGGACCGTCAAAGTTTCCGGCGGTGTTGGCTGACAATGTCCTGGTTTAAGAAACCCCTCGATGGAGATGCTCCCATGATGAACAGCAATTCAAGCGGCCGCGCGCCTGCGCCAGAACCCTCCGTGACACGGCCCGAACCGCGCGAGCCTCGAGCCGAAGCCCGAGTCGAACCCCGTTCGCCGCAGCCCCGGGCACCCGAACCGCGTGCGCCTGAAGCACGAGCGCCGGAGGCGGCGCCGCGTGCGTCCGTACTGGGCCCAACCTTACGATTTCGGGGCGAGTTGTCGGCCCAAGAAGATCTGATCATCCAGGGCAGCGTGGAAGGCTCGATCACGCACACGCAGAGCCTGACGGTGGGAACCGATGGCTCCATGAAGGGTGATATTCGCGCACGGGTCATCGTGATCGACGGCAAGGTCGAGGGCGATCTGTATGCCACCGAATCGGTGAGTGTCCGCGCCACTGCGAAGGTCAAAGGCAATGTTTTCGCTCCGCGCGTGGGGATCACCGAAGGCGCGTTCTTCCAGGGGCAAATCGAAATGCAGCCGTCCGGAGCGGCCGTGCAGGAGCACAGTGCGCGTCTGCGCCAGGCGGCCTTGGCGCCGCCGATGGACGGGCCTGCGGTCGATCACATGCTGGGGGCGAGCTGAGGTAGGCGCTGCATTTGAGGCCGCCTCTGGCTCAAGGCAGGAACAATTCGGGATCGACCCAGGCGCGATTGAGGCTCAAACCCCAATGCAGATGGGGTCCGGTCGCGCGCCCGGTCATGCCGACGGCGCCGATACGAGTCCCCGCCGCCAGGCGTTGGCCGGGTTTCACGTCGATGGCACTCAAGTGGCAGTACATGCTGATCAAGCCGCGCCCATGATCGACGAACACGGTATTGCCGTTGAAGAAATACTCGCCGGTGTCGACCACCGTGCCGGCGATGGGTGTCCGCACGGGGGTGCCGGTGGGCGCAGCGATGTCCATGCCGCTGTGCGGATTGCGCGATTCGCCGTTGAAGATTCTGCGCGACCCGAATGAGCTGCTGCGCGGACCGGGTACCGGCTGGGGCAAGCGCAGGGATTCCGGCGGCGGTTCGGTCCAGTGGCTCAATGCGTGGTCGATGCGGATCTTCTCTTCGTTGACCCGCGCCAGATCCGCCGCCGATAGGTTGACCTGGCGCGGGGCTACTTTCAAGGATTGGCTGGCGTATTGCTTGTTGCCCACCGAAAATTCAATGACCTGTCTGCCGTTGGTTCCGCGCACGGTCACCTGCCGCATTCCCAGCGGCGCCGACAGCGGAATGCCGATGACCGCAACCCATTTCGAATCGTCCGGAAGCACCAATGCCCGATGCCCGTCGGCGTCGATGTAGGGCAGGGACTGACCCTCCGAATCCAGGTGCAGTATCTTGACACCGCCGGGCACGGCATTCTCATGCGGCAGATCCACCTCCATGGCGAGCGTGGGATTCGAGACCGTGAGCGCCACGCTCGCGCCAAAGAGCACGAGCAGGGTTCGAAGCGCCGGCCGACCGACGCCGGCGGGGATTTTCAGGCTCACGAAGCGCCTTCGACTTTGGCGCGAATCCTGCCTTGCGCCAGCCGCGCTTCGATGATCGTGCCCGGCTTGGCGTGCTCGGCATTGCGCAGGATCTCACCGCTCTCGACGCTGACGATGGCATAACCCCGCTCCAGGGTGGCGAGCGGACTGACGGCATTCAGCGTGCGGACCAGAGGCAGCAGCCGTTCGCGTCTCGAGTTGAACGCGAGACGCCATGCGCGATATAGCCGTTGGTCCAAATTCTCCAGACGCAACCGCTGCTGCTGCAGGCGTGTCGACGGACTCACCTGCGCGGCTCGTCCCGTCAACCAGCGCAATCGCTCGCGATGCTCCTGGAGCCGGCGGCGCAGCGCGCGGACCAGCGACTGTTCAAGTTCATCCAATCGTTGTGCCTGGGCGTCCAAGCGCGCCGCCGGACTCACTTGGCCTAAGCGCCCCGCGAGCCAGGTCAGGCGTTCGCCGTGCTCCTCGAGTCGACGGCGCATGCAGCGCTGCAGGCGGGCGCCGAGCCGCACGAAGGCATTGAGCCATTCTCCGGCATCGGGCACCGCCAGCTCCGCGGCGGCGGAGGGTGTGGGCGCGCGCACATCCGCGGCGAAGTCGGCAATGGTGAAATCGATCTCATGACCAATGCCGGTGATCACCGGGATGGGCGAAGCCACGATCGCGCGCGCCAGGCGCTCGTCGTTGAACGCCCAAAGATCTTCCAGGGAACCGCCGCCTCTGCTAAGGATCAACACATCGCATTCGGCACGCCGGCCGGTCAACTGGAGCGCCGCGACGATTTCCGCCGCTGCCTGCGCGCCCTGGACGGGCACCGGATAGATCATCACGGCCGCCGCGGGAAAACGCCTCGCCAGCACGTGCAGAATGTCGCGGATCGCGGCGCCGGTGGGCGAGGTGATGATGCCGATGCGCCTGGGAAGGCTTGGCAAAGGGCGCTTTCGCTCCACGGCGAACAGGCCCTCCAGCTTGAGTTTCGCGCTCAACTCTTCGAACTGCCGTTTCAAGGCGCCGAGACCCGCGTCCTCCATGTGATCGACGATGAGCTGGTACTCGCCGCGCGGCTCGTACAGCCCGATGCGAGCCCGAACCAGCACCTTTTGGCCGTCCCGGGCCGTGAAGGAACACAGCATATTTCGCTGCCGGAACATGGCGCAGCGAACCTGCGCGGTGGCGTCTTTGAGCGAGAAATACCAGTGCCCGGAGCTGGGTCTCGCAAAATTGGAGATTTCGGCCTCGAGCCACAAGGTGCCGAACCCGCGCTCGAGCAGCACTCTGACCTCGCGGTTGAGCCGCGAAACACTGTAAATATCGCGGTCCGGGCGTGCCGGTAGGGATGCGCTTTCGGCTGGTTCCATGGGCAAATGATAGCGGTTTACCGCGCAGCGGGGGCAAGGTACAATGCGCCGCCTCTTAGATGAACCCGTGAACGCTACCCTATGCGTATTCTTGAAGAGGCACTCACATTCGATGACGTCCTGCTCGTGCCGGCATATTCCGAGGTTTTGCCCCGCGACGTGTCGCTGGCAAGCAAGCTGACCCGGGAGATCAACGTCAATCTGCCGGTGATTTCCGCCGCAATGGACACGGTCACCGAGGCCCGCCTGGCCATCACCATTGCCCAAGAGGGCGGCATCGGCATCATCCACAAGAACATGTCCATCGACAACCAGGCACGGCAAGTCGACCGGGTGAAGAAGTTCGAAAGCGGCGTGATCAGCGACCCGATCACCGTGAATCCCGACATGACGATCCGCCAAGTCATCGAACTGACCCGCGCGAAGAACATCTCCGGAGTGCCGGTGGTGCTCGGCACGAAAGTGGTCGGCATCGTCACGCATCGCGACCTGCGCTTTGAAACCAAGCTCGATGCTCCGGTGTCCTCGGTGATGACGCCGAAGGATCGCCTCATCACCGTGCGCGAGAACGCGCCCAAGGAACAGGTGCTCGCGCTGCTGCACAAGCACCGCATCGAAAAGGTGTTGGTGGTTGCCGGCGATCACGAGCTCAAGGGCATGATCACGGTCAAGGATTTTCAAAAGGCCACGGAATTTCCCAATGCCTGCAAGGACAGCGTCGGAAGCCTGCGCGTCGGCGCGGCGGTGGGTACGACGCCGGATACCTTGGATAGAGTCGGGGCATTGCGTGAAGCAGGGGTGGACGTCGTCGTGGTCGACACTTCGCACGGCCACTCGCGGGGCGTGTTGGAGACGGTGGCGAGAATCAAGGCGAAGTATCCCGACATCCAGGTGATCGGCGGCAATATCGTCACCGCCGAAGCGGCGCTCGATCTCGTCAAGCACGGAGCCGACGCGGTCAAGGTGGGCATCGGGCCCGGTTCGATCTGCACGACGCGCGTCATTGCGGGCGTCGGCGTGCCGCAGATCAGCGCGATCGCGCGCGTCGCCAAGGCACTGGAGGGCACCGGCGTGCCGGTGATCGGCGACGGCGGAATCCGGTACTCCGGCGACATAGCCAAGGCCCTGGCGGCGGGAGCGCACTGCGTGATGATCGGCGGCATGTTCGCGGGCACCGAGGAGTCTCCCGGCGACGTGGAACTCTACCAAGGCGGCTCCTATAAGGCGTATCGCGGCATGGGATCCCTGGGCGCGATGTCCCAGGCTCATGGCTCCAGCGACCGCTACTTCCAGGACACCACGACGGAACTTGAAAAGCTGGTGCCGGAAGGCATCGAGGGACGCGTACCCTACAAGGGCAGTCTCGTGGCCATTCTGCTCCAGCTGTCGGGCGGTCTGCGCGCGGCGATGGGCTACACCGGCAGCAGCAGCATCGAGGAAATGCGCACGCGTCCGCAATTCGTGCGCATCACCAGCGCCGGCGTTCGCGAGAGCCACGTTCACGACGTGACCATCACCAAAGAAGCGCCCAACTACCGGATCGGTTGATGCGGGATATTCACGCGGACCGAGTTCTCATACTCGATTTCGGGGCTCAGTACACACAGTTGATCGCGCGCCGCGTGCGCGAACTCGGGGTGTATTCGGAAATCTACGCCTGCGACGCCGACGCGGAGCAAATCAAGCGCTTTGCGCCGAAGGCGATCATTCTTTCCGGCGGCCCTGAATCGGTGTACGACGCCAAAGGTCCCGAAGCACCCCGGGAGGTATTTTCGTTGGGCGTTCCGGTGCTCGGTATTTGCTATGGCATGCAGACCATGGCGGCGCAGCTTGGCGGTCAAGTCGAATCATCCAGTCATCGCGAGTTCGGCGCCGCGCAGGTCCGGCCGACGGCCGACTCGCGGCTGCTCGATGGTCTCGAAGACAATCGCGACGCTCAAGGGCGGCGGGTGCTCGATGTGTGGATGAGTCACGGCGACCATGTCGTCGCCGTTCCCCCGGGATTCAAGGTCATCGGATCGAGCGACAACGCGCCGCTTGCCGCGATGGCCGACGAGTCGCGTCGATTCTATGGACTGCAATTTCACCCTGAAGTGACCCACAGCCTGCAGGGCACCGAAATTTTGCGGCGCTTCGTCCGCGAAATTGCCGGTTGTTCGGGGAGCTGGGAATCGCGCAATATCATCGAGGACAGCGTGGCGAGAATTCGCGCGCAGGTCGGTTCGGACAAAGTCCTGCTCGGACTGTCGGGCGGCGTGGACTCGTCGGTGCTGGCCGCGTTGCTACACCGCGCCATCGGCGCACAGCTCACCTGCGTGTTCGTGGATCACGGGCTTCTGCGGCTCGGCGAGGGCGATCAGGTGATGGCGACGTTCGCGGAGCACATGGGCGTGCGGGTGATTCGCGTCGATGCGGAGCAGCGGTTTTTGGCAGCTCTCGCCGGCGAGGCGGACCCGGAGAGGAAGCGCAAGATCATCGGGCGCATGTTCGTGGAAGTGTTCGACGAGGAAGCGGCGAAGCTCGAGGACGTGAAGTGGCTCGCTCAGGGCACGATTTATCCGGACGTGATCGAATCGGGCAGCAAGACCGGCAAGGCGCATGTGATCAAGTCGCACCACAATGTGGGCGGATTGCCGCAGCACATGAAGCTGAAGCTCCTGGAGCCGCTGCGCGAATTGTTCAAAGACGAGGTACGCAAACTCGGCATCGAGCTCGGGCTGCCCAAGGACATGGTGCACCGGCACCCCTTTCCCGGCCCCGGCCTGGGTGTCCGGATCCTGGGTGAAATTCACAAGCCGCATGCGGATCTACTGCGCCGGGCGGATGCAATATTCATCGAGGAGCTGCGCCGCCATGATCTCTACGACAAGGTCAGCCAGGCATTCGCAGTGTTCCTGCCCGTGCGCTCCGTCGGGGTCATGGGCGACGGCCGACGCTACGATTATGTGATTGCACTGCGCGCCGTGGAGACCATCGATTTCATGACGGCGCGCTGGGCACGATTGCCCTACGAGTTCCTGGATCGCGTCACGCACCGCGTGGTCAATGAGGTTCCGGGGATATCGCGCGTGGTGTACGACATTTCGGGGAAGCCGCCGGCGACGATTGAGTGGGAGTGACTATCGCCATCTATCGCTAACTATCGTCACCTATCGAAAGCCAAAGTACGTCGCGATTTCGACTCGGGGTTGGTGTTGCTCGCAAGATCTTGCTCGCGAACGGGCACCCTCAGCCTTATGCAACGTGACAGTTGCAGGCGCTCCTTGACATTAACGTTCTGAAAGTTAATATAATTAACGTTATGGACGTTAATAATCGTAACATACTGTTTTCAAAGGGTGAAATAGACCGCGATGATCTGTGGCCGAAGATCACGGAGTATCGCGATCAGCCATGCACTTTTCGTTTCAGCTTCGGACTCGACGAGTTGCCAACGGAAGCTGGAATCATCCTAATTCGGGGGCCACGCCAATTCGGAAAAAGTACATGGCTCGAGCTTGAAATCAAGCGAACCCTAGAGGTGCATGGCGCAGGCTCGGCATATTTCCTGAACGGTGATGACATCACTGATACGGATGAGCTGGAGACTCGGGTGCTGGAGGTGGTCTCGCTGTTCCGCCCCAAAGCCGCCGTGCAGCGGTTGTTTATCGATGAGATATCGGCTGTGTCAAATTGGGAGCGGGCGCTGAAGCGTATTGCCGACCGCGGCCAACTTCGCAATGTGCTCGTTGTCACTACCGGTTCGAAAGCGGCTGATATCCGTCGCGGTTCCGAACGGCTTCCCGGGAGAAAAGGCAAGCTCGCGCGGACCGAGTACTTATTCACGGGGGTGTCGTACAAGGACTTCCACGCCCAGTTTAACGAGGAGCTGGGCGATGATACGTGGAAAGCCTACCTGCTGAGCGGCGGGTCGCCGATTGCGGCGATGGAGATTCGGCAGCGAGAGCGAGTACCGGAGTACTTCTTCGAGATCATTCGTGACTGGATCATCGGCGAGATCGTCAGAAGCGGACGGTCGCGACAGTTCCTGCTTGCGTTGATGCGAACGCTCTTCGCCCAGGCTGGCTCACGAACGGGGTATCTCAAGCTCGCCCGCGAGTCCGGTCTCGCTAACAATACTCTTGCCGCAGAGTACGTCGAACAGCTGTCGGATCTGCTTGCAGTCGTCCCCTCGTATCAATGGGATGCTGACAAAGGTGTGCCGCTCCAGCGCAGGCCCGCGAAGTTTCATTTCGTCAATTTATGCGTCGCGCTCGCGTTTACCCCGAACAGAATGACGCAGATCAGCGAATTCGACGCACTGCCGCCCCAGGAGAAGGCAAAGTGGATCGAATGGCTCGTCGCTCAGGAGCTCTTCCGGCGGCAGTGTATTGCCGGCGCCGAGGATCCGGAAGCTATCTGGTATTGGGCATCAAAGGAGCATGAAATCGATTTCGTCGATGCCCGCGGAAACCTATACGAAGTGAAATCAGGCCGATCAGGTCCGTTGGACTTCGTTTGGTTTGCAAAGTCGCTTCCGAAACGCAAGTTGCTCGCCATTGGGAGCGGGGAGTTTCAATCTGCCGTCGTTAAAGGAATCACGATCGAGCAATTTTTGCTCGCCGATGGGTTCCCGCATCCTTACCCAGGGCAAGTTGACAACCCTGATATCTATAATGATTACGGGCGTTTCATCTGATCGACGGGCGATGCGGAGGACGCTTTCCCTTGGCCTCTACCCGGAAGTGCCAGTTGATCGTGCGCGCTCAAGGCATCTTGCAGCTCGGCAATTGCTCGCTGCGGGTGTGGATCCGTCGCTCAAGCGAGAAGAGCTACGAGGTACCTTTCGACTGAGGCGCAGGTGACTCAAACTCGATACCACGTTCGGCGCATCGCCTCGAAACCACGAAGCCGCAATTACACCAAAGCGATGCCTTCCTGCTAAGAAACCTGAGCATCGGCGATGACCTCGTCGGGATCTCCGGAAAGCGCCCCCTGTTGGTGAAACTTCTGCGGCAACGTCAGCGGCGTCGAATTGCCCAATAACAACTCGAGGACACCAAGCCCCTTCATGTGACGCCCCGCAACTAGCAGGCACACGGTGATTGGCGTGGACAGGATCAGCCCAGCCGGACCCCAGAGCCAGCTCCAGAATATTGCTCCCACCACTACCGAGAGCGGCGACAACCCGGTGGCGTGACCATAGAGGTGTGGTTCCATCAACTGTCCCACGACGATGTCGAGCAGGATGAACACGCCCAAGCCGCTCAGCGCCAAAGACCATCCTGGATCAACGGCCAGAGCAAGGACGGCGGCGAAGAGCGCGGCTATAGCAACACCGACGTAGGGTACGAAGCGCATGACACCTGCCAGAATTCCACAAAGCAGGGCCTGCGGGAGGTGCAGCAGACCTAAGCTCATCCAGATGGCCAGCCCGAAAGCGAGGTTGACCGCGAACTGCGAAACAAAATATCGGGAGAGTCGGTCGCCGGCGTCGTTAAGTGCGAGAGTGGCCGAGCGTATGTCGGTGGCTCCCGCGACGCGGATGAAGCGGTCGCGCAGAGATTCGTACTCAAGTAGCACGAAGATGAGGACGAGAAGAACGATGCCTGCGAATTGGATCGGGTGCCAAACGGTTGTCAGGAGCTTCCACACAAGCAGCAAGGGGTGAGACTCGAATTCCGGTGGCGGGAGCACCGCAACCCACGGCGCCGCTCCTGGCGGCGAGCGCTCGACATCATGGGCCGAGGCAGGGGGCACCTGTGCGGATTGGTGGATTCCGGTAAGGCGACTCGTTTCGTTAGTGAGTCTTAGTATCGGGCCGACGGTTACTTCCTCAAGGGTCTTGAGCTTGCGTTGTACGTTTGATTCATACTGAGGAAGGCTCTCGGCGATGTGAAGGATTTGCGTGCCCAGCGCGGCCGCAACCCCCACGCATAACACCGTCAGTGCCGCAACCGCAACGAGCACTGAAGACGCTTTGCCGATTCGCAGTCGTCGCAGCACCCGAATTAGAGGTGTCACCAACAAGCTCAGCACGATGGCGAGCGCGAGCGGTATCAGTACGGACCTTGCAAGATACAAAAGCGCCAGGATGACTCCCGCGGTCATGATACGGCTGCTGTGATCGCGCAGCCATCCGGTCGCGTGCGTGGCACTCATGCCGTTGCCAGTCTCGCGGCTCTCGTTCATTGCCTATCTCTAGCCGTGAACGGGACGTCCCTCAACGGGCACTCGACTTTCTGCTCCACCGGGACTCGCTTCGAGGCCGGTTCGGCCCTCGCGACTGTGTCCATCGTTTCGTCTAGGGTGGTCCACAAACGTCCGTTCTGTGCGCATCGCGCCCCGTATTCGAACAGCGGACGCATCGTCGATGCTCGAAAGTCAGCCGAACTGTATTTCGGATAGTCGAACGGCAAATACGTCGATTTGACCGACATGCGATACTTCTCGGCGAACTGATCGACGGCGACGACCTGCGCTCTCGACATGTGTTTTAGCGCCACCGAGAATGTGCGCGCCACGATCGGTCGCAGCCTGAAGGGGGTCGTTTGGGGCGCATCGAAAATCTGCCCATTGATCAATACGTACACCTGTGCGCCGTCGAGGCTGCGCTGATCCAGCAATGCAAAGTAGGCTGCTGCCGGCGCGATGAAGAGCGAGGCCGACGCGTTTCCATCGACATGCATTTCATCGTACAGCCGTCCGCCTTGTTGAACGTGGATGAGTACGGGCTCGAACACACCCGGGATGCTCGCAGAGGCCACTACGACGTCCCGAAATAGTTTGCGAGCGGGCTCGCCCCCGCGCATGGCAATGGCGCCTAAGTCCCAAATCACCGTCTCTTCCTTGTCGAGGTCGGTCGTGGCCACCCACAAAAGCCGACCAGTGCCTGCTTCTCGAGCGACAGCGCGAATGAGATCCGCCGTGACGTATTGGTCCACGAGCGCTGCGAGGGCGGCGCTGCGGCGCTTAGTACCCAGCGGTAACGCGAGGAGTCCCCGCACACTCATCTGTGCACCTCGACCGCCCGTGAAGGCTTCGGTGAGCTGCGAGTCCCAGTCGGAACCCAAGAACGCAAACGGAGCGATGAGCGCGCCGGTACTGACGCCTGTGACGACGTCATATCGAGGGCGCTCGTGGCCGCGGGAGAGCCCGACCAAGGCACCGGCGCCGAATGCCCCGCCCGCACCGCCGCCGGAGAGGACCAGTGCCCGTAGCGTTCCGTCCTTGGATAAGGTTCTTAGTCGCTGCAGAGCGGCTGTGGATTTCGCTTGGACGCTCGCCAGATCCGTGCTTAGGAATCGCACGTCAGCAGGGAAATCCACTGGGGTTGCCGCACTGAAAATAGTAGGTGGTGCATCACGACGCGGGAGGGCACATCCCACCAGCGCCAAGACACCTAGCACGCACGTCCCGCGTAGTGCCCTTACCTGCCAGCAGCGGTGGAGTCTATTTCGAATCGTGAGCATACTTAGATTCCTTCGTGTGCAACTGCCAACCAACTCAATGCCCGACCGAGGCCGGATCGACCGTACGAGCTGCCTTGGGCGCAAGCACGATCGCTATCGAGGCGGCGAGGAAGACCACGGCGATTACCATCATCAGGCCGTTGGTCGCCAGCGTCAGGCTCTGGCTCGTCACAAGATTGTTGAACATCTCGCGGACCATCTGTCCGGTCGTGCCCGGGGGAAGCGAGGCGGCCAATTGGCCGCTGGCATCGACGACGTTCGCGAGCTTGGCGTGTGCAATGATCGTGCGGTTTTGCCAGGAGGTCGTGACCAGCGAGGTGGCGATGGCACCAGAGATCGTGCGCACGAAGTTCATCAGACCCGCCGCCGAGGCGGTCTCTTCCTCCCTGACCGAGCCCATGGCGAGTCCAGTTAAGGGTACGTAGTACATCGGCATCCCGACCCCCATGAAGAAGAGCGGAATGACGATCACCCAGTAGCTCATGTCGGAGGTCGCGTAGGCCCGCCAGAACGTGTCGAGGCCGAGCCAGGCGCAGCCGATGAAAATGAGAATGCGCGGATCGATCCGATTCGCAAGCTTGGCGGCTACGGGTGAGAAAACAACCGAGAGCACGCCGCCCCACGCCACCACGAGTCCGGCCCACGTGGTGGTGTAACCCATGTTGTACTGCAACCATTGCGGCGTCAGCACATTGATCCCGAAGAAGGCGCCGAAGGCGAGGCCAAGCAGCCCAA
>Ga0099792_10000600_pt1 | contig 13361 bp, 14 predicted proteins | sample Rivendell_Oct201_8_FD_83780 | JGI IMG/M metagenome (GOLD analysis project Ga0099792, IMG submission 83780) | Vadose zone soil microbial communities from the Eel River Critical Zone Observatory, Northern California, USA -... | ecosystem: Environmental > Terrestrial > Soil > Vadose zone >...
AAGCCAATGAGGGCGATGATTCTGGCCGCCGGTCTGGGCACGCGTTTGCGGCCACTCACCGATTACCGTCCCAAAGCTCTGGTGGAAGTCGCCGGCCGGACTCTGCTGGAGATTACGCTCACCCGCCTGCGGACCTTCGGAATTAGCGACGTGATCATCAATGTGCATTACTTTGCCGACATGATTCTGGAGTATGTGCAGAAGAACGACAATTTCGGCATGCATATTGAAATCTCTCGCGAAGAAGTTTTGCTCGACACCGGTGGCGGCCTGAAAAGGGCCGCATACTTTTTTCGCGATGATCCAGAGCCCTTCATCCTGCACAACGTCGACGTCATCAGCACCATCAACCTGGAACGCATGGTGCAATTTCATACGGAAAATCAGGCTCTTGCCACCCTGGCCGTACAAGATCGGAAGACTTCCCGATATCTGCTGTTTGACGAGCAGCGTCAGCTCTGCGGCCGGCGATCCGGAAGCGAGGATAAAACTGAATTGGTGCGATCGTCCCCGCAGGTGCGCGCCGTGGCTTTTTCCGGAATCCACGTTATCTCTCCTCGTATTTTTTCCATGATGAGTGAAGAAGGCGTTTTCTCAATCATCAACTCCTATTTACGCCTCGCTGCTCAGGGAGAAAAAATCCTTAGCTTTCGCGCCGATGAATATTATTGGCGCGACCTCGGAAGGCCGGAGAATGTGATGCAGGCGGCTGAGGATTTCAAGCACAAAGTGCTTCGCCACTAGATCAAACAAGTGAGTACAGGCAGACTGTAGGTAGTGAAATGGCCCAAAGGTTTGCATACCCGGGTCCTCAAGAGCAGAGAATTTCACTGAGATCACGCGAAGCCCGCTACGAAGAGTAACTCGGAGCACCGATTTGGGGCGAACCAAGGAAATCCACAACACTTTTTGTGCAAACCACTGCACTGTCTGTTAGCATCATGCAAACAAAAGCTTCGATCTCCCGTGTTTGGGGGAGACGGCGCGGTCGGCGATGGCATTGAACCTGCATCAGTGAGTGTGGCGAGGTGCCCCGTCTAGATCCCCCAAGCGTCCGGCCCGCTGGAAGTAGGAGTTGTTTTTGACTGAACCGGAATCTGGGATAATTCGTACGGAGTTCCCCCGGCGCCGTACCCGTCGTCATCGTCGTAACCGCTTGCTTCGGCGCGGTTCTTTCCTTTTTGCATTGGCCTCGTTCGCAGCAATTCTCTCCGCCGTGGCGATCAGGCAGCTCAGTCCATCGCTTTTCGTCTCATCCTCTTCGTCGACTCCGGTACAGCGGCAGGCTGAAGACAGCCGTACGCGGCTCTTGCTGACCAATGAGGAACAGGCATTTCGTCCCAGGGCAGATTCCCGTCCGGTTTATCCGTATTCGGTGGTGCCGGGAGGAGTCGAAGACGCGCGCGAACTGAAGTGGGTGGCGGAACACGACCCTATCGTAGCCGCGCACTATGCTGGATTCGACTACGACCACGCACGGGTGGTACGCCTCGTTCTGGCCAGGACGGCTTATGTGTCCTACCGTATCGGCGGCCGCGTCTACTGGACTCGGCGAAGAGTGGCTCTCCATAAAGGAGAGAAAGTCATCACGGATGGCAGGATGACCGCGCGCGCGCGATGCGCGAATCGGATCGAAGAAGTTCCCCAACAGGCCACATCATCGTCGGAGCCGCCGGTGGCGAAATTTGAAGACCCCTTCCGTGCGGGCGAGGGCACCGCGTTCCAGAGGCCTCCGGTTCCGTTCCAATCCGCATTGCTGAATCGGCCGGGGATGCCAGGTTTCGAGCCTAACCCTCCATTGAGTCTGTATTCTCCGATGTCCGGCGGATGGTTGACGCCCTTTGCACCTCCTCCATTGCCAAGTGGCGGTCTTTGCGCCCCGGGTAAGAAGAAGGGCGACAAGGAAAATGACGGCGATAGCGATGACAAAGGCAAGAAGAAGCGTGGGCCCTGTGGTGCCCCGGAGAGTGTCCCAGAACCCGGGACATGGCTCCTCATGGCTTCCGGCCTCGCTGGCATTTATTGGAACGCCCGCCGCAGACTCTCCCGCGTGTGAGAGTTCCTTTAACATCGTCGCCAACGCAGCCGCCGACGCCGCACCTCCACTCGAAGGTTCTAGTCCCAAAGTAAACAGGTCCATCAAGAAACGCTGCTACAATCGCCGCATAACATACCTAAGGCCGCGAACTCAGGCCGCGAATTAAGACCGCGACAAGGATTTTCATGCGCAGGTTTTTGACTACAGTTCTCCCTCAGCTCTTGCTGGTGGGCGTGTTTTCGACCGTTTTAGTTTGGGCTCAGAGTGGTTCCTCAGTGCGTCGCGTGCATGTGCTTGGGAGCACCAAGGACGGCGTCGAAATCGAAATTGAAGCCAGCGATCGCCTGGTTCCGCAAACTCAGGTTCTGACCGGCCCCGATCGCCTGGTGGTGGATTTTCCCAATGCAGTGCCCGGAGCTGGACTTCGAAGCCAGTCCGTGAATCAGGGCGAAGTGAAGGACGTCCGGATTGGCTTGTTTCAGTCGAATCCGCCAGTCACGCGCCTGGTGCTCGACCTGAAGACGCCGCAGTCTTACCAGATTTTTCCCTACGGACGCACGGTAATCATCAAAGTCAGCGGAGGTACGCAGCAAGCCGCGGAACCGGTTGACGACTTTCCTCCGACACGCCCTGGCTTGGTGAATACAAGTTTTACGGCGCACCCGTTTGTGCTCCAAATGGGCGGATCTGCCAAGCCGTCGCTCGACGTTTCTTTCCACGACGGGCTGCTGTCGATCAGAGCGTACAAGGCAAGCTTGTCAGAGGTTCTATTCGCCGTGCACCAGCGCACGGGAGCCGAGGTGGCCATCTCGGCGGGAGCAGAGCAGGAACAAGTTGTAGCGGACATCGGCCCCGCCCCGGCGCCCGAGGTTCTGGCGCGCCTGTTGAACGGTTCCAGATTTAACTTCCTGATTCTAAGTGCGGCGAATGATCCCCGCATGCTTGACCGCGTGATCCTCACTCCGCGCGCCGAAGGTGCGGTCACATTGCCCTCACCGATACAAGGTAATGACGAAGCCGAGGATGAATCGCCAGCGGTCGCCATCCAATCGAATCCTCCTCAGCCCCTGCCCGGCTCCGAGGCGCCCACGCAACCTCAGCCCGAAGTTAGGACCCCTTCGGACGACACCATCGCGGACTGATTTAGGTACTCGGGGGGATGACCAGCCGAACTGGCACCGGAGAGCTGCCCGTGACGGGATTGCCTATGTTACCCCCGCTGCCGTTCCCGCAACCTGCCACGTTCAGCACGGTTACCTTCAGGCTGCCATCTGTATCGACGTAGTTGATGAACACTTGCAGAAAGCCGACGATGGTCACGCGCGTTGCGGCCCCGGGGGCGAATGCTACGCCGGTACTGCTGTCATAGATGGGCAATGAGACGATGGAATTGCTGCTCGTGATTTGTCCAGTAACACCGAGCGGATTGCTGCTCCCCGCCGAAATCTGAAAAGGAAATACGGTACTGTTCAGGGTGTCCTGGCCGCTCGCCGTAGAGCCCAGTGTCGCTTGGTGGGTCAGGCACTGCACTGCGGTCGCAGTATCCCCCGCGGGGCCACCAGGATTTACACCAAGATCAGCCGCGTTGCCGTTGGACACCCCACACTTGTACACGGTGGTTTGGTCACAGCCGGAAACTGCTTCTTGGTAGGGTGAGCCGTTGCCGCATGAAGGGACCGCCGTGGATTGGGCGGGAACCTCTCCGGGCACGTACTGGAGATTCGGCGACGCAGGGGGAGCGTTGCCGTTAAATGTTGTTACTGTGTCATTGAGGACATTTGCCTGCGGAAGCGCTGTTGGCGTTGCACAAGACGCTGCCGCCCCGCAATCGGCGAATAGGTTGAACTGCTCTCCGACAATGCCGGGTGCGGCTCCACCAACCCTGATTCCGGGAGAAGAGATGGATCCGTTGCTTATAGTTACGAAGGGCAGAGTGCCTGCAGCATTCCCCCCCGGATCAAGATTTGGCACGATCCACGGCTTCACACACCGCGGTTGGACTGGTGTTACTGTTCCGGAGGGGCCGCTATTGCCAACCAGATCTGAGTTCGAAGAACTGAAGGCCTCTGCCGTTGCCGTGGCGCTTATGCCTGCCCCGCGCCGTCCCCATATACGAGCGAAAAAGGTCGGCAGGTCCGTGCGCTGGACTTGTACGGTGACTAGCGGGTTCACTCCAAAAGGGGCGGTCGGACCGCCGCCTGAGCAGGTGGCGGTATCAGAATTGTTAGGGAACGACACCGTGACGGTGCCCGCTGCCCGACCCACGCTGTTCTGTTGGGCCAGTTGGCCCACCGACTTGGCGACTTGCGCTGCGGTGGCACAGGCTAACTGCCACGTACTTCCCACATTCGCCGGATCGCCAGTCATCCCGGAAACAGAGAGAATGCGCGCTCCGGCCAGCGCCGCCGCATCAGCCGACCGCTGCGCTTCTGCATTGGCCAGGTAAAGCGTAACCACATCGATGGAAAGCGCCGCCATGGCCATGATGGCCACCATCGCAGCCGCCACCAGCAGAATCGTCACCCCAGCTTCCCGATCATGCTGCGGCGGAAATTTGCGTGACCTCCGTAAGGCGGGTGGTTTCATAAAAGTATTCAATTCTCATTCAAGGCGGCGGCGGAGGCGGAAAGATCGGTTATCCCCTGGTATGTCGCCGGCACCAGCAATGTAATGACGCTCTGGAACCGCCACTGGTATGAGTACTTGATATTAACGCACGTGCCCACCACGTTGACCGTGGTTACGCCCACACTTTGCGTGACACAACCGCGATCGATGATTAATTTCACCCCATTCCCGGGGCAGCCATTGCCAGTGGCCGAGTAAGTCCAAGTCAGCCTCGACACAGTCCCCACAGCTGTACTCAATCCGCAATCGTTGAGCTGCTCGGAGTACAGATAATTGTCGACAACCCAAAATGCATCCGTGACTGAGGCCGGTATTCCCGTAGATGTGGTTGGATTAGTCAGGTCGTTAGCCGGACCGGCTGCCGCTGCTCGCGCTCCTTCACGGGCCGCGTTCGTTAACTTCTGCTTCACGGTGAAGGCCCCGCTGAAATCGAAAATACCCACCACGAAGACGGCGAGCAAAGGCAGGGCCACGGCAAACTCGACGATCTGGGACGCGGCGTCATCCCTCAAAAGTGGGGCAGCCAGCAGTTTGCCCCAGGAGCGGAGCCGCATCGTCATTGGGTTTCCACTCTCATCTCGGCCTGCGCCTGCAACAAAATCTGACGTTTGTTCAGGGAAGTGCCGGGCAGCCAAAAGGTATACGGATAGACGAAGCTGACCGAAAGCCCGCACACTCCGGTGCCGCCGCCGCTCGCGGAAGCGAGCTGAACGTTGTCCTGATCAGGCGGGCCTTTCTTGTTCTTCTTGGTGTCGACGCCCTGCACGCAAATGTTCGCCTGCCCTGCGTCGCATCTCACCGCGCTGCCCCCGGCGCAACTCGTGCTGCTGCTCCCGCAGATGCAGAGTCCCGGCGGAGGAGAGGGCCGCTGCAAGTTCGCGGGATCCAGCTTCGCCGCTTGCAGGGCGCTACTAACGGCGTCATAGGCACTCTGGGAAGGATTATTTGTCGCGCTACAGGTCGTACATACTGGAGCCACCGCTGCCCGCGCGCCCTCACGAGCCGCGTGTGTGATCGTCCCATAGATGCTGAAGGCCTGCCCAAACCAAAAAATTCCCAGCAGGATCGTGAACATCAGCGGTAACACCAACGCCGCCTCAGCCAAATCGGAGCCGGCTTCGCCTTGCAACACCTCGCTGAACAGACATCGCATTTTCTTAACCCAATCCCCAACCCGATACCCGCGCCAGTCCGTACAGCACGACCGTAAACGCCAACGCCACTCCATAAGGAACTTTCAAAGACTGCGGATTGTCCAACGAAACTTCCGATCCCGGCAAACGAAACGTCGCCAGTGAAACCAGCAGATGGCCAATGTTGCGCAGCGTTTGCCTCACCCGGCGTTTATAGATTATCAGCGCCCCGGCCATGATCCCGGCAACAAAAACCGATCCCAGCAGCAAGTTTACCAACACTCCTGCGCCGACAAACGCTCCCAGCGCGCCCGCCAATTTCCAATCTCCAGCGCCCAGGCTCCGCAATAAAACGAACGGCAGCAACAACAACAGACCTAATCCCGCACCCAGCAGGGAAGTCTTCAACCCTCCCCATCCGGCTGCGGCAACATTGATCCCTATTCCTATCGCCAATCCCGGGACGGTGAGCCAGTTTGGAATGCGCCGGCTGCGGTAGTCCGTCCAACCCGCCACGATAGCCAGAAGCACAGCGCCGCCCAGAATTGCCGCCTTCAGAATGTCCTCAGTCCTGGGCACCGTAGTCCCAGGCTCCGTGAAATGAAAGCCAACTTCGTACGCTCGCTTTGTTGTCGAAAAAGATCCATTCGTCGGGCGCTTCGGGAACTGCCCGAGGGGAGGGATGACTTATTCCGACCGCCCTCGATACCGTGGCAAGAGCGGCCCATGGGGCGGATTTTCACACACCCGGAAGTTGAAGTCAATGAAACCCGCAAGCCTCGAACCCCACCCCCGTGCCGCGCCAGCCACCAAAATGAAAGGCCCGGAACATATCCGGGCCTCAGACTAACTCTTAACTCGCTTTACCGATTGAACGCCGGTGCCGCATTGTGCTCGGCTACGATCTTCTTCGCGTTTTCCGCCAGCGCCTTCGCCTGGGGCAGAAGCTCGAGACCTTTCACCACTTGCGGATCGGCCTCGGCACGGACTTTCATACCTTCATCCTGTCCGAAAGCGTCCACAAAAATCTCGGCCTTGATGTTCGACCGGATCCAATCGTTGTTATCGACCAGATCGGCCTGCGTGTAGGCGACGTTAGCCTCATCCAGTGATTTGCGGAAATCCTGCATCGTGGCATCATCCACTTCAAAGTTCTTTGTAGGATGATGGCTGACCACGTAGCGCTTGGCGAAGTTGAAGAACGCGTAGTGCTGCAGCAAAGTATCCTGAAAGTGATTGCTCTTGAGCGGAGGAACGGTCACGTCAGGAGTAATGCCACCACCCCCGTAAACCGTGCGGCCGCTGTCGGTGAGCTTCACTTCACGGTTCGAGTTGTTAGGACTCTCGGCCGTGTCCCGGTTGTAGTAATAATCGTAGAGCGAAACGTTGCTGTAATCGCGCTGGATCAACCGTCCGCTGGGCGTGTAGTAGCGCGCAGTGGTTAGCGCCAGACCAGTGTTTTCCGACAACGGATACACCGTCTGCACCAGCCCCTTGCCGAAGGTGACTTCACCGACGATCAACCCACGGTCGTGGTCCTGGATAGCTCCGGAAACAATCTCCGCCGCCGATGCCGTCAGCCGGTTCACCAGCACCACCACGGGATACTCTTTGCCGCCGTTTCCGTGCTGTGCCAGATATCGCTTCTCAGCCGACGCCCGCCCATGATGCGAAACGATGACTTGTCCCTTCTTCAGGAACTTGTCGGCCACGCCCACGCCTTCGCTGAGCAGGCCACCGGGGTTGCCGCGCAGGTCGAGGATCAATCCCTTCAAATCGCCAAACTGATCGAGCGCATCCGAAACCTCGTGCTCGGTGGTCTCATTGAATCCGGTGACGTGCATATATCCGATTCCCGGCTTCAGCAGGAAGTGCACATCCACGCTGTAACGCGGAATCTCATCGCGGATCAGCGTGAACTCCATCGGCTTCTCCACGCCTTCGCGTGAGATGCTGATGTGCACCGTGGTCCCCTTGGGTCCCTTCAGCAGGTCGGCCACGTCCCCGGTGCTCATGTTCTCGGTGGACTTGCCGTCGACGGCAACGATCACGTCACCCGGATGAATGCCGGCCTTGTACGCCGGAGTCCCCACGAACGGAAAGATCACAATAACTTTGTTGTTGCGCGGTCCGACGGTCATGCCCACGCCGTAATATTTTCCGCGCTGGTCCTCGCGCATCAACGCGTAAGATTTCGGGTCGAAGAAATTCGAATGCGGATCGAGCGCGTGCAGCATCCCGGGAATGGCCCCGTTGTAGATGGCCTTGTCCGGATTGACCGCCTCCGCGTAGTTGTCCTCGACAATCGAGTACACGTCGGTGAATTGCTTCAGGCTGTCGCGGACATCGGAGTCGCCCGTAATCGACGACTGTTGTCCCGTGCGCTGGGCGAAAAGAATGCCCAGGAAGCCGCAAGCGAGAAGAAAAAAAACTACCAGGAAGAGTGAACGGCGAGAACTACGTGCCATCTTGGATATATCCTTCGACTGAGGGTGTAAAGAGTCAACCCAGCTGCCGCGCTGAATACACAAAGTATATCACTAGCTTAGACTGTCCCCGGAGCCGAAGGGTCATCAAGGGTAACCCGATTGTTTTGGAGTGTTCGCAGTCAAGCGGTTAATAAGGTAAGGCGGGCTTAGCCATCAGGGCCACCAAAAATTATTTCTGACAACAGGTCAAGCACTCAGCATTCAGCATTCAGCACTCAGCATTTTACGTCTTCGAGCAGGGCCACGCCAAATGCCCTACAAACGCGGGCGGGCGGAGCGGAGGCTGTGCGGGCGACGCACCGACTGAATGAGCGCCCGATCACGAGCGCCCCAGTGTCCCGTTCTGGGCTGTAAGTTTATCTTTTGGTTACCCCTCCCCCCTCCCCCTCGATTTTACAAAATATCTAGAATCAGCAACTTAGCGACTACGACCCGGCGGAATCCCCGCAAAATATTCATAACAAAGAGCTTATAAGTCAAAATCTTGAAAGCATGGCACTTACGGGCCAATTCTCGACTGCGAGATACCGGCAAAATCCGGATCTCAGAACTTACATAGCAAAATCCGTGAAACAAAGAACTTCGGGGCGCACGCATTGGCTTATGCCAACCGTTACGGCCTCGACCATGATTACGCAAGGGATGGGCTGTGGACAAGGTTGGATGTCACAGGGGGCCTTTGGAAATTGCAATGTTCGCGATCAAAAGTTCGCCGTTGAAATAGGCTTGCGATTTTGTCCAGGCCTCGAAGGCGACGAGGCGGCCGAGGAGCCGTCCAGCGAGGTCGGCAGCGCGAAAGTGGAGGCCGCCGTAGCGACGGGAAATGCTACATCATCTACATCGATATCCATGCTGGAGTGAGGACTAACGTCCGCCAGCCGGTAGCCAACCTCCTCGCCCTCTAGCGAGTCGAACTTTACCAAAGCGTGGATGGGACTATCAGAAGTATTTCTGATTAGTAACACTGACATGAACTTGACATTCGTAATAAAGAGAGGCGCCACCAATTCAGCGTCGTCAGGAGATTGCCCACTTCCATTCGCAGCAACGCTCAGACACATTAATACCACTGCAAACCAAAGCATGACCGAAAATCGCTGGATGCTTCTATGCTTCCGAGCCAACCTTTCACCGACAGTGCCCGAATTCGTATGAGTAATTAACCTCATATAATGATCCAACTAGCGAGGCCGCGCCGCGAGGTGTGAGTGCGGAATAGTGGTCTCCAAGAGAAAGGAGTCCACTTCATTTCTTTCAGGCCGAGTTGTTGCATGCTCGTGCTTCCTGTTCGCCACGGTTGTTGCAAGCGTCCATCAGCATTTGCAGCGCATCGCTCAATCGGCGCCGAGCGGCTGCAGATCTGGCGATCAGTTTTTCTTTCCTGAGCTGGCGTATGCCGGAGGCAAGGTCGTCCCGGTACACAAACATGTATGTTCTCGAAGCGTTTTGGCGTATCGTTGACGACTCGCTATCTTGAATAACCGACATTAACTCGCGCGCTGCAGGTTTGCCGATCTCGAACAACGCCGCTACGGCGGGATACTCCAATCTAACGTAGGCGGCTCCGCCGGGTGGTGGTAGAGTTGCTGGATCCGCAAAGTCTAAATAGCGCGTCAATACACGCGCAGCATCCACGTCATGGGCTTGCCCCAATTGCTTGATGACCGAGGATATGCAAGGCGATTGACGTGTGTCCCGCTGCTCCTCCAGAAACTTAATCGAACTAGCCGAGGTGCTCATAAAGGTAGAACATAGTGGCTCCTGCGCCGCCAAAGGTGAGCACGCCGTAATTGCGATGGCCAAAAGGACAACGCTCGGTTTCATTGGATTGCGGGGACATCAAGACTTCGCGTCTCATAGGGCAGGAGAGTAAACGGCTGCAGGCGGGCGGGACGGGCGGCACCGTCTTGCATCCAATAAATGCTGGGAACTATGGAAACGGGTCGCTCGGAGATGTTGCGGACCAGAGAGTAGGGCGTGAACGTCGTCCCAGCAGGAAATTGCATCATCGGGTCAGCGGCGCCTTCCATCAACCCAAGCTCCGCATAGCTCTGGGAAGATTTTGACGCATCCCCAGGCACGGCGGTCAATGGAATACTCGCCGAGTAGCCGCTCGCTTGGTCTTCCAATCCGCCGTTTGCCAGAAGCTCATTGGGCATTCCTAAGTACGTGACGCGCAGCCCGCCAGCCGCATCTGAAGCCAACTGCAGTTCTCGCAATTTCACAATCTTCGTGCCGTGCGGGGACACTGTGATCTCGTGTTCACCAGTAACACTCCCAGCGCTGTTGCTGACCCGCAATTGGGCTTTCGTCGCATGCTCGGTTGTGTTCGCTATCGCCACAAATCCGGTTATTTCTGATTCCTGCTTCCACCACATGCCCTCAATGACTTGCGTCCTGGAACCCTTCGCCATCGCGGCTTGCTCCTTCGGGTTCGTGGGGAGCGCGGACCGGAGGCCGGTCGTAAAGATGAGACTGTGAATCGTGTCGACACTGCTAACCGTCACGCAGAGCGGATCCCAAGGCCACTTATACTGGATCTCGACATAGCCGGTCAGGGTTGCCCACGGCGAGATGCCTTTCTGATTAAGGCCGTCGTTGACGCTGATGGTGACGGTTCCGGCAGGCTCCAGCGTCACGTCGGGAAGCGTAATCTTCTTCCCGTTGCTGATATACAAGATTGGTGTAACCGTGAGGGGAGAAATCTCGACGTCACTCTTCACATATATCGTGGATTTGAAGTTCGCGTCGATCATCCACAATCCGCCAACCATCGAGCGCAACGGGCGATCAGTAGGAAGGTTGGCCGGCAGACGAGGGGCAATCGGCCGGTGTGGGGCCAGCACTTTGAGGTGTTGAGCAGGTAAAGTCGCTGTACAAATGAGCAGGGCAATCAGAGTCGCGAAATAGCGGCGCATCAGGGTTTCCTCCTCAGTCACAGAGTTTGCGGAGTGCTCCCCAGGGGCCCGGAACATACGGCGAGTAGCGCGCGATCTTGTCTGAAAATCTGAGAATTGCAACATGAAACGTCATTCTGTTCTGAAAACCGGACTGCATGCACGCGTTCGCGCTCACCAAAGCGGTCGTAACTCTTTCTAATTAGCTTGAGACGGTGTGAGCGCGTTGGGAGCTCGATCAGAATGAATCTGGGATAAGTGGTCAGAAACCCGATGTCTTTTCCTGAAATCCGAAAATGCCTTCCCGGCTTCTCACGGCCTTCCGTCCTTCGCGATTCTGACCATTGCCCTCAAGCTCAGCGCAACATCTTCTTCCGTGGTCGTCCAGTTGGAAACGCTGATGCGCATGGCGGTGTGACCTTGCCATTCCGTCCCGCCGCACCAGCAGGTTCCTTCGGCTTGAATCGCGGCGATGGTGCGCCTCGTGTCCTCGGGGCTGCCGAAGGATACGAGCACCTGGTTTAGCACCACCTCATTCAAAATCTGGAAACCGGCCTGGCGCAGGCCATCGGCGAAAACCTTCGCCAGACGGCAATTTCGCTCGATCATCTCTCTCAACCCGTCGCGTCCGAGTGAACGCATCGCGGCCCACAATTCAACGCCCCGGGCGCGCCGGGACGACTCCGGTGTGTAGTGGCATGGTTCGCGCGCGGCGCTCGGTTGCAAGTAGGCGGCACTCATCGCCATCGCGCTGCGCAGATGTTCGGGCTCACGCACCACCGCGATTCCTGAATCCTGCGGCACATTCAGCCACTTGTGACAATCGATCGCCCAGGAATCGGCGGCGCTGGCGCCGTTCAGCAGAGGTGCGAAAAGCGGAGAAGCGGCCGCCCACAGACCAAAAGCTCCGTCGACATGCACCCACGCACCAGCCTCATGCGCGCGCGAACATATGTCCCCTGCTGGATCAAAGGCTCCCGTATTTACGTTTCCAGCTTGAATGCAAACAATGGTCCGGTCGTCGAGTGCAGGCAGGGCGTCAGGTCGCATCCGGCCCTGCCCATCCGCGGCGACGGTGGTCACGCGCGAACGTCCCAGCCCCAGCATCGACAATGCCTTCAGGACCGAGACATGAACTTCCGCCCCCACCACAACCTTTATTGGAGGGGCGCCGAACAACCCGTCTTCTTCGACGTTCCATCCGGCGCGCTTAAGCAGTGCCGTGCGGGCGGCGGCCAGGGCAGAGAAGTTGGCCATCGTGGTGCCCGTGACGAACCCCGCACCACAGGTCGAAGGCAGATCCATCAAATCTATGAGCCACGCCAGCACAATCTCTTCGAGTTTCGCCGCCACCGGCGACATTACATAGAGGGCCGCGTTCTGGTCCCACGCGCCGGCAAGCCAGTTCGCTGCCAATGCGGCGGGCAGAGTGCCTCCGATGACAAATCCGAAATAGCGACCTCCGGGTGTCGCTACCGTGGCCGGCGATCCGATTTCATCCAGTAGGGCCAAAACTTCGGCCGGATGGCAAGGTAGTTGTGGCAACGCCCCCAGTGCCGCCAGGCGCGCAACATTTTCGGGCAATGGCGAAACTCGCCGGCCGCCAATCCCTGCCGCATATCGCGCCGCGCGGACTGCCGTCTCCGCTAACAAGTCCTTCACTCTCGCCTCCTCTTCCAAACAGCTGTGCATGGCATATTTATCTTAACCGCTGCGGCTGTGAGAGCCTTTGTCAAAACCTTGTCACGGCAGCGATTGCCGCTTTTCCGGCTGCGGCAGTATGATGGGCGCATGAGTTTTTCTGAGACGATCTTCCTCTTCTTTCTGGCCCTGATCATTTTCGGGCCCAAGAAATTGCCGGAGATCGCCCGCCAGGTGGGCCGAGCCCTCAACGAATTCAGGCGTGCCTCGAACGAGTTCAAGGCCCAGATCGAGCAGGAGATCGCGCACCTGGAGCGGGAAAATACCCAGACGATTCTTCCGCCAAGCAGTGCCCCCGTAGGTACGGCCAGCCGCACTCTCGATGCCACGCCAGTGGACGCGCTCCAGCCCGAGCCATCTGCGACCTTAGCTGCTCCCGCCGAAGCTGCCGCGGATGACACGAACGCCGCGGAATCGGGCATCAGGGCTACGGAAGCCATCTCTGCCGAAGAGCCAGTGACCAGTTCCACCTCTC
>Ga0099792_10000603_pt1 | contig 13325 bp, 13 predicted proteins | sample Rivendell_Oct201_8_FD_83780 | JGI IMG/M metagenome (GOLD analysis project Ga0099792, IMG submission 83780) | Vadose zone soil microbial communities from the Eel River Critical Zone Observatory, Northern California, USA -... | ecosystem: Environmental > Terrestrial > Soil > Vadose zone >...
AAGGCGAGTGCGGCGGGGAGGGAGATTCCGAGTGCAATTTCGAGCGCGTGCGATTGATCCCCGGCGATTGCCGTGACGCTTGTGGTGCGAGTGCTGGCGGCAATCCGAGGCGCCAGGGCCGTTGCAATGATCACCGAGATCAACGCGAGCGGAAGTTCGTAGAGGCGGTTGGTGTAGTAAAGCCATGACACGGATGCGGCGGATGATGACGCCACCATGGCGCCTGCCATCAATTTGATCTGTGGCATGCCGGCCGCGAGCAATCCAGGTGCCGCAAGTGCAAAGAAGCGCCAAATGCTTTTCGAACGATCGCTTTTCGAAATTGCTTCCTGGGATAAATTCAAGATTGGGCCAGGTTTGGAGAATGTCCAATCCTTCAGGCGCCACAGCGCCAGTCCCGTCACCACGACTTGTGCAAGCCCAGCGAGCGCGATGGCATGTGCCAACAGGGTCCCGATTGCTGCCGGGGTCTCGATGCCGGAGGCGGTCGCCCAAGTAGTCGCCAGAGCGAGTGCGCCAAGCAGCACGGCGTTGAAGGCGACGATGCCGATCGATGCCGCGCCCACACGCCGCTCGGCGCAAAGCCAGGCGACTAAAATCGCCCCGACCGCGGCAAACAGCAGATAGGGCGAAGCGCCACTTAGATAGACTGCCGCCGCGTTATGGCGCTCGGCGTCGAAGCCCGGCATGAGGATGCTGATGAGGGGCGACGCAAACACGAATCCGATGAATGCCGCAACACCGGCCACCAGGATCGTTGCAATCAACACGTCTCGAACAAAACGAAGTGCGCCCATCTCGCCGTTTTCGTCCCGCACGCGCAGCCATACCGGAACGAAAGCGGTGTTGAGCGCGCCTTCCGCCAGCGTGTGGCGAAGCACATTGACGAGTTGCAGGAGCGCGAAAAAGGCGTCGGCCGCCGCCGTCGTTCCCAATATGGATGCGATCCAGATGTCGCGCAGAAATGCAAGGATCCGCGAGACGAGCGTTGCCGTGCCGACCGACGTGACATCGCGCGTAAGCGACATGTTGTAAGGACTCCTTATGCTTCAGGATCAGAGCAATACCGTATTTGAGGCACCAGCGCCGATTCAGCTTTCAAAGACAAGCATTCCCCTCTTTCTTGCGCATGCCGGTCTGTCTATATCTGGGACGTAGTGCCGAATACTGCTCTGTGGTAAAAGGTACGATGAAAGGATGGGCAAAATGGCTACGCTCGATTGGTCCCGATGTTCCGCCGTTGAAAGCGTACCAGGCCGACTGGGCGGCGCATGGGTATTTCGCGATACCCGGATGCCTGTGTCTGCCGTGTTCGAGAATCTTGAGGCCGGTGCGAGCGTCGACGACATCATTGAACAGTTCGACATAACGCGGGAACAGATCAACGTAGTACTTGAGTTCGCTGCCCGAAGTCTCGATGCACCGCCCCTGGCACCTTCCAGTTCTCCCGTAGATGCTCATCCTGTTTGACCACGTGACCCCGGCGGGACTTGCTCGCTTTCTCTCCGGCCACACGGTAATCAAGGCGAAAGACCGGGGATGGGACACGCTAAGCAACGGTGACCTGCTGCTGGCAGCTGAGCAAGCAGGTTTTGATATGCTCGTGACTGCCGACAAGAATACGACAAAATTGTCGCCGCTGTGAACGGAGCGGCGGTGGTCGGCGACTATGTTGAAGTTCAATTATCGGTGTAACCGCCGCATCGCCAAGTTCGAATTGCCATTTGCAACCTCGCCATCGCCTTGGCGACTTCGTCGCGATTAGCGCAACGGATCGTCGTCTTGAAATGCAGTGCTGGCCGTCATGTTGTCCCGTGTAGCCGGGTCGGGACCGCGGCCCTCCGCAAAGGCGCGCTCTTCCATACGGCGTCCATGGAGCAGCCCCGGAAGACCGTAGTTTCCTTCGATGCAGCGCGGTTCGTAATATATCCTGTTTTCAACGTCGCTCTGCTTGGCGAACTCTTGGCTGACGGTCCAGGGTCTCGTCCACACCGTGGGATCTTCGATCGTCACGACATATTCAAGCGTGTTCGGCCCAGTCCGTGTCCAGCGCTCGACCAGATGCAGGTTCTCGCGCGCGCCCTGAAAATCAACCTTCGGACTGAAGTTGGTCACGTCGATGATGAGGGTGTCGCCTTCCCAATGGCCGCGCGAGTCGCCGTACCACTGGCGGATGCCGGCGGGTAAATGGGGTCTCCCGTCCATGATGATGTTGCGCTGCCAGCCTTGGCCCTGACCCACGTCGTAGAAGATCGAGATGCCGCCAGGTTTTTGCACGATCCGGCGGAAGCTGCCGCCGAACGCGGTGCCGAATTCGGGTAGACCTCCGGTCAAACAGCGTTCCCCCAACGCAACGTCCTCGGGAGCATCCTGGCGGTTCATACGCGCGGTATTGTAGCGTGGCGGAAGTTCCGTGCGACGCGGTGAAGGCGCAGGATCATATGTCCCGCCGCTGCAAGCCGCAGACTTGTTCTTGCAGGTCTCGGTTGATCGCAACAAGGCGAGACGAAATTCCCGATCGGCGACAGCAATCTTCTGCGTTTCCGGCGTCAGGGGTGGCATCCGGCCATTGGGTGGGTTGGAAATCAGCGACGTGCGCGCCCCAATGCGCTTAATGGAGAGGAACACCGAACTGTAGCCCTGGGTAACGTCGGTTTCGCTGCCTGGTCCGGCGCGCCCGTCGCGCGCCAACAATGCCGCCCGATCGCGATCCAATTCGGTGCGCTGCGCCTCAGTGAAAAATTCCTGCAGCCCATACTTGGCGAGGCGCTGCAGGGGTATGTCGGATTCCTGCGTCCAAATGCCCTGCAGATCGGGTTCGCCCCAAGGCGTCTTCAACGCGGGCGTCTTCGACGCAGGCGTTGTCTGTATCCGGTCCGGGGCGGCCGCCGGTGTTGAAGACAATGGGGCTTGCGCCGATGTCCTGGTGATCGACACTGAAACGACGGCGCCGACCGCGGCTACGGCAAAGGCGCGTGTCAGCATCGAGGTCAACAGCCGATCGCGCATGACGGCCTCCGGGGCCTTCGGTGTCCTATTGCTGCAACGGATCGAACGGGGCTGCGCCCGATGCATTGTCCTTGGTCAGCGGATCGGGCCCACGTCCATCGGCAAATTCGCGGTCTTCCTGGCGCGACGCCTTCAATATCGCGGGATGGCCATAGTTTCCTTCGACGCAGCGCGGCTCGTAATAGATTCTGTTTTCCTGATCGTTCTGTTTGCCGAACTCCTGAATGACCTTCCAGGGACGTGTCCACACGGTCGGGTCTTCGATGATCGCGACATATTCAAGCGTATCTGGGCCCGTCCGGGTCCAGCGCTCGACCAGGTGGAGGTTCTCGCGCGAGCCCCGATAGTCGTTTTTCGGACTGAAGTTGGTGACATCGATCACCAGCGTATTTCCGTCCCACCGGCCACGGGAGTCGCCAAACCACTGGCGGATGTTGGACGGCAAGTGCGGACGTCCGTCCATGACGATGTTCCGCTGCCATCCCTGGCCCTGGCCCACATCGTAGGCAATCGAGATTCCGCCCGGGGTCTGCACAATTCGCCGGAAGCTGCCGCCGCCGTTGCCGGCGCCGAATTCGGGCAGCCCGATCGTGAGACAGCGGTCCGCCAAAGCGCCGTCTTCGACACGATCATGGCGGTTCATGCGCGCCGTGTTGTAGCGAGACGTGAGTTCATTGCGCCGCGTCGTTGGCGTCGGATCGAATTTGCCGCCAGCGCATCCCGGTTGGTTGAGTTTACATGTTTGCGTCGCTTGCATCAGGGCAAGGCGAAAATCGCGATCGGTCGCGGCAATCTTCTGGGCCTCCGGCGTCATGGGTGGAATTCGCCCATTGGGCGGATCGACAATTGCCGATGTGCGCTTGCCGGTGCGCTTCATGGCTCCAAACTCGTCGTTGTAGGCGCCGGCGACGTCAAGCTCGCTGCCGCGGCCCCCACGCTCATCGCGGCCTCGGTTTTGTGACCGTAACCTGTCGAACTCTGCCCTCTGGGCGTCCGTGAAAAATTCCTGGTCTGCAAACCGGGCAGAGCGCTGAAACGGCGTGTCATACTCGACAGTCCAAATCCCCTGCAGGTCGGGTTCGCCCCAAGGCGTTTGCAACGCCGGCGTCTTGACGGAGGCGGACGTCGCCGGGCCCTGTGCCGACGTTTGCGTGCCAAGAACCGTAACCACCGCGCCGACGGCTACCACCGTGGCGGCCAGAGTCAGCATTGGGTTCAATAACCGATCGCGCATGAGGATCTCCTTTTGGTCGTGCCATATGCGACTGCAACCAGACTGCCGCTTTGAACCGAAAACGTGAACATAATGGTAGCGCTGTTCGGTACATCCCGAAAGCCCGAATGCAAGGTCGCCGTCCAATGCTACGTTGCGCCGCGGGTCAATGGCTGGCAAAGTTCCCCGCGGCCGTTTCGGGGAAGCTGTATATGTCCAATCGTTTTTCCGCTTTGTTCAATTCCTCCGAGCGTCTCGACGTCGATAAATTTGCCACCGTGAACCGCCGCGTCTTGTTGCGCGGACTGTCGGCTTCGGCGCTGCTCACCACCACCCTCTTCACGCGCGGGCTGATGGCGGCGCCGGCCTTCACGGCCAATCCCTTTACGCTCGGCATCGCCAGCGGCGAACCGGCGCCGGACGGCTTCGTACTGTGGACGAGGATCGCGCCCAAGCCGCTCGATCACGGCGGCGGCATGCCGATGCGGCCGGTCGAAGTCGGGTGGGAAGTGGCGACAAACGAGCGCATGAAGCAGGTGGTCCGCAAGGGAACTGCGGTCGCACGCCCCGAACTTGGGCATGCGGTGCATGTCGAGGTCGGCGGGCTCGAACCGGCGCGTGACTACTTCTATCAGTTCACGATCGGTGGTCAGCGCAGCGAGATCGGACGCACCCGCACATTGCCACCAGCCGGCGCGCCGGTCGGGCAAATTCGCATTGGGCACGTGGGTTGCCAAGCCTACGATGCCGGGTTCTTCACTGCCTACCGCCATGTCGCCGATGAGCGGTTTGATTTCGTTTACCATTACGGCGACTATATTTACGAGCACGGCATGAGCCAGTCCAGCACCGGGCGGCTGGTGCCACGCGATGTCGATGAGGCCTTCACGCTCGACGACTACCGGTTTCGGTATAGCCTCTACAAGCTCGATCCCGATCTGCAGGCCGCGCACGCATCGGCGCCTTTCGTGATGACCTTCGACGATCACGAGGTCTCCAACGATTGGGCCGGCGACTGGAGTCCGGACGAAGTGCCGCCTGAACTGTTTGCCTTGCGTCGCGCTGCAGCGTTCCAGGCCTGGTACGAGCATTTACCGGTGCGCAAGGCCCAGCTTCCACGCGGACCCGATATTCAGGCCTATCGCCGGTTCGCGGTCGGCGACCTCATCACCATGAATGTGCTCGACACGCGGCAATTCCGTACGCCCTCGGCCTGCGGCAGTGGCCGCCGGCATAATTGCGCCGAAGCGTTTGAGCCACATCGGACCATGCTCGGTGCAACGCAGGAGCGCTGGCTCTCCGACGGGTTCAGGTCGGCGCGCCTCAGGTGGAACGTGCTTGCACAGCAGGTCACCATGATGCGCAACGACGCCGATCCGGACCCTGAAAAATTCCTGCCCAACATGGACATGTGGGACGGCGCCGCGGTGGCACGCGATCGGCTGTTCGCAGCCATCGAGGACGCGAAAGTAGGCAACCTGGTCGTGCTCTCAGGCGACATTCACAGCAATTGGGCCGGCGAACTCAAGAAGGATTTCCTGGACGAAAAATCGGCGACGCTTGGCGTGGAATTCATCGGCACATCGATTTCCTCACAAGGCGACGGCGCCGACATGACCGACAGTTTCAGGCAACGCGTAGCCAAGCAGCCCTACGTAAAATTCTTCAACGGCCAACGCGGCTACCTGCGCCACACTGTAACACCGGCGCGCTGGCAAACGGACTTCCAGGTGATCGACAAGGTGAGTGTGCCGGATGGGCGCATGTCGACGCGCAAGAGCCTGGTGGTCGAAAGCGGCAGGAGCGCGATCGTGCCGGTGTGAGCCCTGCGAATGCCATTCGGCGACCTGAGCGTTTCCATAATTGTATAGTGGTTGGCCTTTGAAATCGGGACCAAAGGTCCGGGGCCATGAGACCGTGCCCGATGTGCGTGAAATTCACGACTATCCCGAACAAGGGCAGGCAATTCCCCAGTGCCGAAGGCAATCGCAAGCGGCTCACCAACGACCGCCATTCTCCTGCCCCCGAAACAGCAAGCGGCCACAAGCCGGACAAATGACCCGCTGCCGACAGTGCCTTAAATCTGGGCTTCCAGGCATCCAGAAAATCGGTATCTTTCACGTCGCTTCGAGGTTCATCCGGGGAATCGTAAACAATTAGGAGCTTGTCCGAGCAACCACGATAGCGAAACAAAGAATCCAATCTGGCGACACTGGACTGCAGACTCGCGTGATCTGCGTCCAACAGATTCCATTCGTTTCAAATTCGAGGGTCCAGCTGATTACTCGGACCGGCTCCTGGATCAGGAGTTATTACCATGTGCGCAGGGGACGACCACGATTGCCCACAATTTGAGCTTCATCGACAGAAGCTGCTTGATGACCTCGACTGCGAGCGGCGCAGCTTCCTCAAAAGTGCGTTCTTGGCGGGTGGCGGTGCGGCTACGGCATGGGCCGCGGGCGGCGCGCTCGTCTCTCCGGCGTCGGCGCAAACACGTCCCGGCCAGCCGACCTACCATTACCTGCCGGCGACCGCCGACACCGTTCATTGGGGCTATTTCAGCAAGCTCTTAAAGCCTCAGCTTGAAGTGGATTCGGGCGATTACATCACCATCGAGGCCCTGACGCACCACGCCAATGACGACGCCGAGCGCATGATCAAGGGCGATCCGGGGGCCGAGAGCGTGTTCCTGTGGACGAAGGACAAGAAAGGCGTCAATCGCCGCGGTGCTGGGCCGATCGACGGCAAACTGCTTGGGCGCGGCTCGGGCGAGGGCTTCGGCGTTCACATCTGCACCGGCCCGGTCTATGTGCGCGGTGCCGAGCCTGGCGACGTCCTCGAAGTCCGCATCATGGACGTGAAGCCGCGGCCCTGCGCTAATCCAGCCTATGCGGGCAAGTCATTCGGCAGCAATGCGGCGGCGTGGTGGGGCTTCCATTACCAGGACCTGATCACCGACCCGAAACCGCGCGAGGTCTGCACGATCTACGAAATCGATACCAGTGGGCAGCGCAATTGGGCGCAGGCAGTCTACAACTTCCGCTGGACGCCGCAGACCGATCCGTTCGGCGTCGTCCACAAGACCATCGACTATCCAGGCGTGCCTGTCGACCATTCGACCGTCCAGGAGATCCACAACGTCCTGAAGAACGTGCGCGTCCCGATCCGGCCGCATTTCGGCGTGATGGGGTTGGCGCCGAAAGAAGTGGACATCGTCGACTCGATCCCGCCGAGCTATGTCGGAGGCAACATAGACAATTGGCGCCTCGGCAAGGGCGCCGTCATGTATTATCCGGTCGCAGTGCCGGGTGGCCTGTTCTCGATCGGCGATTCGCACGCCGCGCAGGGCGATTCCGAATTGTGCGGCACCGCTATCGAAATGTCCCTCACTGGAACCTTCCAACTCATCCTGCACAAGCAGAATATGCTGACGGGTTCGCTCGCCGGGCTTAACTACCCGCTGCTCGAAACCCAGGACGAATGGGTCCTGCACGGCTTCAGCTTCACCAATTATCTTGAGGAACTCGGCCCCGAGGCGCAGCAGGAGATCTACAAAAAATCCTCGATTGATCTCGCGCTGCGGGATGCGTTCCGCAAGATGCGCAGATTCCTGATGACCACCAAGGGACTGAGCGAGGACGAGGCGATCTCGCTCATCTCCATCGGGGTCGACTTCGGCGTTACCCAGGTCGTCGACGGCAACTGGGGCATTCACGCCATCATCAAAAAAAGCCTGTTCGCCGGCGTGTCGGCGTGAAGTCTAGACCGATAGCTTCCGGGCGCATGTCGACGCGCAAGAGCCTGGTGGTCGAAAGCGGCAAGAGCGCCATTGTGCCGGCTTGGATCCTGTGGCGTGATATCGGCCAGATCAGCTTCCTTTGCGACCGATTGCAGCAGAGCAAAGAGCCGGGCACATTGGCAGATGCCGTCGCCGCTATCCTCTCGTGCGACATCGATGTGGTCTCGCGGCTGCAAACGATTCGCGCTCTGATGAAGACGGACCAACAAGCGGTTTAGAAGTATGATGCAAGGAAGATTCCTCGAACTTCGGCAAGCCGCTTGATTGCGTATCCATCGCCCCAGCAGACAGCGGCTTCCCAGGCGGCCGACGCTTGCGCTGCGATGTCATGCGCTCCTTCGTCGAGACCAGCAGCGTTGTGGGGCGGAGCCAAGTCGAGGTCAGGGACGTCAACGTGCACCTCGTCCCAGTCGATTAGCGCTACTCGATTTGCGTTCATGCGAACATTGCCAGGGTTGTTGGGGTTGCCGTGGACGACGCAAGTCTGACGCCCGATGAGCCGCGCCCACGCCGGTAATATTTGATCTGGGTATATTTCATTTTGGCCGGAGTGGAGATTTGGCGCCAACCAGCCTGCCTGTGGTTCAGGGCGCGCGTACGGCGGCACAATCGCCGAGCTGCGCAAAACTTTTTCGATCCAGGGGCACCCTCGGATATTGACAAGAAAGAACAAAACATGAACATTGTCCGGTAAACATAGGTTCAAGCGGGTGCGTCATTTGAGGTACTTCAATGACCGGCTTTTCCAATCCCCTCGTGGCTTCCACGCGACAGGCCATGAGTTTGAGTGACGGCGCCACCCACGTGGACGGCGATGAGCAGCACGCAGTGGCGGGGCTGCGTTTCGCTATCCAGGAGTTGGACCGTATTGGCCACGGCGAACGTCGGCGTACAAGAAATAACGCCGAATTTTACGGAACAAAGCCAATGGGTGATTCATCAATGATGTCAATGGAGGCGTGGATGGCCGGTCATTGTTCGAAAGACGGTGCCATCGCCCAACTTTTTTGCGGAACGAAGCCAACCAAGAATTTGGCAATGATTTCATTGACGGTATTGAATTCTCGCCAATCTTGGGACCGTACGTGTAGCGGCTCGCACTAGTTGAGAATGCAACGACCAAATTGAGTGTGCTAGGATAAAACTAGTTCTTTGATCGGGCCTGCGCTAAGTTGTTCGGTAACTGGCGCAAGGCTCCTGGAAAAGGTGGTATCATGGCGGTCAAAACTACGCGTCGAGATTTGTTGAACTTCGGAGCTGGAACAGCGGCGACGCTTGGTGTTTCGACCTTGGCTGGCGAACTCATGCCGGTGCGGGCTCATGCGCAGGCGGGGCCTGCGAGCAATGTTTCCAAGGAAGAATTGTTTTATCGGGAGGACTGGTTTGGTGAACCATGGCGCAAGCCCGAGGTTGCCGTGCTCATTCACGGCAACGACGAATCGAGCGTTGTATGGTACGGATGGGTACCACGGATGGGCGCAGGAGTTTCGGCTGCTTCGACCGGATTTGCCGGGATTTGGACAATCCGGGATTCCAGCGGGGTTCGAATGGTCGCTGCCGAGTCTTGCTGCGTTCGTAGCACGCGTGCTCGACAAGGCCGGCGTCGAGGCGGCGCACATCATTGGTGCCAAAACTGGCGGCGCGATTGCGATGCAGTTTGCGGCGGATTATCCTACTCGCACCCGCACGCTCGCAGTCGCCAGTGGTCCCGCTTCCGTGATCGTCGCTTCCAGTCGCTCCAACATTCCCCAACGCGACCGACTGGGTTCGGCTGTTTCGAAAGAGATGGTCGAATATTGGAACCACATGTTTGCAACAGCGCCAGAGGAAGGGGCAAAAGGACTCCGCACGGCGCTCTCGAAATTCGATCTGGCACGGGACGGTGTTTTGCAGCGGATCAAAGCGCCAACACTGGTGATCACCTCAGACCGAAGCGCCCTGCAATCAGTGGAGAAGGTTCGGCAGTATCAGCTGGCGATTCCTAATTCGAGGCTCGCGATCCTGAACGGCGACGCCTACCATATCGCCGCCGCCAATGCCGACGAATGTGTCACCAATGTTCTCGCCTTCATCAAGGAGGCGAGACACAGGACTTAAGGACACAACCACAATAATACAATCACAAGTTATGGGAGGATTTGTAATGAGCCGCGCATTCTTATCAAGGGACTGGAACCGTCGCGCTCTCGGCATGGCTCTGGTGGCGATCGTGATCGCGCTGGGGCTGCTTGCGAGACCTCAGGTTGGAGCCGCTCAGTCAAACCGGGAAGCCGATGGCGCTCGCCTGCTCAAGGGAGCGCTCGACCTGCACTTTCACATGGATCCGTGGACTCCTGGCGCGCTCAACGGGCAGGCCGGCATCGCGGAAGTGCGGCTGGCGCGCCTGCGCGGCATGCGCGGACTGCTGCTCAAAGACCATAACGAACCGACAGCGCAGCTCGCCTACCACCTTCGCCCGGAGGTGCCCGGCTTGGAGTTGTACGGCGGGTTTGTCCTGAACCTGCCCAATGGCGGGGTCAATCCGGCGGGCGTGGAGTTCATGGCGACACACATTAAAGGAGAACCGGGACGCATCGTCTGGATGCCGGCGGGCGATACGGAGAAAGAGGTGCGCGCGTCGAAGAATCCGAACGGGCCATACGTTGCCGTGTCGCGCAACGGCGAGTTGCTGCCCGAAGTGAAGCAGGTCATCGCGATCATCGCAAAGCACGGATTGACGCTTGCCTCGGGCCATGTCCTCGCCGAGGAGGCCTTGATGATTTTCCGCGAAGCGAAGCGTCAGGGCGTGCAGCACATGATCGCCACGCATGCCTTCGACTTGGCCGGAAAGATGACCGTGGAGCAGATGCAGGAAGCCGCAAAGCTTGGGGTATTCATCGAGTTCGACTACAGAAATACACTCGAGGGCGGGCGTACGGACGCGATCCGCAAAGTCGGACCGCAGTTCAGCTTCCTTTCGGAATTCTGGACCAAGGTCAGTGCCCCCAAAGAGTACGGCGGGCTGGAGGGCGTCGGCGCCTTTGCGGAGGCGATGCGTTCCCACGGCTTCAGCGACCGGGAACTCGACCTGATGTTCAAGGACAACCCGGCGAAGGCGCTGGGGCTCAAGTAGTGGCCTGCATCTGCTAAAATGAAATGTTGGGTGGCCGTTGTTGCGTAGGGTCGCCCCTACGAAGTCCTGGTATCGATCTTAGTTGATTCAGCCCACTACTAGAGCCCCTCATCCCTCTCCGCCGCTCATCTGTTTTCCCGCGCTTCCGGCAGCGGTTTTGGCTTGAAGGGGGTAATATCGTCATCGTCGCGCCAGACCACGCGTTTCTTGAATCTCCAACCTTGCGGAGTCTTTACCAGCGTGTCCTCGTAAATTGCGGTCTCCACAATTGTTGACGGACTGCTTCGCGCGTTGAAGAGCAGCAGGTAGACCGAACCGTTGGCGCCTTCCGGTGTCGGCGTGATGACAAGGTTGGCGTTGAAGTGACGCCCGCCGCCGCGACTGCCCATTCTCAAGAGCGCGTCTTCGCCCCTGATCGGGTTTCGAACTTCGCTGCCTCGGCCCGGCCCCCTTCCGCCCGTGAACTCACCATCGATAACGAATGTGGAGACGAAACGCTCGCCTTCACCCTTGTCGAGCGCGTGAGCATAACTGGCATATAGCTGTTGGATCTCGACATAATCGTCGGCCGTCAACTTTGGAGCAGCGCCCGCTTCGACAGCGCCCGCCGCACGGAACGCGGTCAGCAAAGCCAACAATACTCCGATGGAGAAATAGCTGCGTCGCAACATGAGTGATCTCCTTTTCTTGTACCCCGGTCATCGCCCTGAAGTGCTTGCCTGTCGCATGTCGAGACTACATCGTCGGAACATAGATCGAGCGCGAATAATACGGCACCGAAATGATGCTCATCACTTGTTGTGTGCCATCGAACAGGGGCGCGAGTTTCGGCCCGCTCGCCTTGATCGTGAACCTGGTCGCGCGATCGATGCCCAAAGCGGGACTTCCTCCCTTGTGAGACGCGGCATTCCCTGGTTGCTTCCTCGGGCGACACGGTTTTTTACCAATCAATTGGATGATTTGTCATCATTGTTATATAGGCGTGAAATACCGGTGTATTTCCGCGCTCGACAGCCTGTTGCGAAACAGCCTGTCGCGAAGAAGCCGCACGGAACGAAGCCAACGAGGGATATTGCAACGATTTCAATTGTATCCGGGTGCGCGGCCGATATAGTGCGCGCCGCCAGCATTCCTTTCCTCCTCATCAGTGACCGGCTCCATGACCACGACCCGCTACGACGTTCTCGGTATCGGCAATGCGATCGTCGACGTGATTGCACGGACGGAGGACGATTTCCTTGTCCGGCAGAACATGCGCAAGGGCGGCATGCAGTTGATCGACGAGGCGCGGGCGGAGGCGATTTACGAAGTCATGGGGCCCGCCGTCGAGATTTCGGGCGGTTCGGCCGCCAATACGACCGTTGGCGTGACGAGCTTCGGTGGCCGCGCCGCCTTTGTGGGCAAGGTCAAGGACGACCAGCTCGGCCGCGTCTTTTCACATGACATCCGCGCCGCCGGCGTCGCCTTCGATACGCCGCCGGGTGCGGATGGGCCGTCGACGGCGCGCTGCTACATCCTGGTGACACCCGATGGGGAGCGCACCATGAACACTTTTCTGGGTGCCGCGCAGGACTTGCATCCAAACGACATCGATGCGGACGCGATCGCGGGGTCGGCGATCACCTACCTGGAAGGTTATCTTTGGGACCCGCCTCATGCAAAAGCGGCCTTTCTCAAGGCTGCCGGTATTGCCCACGGGGCCGGTCGCAGTGTTGCGCTCACGCTGTCCGATGCTTTCTGTGTCGACCGCTATCGCGCGGAATTTCTCGACCTCATTCGCGATGGAACGGTCGATATCGTGTTTGCCAATGAGCACGAACTGCACAGTCTCTACCAGACCGCCGACTTCGAAACCGCCATCAAGGCACTGCGCAATGACGCCAAGCTTGCGGTGATCACGCGCAGCGAAAAGGGGTGCGTGATCGTGAGCCGGGAACAGACCGATGCGGTCAGTGCCGCTCCGATTGATCGCGTCGTCGATGCTACTGGTGCGGGAGATCTGTTTGCCTCAGGATTCCTGCTCGGCCTGTCCCGGGGAGCCGACAATCGGACGGCGGCACGGCTCGGGGCACTTGCGGCCGCAGAAGTGATCCAGCATTTGGGCGCCCGGCCGGAGACGTCCCTCAGGCGGCTGGCCGAGCAAAGCGGACTTGCGGTTTGAGGCCTAAGCTCTTGTTTTTACGGCTTTCCAC
>Ga0099792_10000605_pt1 | contig 13319 bp, 7 predicted proteins | sample Rivendell_Oct201_8_FD_83780 | JGI IMG/M metagenome (GOLD analysis project Ga0099792, IMG submission 83780) | Vadose zone soil microbial communities from the Eel River Critical Zone Observatory, Northern California, USA -... | ecosystem: Environmental > Terrestrial > Soil > Vadose zone >...
ATGAATCACGCCGGCAACATCGCCGTCGCTGATCAGACAGATCGAGCCACCCGCCTTGCGTACGCCGGCGATCAGGTCCGCATGGCGGGGCCTGTCAAGAATGATAGCCGTTATATCCGCTGGCCTCACGCCTTTGGCCTTCGCGAGCCTGATGATGTTTTCTTCCGCCGGAGCATCGAGATCAACCACTCCTTTCGGGTAGCCAGGCCCGATGGCGATCTTTTCCATATAGACGTCCGGCGCATGCAGGAGCGTGCCGCCTTCGGCCATGGCCACGGTTGCGATGGCGCCGGCCATGTTCTTGGCGCAAAGCGTCGTGCCTTCGAGCGGATCGACCGCGATATCGACCTTTGGCCCTTTCTTGGTCCCGACCTTTTCGCCGATGAACAGCATGGGGGCTTCGTCAAGTTCGCCCTCGCCGATCACGACCGTCCCGTCGATGGGCAGCTTGTTGAGCTCTCGCCGCATTGCGTCGACGGCTGCCTGGTCCGCAGGCTTTTCAACGCCACGACCGCGCAGGCGTGCCGCCGACACCGCCGCGCGCTCGGTGACGCGCACGATTTCGATCGAAAGAATACGTTCCAATATAAGACTTGGATCAACGGTAATTGATGACACGGTGCCCTCTTTCTATCCGCGCGGCAGAATGCGGATAATGTCAGCTCTTTTCAATTCGAATGACCTGCGGCTTCTCTGCAAGCACGCCGTCGTGCTCGATGTCGGCAAGCGCACGGCGAACCGCGTCCTCACTCGTGGCATAGGTTACAAGCACGACCGGCGCCGGATTGTTGACGCTGCGTGGATCATCCCCGCCATGGGGCCGGCGATCACGGCGGCGCTGCACGATCGATTCCAGCGAAATTGTCTGGTCGGCCATGCGACGCGCGATCGTCGCTGCCGTCCCGGGGCGATCGACGACCGCAAGCCGAATATAATAGCCACCTTCGTGACGCTGCATGGGCGCGAGCACCGCCTTCGTCAACGCCACCGCGGGGCGGCCGAAGGTTGGCGCATGGCGCCCGGCCGCGATATCCACGAGATCCGCGACCACCGATGCCGAAGTCGCATTGCCACCTGCACCTGGGCCGAGAAGCGTGAGTTCCATCGTGTCGGCATCGATCGCAACCGCATTGGTGACACCATCGACCTCGCCGATGACACTGCCCTGTTTCACCAAGGTGGGATGCACGCGCTGTTCAATGCCGGCATCGGTACGCTGCGCGACACCCAACAGTTTGATGCGATAACCCAGTTCTTCCGCGGCTTCGAGATCGGCAAGCGAAATCGCCTCTATGCCTTCGACGTGCACGGCCTCCGCGTCAACTTCCGTGCCGAAGGCAAGGCTCGTCAGGATGGCGAGCTTATGCGCGGTATCGAATCCACCGATGTCAAAGGTTGGGTCAGCTTCCGCATAGCCGAGCCTTTGCGCGTCTTTCAGGCAGTCCGCGAACGACAGATGCTCTTTTTGCATGCGCGTAAGAATGTAGTTGCACGTGCCGTTGAGGATTCCGTAGATGCGCGCGATATGGCTGCCGCCAAGGCCCTCGCGCAACGCTTTGATGACCGGAATGCCGCCCGCAACGGCTGCCTCGAACCGCAGTTCGGCCTTGTTGTGTTCGGCGAGATGGGCCAGCGCAACCCCGTGATGCGCCAGCAGCGCTTTGTTGGCAGTGACCACCGGCCGGCCGATCCCAAGTGCCGCTTCGACCGAGCCCTTGGCGGGATCACCCGCGCCGCCCATAAGTTCAACGAACACATCGATGCCGGGATCGACAGCGAGTGCCTTGGGGCTTGCGACCTGTCGCACCTTGGAGAGATCGAGCGCCGGATCGCGCGGCGGGTCCTTGGAGGCGTAAGCCACGAGATCGATCGGTCGGCCGGTGCGTTGCGCAAGTGCGGGGCGCGAACGCGCCAACATGGCGGCCACGGCCGAGCCCACCGTGCCTAATCCGGCGAGACCCACTCTGAGCGGTTCGACCATTTGGAATCCGAGGGAATGCGTTCGCGATCAACGTCGTTGTGCGAGCGGCACAACGTTATGGAGTTTTTCCGGCGCCGTTTCAAGGAAGCGCCTGATGTTACGAGCAGCTTGCCGGATGCGCTGCTCATTCTCGACCAGCGCAAGACGGACAAAGCCCTCGCCATATTCGCCAAAGCCAATGCCGGGCGAAACCGCCACTTCAGCCTTTTCAACAAGCAGGGTGGCGAATTCAACGCTGCCGATCGTTCTGAAGGCCTCCGGCAGCGGCGCCCAGGCAAACATCGAGGCACTTGGCGGTGGAATATCCCAACCTGCACGGCCAAAGGATTCCACCATGACGTCACGGCGACGCCGATAGGTGTCGCGCATTTCGCGAATGCAATCGTCCGGGCCATTGAGAGCGGCGGTGGCCGCCACCTGGATGGGCGTAAAAGCCCCATAGTCGAGATAGGATTTCACACGCGCCAGGGCCGCAATGATTCGTTCATTGCCGACCGCAAAGCCTATGCGCCAGCCCGGCATCGAATAGGTCTTCGACATCGAGGTGAATTCCACCGCAATGTCCATCGAACCCGGCACCTGCAAAATCGACGGCGGCGGATTGTTGTCGAAATAGACCTCCGAATAAGCGAGATCGGAAAGCACCAAGATTCCATGGCGCTTCGCGAACACGACCAGTTCACGGTAGAAATCCAGGTCCGCCACATAGGCCGTCGGATTCGATGGGTAGCAAACCACGACCGCAATCGGCTTCGGTATCGAATGAACGATGGCCCGCTCAAGGGTCTCGAAGAACGACGGTGTGGGTTCTGAAGGTACCGAGCGGATCACACCACCCGCCATCAGGAACCCAAAGGCGTGGATTGGATAACTCGGGTTGGGGACGAGAATGACGTCCCCTGGTGCCGTAATGGCCTGGGCCACATTGGCAAAACCCTCTTTCGATCCGAGCGTCGTGACGACCTGGGTGTCGGGGTTGAGCTTCACGCCGAACCGTCGCGCATAATAGGAAGCCTGCGCGCGCCGCAGTCCCGGAATGCCCCGCGATGACGAATAACGATCGGTACGCGGCCGCCCGATGGTCTCCTTGAGTTTCTCGATAACATGCGCCGGCGTCGGCAGGTCCGGGTTGCCCATGCCCAAATCGATGATGTCGGCGCCTGCATTGCGGGCTGCCGCCTTGGCACGGTTGACCTGCTCGAACACATAGGGCGGCAGTCGACGAATACGATGAAACTCTTCCATGGGGCGAGCCTGTCAGGGGCGATAATGTGTGCTTTGTATCACGGGTTACGGGCGGCACCAGAGCCGGATACTCCGGAGGCAGAAACTCCGCCCTGCTTGGCTGCACGCTCGCGTTCAGCGGCCAATTCCTCTCGAAGGCGTTTTTTCTCCGCCTCAGTCAACGGGCTCGCAGACCGGGCCGGTGGCATGTCGTGGACGGCGGGATAGACGGCCGGGTCGACAGTGCGTTTTGGCACCGATTCGGGGAGGCCTCCCATCGAGGCCGGCAGGTTGTCGACGATCGATTGGGATGTGCATCCGGTCAATACTTGCGCGCAGCCAAGCAGAATCATAGCTAAAGCAGCGCGCGATGGTCCGCGCAGCGGCTGCTCGCACACCTTTTGGCGTTCCCTTGGTCGTCCCAACCCCATCTCGGTAAACCGTCTCGATCCGCTTTATTGTAGCAATTATACCACAAAATCAAGCAATTGCTGCAGCAGGCAGCGGTATTCCCCCAAAGTGACCAAAGCAAGATAGGCGTGTCACGTTAACAGCTGTACAATCCAGCTATGCATCATTTTCACAATCCAACGCGCAAATTAGCAGGTTATTGACGTGACCGCCCCACCCGAACCCGCCGGGTCTTTGGATATCGAGACCTTCGCGCAAAATCTCGCCCGCGCCATCGAACAGGGTGGCAAGGCGCTGGCCGCCTATATGAAACCGCGCGAAGAGGGCCGCGTGGACGGTGAAGGTGAATATGCCGAGTTCCAGGATTTCGTGAAGACCCTCAATCAGGTAACTGAGTACTGGCTCAAGGACCCACAACGCGCGACCAACCTGCAGCTCGGGCTCGGCCAGTCCTATCTGGATCTATGGGCCACATCGGCCAAACGGCTGACGGGCCAAAAGGTGCCGCCCGTCATCGAACCCGACCCCCGCGACAAGCGCTTTACCGACGCCGAATGGTCGAGCAACCAATTATTCGATTTCCTAAAGCAGGCCTACCTCCTTACCGCCAAATGGGGAACCCGGCTGGTCACGGAGGCCGAGGGACTCGATCCGGAAACGCGGCAGAAGGCGGCCTTTTACATACGCCAGATCGCCAATGCGATCGCACCCTCCAATTTCGTTTTGACGAACCCTGAATTGCTGCGCGAAACCTTGTCGAGCAATGCCGCCAACCTGGTGCGCGGCATGCACATGCTGGCGGAAGATATCGAAGCCGGCGGCGGCAATCTGCGCATTCGCCAGACCGACGACAGCAATTTCGAAGTTGGCCGCAACCTTGCGACCACACCCGGCAAGGTGATCTTCGAAAACGACCTGATGCAACTCATCCAATATGCGCCGTCGACCCCGACCGTTTTCAAACGACCGCTTCTGATCGTGCCGCCCTGGATCAACAAATTCTATGTCCTCGACCTCACCCCGGAGAAATCCTTCGTCAAATGGTGCGTCGATCAGGGCCTGACGGTTTTCATGATTTCGTGGGTCAACCCCGACGGGCATCTCGCCGACAAGACTTTCGAAAACTATGTGCAGGAAGGCCCCCTCGCCGCACTCGACGCCATCGAAAAGGCGACCGGCGAGAAGAAGGTAAACGCCGTCGGCTATTGCGTTGGCGGAACGCTGCTTGCCGTGACACTCGCCTCCATGGCCGGCCGCCGCGACCGGCGCATCGCATCGGCTACCTTTTTTGCAAGCCAGGTCGATTTCACTTATTCCGGCGAACTCAAGGTATTTGCCGACGAGCATCAAATCGAGGCGATCGAGCGCCAGATGGCCGCGCACGGTTATCTCGACAGCCAAAAGATGGCGAACTCGTTCAATCTCATGCGCTCCAACGACCTGATCTGGCCCTATGTCATCAACAATTATTTCAAGGGAAAGGAGCCGTTGCCGTTCGATCTCTTATACTGGAACGCCGATTCGACCCGTATGCCGGCTGCGAACCATTCATTTTATCTGCGCAACTGCTACCTTGAAAACAATCTCGCGCGCGGCAAGATGATCATCGCCGGCAAGAAGCTCAATCTCAAGTCCGTCACCATTCCGATTTACAATCTTGCGACGCGCGAAGATCACATCGCACCGGCGAAGTCGTGTCTCGTGGGAACACCGTTCTTCGGCGGCCCCGCCAAATTCGTGGTCGCGGGTTCGGGCCACATCGCCGGCGTCGTCAACCCGCCCCAGAAGGCCAAATATCAATATTGGACCGGCGGTGAAATGGCCGGCGCCGATATCGATCATTGGCTCGCCAGCGCAACCGAACATCCCGGCTCCTGGTGGCCGGACTGGTTAAATTGGCTCAAGAGTCATTATGAACGAAAGGTGAAGGCGCGCAAGCCGGGCGGCGGGAAGCTGAAAGCGATCGAAGCCGCACCAGGGCGCTACGTGAAGGTCAGGGATTGATTTCGCCCGCTTGTTGGCTGCCGAAAAAACCGCGTACTTGAATAAAACCGCGTACTTATTGTCCTGCGACGGCCTACGCCTGTTCTGTGAATTGTCATTTACGCATTGTCGATGGTTAATCAATTCCCAATCCTGATTCCCCGATTTAACCGAACGAGAATACGAGTAGTTGAGTTTCTTGCTGTTACACTGGTTACACATACCGGTCGGAAACATGCGCAGGGCGCGGAATTTTCTTTCACAGCGAATTATGAGTCGACAATGTCACACAATCCCATGCGTTGTATCGTCACCGCCTGCGTCGCAATGCCAGCCTTCGTGTTTGGCAGCATACCATTGCTCGCGCAAGACATGGGATGGCGCGTCAACAAGGTGTCGGGCGACATTTGGGTCACCAGTTCGGGCGTTCAACAGGCTTCGCTCTCACCCAATGCGATGCTGAAACCTGGCGACACTATTCGCACCGGACGCAACGGACGTGTGCTTTTGATACGCGGCACGGAAACAATCCTGATCGCTCCCAATTCTGCAATTGGCATCCCGCTTGAGGCAAGGTCCGGACTATCGACGACCATCATCCAACGCGCCGGCTCAATTCTGCTCGACGTGGAAAAGCGCAGCAACCCGCATTTCGAAGTAGAGACCCCCTATCTCGCCGCCGTCGTCAAGGGAACCCAGTTTCGCGTTACGATTACCAACGACGACACTTCTGTCGATGTGCTCAGCGGCAAAGTCGAAGTCGCTGATTTCAAGTCCGGGCAATATGCGATGACGCTGCCGGGACAAAACGCCAAGGTCTTGCTGCAGGGCCTGGTGGGATTGTCCCTGACCGGCTCGGGGCCGCATAGTCCCATTCAATACGGCCCCCCTCGAACACCTGCCTTTACACCATGGTCTGCACCACCGGAGGCCGGCACACCGTCTTCGCAAGCACAGAATGGGTCCCCGACATTGCGATGGGGTACCGACACCCCGCCAACCGTATTGTACGGCCAGGCGTTACGTGCACGCGTCGAGGGTAGCGGTTCCGGCTACAGTGGGTCGTCGATCGAAATCGGAGCGGCAGTGAAGGATTGGGTTCGTGACAGTGCCCGAGGCCATAGAGATGAAAACCTGATTGCCTACTTGGCCATTCCATCGCTCGTCGGCTTTACAGTGTCACTCGGTATCTTCGTGAGGCGCCGCAAGAAGCAGCGCAAGTAATCGTTGCAGAGATTGCTGCCGAGCTGACAAGCCTACGACGCAACTCAATTTCCGATGCATCATGTTGGGTCCAACCCGTGAAGATTCGTCGATCTGCCAGGGATAGCGTGGCGCATTTCAAATTGCATGCCCTGGTGTTGTGTATCCTGGCCATCGTTCAGCTGACAGGACTACACAACGCATTAGAGAATTGCCTCAGTGACCTCAGGTCGCTCTGGTCTCCGCGCGCCGCAACCGGCGATATCGTTTTGGTCGCCATCGATTCCCAATCTCTTGCGAAAATCGGTGTTTGGCCCTGGCCGCGTACGGTCCATGCGCAATTGCTCGATCGGGTGGAAAGTGCCGGCGTAGCCGACGTCGTATTCGCAATCGATTTCAGTGCACCTTCCAATCCGGAATCTGACAATGCGTTTGCCGCCGCCCTCGAAAGGGCGGGCGGGTCGGTCATTCTGCCGTCCTTCAAGCAATTCCTGGGCACAACGGGAAGAAACGGTATTGTTCACCTAAACCGTCCATTGCCGCAGTTTGCCGACCACGCATGGTCCGCCGTCGTCAATGTCGAAGTGGGGCCGGATGGCTTGGTACGCCGCTTCCCATTCGGCGACATGCTTGATGGAACCTATGTGCCCTCCGTGGCTGCGCTTCTCGCAGGCAGACATTTTGACAGCCGTGGTTCGATCTCGCTTGATTTCAGCATCCGTCCTGAGTCGGTCGTGACCATTTCATATCTCGATGTCTTGAACGGCGATCAGGCGGCCCTCGATAAACTCAAGAACAGGAAGGCCGTCATTGGCGGAACCGCAAACGAACTGGGCGACCGATTCAATATTTCCCATGGTCGTGTGATTTCGGGCGCGATGCTGCAAATTCTGGCCACCGAAACAATCCTTCAGGACCGAGGATTGACAGATTCCTCTGGTTGGCTGAACATCCTCGGCGTCAGTCTCATCGTGTTTCTAATGGTGATGGTATGGAGCCAGTTAACGGCAAGTCGTCGTTTTCTGATCCTGGTCAGCATTTCCGTCTTGACCGAATTCGTCGCACTGCTCTTGCAGGCGGAACTGTGCTTTGTACTTGATACCTCGCTGTTTCACACTGTCATCGCCGGTTACCTCGTCGTGTTGGCGCTTGACGAGCTCAACTTTCGCGGTGTTGTGGGCGACATCGCAGAAAGCCGCTTTCGGCGTATCGCAATGTCATTGGGTGACGGGTTGGCGTGCACCGATAAAAATGGTCTCGTTACGATCTGGAACCCAGGTGCCGTTGCTATTTTCGGCTATGAGCCCGAGGAAATGATCGGCGAACCCCTTGGCAAGGTATGTTTGACTACAGACGTCACCGGAATGCCCACGACTTTTTCGCTCCTCGATCTGCCGCAAGCCGCGCTCCAATCCCCTGGCGGCAAACTGGCAGAACTCGCCGGTCGCCGCAAGAACGGCGAAACCTTTTCGCTCGAAGCCTGCTTCTCCAGTTGGAAATGCTCCGATGGCTACCAGTACGGTGCCGTCTTGAGAGATATCTCGGTCCGCAAGCGAGAGGTCGAACGAATTCGATATCTGGCAAAACGCGACGCTTTGACCGGGCTCGCCAACCGCAACACGCTGAACGAGCACCTTGGCGTCAAAATTGAAAATGCGGTGATGGACGGCAGCCAGATTGCGCTGCTGGTCATGGATATCGACAAGTTCAAGCAGGTCAACGATACACTCGGCCACACTTTTGGGGACTGTTTGCTTCGCGCCTTTGCGAAAAAGTTGACCAGCCTGGTCGATAATTCGACACTGGTCTGCCGCCTCGGCGGCGACGAGTTTGCAATCGTCATCGCAGGCATGGATATTGCGGCGAGCGTGCGCGAAATCGGCGCACGTATTCGCGATGATTTCGCCCGAACGCCGCTTCGCGTCGACGAGCACAAGTTCGACATCAATGTCCGTATGGGAAGCGCGATATTTCCAACAGATTGCAAAACGCCTGAAGAGCTCGTGTGTAATGCTGACCTCGCCCTGTATCAGGTCAAGATCGCCGGCCGCGGCCGGCACGTATCGTTTGTAAAGGGGATCAGGGACGCGTTCGAGGCGCGGCTGTCGGTGGAAACCGGGTTGGCACGTGGTTCGGAAAACGAAGAATTCGAGCTTTTCTATCAGCCCCAGGTCAACCTGATGGATGGCAAGCTGGCTGGCGCCGAGGCTCTCATTCGCTGGCGACACCCGGAACGCGGCCTCGTCCTGCCAGCCGATTTCATGCCAATTGCAAACGCATGTGCTGTTTCACAGCATATCGCACTTTGGGTGATGCGATCCGCTTGCCAACAAGCGCATCTCTGGGAACGCCAGGGACATTGCGTTCGCATCGGCGTAAATCTGTCACCGTCGCAACTCTTGACGGACGATCTTGCAACCACGGTCGAAACAATATTGCACGACACCGGACTGACCCCCTCTTTATTGGAACTCGAGGTGACCGAAAACATTCTTCTGGCGGACGACGACAAGGCGATCGAAATCTTCGCACGAATTCAGGAACTCGGCGTCCATATCGCGTTTGACGATTTCGGTACGGGTTTTGCCAGTCTGACCTATTTGAAGAAATTTCCATTTGGCACCCTCAAGATCGACAGATCCTTCGTGCGCGAACTGCGCGTGAATCCGGACGACGCCGTGATCGTGCGCTCCACGATTGGCCTTGGAAAGATGCTCGGTCTTTCGGTGATTGCGGAAGGCATCGAAGACCGGGCGACCGCCGACTTGTTACGGATCATGGGCTGCGAAGAAGGCCAAGGCTATTTCTTCGGACATCCGATGCCGGCGGCAGAATTCGAACGAACCTATTTTTCGAATACTGACGCGGCAGCGAAAGAAATCTATCTTCCTATGAAAGAGACCGCAGTGGCGGCATAGAAGGTCATGGAAACAACGCCACCTGATCAAGGCCCATGGTTTCAGGATATCCTGCCATCAGATTCATATTTTGCACCGCCTGGCCGGAAGCACCTTTGGTCAGATTATCGAGCGCAGAACAAATGATGGCGCGCCCTTCAATCCGATCCTTGGCCACGCCGATGAAGGTCATGTTGGAACCGCGAACATGGCGCGTCTGCGGCATGGTTCCAAAAGGCAGAATGTGCACGAACGGTTCGTGGTCGTAGGCCTTTTGCAGGATCGCATGGAGGTCCATCGCCTCTGCTTTATGCCCCCGCACGTAGATGGTCGATAGGATCCCGCGGTTCATGGGAACCAGGTGCGGAGTAAAACTGACGACCACCGTGCGGCCGGCCGCGATTGAAAACTCCTGATCGAGTTCCGCCATATGGCGGTGATGGCCGACGCCGTAGGCATGGAAGCCTTCGGAGACTTCCGAGAACAACATCTCTTCCTTGGCGGCACGCCCGGCGCCCGTCATGCCGGACTTGGCATCGATCACAATCGCATCGGGATCGATCGCGCTCGCTTTCAACAGCGGAATGAGCGGCAATTGGGCGCAAGTCGTATAGCAGCCCGGATTGGCAACGAGGCGAGCCGTGGCGATGCGCGGCCGATAGATCTCGACCAGGCCATAGACCGCCTCCCCTTGCAACTCGGGCGCACGGTGCTCGTGGCCGTACCAGCGCGCATAGTCGGCCGTGTCAACGAGCCGGAAGTCAGCGGAGAGATCGACGACCTTGGTCTTCGGCGCCTTTTTCAGCAAATCCTGGATGACTGTCTGGGTTGTACCGTGCGGCAAGGCACAGAATGCCAGATCGAGCGCCTCCGCTTTCCAGTCGGTCCCCTCGATTGCAGTCAAGGTTGGCAAGGCACAATGTGAAAACTGGGGAAATACCCGTCCCATGTCCTGGCCGGCCCGGCGATCAGCAGTCAGCAGGACGATCTCGACGCCCGGATGGCGAATGAGAAGTCGCACGAGTTCAGCACCCGTGTAACCGGATGCACCCAGCACGCCCACTCTTGCGATCTTCGTTGCCATTTTTGTATCGTTCTTGGCTTTGGTTTTCGCCTCTTCGGCCATGGAACACCCTTTCTCGGTCGGGGTATCAGAACAGCTCCGCAGAGGCTATTGAAAATCAGCGGTGTCGGCCGGCCGTGAATATTCGGACCGGGGACTTGGCGGTATTCACAACCTGACGGCAGGGATTTCGTTATGGGATTTGTTTCAAGCAAGGAGCAGCGGGAAGAAATCCTCCTGGCCTGTCGGGTTCTCACCCACTTTCACATCGTCGAAGGCTTCGGCCACGTCAGCATCCGCATTGCGAAAAACAAACGCATCCTGATGACGCCGCGTTCCGCACTTGGCCTGGTCAGCGAAGGCGAACTCATCGAACTTGAATTGGACGGCCGCCAGACCACAGGCGATGGTCGTCCCGCGCTGGAAACCGCCATGCACCTGGCAATCTATCGGCGGCGGCCCGACGTAAATGCCATCGTGCGCGGCCATCCCCGCCATGTCGCAGCCTATGCTTGCGCCGGTGAGCCGCTCAAAATCGCCCACGGCTTCGGCACCAATCTCGGTGCCGTGGTGCCGATTTTCCCGCAGCCAGGTCTGGTGGCAAGCGCCGAAATGGCCGATGCGGTTGCGGATGCACTGGGCACTTCCGAAGCGATCATTCTCCAATCGAACGGCATGCTTGCGGTTGGAAACTCGGTGCCGCACGCCTGCGTCCGTGGGCTGTTCATGGAGGAGACCGCAACCGTACAGCTGCTGGCAAGTGCCGCCGGCCTCACGCCGCGCTTCTACGCGCCGGCAGAAGCAGCGCGCCGCCACGGCGAGGATCACGGTCACGAACCCCTACGGGCCTGGGACTATTATGTGGCGATGGCCGAAGGGACGTTGATGTAGACGCATGTCCCGCGTGGTGTGATCCGATGACCTTGAAGCGAGTTCGGTGTGGCTCCCTCTCCCCTCCGGGGAGAGGGCTGGGGTGAGGGGGTTCCCGTGTTGCGACACAAGTCGGATACATCCGACTTGGTTCACGCATCGGCGCGGCAGAGTCGGACAATCAGGTTCGCCCTCGGTGGAAGCTTGGCGTGGGGGGCTGCCATCGTTCAATCGACCCTTTGGCCCCCCTCACCCCAGCCCTCTCCCCGGAGGGGAGAGGGAGTGAGACCGAGTCCGCCGACAGGTCAGTGGCTCACAAAGAGCAAGCACGATCGCATTATTAGGTCGTAACCCGCCCAGTTGTCATGAGGCCTTTTTGGCACCACTTTTCGGCGCCCAAGGTCTCGAAATGGACGATTGAATGAAAATATCATAGCAAAAGCCGAAGGGCATGGATATTCAACCGGAACCTTCGATTTTGAAAGTTGGTGCTTGCGACGGCAAGCTAGCAACGCCCGATGCCACCACGGATAAAAACAGCCATGAATAGCACCACTTCGTCAGCAAGCGCACCCAAGGAAACAGCCGGTTTCGGCCACATGCTCCTTCCGGTACTCACGGCGGCGATCTTTCTGAGTGCCGCGCTCTTGTTCGCAGTGCAACCTATGTTCACCAAGATGGTGCTGCCGCGGCTGGGCGGCGCGCCGCAGGTTTGGTCGGTGGCCATGGTGTTTTTCCAGGCCGCCTTGCTGGCCGGCTATGGCTATGCCCACTTGCTCACCCGCTTTGCGCCGGGTCGGAAGTCCGTCCTCATCCATCTCGCCGTCATGATCGCCGCCTCGCTGACGCTGCCGCTGTCGATCGCAAGTGGCTGGGGCCGCCCGCCTGAAGTTGGCGAGGCCTTCTGGCTGCTCGGTCTGTTTGCGGTTTCGATCGGCCTGCCATTCTTCGCACTCGCCGCCAACAGCCCATTGTTGCAGGCTTGGTTTGCACGCACCGATCATCCCTCCGCCAAGGACCCGTATTTTCTCTATGCGGCGAGCAACGTCGGCAGCTTCCTTGCGCTGATCGCCTATCCGCTCGCCATCGAACCATTGATCCAGCTGACCGACCAAACCCGCTGGTGGACAGTCGGTTTTTTTGTGTTGATCCTTTTGATCGCAGCCTGTGGATATTTATTGTGGCATGCGCCTAGCCACACCGAAGCCGCCACCACCACCGATGAGCCACAAGACACTGCCGCCCCAACGTGGCTCGACGCCGCCAAGTGGATGGGTCTCGCGGCCGTGCCATCGGGACTGTTGATTGCGGTCACTGCAAACATTTCGACCGACGTCGCGGCCGTGCCTTTGCTTTGGGTCGTTCCCTTGGCGCTTTATCTTCTGACGTTCGTCATCGTCTTTTCGCGGCGCCCCATCCTCCCGCACACGTTCGTGGTTGCCGTCCAACCGGTGTTCATTATTGGCCTGGTTGCCGTGTGGATTTTGGAGCCGGACTGGGTCTGGATCAAGACCATCGTCGCTATGATTGGGCTGCACCTCATCGTGTTTTTCGTCTGCACCCTGATGTGTCACGGCGAACTCGCAAAACGGCGGCCGGCCGCGCGCCACTTGACGGCCTTCTACATGTGGATGTCGGCCGGCGGCATGGTGGGCGGCATCGCGGCCGGTCTCATGGCTCCTTACAC
>Ga0099792_10000606_pt1 | contig 13310 bp, 10 predicted proteins | sample Rivendell_Oct201_8_FD_83780 | JGI IMG/M metagenome (GOLD analysis project Ga0099792, IMG submission 83780) | Vadose zone soil microbial communities from the Eel River Critical Zone Observatory, Northern California, USA -... | ecosystem: Environmental > Terrestrial > Soil > Vadose zone >...
CGTTCGCGACATAGGCGAATTGGCCTGACGGGTCGAGCACGATGCTGGCCGGAAGGAGGCCCGCGGCTACGGGCGAACCCGACAGAGTCAGGGCCCCGCTGCCCGGTGTAATGGAGTACGCGGCCACTTGGTTCTTGGCAGTGACATTCGCGGCATAGACAAAGAGGCCCGCCGGGTCGATGGCCAGCGATTCGGGACCGCTTCCGGTGGCCAGGGGCGATCCGGATACCGCCGTCAGGCCGCCCGTCGATGCGTTGATCGAGTATTCGGAAATGGTGGCGGCCGCTGCATTGGCGACATAGGCAAAGCTTCCCGTAGGATCGATGACAATCGAGTTGGCGCCGGCACCGGCGCCGAATGGCGACCCGGAAACCAAGCTCAAGGAGCCGGTGGTGGAATCGATCACCAATGCAACGACTCTGCCGCCGGCGAAGTCGGTGACATAGAGAAAACTGCCGCTCGGATCGATCTGCAAGGAACTGGGTGTTGCGCCGATCCCGAACGGCGAATTGCTGAGTTGGGTCAGCAGGCCGGTGGAAGTATCGATGGCATAGGCCGACACACTGTTTGAGGCGAGGTTCGCCACGTACAGAAAGCGGTCCGTAGGATCCACAGCCAGGCCGTCGGGACCGCTGCCGGTAGGAGCCGATATCCCCGTGGCGGTGAGTGCGCCGGTGGTGTTGTCGATGGTGTAGACCGAGACAGTGTCCGAGCCGTTGTTCACCACATAGAGAAATAGGCCGTTCGGGTCCACGGCCAGCGACGCCGGGGTCGTGCCCGACACCGCAAACGGCGAGCCGTTGATGGCGAAGAGGTTGCCGGTGGCGGAGTCTATGGCGTACGCCGACACGTCGTTGGATAGCTGATTGGCGACGTACGCGAAGCGCCCGGTGTGCGCGCAGGAGACGACGACGTTGGTGACATTGGCTTTGTCGATGGTGCCGGAGCCGTTTTGAACGGTGCAGGTTTGCGCAGGATTGGATGGCTGAGTTTTGACCGTGACCGAATAGGTGATGGCGTTCTTGAGACGCTTCGAGAAGATGAATGAACCGTTCGAAGAGACACTCAAGTCATTGCCCGAGTTGTCCTCGAGCACCAGGCCCTGACCCCTGAGGCCGGTCACTGTGCCTCCGACACTATATTTTCCGGTGCAGCCCATGATCGCCAATCCGGCTGCGGCGACGGTCACCCATGCGAGTGCTTTCACGTAAGAGGCTCCCAAGAATTGATCCCGTTGTGGACTAAGACCGCGGCTCTTCAAATTCATTCCTCACCGCGTCGCAAAATTGCCGTCACGCTCACTCGCCGCCTCGGGTATCGTGAACGCTGTCGGCGTATCCCGACATGCCCGGCGGAAATCGCGACATCGGTCGCTGTGAACCAAATGACGCAATTTTGTTCCAACACTGCAAAGGATTATGCCATGCGCAAACCGCGACCGACCATCAATGTCAAGAAGTGTGTAGTTTCGAGCTCGTTGCTCATCGCGGCTTTGAGTCCGTGCATCGCGGCGGCGGCATTGGGTGAGCCGGAGACCTCGGTGCAAACCGATGCGGCGGGACTTCGCGGCTCGATCAAAGTGACACCGCATGCGAACTATCGGCTGCACGAAATCCAGTTGCCCTCCGGAACCCGGGTGCGCGAGTTCGCAGGATCCGACGGCAAGGTGTTTGCGGTCGCGTGGAACGGCCCCACCGTGCCGAATCTGCGCCAGACTCTGGGACAGTACTTCGATAACTACGTGACGGCGGCGAGAGGCCCGCACTCGGGACATCATCACGTGCAGATACGTGAGAGCAATCTCGTCGTGCAGGCGGGCGGGCATATGCGCGCCTTCTCGGGCCTCGCGTACCTGCCGCAGGCCGTGCCCGACGGTGTGAACGTAGGAGATTTGCGCTGATGTTGAGACTGACCCCCATCGGCACGCCGTCGCGCGCGTGGCGCTTCGGGCTGTGTGCGGCTCTCTGTTGGCCGATGCTCTCCTGCGGAGGCGGCGGCGGCAGCAGCGCATCATTCGCGTCTGGGAGCTCGACGCCGACCGGCTCCAATGTAGCCGACATCATAGTCGACGCGGGTCCGACGAGCACCAAGCCCGACGTCAATACTCTATTCACCACGGTGACGGTGTGTGTCCCCGGCAGCACCACGAATTGCCAGACCATCGATCACATTCAAGTGGACACGGCGTCCTACGGGCTGCGCATACTGGCCCCGGTACTGACGGTGAGCTTGCCGGTGCAAACGGCGGGGAACGGCGCTTCGCTGGTCGAGTGTACTCAATTCGTGGACGGTTACAGCTGGGGTCCGGTCGCTTTGGCCGATGTGCAAATATCGGGCGAATCCGCGGCTTCCGTACCGGTGCAAGTCATCGGCGATGCTAATTTCACGACTGTTCCTGCGGACTGCTCCAGCATAGGTCCGGCGGAAGACACCGTCGCCGCGTTCGGCGCCAACGGTATCTTGGGGATCGGCGTATTTGCGCAGGATTGCGGATCGAATTGCGTCAGCGCTGCCGTACCGGCCACTTACTATGTGTGCACCTCAACCGTCTGCCAAGCCACGACGGTGTTGCTGGCGAATCAGGTGCAGAACCCAGCCACGCTCTTCGCCAAGGACAACAACGGCGTGGTGGTCCAATTGCCCAGCGTCGCGGCGCAGGGAGCGGCGACGGTGGCGGGTTTCCTGATTTTTGGGATCGACACGCAATCGAACAATAAGTCCGGTAACCAGTCCGTCCTCACTGTCGACCCCAACAGCGGAGATTTCACGACGCTCTTCAACGGCAAAAGCTTGACCCAGAGCTTTTTGGATACCGGTTCGAACGGTCTATATTTCAATGACACCGGTCTTACGCAATGCACAGCCAGCGGTTTCGCTACGTTCTATTGCCCGGTCAACCCGCAGGGCTTGAGCGCGGTGCTCCAGGGGCAAAACGGCATGTCGGCGAGTGTAGATTTCACGGTCGGCGACGCTGAAACACTCGGGGGAAATGACCCGAGTCTGGTGGCGTTTGCCACGCTCGCAGGAACATATCCGAACACCGATGCCTTCGACTGGGGCTTGCCGTTTTACTATGGGCGTACGGTCTACACGGCCTTTGAGAAAGCGGCGACCTCTGTCGGCGCAGGGCCCTACATCGCCTTCTGATCGCGCTCTACCCCCTGCGCAAGAGGCAGGATAGACTGCCTTGCAATGACTACCATGCGGACATCCACCGCAACTCTGGGGCTAACTCCCGGCGTTGCCCCCCGGGCGGCGGGCAGGGTGGCCCTGCAGCTCGACTATCTGTCCTCCGATGAGATCGCCTCCCAGTCGCCCGCCTGGTGGCAAAACGTCTTGGGGGTCGTGGGATTTGAAAAACCGCCGGCCATCGGCGGCGCGCGAGTTCCGGTTACCGCGAGCATGACACCCTCCCTGAGCGTGAACGGCAATCTTTGCGAGGTCTGGCGGGTCGCGGGACCGGAAGTTCGACTGTCGAACGGCGCCGTCAAGCAGAGCCGCGTGCAGTACCGGTTCTGCGAGGAACTGCTGTTCGGCTCCATCACCATCGAGGAGCGCGCCATCCGGGCCCAAAGTCCGGCGGGCGGCGTTGACGGCGATTCGGAAGCGCTGATGAGGGCAACTGAACTCGCGTATCAGGAGATATTCGCGGTGCTGCAGGAAACCGAGCACCGCCACTTGATTCGGATCTGGAATTATCTGCCGGAAATCAACCGTGATGCCGGCGGCGACGAGCGCTACCGCCTGTTCAATTCGGCGCGCCAACTGGCCTTCCGCAATTCAGGCCAGGCGATCGTGGGCACCGTACCCGCGGCCTCAGCCTTGGGCTCGCCGGCAGGCAGCCCGATATCGATTTACTTCCTGGCCGCCCGGCAGCAGCCGAAAATGATCGAGAATCCGCGGCAGACCAGTGCCTATCACTACCCGCCGAAGTTTGGCCGGCACAGCCCGATCTTTTCACGAGCCTGCGTGCTGCACGAGTCCGCAGGGACCAATTTGTTCGTATCCGGGACCGCGAGCATCGTCGGGTACGAAACCATCCATCAAGGCGATGTCGGCGCACAGACTCGAGAGACCATGGCCAACATCATTGCGCTGCTGGACGAAGCGAATCGCGTGGTGGGGTCCGCACGCTATTCCCTCGACGCACTCAAGTTCAAGGTCTACGTGCGCCAGCCGTCGGATCTCCGCGCCATCGAAGAGGCGCTTTCGGGGTGGCTGCGGCCGTCGACTCCCATCGTGTATCTGCAGGCAGACGTTTGCCGCGAGGACTTGCTGGTGGAGATCGAGGCCACCGGCGAATCCGGCAGTTAGCCCGCCGGCATTGCACGATCGGCATACGGGGACTCGCAGCTCGCGTCCGGCTCGACCGCGTGACGGCGCTGTTTCAGCAGGCATTCGGCCGCGTCCGGCATGTTAATCTTATGTGTGCATTTCTCGAATCCTTAGGGGGAGTTCATGCGAGCATGGGTGTCGAGTGCCTGTGGAACAGCGGCGTTGGCCGCCTCGTGGTGCGTGGCCGCTGCGGACACGAAGACCGCCGCGTCGCTCACCGATGCGTTGGCGGTCATTCAGGCGCATCGCTTCGTCGATCTGACGCATGCGTTCGCTCCCGGCATTCCACATTGGAAGGGCGCGCCGAACGAACGCGTCAAAACCTTGTACACGGTTGAAAAGGACGGCTTTCGAATCAACGAGTATTGCCACATCGGCCAATGGGGCACGCACGTCGACCCGCCGGCGCATTTTCATGACGGACTGCACACCGTCGATCAAATCGACCCGAAGGACATGTTGATGCCGCTGGTAATCATCGACGTGCATGACAAGGCGGCCAAGAATCCCGACTATGTATTGTCCGTGGACGACATTCATTCATGGGAGCTGCGCCACGGCCGGATACCGCGCGGCGCCTTCGTCGCCATGCGCACCGATTGGTCCAAGCGTTGGCCGGACGACAAAGCGCTGGCCAACAAAGACGCGGCCGGCGTGTTTCATTATCCGGGCTGGAGCATGCCCGTGCTGAAGCTGCTGTACGAGGAGCGCGGCATCACCGCCTCCGGCCACGAGACCACGGACACCGATCCGGGTGCCGCCACGACCAAAGACGATTATTCGCTGGAGTCCTACATTCTCGGAACCAATCACTACCAGATCGAGTTGCTGGCGAATCTCGACCAGGTGCCCGAGGCGGGAGGATTGGTCTGGATCACGTTTCCCAAGGTCGAGAACGGCTCCGGTTTCCCGGCCCGCGTGATTGCGGTGGTGCCGTGAACGCCGCCGCCGGCGCGACTCGCGGCTCCGCCGCGCAGGCGCCGATCGAGTATGAGGATGCCTCGCCCGAGGTGCGGGCGGTGTATGACGACATCATGGCGACGCGCAAGTCGGACTGGGTCAACAATTACTGGAAAGTGCTGGCGCACCATCCACCCACGTTGCGGCGGATGTGGGCGAATTCCAAGGAGGTCATGGGTCCGGGCGCCCTCGATCCGCTCACCAAGGAACTCATTTACTTGGCGGTCAGCGTGACCAACGGCTGCCGGTACTGCATTGCCTCGCACGGTGCAGCCGCCCGCAACAAAGGGTTGACGCCCGAACAGCACGCCGAGCTCGTGGCCATCATCGGGCTCGCGAACGAGACGAACCGCCATGCCGTCGCGCTCGATTTGCAAATCGACGACAAATTCCGCTAATTCGAGGATCATGCAATGAATACCGCAGCAGCAAGCAGCCGGATCGAAGCCACCAGCGCCAAGCATTATCGGTGGGAGGAACTGCCCGCCGAAGAACTGAAAGACGGTCTCACACGGCGGCTGATCGCCACCGATCGCATGATGATTGCCCACGTGTACTTCAAGAAGGGTGCCGAGGTGCCTCGGCACTCGCACGAGAACGAGCAAATCACCTACATCCTCGAAGGCGCGCTGCAATTTCGCCTCGGGGAGAAGGGCGAGCGCGAACTGATTGTCCGCGCCGGCGAAGTATTGGTGATCCCGTCGTACCTGCCGCATAGCGCGGTGGCGCTCGAAGACACGCTTGACGTCGACGTATTCAATCCGCCGCGGCAGGATTGGCTGGCGGGCACCGATGCTTACCTGCGCGGCTGATATGCCGAATTACGACGTGGCGCCGGAGTTAGGCGCGGCGCTGCGAAATTTCAAGCGCCCCGACAAGCTCGGCTTCGGTCCTGTCGCCGCACCGATCATGTACTCGGCTGAATGGGCGAACGGCGCCTGGGGCCGCGGCGAACTGGTTCCGTACGGAGCGATCCAGATCCTGCCCGGCGCGCGGGCGCTGCAGTATGCCGAACTCGTGTTCGAGGGACTGAAAGCGTACAGGGTCGGCGAAGCGAACCCAAGCTTGTTCCGCCCGCGCGAAAATTGGCAGCGCCTGACACGCTCGGCGCAGCGTCTTTCAATGCCGCCGGTTTCGGAATCGCTGTTCTTCGAGGCCATCGAGACGATGGTGGGCGCCTGCCACCGCATCATTCCGCGCGAGTCGGGGCGATCCTTGTACCTGCGTCCGTTTCTGTTCGGCACGGAGGCTGGATATTTGCTGCGCAATTCAACCACCTTTCGCTTCATGGTCATCGCCAATCCGGTGGAGATCTATTCGTCGGGACCGATGCGGGTCGCGATCGAGCGCGACGACGTGCGGGCCGCGGTCGGCGGCGTCGGCGCCGCCAAGACCGCCGCAAACTATGCGGCGTCGCTGCGCGCATCGAACGCCGCGGTGGCGCGCGGTCTCACGGTGGCTCTGTGGCTCGATGCCCGGGAGCAGCGTTTCATTCAGGAGCTCTCCGGCATGAACCTGTTTGCCGTGATCGGCGGCGAATTGCATACGCCGGTACTCGACGGCGCAATTCTTCCCGGCATCACGCGGGATTCAGTGATCACGCTCGGCCGGCATCTTGGGTTCACGGTGCACGAACGGAGCATGGCGCTCGATGAATTGCTGGCGCAGATCGTGAGCGGCGAATGCACCGAAGTTTTTGCCTGCGGCACCGCCGCCATCGTGAGCCCCATCGGCCTGCTGACCGATCGCGACCGGCGGGAGTACGTTCCGATTCGAATCGACGCGGTCGCGGCGCAGCTGCGCGAGGCCCTGCTGGCCATTCAAGAGCGGCGCGCACGCGATCCGTTCGGCTGGACGCGCGAGGTGATGCCGCTATCGCTGTGAGGCTGCCGCCAGCGTGATACCGCCGCCGGTGTCACGCCGCGGGCAGTGTGATGCGGCCAGCGGGGTATGCCGCTATCGCTGCGGCCGCGAGACCTGACGAACGATCTTGCCGTCCTTCATGACGAAATCGATCTTGCGCAAGTTTTCGATGTCGTCGAGCGGATTGGCGGGCATCGCCACCAAGTCAGCGCTCAGATGTTCGGCGATAGGACCGCGCACTTTGTTGACCCGCAGCAGCTCCGCGGCGTCGGTGGTCATGGCGCGCAGAATATCGACGGGCGGCACGCCGGCCGCGCGCCACACGAAAAGATAGTCGAACATGAGGTCTGCCCGCGTGCGCCCGGGCATGTCGATCACTGTATCGCTGCCGAAAGCCATGCGCACCCCGATCCGATGCGCGCGCCTGAGCCGATCGATGATCTTGGGGGCGAGTACCTCGGGTTCGGGCAGGATTCCCCCGGAGGTGCCCACGATGTCGAGGTGCGCACGCGGAAAGTCGGTGCCGACGAGAAAGATGCCCTTATCCTTCATGCGCTTCAGCTGTGCGTCGGTGAGATCAAAGCCGTGTTCGATGGAGTCGACCCCAGCCTCGATGGCATTGTCGAGCGCATCGCCGGCGTACACGTGGACGGCCACCGGGACGCCGGCGCGGTGCGCTTCGTTGACTGCGGCGCGAAATTCATCGACGGAATAGTGATAGGGGTTGTTGTCGGCGACCAGCTTGATGCCTCCCGCCCCGTAATAAATATCAGTGCGCACCGCCTTGCGAATCTCATCCGGACCGTCCGCATCGATGTACTCGAATTGCCAGAACGGACCTTGCCGCGGCGGGATGTCCCGCGACTGACCGCCGAAGGGCGCGATGATCTTGCCGGAATCGATGATGGTCGGACCCACGAACCATCCCGCATCGATGGCGCGGCGCACATCGCTCATCGCCCATTCGGCGCTGTTGCCGACATCGCGCAGGGTGGTGAAACCCGCCTGCAGTACCAGCGCGGCGTTGTGCAGGCCGCGTAGGCCGCGCAGGGTCGAACTCTGATTCAAGTAGAAGGACTCGAACGGCGCGTCTCCCGCGATCTCGGTCAGCGTCATGTGGGTGTGCGCATCGATAAGGCCGGGGGTCACCCATTCGTGCGAGAGATCGATGACCTCGGCGCCCGCGGGAATCGCGAGTCCGGAACCTACCGCCAAGATCTTGCCTTTCTCGACCAGGATGACCTGGTCCTTGGCGCCGCTGCCGTGCACGGGATCGATGATCGTTCCGGCACGAATGGCGATCACCTGTGCGCACAAGGGCGCAGTCAAGAGCAACAGAATCGACGCGAGCAAGGTTCTCATGATCAAAACTTGTAGTTCACGTGCATCTTGAACCAGCGCGGCATGCCGGGGTACACCTGGGCGAGACCGTTGATCGACGTGTTGTCGAAGCCCATCACGCCATAGTGCTTGTTGGCGACGTTCTCCACCGAGGCGCCGACTTCAAGCTTCTCTCCTTGCGGCGAGTAGTTGATGCGAGCATTGGCCACTCCAAAGCCCGGTTGCTCCACGGCTGGGACATCCGTGAGGTTGAACCAGAAGCGCGAAAGATAGTTGCCGTCGACCTGCAAGGCGAGGTGCCCGGCGCCGACCGGCATCGTGTAGCGCGCCATGACATCGCCTGTCCAGCGCGGCGCGTTGCCGGGCGTGTAGTTGCCAGGGATGGCTACGCCGGCATACTTCGTGCCCGGGTCGCCGCAGCATCTCGCGGCCACGCCCTCGACCACCGCATCCACATAGGCCACGCCCACGCCGAAGCGCCACGCAGCACTCGGCGCCCAGTCGAGTTCCGCTTCCGCGCCCTTGTGCTTGGCATTCGCATTGACGATCAACTGCTCGAGGCCCAGGGTGTAAATCAGCGCTTGGTAGTCCTTGTAATCGTAGTAGTACGCGGCGGCATTGAACCGCACCGTATGGTCCAGGAACTCCGACTTGAAGCCCACTTCGTAGGACGTGAGCGTTTCGGGCTTGAAGGACAGCGTGCTCAAGTCGTTGATGAAGATTGGAAACAAGGGGGCGTTGAAGCCGCCGCCCTTGACGCCGCGGTTGTAGCTCACGTAAGCCAGCATGTCCTTCGAGAGGTGCAGGTCCATCTGCGCCTTGCCGCTGTAGAGGTTGTCCGAACGGCTCGCCTGGTAACTTGTCAGCGTTGCGCCGTCGGGCTGAGTCAACAACAGGACTTGGTTGGTCACGGCTGTCGGAAAGTATTCGTACGGGTACCAGGTGAAGTTATAGTCCTTCTTATCGCCCGTGAAACGTGCACCCACCGTGAAGCCGATCAGATCGGTTGCACGGTACTCGAGCTGACCGAAGACTGCATAAGACTTGGTCAAAAGATCGTAGGGTGATTTGGTTTCCGGTATGCCGCCATTGGGGCCCGGAACGCCGCCGGTGGTCCAATAGGGAAATTGACCATATGGCCATGGGCCCGGGACGCCGTAGCCGGCGTTGGGGTTCGAAGGATTGTTGAACTCTTGGGCAGTGAAGAACGACGGACCAATCCAGCCTTCGTAGTAGCTGCCGGCGATTCGCAAGCCGTAGAGTCCGGCGGTCCAATTCAATTTTTCGTCGCCGCCGTTGAGGCGCGCTTCGAGCGACTGCTGATCGACCTTGCTGCCGTTGAAGAATTCGAACAGCGTGTACGGCGAGGCATCGGAGTCTTCTTGATAGTCCTTCTGCAGATGCGAGTAATCGCCGATGACGGTGAGCGTGGTGCCGCTGAAATTCTGAGTGTATTTGGCGGTGAAGCCGCTGGTCGAGAGTTTGGCGAAGCCGCTGATATTGTCGCGAATGGTGAACGGTCCGCTGTTCTGCAAGCCAGTGGCATTGCAGCCGGGACATCCCCAATATGGGTCATTCGGGCCGACGAAGACGTCGACTCCGTTGCCCACGGGCTTGACTGCATACTCTTCCCAGGATCCGGCGTTCACGTTCTCGCGGCTGGCGCGTGCAATCAATAACAGTTGCGCGCTTTGCGGCAGTTTGAACAGCAGCTGACCGCGCAGCGCGTAATCATTGCCGTTCTCGGAATCGACGGCGCCCCCAGCCACGTTCGTAAACAGAGGATCGTAGTGATTGGACTCGAACGCCAATCGACTGTCGATGCTGTCGGACAGTGGGACGTTCACGGCACCCTCGACCCGCAACAGGTTGCGTTGGCCGAAAGTGGTGTTGATATATCCGCCCAGATGATCCGTGGGCCGGTTGGTCACGAAGTTCGCGAGGCCGCCCGTGGCATTGCGGCCGAACAGCGTCCCCTGCGGGCCGCGCAGGACCTCGACCCGATCGACGTCGAACAAGGAGAAGGCGAGTCCCGCCATTTGGCTGACATACACGTCATCGACGTAAATGGCCGCCGGACTTTCCTGGTGGTCGGCGAAGCCGTTCTGCGTCACGCCTCGAATCGCGAGGCTGAACGATGACGGGCCATTCGGCTGCGTCAGGACCCCGGCGGGCATGGACTTCGTGATGTCAGTGGCCGTGGCTGCACCCAACGAGTTGAGATCAGCCCCGGTGATCGCCGACAGCGAGATGCCGATGTCCTGCGAGTTTTGTTCGCGCTTCTGGGCGGTCACCACGATCTCTTCGAGAGCCCCAGAAGATGAGGACGCCGTTTGGGCGTTGGCCGTCAGTGTGGTCGCGGCGAAAGCGGCGACGAGCGCCAAGCGCGTGGCGCAGGTGAGTGTGCTCGACATGGTATCCCCTCAGATTTATTAGATCGTCTTACAGCCACGTCAGCGCAACCGCCGATGCATTCAAACGCAGTTCATGCGAATTGCGGTGGTTTCACGGAGAATAGACAATGCACGGCCGTCAGGCAATCACTTCAAGTTTTGGGGCGAATCGGCAACAACTTGGCGGCATATATTTAGAACAATACGGCATCTGCATGCACCGGCCCGACGCTCAGGAGGATACTCGTGCGCAGCTATCGCCGCGATGGGAGCAAGGCCTTCGCGGCGTTGCCGTTGATGCGCAGCAAGCGGCGCTACGGGGGTGACGCCACGCGTGAATTTCCGCGGCGACGTCTTGCAACTCTAAGGCGACGAGCGCATGCAGCGCGTGTTCGCCTACCGCTCGTTCATCGATGCGGCTGCGCCCGCCGGCCGCCAGGGACTGCACGGCCGGCCATCCGTCGCCGGGCACCCCATCGCCCCGGCGAATTTGCCCTCGATCGGTAGAGGTTGCCTGATCTTCCAAAAGGCGACTAGAATCAAGCAACGGCGCGGGCGTCGTATAATGGTAATACCCAAGCTTCCCAAGCTTGAGCCGTGGGTTCGATTCCCATCGCCCGCTCCACTCTCAGGCAACGCCAGGCCACGCAGGGCTACAAGATTGGGGTCAAGACATTGATCCGATGGGAAAGCCTTGGGAAATCGACGCTGAGGGGGCGGCGGTCTCATGGCCTCACGTATCCCCGCATTGCCCCGAGATTCACACGTACAGTCACACGCAGCAGTTCACAAAAATAAATTGTGTGATTCCCACGCTCCCCTCGTAGCGCGAACGATCGCAGGTGACTGGACTCGACCCACTCCGTCCTACACGACCGACTGCTGTCAGGCATCGGAAGGTTCATCTCCAGGCTGGCAGGCAGGCAGCGGTGCATAGAATTGGCCATTTTGTAGGTCAAGCGACGCATGTAGAGCGGATCGATCGGCAGCGCGGCGGTGACCGGCCTACTGAATGCGCGCCAGAACGGCATCGAGCACCGGGTCGCGCCCGGCCGCGTAGTCCCTGAAGGTGGGTTCGAGGAGAATATCTGGAACAAACGACACGTTCTTCACACCGAAGGCGACCGAGAGCCAGAAGCACTTATCGAGGTCATCGCACCCCTTTTCCCAATCCTCAAATTGCGCGGCGTAGCTGACCGCCATGTGCGAGTTCGGCAATGTCATATCACCGCCCTCGGCCCAAAAGTCGCCGGGATCACTGACCGGAGAACCGACGAATACCGTACGTCCCTCGCCAAAGTACTTCAGTCGCGCGGCCGTCACCAGGGCTGCGGAATGCGTCACCCCGTCCATGAGAACGTAGAGATGCCCCGTCTTCGGGACAAGTCGGGGCAACCCCTCCGTGAGCAGCAACGTGTTGTAAAAGTCACCTCCTGTGTTGAGCCTTAGGTCCATCACCACATTGGTCGGCCGCTCCTTCATCAACGTTTGCAATACCGGGGCCATCCGTTGGTCGAACGTTTCAGTGCCTAAGGGCACGATTACGTTGCTGCGAATGTACAGTACCCGCTTGCCGCCGCCGATCATCTCGCCAGCGAAGTCAACGGGGGGCTGATACGCCAGGGGCGTCGCGGCGCCATCCAGCGCATGGGGCCACCGGCCAGGCAGGAGTTTGTCATCCGGAATGAGCGCACCCCACAGGTCACGGGTCGGCGACGGATCAACTGAAGGCTGCGCATGCAGCGTCACCGTCTTTTGGGTTCCGTTCGCAAGGCGAACTGCAATGGCCACTTCGACGTCCGACTGGCTGGCGCCGACGGCATGCAGCGGTTCGAGGAATGTCAGCCAGACAGAGCTGAGCACCTTCACCCAATTCTTGTGACCCGAGAGATAGGGCGTCAGGCGTGTTAGAGCCTCCTCCGGGGTCAGGTCACCGATCCGGTCAATACGCGCGCCGATGAGTTCTGCGTCATCCGGATGGGCTTTGACCACATACAGACCGTCCGCGAACCACCACAGTCGCAGGGGCATCTCGTGAAAGAGCAACAGTGGCTGAGCCGCCGTGTGGCTGTTGCGAGAGATCGCGACGGCGCGCGCGACGAGGAGCCCGAAGTGCGTCATATCAAGAGAATCGACGTGCGCGATGGCGTCATTGACGAGGGCATTGAGCGCCACGCGGTCCTGCGTATCGAAACTCTTGTCCCTGGCCCCGAACGTGTCACGCAAGTAAACAAGATCTTCGCGCATCTGAGCCGGCGAGAGCTCACCGCGAACTGCGCCCAGCGGTGCGGGACAGGCCACTTCGGCGTAGGCCACGAATAGGACGGCTAAACTCAATAACACTGCTGAACGCACGGATCACCGATTGCTGTGGTAGTCGTGACGGTCAAGGAACCCGCGGCAGCCATCCGGTAGCGA
>Ga0099792_10000608_pt1 | contig 13296 bp, 10 predicted proteins | sample Rivendell_Oct201_8_FD_83780 | JGI IMG/M metagenome (GOLD analysis project Ga0099792, IMG submission 83780) | Vadose zone soil microbial communities from the Eel River Critical Zone Observatory, Northern California, USA -... | ecosystem: Environmental > Terrestrial > Soil > Vadose zone >...
CGGGCAAGATCATAGGCCGCAACATCCTCGACCCAGAATATAGCGTGCGGATTGCCCATGTTGACTGCGGAGGGTGAATGCAAGATCGGGTTGTCGATCGGGCCGATCTGCAATTCGATGGCGCGCGTGTCGGCAAATTTCTCAGCGAGCGGAATCTCGTTCCAGGCAAACCGCGGCTTGCCCATATCGACCGTCGAGACGAGCGGAGCCTCACCCTTCCAGCAATTGATGAGACCGGCCTTGGTCTCGAAGGTGAGCGCCTCCTTGCCGGTTTCCTTGAACAAGAGATCGGCGAGGCAGCGCATGCCGTTGCCGCAGGCTCCCGCTTCCGAACCGTCGTTGTTATAGATGCGAACGTAAGCGTCGGTGTCTGACACACGCGGAGAATGCATCACCATGAGCTGGTCATAGGGTGTAGCCCTCGCCGCTGCTTTTGCTTCGGCCGCGGTGACGATGCCGGCTTTTGCGCGCAAGTCGACCACCACGATCTCGTTGCCGAGGCCGTTCATTTTGACAAAGGCGTGATTGGCCAGCGCGTTCATGGCATATGGGCATGGAATAAGGGCATGAATATCGTGCCGTGTTATATGGGTAAACCCTCGCGATTGGCCAGTGGGACGGGCGCCTTCGCGCATGATAGCATTCGCCATGGATTGCCGTCGGACAGGCGGCTCAGGCAAAGGGAGATGCGCCATGAAGCGCCGCCAAATTTATCTAAGGATTCTTGTGACTGTTCTAGGCGTGGCCAGCTGTTCGCTGGTCGCCCTGTCCTATTCCCAACCCGCCATGGCCGATGATGGCGACCACCTGCTCCGGCTTGACCACTACGTCCCGGTCAAGTCGACCGTTCCGGCGATCGCCGGACAAACGACGTCGATCTATGTCCGCGAGGTCGTGCGCGCGGGCTCAGGCCTGCGCAACCGGTCGAACAATCCAGTCGTTCTGTTCGTGCACGGCGCCGGCACACCGGGCAATGTTGCATTCGACGTCTCCCATCAGGACTACAGCTGGATGGCGTTTCTCGCCCGGGCCGGCTTCGACACATTCGCGGTGGACATGACGGGCTATGGACGCTCGACGCGGCCAGGCCAGATGAACGATCCCTGCAACCTCTCAGCCGAGCAACAGATCGCGCTGGCGCCGGGCACAGAACCCTGCGCGCCCTCCTACCCGCAGCAAATGACGACCATCCAATCGGACTGGCACGACCTCGGTGCCGTGGTCGATCATTTGCGGGCCTTGCGCAACGTATCGCAAGTAAGCTTGGTGGCGTGGTCGCTCGGTGGACCACGCGCCGCCGGCTACACGGCACAGAACCCCGGCAAGGTGCAAAGGCTCGTCCTGCTGGCGCCGGCCTATAGCCGCGACACGTCCGCGACCCCACCGGCGCAAGTCCCGGCCCGCGGTGCAGCCATGAACACGCAATCCCGCGCCGACCTGGTGGCGCTATGGAACCGGCAGGTCGGCTGTCCGGCTCAATATGAGCCGGCCACGCTCGATGCTATCTGGAAGGACATGATCGAATCAGACCCGATTGGGGCAACCTGGGGCCCAGGCGTGCGACGCGCTCCGCTCGTGACCAGCTGGGGCTGGACCAAAGATGTGGTGGCCGCAATGAAGACGCCGACCCTGATGATCACCGGCGCGCACGATGTGCAAGTCGCTCCCTCGCGTGTGCGCGATTTCTACGCGGACCTGGGTGCGCCCAAGAAAGTCCTGATTGATCTTGCGTGTTCGTCCCACAACGCGATGTGGGAAAAGAACCGTGGGCTTTTGTACCAATCATCGCTGGAATGGCTGAGCAAGGGAACCGTGAACGGCAGCGACAACGGTACGATACGGTTGGGCTATTGAGATATTGCGGAAATGATTCCGCTAGCGCCGAAAGCGCGGTAGAATTGGCGTGCAACTCGTGCGCCGCGGCCAGGAGGGGTTCAATGTCTATTCGTCGTCTGTCGATTGTAACGGCCGTCGCGGCGGCGCTTGCCGTCCTGTATCCAGTCACCTTGCGCGCACAAGGCACTGTGCAAACCCAGCCGATCGATCCATTCGGGCAAGAGGTCACACTCGCATCGAAGAGCATCGTTTACTTGAGCGGCACCGGCGGCTGGGATACCGCCTACGAGACCCTCAAAGAGGCGTTCAAGACCATCCAGGATTTCTTGCAAAAGCGCGGCGTCAAATCGGCCGGTCCGGCCATGACCATCTACACCGCCATGGACGATACGTCGTTCAATTTCCAGGCGGCCGTGCCGGTCGCGGAAGCCCCAAAGGGCCCGCCGCAGGACAATATCGGCTCCGGCACATCACCGGCCGGCAAGGCACTGAAATTCGTGCATCGCGGATCGTTCGATGCCATGACGGGAACCTATGACGCCATCTCGCATCATGTCGAAGAAAAACAGATTTCGTCTCAGGAACTCTTGATCGAGGAATATGTGTCGGACTTCCTCACGACACCGCCCGACAAGCTGGTGATCAATATTTTCGTGCCGTTGAATTAATCGCCAACCGACTTCGTCAGCGCAATCGCGCGATCAAGGATTGACTTTCGCGTCGCGTGCAGCCGCTCGACGAAGGCGGCCAGCGTTTCGCCCCTCGCCAGATCAATCGTAGCCTGCTGAAGTGCTGCCTCCCGCCGGAACTGCGGGTCGTTGGCGAGTTTCACAAACGCTTCGCGATACGCCGCGACGAGGGGCGCCGGTGTGCCCGGCGGCGCAATGAACGGCCGCCCGTATTGCTGGCGCGCGATAAAGAATTCCAGGATCAAACGCGTCTCGGAAGACTTCGCAAAATCGGTGACGAGCGGCACGTCGGCCAGATCGGGATGCTTGGTAAGCGTGAGCTGCAAGAGCACGCGGATCAACTTTTCGCTCATCCAGCGAGGCTTCGATACTTTCAGGCCGTCCCAATCTTCGCCGATCGTGCCCTGAACTTCGCCGCGTTCGAGCGCTAGCGCAGTCCCGGCCGTTCCCGGATAGCCTCGCACGGTCTTGGTTTTCATTCCGATCAACTCGTTGAGCAAATGCGGCCAGACCGTCACGTCCGATGTGGCGCCGGACGCGCCGAGCAGAGACGGGCGGTCGATGAGGTCCTGCGCGGTCAGGAACGGCGCCGAGTGCCACACCATCGCGATGCCGGTGTAGCCATTGAGGCTCGCGAGCCAATTGAACCTCCGCGCATCAAAGCGCGCATTGGTATTGCCCATGAGGTTTTCGAACGGGGCCGTGTTCTGGACGATCGCAAGCGCCGTACCATCCTTCGGCGCCACATTGTAGAGCCAGTTGAGCGCCACGAGGTTGCCGGCGCCCGGCATGTTCTGCGGCACGATCGTGGGATTGCCGGGAAGATGATTGCCGAGATGGCGCGCGACCAAACGGCCGTAAAGGTCATAGGCCCCGCCTGGCGCGGAACCGATGGCAAGCGTGATCTTCTGACCGGCGAGATCGGCGCGCTGGGCTTGCGCGACTGAGGGCACGATCAACAGCGCCAGCGCCGACATGATGGTCAATGTGAGTCGCATTGTCACGCGCTCTCCCCCGTTTTCTGCACGGCACGAGTGATATCGCGATCGTAGAGCCGCATTCGAGGAGAGTCGAATGCAGAACTCAAACTCTCGGCCCTTCGAGGTTTGGAGTTCCGCCTTCAGGCGGCTCTTGCTCGGAGTTCCACCTCGCGAAAGCAAGACCGCGTAAACGCGGGACTCCAAACCTCCTACTCGATCCCTCTGGCCCCGGCGCGCGTTACCACTTCGCCCCAGCGCAGAATTTCCGATTTGACAAACCGTTGCAATTCCTCCGCCGATCCGCCGGCCAATGGAACGTGGCCGCGATCCGCAAAGGCCTTTTGGGTCGCGCCGTCACTCATGATCGAGCGCAATTCGGTGTTGAGCCGCTCGATGATCGGACGAGGCGTATTGGCCGGCGCGATCAGCATCTGCCAGGACGATGCGTCAAAACCTGGCAGACCGACTTCCGCAAGCGGCGGAATATCGGGCGCGGGTCCAACGCGCGCCGCCGTCGAGACCCCGATGGCACGCAGTTTGCCATCGCGCACGAGCGGCAGCGCGGTCGCAAAATCGCTGAACATGGCGTGCACGTGCCCACCCACGATATCGTTGAGCGCCGGCGCGAGCCCCTTGTAGGGCACGTGGGTGAGTTCGATACCGAGCGTACCCTTGAGCAGTTCGGCAAAGAGATGCGCCGCGCCGCCCGCTCCATTCGACGCATAGGTGAGGCCGCCCGCCATCGACCGGGCCACTTTGGCAAATTCAGGGATCGTCCTGATCGGCAACGCCGGATTGACGACCAGCATGAACGGCACACCGGCGACGAGCGCGAAGGGCAAGAGATCGCGCGTCGGGTCATAGGCTAAATTCTTATAGATGCTGACGTTGATCGCCATGGTGGTGCTGGTGCCGAGCAGGATCGTGTAACCGTCGGGCGCCGCACGCGCGACGTAAGCAGCACCGATGCCGGATGCAGCCCCCGGCTTGTATTCGACGATGAAGGGCTGTCCGAGCCTTTGTTCGAGTCGGCGCCCGATATCCCGCGCGATCACGTCGGTCGTGCCGCCGGCCGTATAGGGGACGACGATCGTAACAGGCCGCGTCGGGTAGGTTTGGGCTGCGGCACTGAATGTGGATACCAAGAATGCTGCGAGGGCGATCAATGTGGTACGAACGATCATCGTGTCCCCTTGGCTTTCGATGGCGACACATACTGTCCCGCGCCCTTCCCCAAAGAAACCACAGCGGCATCGTCGAAGCAAACCCGAACGACACACTCGGAATGCGGAGGACACGTTCGTTTCATTGTTCCGCGAGGGGATTGGCGGGACAGCACGTCAGTCGACGAAAGTGAGCGGCCGCGCGACCATTTCCAGGGTCTTGCGTTCAGCCGCGACGCCCCAGCGCCATTCGACAAAAGCGGCTGCGATCATCAAGATAGCGCCCAGAAGGTAGCCGGCGAAGACGCTCATCCGCGAACCTGTATCGATGAGCGCACCGAACAGGATGGGACCGGCAATTCCGCCGACGCCGGTCCCCATTGCATAGAAGAAGGCGATGGCGAGCGCCCGGATTTCGAGCGGAAAAATTTCGCTCACCGTGAGATAGGCGGAACTCGCTGCAGCCGATGCAAAGAAGAAAATAACCATCCATGCAATCGTCTGTACCTCTGCCGACAACACACCGCGCATGAACAGATAGCCGGTAGCCGCAAGCAGCAGGCCCGACATGGCATACGTGAAGCTGATCATTTGTCGTCGGCCAACCGTGTCGAACAAGCGACCAAGCAGAACCGGCCCCAAAAAATTTCCCAACGCAAACGGCAGAATGTACCAACCCACATGATCTGAGCGGATGCCGTAGAAGTCCGTGAGAATCAGCGCATAGGTGAAAAAGATCGCATTATAGAAGAACGCCTGTGCGGCCATCAGCGCCAGCCCGACCATTGTTCGCAGTCGTTGAGATCGAAACAGTGTCAAGGCGACTTCGCGCAGCGGCGTGAAATGCCGGGTGCGCAGGCGCACACGCGGAAATGGACCCGGCGGAAGCGCGTGGCCGGCTTTGCGGATCCGCTCCTCGATAGCAGCGACCGCGGCCTCGGCCTCGTTCGCGCGGCCGTGCGTCATCAGCCAGCGCGGACTTTCCGGAATCCAAAAGCGCATGAGGAAGATGACGAAACCGAGCGCGGCTCCGATCAGGAATGCCAGGCGCCAGCCGAAGTCCGGATCGATGATGGCGGGATCAAGGAGGACGACCGACGCGGCAGCGCCCATCGCCGCCCCGATCCAAAAACTACCGTTGATCATCAGATCGGTCCACCCACGCACCCGTGCTGGCACCAGTTCCTGGATGGTGGAATTGATCGCCGTGTATTCACCGCCAATGCCGGCGCCGGTGAGAAATCGGAAGCACACAAAACTTGTGATGCTCCACGAGGTGGCGGTCGCCGCCGTTGCGATGAGATAGACCGCAACGGTTATGAAGAATAGCTTCTTGCGCCCAAGCCGATCGGTCAACCAGCCAAAAAAGATGGCGCCAAATACGGCACCCGCCAAGTAGGCGCTGCTGGCGAGCCCGATTTCCGCATTGGTGAAATGAAGCTGCGAACTCTCCTTGAGCGCCCCCGCTAACGCGCCCGCGAGCGTCACCTCCAGGCCGTCAAGTATCCATGTCACGCCGAGCGCGACCACAACCAGAGTATGGAACCTGCTCCAGGGCAGGCGGTCCAAACGTGCCGGTATATCGGTTTCAACAATTGCTTCGGCCAGCTATGACCTCATAGGTATAAACGGATGCAACACATTTGTGATGATGGTGATTGTGATGATGGTGGTGCGATGCTGGTGGCCCGACGTTCACCGCAATATCGGGGTGATGAAGCCTTCGGCACTCAGGTAGGCAATTATCCCGAATGCGATAATGACGCCCAGAAGCCCGAAACCAAGAACATAACGGACGTTGTGACCCGTCACGCCTTGTCTCGCCTCGTTTGTGCTCAACACTTGCCCCGTATTGTTACGTGTAAAGGCCCGATCTGCCTTCATGACGCGTTCCATCAATATGTTTTCATGCAGATTGCGTTCCGTTCGTAAACCATTGAATGCGTCTTTGGTTCCCTTAGCCATGCGACGCGGCCCGATGGCCCAAGGCGCAGCGGGTAGATTTCGCGAAGGGTAAATTTAACGTCGTTGCGGGGAACGATTCGAGCTGCTGTAGGTTGGTGCCTGAGTGTGCTGTGCGGGCCCTGAGGTTCAGGATTTGCCATTGTTCTTGGAACTAGGGTGCACAACCAGCTCGAAGGGGAGGCATGATTTTGACGAAAAACCACGGGTCGGAGACCGGAACACACGGAACACCAGGGCCAGCCAAGACGTTAAAGGTTTGCGTCGGCGCGTTTTTGTCGGCGCGGATGTCGGACGAGTCCCCAACCCCCGAATGTAACCGTCCGGCATCACCCCGGTCGGGAGGCGCGCTTCCCGGCCGGGGCCGTTGAGGGTGTTTCGGACGAACGGTAACGGCCCGACAGGGGGAGGTTTCATTTCCATGGCCAGTGTCGCGCGCCCGTTGGATGTGCCTATTGATGCAAATTCGGAGGTCCCGTTTTACATTCCCGCGACAGGCCCCGCGACGAGGCCCCGCCGCACGCTCAAATATGGCGATACCTTCATCGTTCTTGACAGCCACGGTGACATTGGTGCCTCGGCCGGCGGGACGGACGGCCTCTTCCATGCCGACACGCGCTATCTCTCTCGCCTCGAACTCCTGCTTAATGGATTGCAGCCCCTTTTGCTGGGTTCAAACCTTCGCGACGACAATGCGTGGTTGACGGTCGACCAGACCAATCCGGATTTTTATCGAGACGATCGCATCATCCTGGAAAAGGACACCGTGCATGTCGTTCGGACGATTTTTCTTTGGCGTGCCACCGCTTATCAACGGCTGGCCATACGGAACTACGGCGATCGTCCGCTCAATCTCCGTCTCACAATCATGTTTGACGCTGATTTTGCTGATCTATTCGAGGTGCGGGGCCTGCACCGCGAGCGCCGCGGCAGCACTGAGCGGAGCGTTATCGGTCGGGATCGGACTCTGTGGACCTATCATGCCCTCGACGGCAAGCCGCGGCTCACGACACTCACGTTCGATCCACCGCCCACCGAATTGGCCGTAAACTCCGCCTCCTACCATCTCGAACTTGCGCCCGGGCAAACCAATCCGATTTTTCTTGCCGTGACCTGCGATCAGCCGATCGAACCTCGGCCCGTGCCTTTTTTTCGCGGATTGCGAGCCGCCCGGGGCGAGCTGCGGGCCGCGACGCGCAACGCCACAACGGTTGAGACTTCGAACGAGATTTTGAACGAAACGCTATGCCGGTCGATGGCCGATCTGCACATGCTCATGACCGACACGCCGCAAGGGAGATGCCCGTACGCGGGAATCCCCTGGTACTCGACGACGTTCGGTCGCGACAGCCTGATTACGGCCCTGCAGATGCTGTGGTTCGAGCCGAGTGTCGCACGCGGCGTCCTGCGGCGGCTCGCCCACTTCCAGGCCAAGCACGACGACCCGTTCGCAGACGCACAGCCAGGCAAGATATTGCACGAAATGCGCTGCGGTGAGATGGCAACTCTACGCGAAGTTCCCTTCGGTCTCTATTACGGCAGCGTGGATGCCACACCCCTGTTCGTACTGCTTGCTGGTCTCTATCTCGAACGAACCGGCGACGAAGACACTGTTAGGGAGTTGTGGCCCGCGATCGAAGCCGCGCTGCGCTGGATTGATGGTCCGGGCGATCCGGATCAGGACGGTTTCGTCGAATACCTGCGCGCGTCCGAACAGGGCCTTGCAAATCAAGGGTGGAAAGATTCCTGCGATGCGATCTTTCACGCCGACGGGTGCCCGGCAGAAGGACGCATCGCCCTTGCTGAGGTCCAGGGCTATGTGTTTGCCGGCAAGCGGCTGGCCGCACGCTGCGCACGGCGGCTGGGAAAGCGGGAATTGGCTCAAAGGCTTGATGCGGAAGCGACCCGCCTAGCGGAGCGGTTCGATGGGGCATTCTGGTGCGCGGACCTTGGAACTTACGCGCTCGCGCTCGACGGACGCAAGGAACCCTGTCGGGTCCGTTCGTCGAACGCCGGGCAGGTTCTTTTCACCGGTATAGCTCGTCAAGAGCGAGCCATGGAGGTCGCCGAAGGATTGTTGCGGCCGGAGTTCTTCTCCGGCTGGGGCATCCGTACGGTGGCGAAGGCGGAGGCGCGCTACAATCCGATGTCCTATCACAATGGCTCAATATGGCCCCATGACAACGCTTTGATTGCGCTCGGTTTCGCGCGTTACGACCGCAAGCAAGAAATCGAGCAGGTGTTCACCGGCCTGTTCGATGCCGCGTCCTACCTGGACCTGCGCCGACTGCCCGAACTTTTCTGTGGCTTTCAGCGCAGCCGCGGCCGCGGGCCGACCCTTTATCCGGTCGCCTGTTCGCCCCAAGCGTGGGCGAGCGCGACACCATTCACGCTGTTGGAAGCCTCACTCGGTTTGGAGTTCGATATCGGAGCCGGCGAAATTCGGTTGCGCAACCCCCGTCTGCCGGCATTTCTTCAAGAAGTCGTTCTGCGCAATCTCGGGCTTGGCCGCTCCAATGTCGATCTCAGGGTCTCCCGACGTAACAAAGGGGCGTCAGTGGAAATTCTGCGCGGCCAAGGGGATATTCAAATATCCGTTATCTTGTCGCAGTGAGACTTGCGTCATTGCGTGGCAAGGAGAACAATTATTGTCAGCCATAGGCGCTTGTGGCTCGGGACGAGCCCCCTTTGCCGCATCCCGTCGACCGCCGAGGTTCAAATAATTTTCAATTCCTCGGGAACTGGGGCGCATCCCCGCGTTTATGGACTATGGACGTGTCGCGTTCCCGGGAGGGTTCACATGCATGGCTCTTATCATATCGCTTTGACCGTGGCCGCACTGATGATGCTGTCTGCGGTGTCGTCCGCTGATCGCCTGTACGAGGAGGGAGGGCCCCAGGGAGCTGAACAGCTGATCAGCGTTCCAGGCGCCGGAGGCAGCGGCGCCGGCGGGTCGTCGGTGATTGTCGTCGACAATCAGGAGGTCGAGGGAATTCTCGGCAAGGAGGTCCGCAGCATTGCGGACGAAGATATGGGGCGCATCGTCGAGGTCATTGTGGACCGATCCGGACAGGTACGTGCAGCCGTCATCGACTTTGGCGGCTTTCTCGGCGTCGGTAGCCGCAAGATTGCCCTCGACTGGAACGCATTGCGTTTCGCTCTTGCCGGCGATCCGCGCGGTCGTATCACCGTGGAGCTCACGAAAGACCAGGTGCGAGCCGCTCCCGAGTACAGGGCGGGGAAGCCGGTCATGATCCTCGGAGCGTTGTGAGTAACCTGCCACCGTTGCTGTTCACCGGTTCAGCGTCGACGGAGTGGTGAATCAATTTGCGGGTTTGTCCTTGTGGATGTCCACAGTCCTCGTCACCCCGGAGTCCCTCAGGTGACGCCCGATGGTGGCGAGCCTGCGAATGCACCCAAACCTCTCGCCACGCCATCCAGAGGCAGTCTTCGGGGGCTCGACTGGTTCGTGTTCTTCGTTGCCGACGTCCAGACGGGCTTCGGCCCGTTCATCGCGGTCTACCTCACGACACAAGCCTGGACGCAAGGCGACATCGGCCTCATTTTGTCAGTTGGCGGCCTCGTTGCCCTGATGGGCCAGATGCCGGGCGGCGCGATCGTCGACGCTGCCCGGTCGGAGAAGCTCGTCGCCGGCTTGGCGGTTGCGGCGATTGGCATGAGCGCGCTCGCCTATGCGGCATGGCCTGCCTTCCCGGCCGTATTGGCCGCCGCGGTGCTGCACTCCGGCGCCAGTTGCGTGCTCGGTCCCTGCATCGGCGCCATCAGCCTCGGTCTTGTGGGGCACGGGCGCATCAGTGAGCGCCTAGGGCGCAATGCCCGTTTTGCCTCGATCGGAAACGGCCTCGCGGCCGCCGCCATGGGGGCTTGTGGCTATTTCTTGTCGAACCGGGCGGTCTTCATCGTCACCGCCTTGCTGGTCGGCCCAGCCCTGCTGGCGCTCTCCCATTTACGGGCGAGCGAGATCGACCCGAAAAAAGCCCACGGCGGAGAACCCGAACTGACCCATCACGTGCCGATTGCCAGCCTGCTCAGTTCGGAGCGGCGCCGAACGCTGATGATCTTTGCTGCCTGCATGATGATGTTTCACCTTGCGAACGCCGCCATGCTGCCGCTCATGGGCGGTGTCCTGACGATGCGCTCCAGTGAATGGGCACCGGTTATGATCGCCGCATGCATCGTTGTACCACAGCTCATGGTTGCGCTCATATCGCCGTGGGTGGGACGCCGAGCGCAACAATGGGGACGACGGCCGCTGTTGCTCATCGGTTTTGCCGCGCTGCCGGTCCGCGGCGTGCTCTTCGCGATCGTGCCTGATCCGAATTTCCTCGTGGCCGTGCAGTTGCTCGACGGCATTTCCGCTGCCATGCTTGGTGTGATGGGACCGCTCATTGTCGCCGACATCACGCGCGATACTGGCCGATTCAATCTGGCGCAAGGCATCATGGGAACTGCGATCGGGATCGGCGCATCCATCAGCACAACTTTTGCCGGACAGATGACAGATCACTTCGGCAGCATGGCTGCATTCCTTGGTCTCGCCGGGGTCGCTGCCGCTGGACTGACATTGGTATGGGCATTGATGCCCGAAACGCGACCGACAGAGAACGATTTGCGACAATGATTGGGGAAATCCAATCTACGGTTCAGGCTCCTTGCTGTGCCACCGACATCCTGACGGCGACCGATTCATCATCACCAACGACGCTCAACCGCGGCAACGCATGCTTTGCCATCAGGCTGCGGTAGACCGATAGGTAGTCATTCGCCATCCGGCGTGCCGTGAAGCGCTCTTCGAATCGCCTGCGTACCTGGTCGCAGGACAACGCCGGCAATCGGCTGACGGCGGCGACCGCGCTCGTCTCGTCCTCCACGATGAAACCGGTCAGACCGTCGTCGACGACTTCCGGCACCGAGCCGCGGTTGAACGCGATGACGGGCGTGCCGCAAGCCATCGCCTCGATCATTACCAGGCCGAAGGGCTCGGGCCAATCGATCGTCGCCAGAAGCGCCATTGCGCCGCTGAGAAAATTCGATTTCTCATGATCGCCTATCTCGCCCAGATACTCGATCAGCGGGGAATCGAGAAGCGGTCGAATCTGCGCTTCGAAATAGTCGCGATCGGCGTTGTCTACTTTGGCCGCGATCTTCAGCGGTATGCCGCAGCGATGGGCGATATGGATTGCGCGATCCACAGCCTTCTCCGGCGCGATACGGCCGAGAAACGCAAGGTAGTCCCGTTTCACATGAGAAGGCATGAGAAGCCGCTCCGGCAAGCCGTGATGGATAGTCCGAACCCAGCCCGCCTGGGGTAGGGGTCGTCGCTGGGCGTTGGAGATGGACACAACCGGCACGGACGAGAACACCTTGAAAACAGGTTGGTGTTCCGGCAAGTCCAGTCGTCCGTGCAGGGTCGTAACGAACGGTGTCGATTGCCGGGAAAAGAGCGAAAACGGATAATAGTCAAGATGGAAGTGCAGGACATCGAAATCATGTGCCTGCCGTCGCACCTGTTCGAGCATCATCATGTGCAAAGCGTTGGCGTCGCGTATCGCGCCGTCAAGGCGCAGTGACCTGGGCCATGCCGCCTCAAGCTTGGCCGTCGTTTGCGAATCGCCACTCGCGAACAAAGTGACGTCATGCCCAAGCGCGACCAGTTCTTCAGTCAACCAGCATACCACCCTCTCGGTTCCGCCATAGAGTTTGGGCGGGACTGCTTCGGTCAGCGGGGCCACCTGGGCAATGCGCATGGATCTTCTCCTCTCACGCGGCTTCCTTTGAAAGACGATTCATTTCCTGCATGAACAGCCTGCGGTACGTGCCATCCTGCCGCATCAGCTTGTCCGGCGGACCATCCTGATCGATATGTCCATCCTGCAACACGACAATGCGGTCGAAACTGCGCAACGTCGACAGACGGTGCGCGATCGCAATGACCGTTCGTCCGCGCATGAGTTGACCCAACGCTTCGCGGATGGCTTCCTCGGAATCGATATCGAGCGCGGACGTCGCCTCATCGAGCAACAAGATAGGGGCGTCCTTGAGGAACGCACGGGCAATCGCGATGCGCTGGCGCTGGCCGCCTGACAGTTTCACGCCGCGGTTTCCGACCAGCGTAGCAAAACCGTCAGGCAGGGCTTCGATGAAATCCATGCATCGGGCTGCGGAGGCTGCTTCCAGGACCTGCTCATCCGAAGCGTCCGGCCGTCCATAGCGGATGTTTTCCAAGGCCGAGCGATGAAAAAGTGAGATGTCCTGCGGCACGAACGAAATTGCTTCGCGCACGCTCGCCTGCGTGACACGCGAAACATCCTGGCTGTCGATCCAGATTTGCCCGTCCTGCACGTCGTAGAAGCGCTGAAGCAAAGCGAACAATGTCGATTTGCCGCTCCCCGATGGACCGATGAGGCCTACGCGCTGACCCGCCGGGATTTGCAGGCGAAAATTCGTGAACACCTTCTGGCCATCGGGGTAGCTAAATGAGATATCATTGAACGCAACACTTGCTCCCAGCTTGACCAGTGGCTCTGCACCGGGGAAGTCGCGCAACTCGTGCGGAACGAGGAGGGTAGCAAGAGCCTCCGACAGCCGCGCCATATGCTGCGTCACATCCACAAGAGCGACAGCCAGGTCGCGCGTGGCGTGCAG
>Ga0099792_10000610_pt1 | contig 13283 bp, 5 predicted proteins | sample Rivendell_Oct201_8_FD_83780 | JGI IMG/M metagenome (GOLD analysis project Ga0099792, IMG submission 83780) | Vadose zone soil microbial communities from the Eel River Critical Zone Observatory, Northern California, USA -... | ecosystem: Environmental > Terrestrial > Soil > Vadose zone >...
CGGCGCGCCCCAGGGCACACGCAATGAGGCGATCGACGGATCGTTTGATTGCGCTGCAGTTCCTGGCCGTTGCCGTGCCCATTGCTTTTGTGTTGCTGGCGCAGATGGTCGCAGACGCGCGCCGCGCCGCCGCTCTGGAGCATTCGCGCCCACTGCGTACGCTTGCGAACGAGGCGCGCGCCAACTATCGCACTTTCACCAACGGAGCAGCTGACGCGGTCGACACCGGTGCGCTCGGCCGCCAGTCCGCCGAAGCCCTGAACAGCACCGCCGTGTTGCTGAGCAAGCTGGCCGCCAGCGGCGAGGCGGCGGCACTGGCTAATACCCCGAAGTTGGTGGCCGACCTCGCCTCGCAGGTGCGCAGCGGTGCGACGCTGGACAAGCTGATGGCACTGCGCGGGCAGATCGCGCTGGCGGACCATGACACCCGGGCGATCGATGAGAATTTCGAGCTGCGCGACGCGGCGGTGATCCGCGATGCGGTCGAGTCGGCGCGCCGCCAGAAGCAGCAGGTGCCCGTGGCACTGCTCATCAGTGCGATCCTGACGGTCATATTCGTGCTGGCTACGCGGCGCCGCCTGCGACGACAGCTTGAAGCCGACGCCGCGATCGAGCAGCGGCGGCGGGCGGAGCTCGAGACCATCTCGATTCGCTTCGGCATGGCGACCCGCGCGGCCGGCGCCGGCGTGTATGAGGTGCACGAGAGCGGTGGCACGGTGTGGTGGAGCGACACCATGAACGAGCTCTACGGACAGTCGCCACAGACATTCCAACCGACACTGGACGGCTGGCTCGAGCTGATTCACCCCGCCGACCGCCTGGCCGCCCAGGCCGCCATGACCGCGGCGATGCGTGAACGCAAGCAGTTGCACAACCAGTACCGGATCGTGCGCCCCGACGGCAGCATCGGTTACGTCGAATCCGTGGCGGCCGTGGTCACGGACTCATCCGAGGGCGGGGTGCGCCTGGTGGGCATCGATCTTGACGTCACGGAGCGAGTCGCGGCCGAGCAGCGCGAAGACATCCTGCAGCAACAGCTGCGTGACGCCTCAAGGCAAGCCGGCATGGCGGACGTGGCGACCAGCGTTCTGCACAACGTAGGCAACGTGCTCAACAGCGTGAATGTCTCGGCGAACCTGGTGGGCGAGAGCCTGAAGCGCTCGCGGGCGGCGGGGCTGGGTCGGGTGGCGTCGCTGTTGCAGGAGCACCAGAGCGATCTGGGCAGCTTCGTGGCCCACGACGAGCGCGGCAAGGTCCTGCCGGTCTACCTGGCCGAGTTGTCCCGACACCTCAGCGCGGACAACCGCAACGCGTTGCAGGAGCTGGACTCCCTCAAGAGCAACATCGATCACATCAAAGACATCGTGGCCATGCAACAGCGCTACGCAAAGCTCGGCGGCGTGGCTGAGCTCATCGACATCAGGCACCTGGTCGAGGAGGGCATGCGCATCAACGCCAGCGCCTTCGAGCGTCATGCCGTCGAGATAGTGCGCGAGTTTGCCGATGCACCGCAGATCAGCGTCGACAAGCACAAGGTGCTGCAGATACTGGTCAATCTGTTACGCAATGCCAAGGACGCCTGCGAGAGCGTGGCCGAGCAGAAGCGGTGCGTCACGATACGCATCGACAGGTGCGGCGCAGGCGTGCAGGTCGCGATCGCGGACAACGGCAGCGGGATCGCAGCCGCGCACATGAGTCGCATCTTCACACACGGGTTTACCACCAAGAAGACCGGTCATGGCTTCGGGCTGCACAGCGGAGCGCTCGCGGCCAAGGAGATCGGCGGCGTTTTGCGCGCCGAGAGTCCCGGTCCGGGCCGCGGCGCAACTTTCTTTCTCGAACTGCCCCGGAAACCTCCCGAGAATCCACATGGCTAGCAACCTCCTGTCCGGCAATCGGCGCGTGCTCGTGGTCGATGACAACCGGGCGATCCACGAGGACTTCCTGAAGATCCTGGGCGGCAACGCCGGCGGTAGCCCCGAGCTGCTGGCGGCCGAGCGTCTGCTGTTGGGCGGGGCGGTCGCAACCACCTCGCGCCCGGCTTTCCAGATCGACACGGCCTTGCAGGGTGAGGAGGGTGTGGCACGCGTGCAGCAGGCGCTCCAGGAGGAGCAGCCCTACGCGATGGCGTTTATCGATATGCGCATGCCGCCGGGCTGGGACGGCCTCGAGACCATTCAGCGCCTGTGGGAGATCGACCCGCACGTGCAGGTCGTCATCTGCTCGGCGCACTCGGACTACGACTGGACGGAGGTGATAGCGCGTCTCGATCATTCCGACAAGCTGCTGGTGATCAAGAAGCCGTTTGAGCCGATCGAGGTGCTGCAGTGCGCCAACGCGCTGACGCGCAAGTGGGACAACGAGCGGACCTTGCGCCGCCAGCTCGAGCAGCTGGAGCATGTCGTGGAGACGCGCACCCAGGGGCTGGAAGCCGCCAACAAGCAGTTGCGGCACCTCGCGAGCCACGATGCCCTGACAGGTCTGCCGAATCGGATACTGCTGGACGATCGGCTTGCACAGGCGGTGGCGCACGCGGAGCGCGACGGCCACATCTTCGCCGTCGCCATGTTCGATCTGGACCGCTTCAAGATGGTTAACGATTCGTTCGGGCACCGCGCCGGGGATGAGCTCATCAAGGAAGTGGCGCACCGCCTCGCCGGTATAGCGCGCAGCACCGACACCGTGGGCCGGTTGGGAGGCGATGAGTTCCTGTTCATAATGGATCGGCTCGCGAAGCGCGACGACGCGGAACACATCGCGCGCCGCGCCGTCGCGGCGTTGCGCGTCCCGATCCGGCTCGGTGGGGTTGATATCCACACCTCCTCGAGCATCGGCATCGCGGTGTTTCCTGCCGATGGCAATACCTTCGAGACCCTGATTGCCAACGCGGATGCGGCCATGTACTGCGCCAAGCAGCGGGGCCGCAACAACATCCAATCCTATGCGCCGGGAATGAATTCCGTTACGCAGGAAAAGGTCAAGCTGGAGAGCGACCTGCACGAGGCGCTGGCGCTGCGGCAGTTTGAGCTGCACTACCAGCCGAAGGTCGACACCGCAACGGGCGGAATTCACGGCGTCGAGGCGCTGGTGCGCTGGCGGCATCCGCAGCGGGGCGTGGTCCCTCCGGGAGAGTTCATTCCGCTGGCGGAAGCGTGCGGGTTGATCGACTCAATCGGTGCATGGGTGGTGCGCGAGGCATGCCGCCAGGCGCGCGCCTGGCAGCTCGAGGGTCTGCCGCCGCTGCGCGTTGCGGTGAATCTGTCGGCGTTCCAATTCCGGCACGGCAACCTGCTGCAGATGATTCGTGAGGCGCTGCAGGCCGCCGACCTCGAGCCACGCTTTCTCGAGGTGGAGATTACCGAGAGCGCGCTGATGAGCGATCCGGAAGAGTCCGTCACCATCCTCGAGGCGCTCAGCCGCATGGGGGTGGTCGTATCCGTCGACGACTTTGGCACCGGCTACTCGAGCATGAGTTACCTGCGTCGCTTTCCGATCGACAAACTGAAGATCGATCGCGGCTTTATCGCCGAGTTGATGTCGCGGGCCGACGATGCCTCGATCGTGCAGGCGATCGTGTCGCTGGCGCACAGCCTGCATCTGAAGGTGGTTGCGGAGGGCGTGGAAACGCAAGAACAGCTCGCGCTGCTCAAGCGCCTTGGCTGCGACCAGTATCAGGGGTTCTGTTTCAGTCCGGCGGTGCCGGCGGAGGATTTCGCCACACTGCTGCGCGAATCACAGCTGAAGTCCGACTCGAGCGTCGATCCGGCATCCGACCGCACTCACAGCAAGCTCGCGGTCTATCGACCGCGCTAGCGCCGGAACGCATCCCCCCCACACCCTGTCGCAGCGGGCTAACGCTCCGGCGCGGGCGGCCGCTTAAACCCTGCAGCCGGCAGTAGCATCCAAGCTTACCAGGGGATGGGTCCCCTGCCAGCGCGTGGGCCTGAAGCCATGGACAGCCTGCACTGGTCGGGCCGCAGTCCGATCGGGGTGATCGTCATCGCGGTGTTCCTGGGTCTCCTCGGGCTTCTGAGCCTGAGCCGCCTGCCGTTGCAGCTGTTCCCGGACATCAACCGACCGGAACTGTCCATCCAGACCGGTTGGCGCACGGCCTCGCCCGAGGAGGTCGAATCGGAGCTCCTCGAGCCCCTGGAAAACGTCATGCAGGGGATGGCGGGTGTCGAGGAAATCGAAGGCAACGCCTTCGCCGGGCAAGCGCAGGTGAACCTGCGCTTCACGCTCGGAACGGACATGAAAAACGCGCTCGTGGAGGTGATCGGGCGCATCAATCGTCTGCCGCCGCTGCCGCGGGATGCCGATCGCCCCAGCGTGTCGCTCGGGGGTAACGGCAATACCAACGAGACCTTGTCCTGGTTCTTCGTGCAACTGCTTCCCGGTACCCCGGGTCCGATCGAGACGCAGCGGCGCTTCATCGAGGATACGGTGCGTGCGCGGCTCGAGTCGATACCGGGCGTCGCGGCCGTCCAGGTCAACGCGGGTCCTCCCGACGACGTGCGCATCACGCTCGACCTGGCGCGCGCCGCCGCCCTCGGAATCAGTGTTCCCGATGTGGCCAACCGCGCCGCCAGCGCCACCAACGTGTCCGGTGGTCAGCTCGATGTCGGGCGGCGTCAATACACGCTGCGTTTCACCGGGCGCTTCTCGCCCGAGCAGCTCGGCGCGCTGGTGCTGGCGTGGCGCGACGGCCGGCCCGTGCGCCTGGCGGACATCGCCACCATCGATGTCGCTCCGCCCGCACGCCAGTTCTTCGGCTACCAGAACGGCAACCCGGCCATCGGCATTCAGGTATTCCGGGCCAACGGTGCCAACGTGCTGGCGACGCTCGATGCGGTGAAAGCCGCGGTCGCGGAGCTGCGTGCGGGAGCACTCAAGGCCCACGGGCTCGGGATCGAGCAGTCCTTCGATGCGTCGCTGTTCATTCGCCGCGCCGTGAGGCTGCTGACCGAGAACCTGGTCGTCGGAGCCTTGCTCGCACTGATCGTGGTCTGGTGGTTCATGCGCGAATGGCGCGTCACGCTGTTGATCGCGGCCACCATCCCGGTGTGTCTGTGCGCCACGTTCATTGCGCTCGATCTGTTCGGCCGCAGTCTGAACGTCATCTCCCTCGCCGGGCTCGCGTTCGCGGTGGGCATGGTGGTCGAGGGCGCGATCGTGGTCTCGGGAAACGTCGTTCGCCTGCGCGAGGGCGGTATGTCCCTGGAAGATGCGACCAGCAAGGGCGCTCGACAGGTCGCCGGAGCGCTGTTCGCCTCCACCGCCACCACCGTCGCGGTGTTCGTGCCGGTGCTGTTTCTCAAGGACGTCGAGGGTCAGCTGTTCGGGGACCTCGCCCTCACCATCTCTATCGCGGTGGCGATCTCGGTCGTGACTGCGTTGACGCTGCTGCCCGTGGCGCTGAGCTTCGCGCTGAACCGCCCGCTGCGTCCCAGCGGCTACGGTGCGGGCTGGCCGGGCCTCACCGAGTGGGTGCTGCGGGTGACCGACACGCGCCCCAAACAGGTGTCGTGGATCGCGGGCTTGCTGCTGATCCCGCTGCTGCTCACGTGGTGGATGCTGCCGCCGCTTGATTACCTGCCGCCCGTGAAGCGCGCGGCCATCGACGCATTCTTCGATTTTCCACCCGGCATGAGCCCCGAGGCGGTCAATCGCGAGCTGGTCCCGACCATCCTCGAACGGATGCGACCGTACATGGGGGGTCGACAGGAGCCGCGACTGAAGAACTGGTACATCCTCACCTGGCCCGGTGGCGGCACCATCGGCGCCCGGGTCGTGGATGAGAGCCGCATCGGGGAGCTGGAGCGGCTGGTGCGCGACAAGATCGTGGTGGGTTTGCCGGACACGCGGGTCTTCACCGTCGAGGGGGATCTGTTCGGCGGTATCGGCGGCTCGGCCCGCTCGGTGGGAATTCACTTGCAGAGCGAGGACACCGCGGCACTGAACCGCGTGGCTCTCGAGGGCCGGACGCTGCTCGAAAAGATATTCCCCGGTGCCGCCGTGCAGAGCTTTCCCAACCCCGAGGACGTGGCGCTGGAGTTGCACGCGGTGCCGGACGACCGCCGGATCGCCGAAGTGGGCTGGGATAGGGCGACGCTGGGTACGGTCGTGCGCGCGGTCGGCGAAGGAGCGTGGCTGGGCGAGTACTTCGACGGCAAGTCACGCCTGCCGATCATCCTGCGCTCGAGCGGGGGCACGACGCCCGAGGACCTGTCGAACGCGCCGCTGATGACGCCCGCCGGGCTCATCGTGCGGCTGGGGGATCTGGTGCAGCTGTCCACCGAGCTCGGGCCGCCGGCGATACGCCGCCTCAATCACCGGCGCACCGTGACGCTCACCGTCGATCCCCCCGGGTCCCTGTCGCTGGAGAAGGTGCTGAGCACCATCGACACGCAAATCCTGCCGAGGCTGCGCGCCGAGATGCCGCCCGATGGCTCGATGCGCCTCGCCGGCAGCGCTGACAGCCTCAGCCAGACACTCGCCGCGATGAGTCGGGTGTTTGCACTGGCGCTCATCGTACTGTTGCTGCTGATGACCGTGCTGTTCCGGTCGCTGCGCGACAGCGTCATCGTACTGCTGACGGTGCCGCTGGCACTGGTCGGGGGCGTGGTCGGGCTGCGCTTGCTGGATGTGGTGAAATTCCAGGCGCTCGATCTGCTTTCAATGATCGGTTTCGTAATGATGATCGGGGTCATCATCAACCACGCGATACTGCTGGTGGCGGCGGTGCGCAGCGTGGAAGCGGAAGGCGCAACGCTCGAGCAGGGGATCCGTGCCGGACTGCAACAGCGCCTGCGGGCGATTCTCGCGAGTACCCTCACCGGTGCACTGGGAGCACTGCCGATGGCGGTCAACCCGGGGCCGGGGAGCGTCATCTATCGGGGCCTGGCCGCCGTCAACATCGGCGGCGTGGTCATCAGTCTGGTGTTCAGTCTGGTACTGATACCGGCGCTGATGCGGCTGCTGCGCGCCCGGCGCCGCGCGCAAACCGCCAGCGAGCCGGCAATCGCATCCCTGGTGCCACCATGAGTACGTCCATGACCAGGCGGGCAGCCTCGCTGCAGGGGGTTGCGCTGCTGGCCATGGTGGCCGGATCCGCGCTGCCGGCCGTGAGGGCCGCGGGGGCTGCGCAGGGAGCCCCGGAACGCGTGGTGGTCGAAGTCGGCACCGTCAGTGTGCGTCCCGTGACGGTGCGCAGCTGGATACCAGGCTCGATCGTGAGCCGCGCCGATGCGCGCGTTGCGAGCGTGATCGGCGGTCGGGTGATGTGGATAGCCGAAGTCGGTGCACGTGTCAGACAGGGAGATCCGATTGCGCGGCTCGATGACACGATGGCGCGGTTGCGGGCCGAGGACCTGCGCGCGCAGGTCGAGCGCGCGCGCGCCCAGCACTCGGTGGCCAGCTCGCAGCTGGAGCGCTTCAATCGACTCGCGGCGACCCAGGCACTCAGCGCCAGTCAGCTCGATGACGCACGCGCGCAACGCGACGTATCGACCGATGACGTCGCGCGGGCCGACGCGCAACTGCGGCAGGCACAATACGAGATCGATCAGTCGGTGATCCGGGCGCCGTTCCCCGGGATCGTGACCGAGCGCTTCATCCAAAGAGGCGAGTACGTGCAGATCGGCGCCGCGAGCGTGCGGCTGGTCAACACTGCCGATACCGAGGCGCGCGCCACCGCCGCACTCGGTCTGGCCGCAAATGTACATCCTGGACAGGCGGTCACGGTGCGCGAGCACGGGGTCGAGAAGACCGGGACCGTGAGAACGGTCGTTCCGGTCGGCGATGATCGCTCCCGCCAGTTCGAGGTGCGCGTCACGCTCGCGAATCCGCAATGGCTCGTGGGAACCCCGATCGAAGTGAGCCTGCCTTCGAGCGCCGAGCGTACCGCCGTCACGGTGCCACGCGATGCGCTGGTCATCCGGCAGAATCACTCCTATGTGCTGCGTGTCACGCGCTCCAATACCGTGGAGCAGCTCGACGTCATCCCGGGCGTGGGCATCGAGGACGCGGTGGAGGTACGCGGGGCACTGGCGCCGGGTGACCGGCTGGTCGTGCGCGGCGCCGAGCGCCTGGCGGCGGGACAGGCGGTGCGGGTCATCGATCGCGCGAGCCACCCGAGTCAGGCTCATCCCGGCTAGGCTGACGTCCGGCGAGTGATCCGCTCCTTGGCAGGATTTGAGCGCTAGTTGGCGTTGCGGCCAGCGCCGCCCGCCGACGGCTGGAGGAAACGCGGCACAGTCGCTACGCCGGCTCGAGCTGATCACCCAGACCGGTGTCGGTGCGTCTGGCCCGTTCCGCATGGTGGTCGGCCGCCAGCAGCATGTAGAACGCCGGCACCACGAACAGCGTGAACAGGGTGCCGATCGAAAGGCCGGTCGCAATCACCAGGCCCATTGCGAAGCGTCCCGCGGCCCCGGCCCCCGAGGCAATGACGAGCGGAATCACGCCGAGCACCATCGCCGCGGTCGTCATCAGGATCGGCCGCAGACGTACGCCGGCGGCGTGCTCAATGGCGTCGCGCTTGCCCATGCCGCTGCGCTGCGACTCGTTGGCGAACTGCACGATCAGGATGCCGTGTTTGGAGATCAGCCCCATGAGCGTGACCAGGCCGACCTGGGTGTAGATGTTGAGGCTCGAGATCAGGTTGACGAAGATCAGCGCGCCGAACAGCGCCATCGGTACCGACACCAGGATCACGATCGGATCGCGCAGGCTGTTGAACTGGGCCGCGAGCGCCAGGAACACGATGATCACCGCGAACATCAGGGTAGTCGCGAAGCCGCCGGACTCCTGCACGAACTGGCGTGACTGGCCGGAGTAATCGAGGTGATAGCCGCTCGGCGCGACCTCGGCCAGTGCGTCGCGCAGGAATTTAAGAGCCTCGCCCTGCGACATGCCGCTGGCGCCCGAGATCGAGGCGGAATTCAGCTGCTGGAAACGGTTGATCGACTGCGGTACGGTCTCCCGCTTGAGGCTCGCCACCGTTGACGCCGACAGCACCGCACCGTCCGGCGTGCGCACGTAATAATCGAGCACTTGATCGGGATTGAGCCGATCGGCCTGCAGCACCTGCGGGATCACCTTGTAGGAGCGCCCGGCGATCGAGAAGTAGTTGACGTAGCCTCCGCCGAGCGCGTCGCCGAGCGCGCTGCCGACATCCTGTTGAGTGAGCCCGAGGGTCGAGATCAGATCGCGGTCGACGACCACGGTCGACTGTGGCTTGTCGATTTTCAGGTCCGCGTCGATGAACCAGAACTTGCCGCTCTCCTGCGACTTCTTCAACACCGCCTGCACGACCTCGTTGAGATTCTGGAACGGCTCGGTGGTGTTGATCACGACCTGGATCGGCGCGCCCTGCGCGCCCGGCAGTGGCGGCAGCGCGAACACGAAGATCTGTCCGCCGGCGATCGAGCTCCACATTCCCTGCAACACCTGCTGCAACTCGTGGGCACCTCTGCTGCGCTGGTCCCAGGGCTTGAACAACATGCCACCGAAGCCGGTGCCGGGGGCGATGATCTGGAACATCATCTCGTATTCGGGCAGCTGTTTGCCGATCGCGAACATCTGCTGCGAGTAGCCGAGCATCTGTTGTGCGGTTGCGTCGGGAGAGGCCTTGAGCTGATAGAACAGGAAACCCTGATCTTCCTCCGGTGTGAGTTCGGACTTGGACGTGATGCCGAGCAGGATGGTCGCGCCGAACAGCAGCCCGCCCATGACGACGATCACGCTCCAGGTCGCGAGTGTCGACCGCAGCAGTCGCTGATAGCCGTGGCGCACGCGCTCGAACTGGCGGTCGATGAGCTGCACGAAGCGCCCGCTTTCCTGCTCGCTCCTGAAGAAGCGCGAGCACATCATCGGCGACAAGGTCAGCGCGATCACCGCCGAGACCGTCACGGCGCCTGCGAGCGTGAACGCGAACTCGGTGAACAGGGCGCCGGTCAGGCCTTTCTGGAAGCCGATCGGCACGTACACGGCGATCAGCACGACGGTCATCGCGAGAATCGGGCCGCCCAGCTCGCGTGCGGCGAGGAGCGACGCCTGCAGCGGCGTCTTGCCTTCCTCCTTCATGTGCCGGTCGACGTTCTCGACGACGATGATGGCGTCGTCCACGACGAGGCCGATCGCCAGCACCAGCGCCAGCAAGGTCAGCAGGTTCATCGAGTAGCCGAGCGCGAGCATGACGAAGAACGTGCCGATCAGGGACAGGGGCATCGCGACCACCGGAATGATGACCGCGCGCACGCTGCCCAGGAACAGGAAGATCACCGCGGTGACTATCAGCAGCGCCTGGATCAGGGTCTTCTCGACCTCGCGAATCGATGCGCTGACGAACTTGGTGCTGTCGTAGACGATCTCGCCGGACAGCCCACCCGGCAGCTGCGACTGGATGTCGGGCATGGCAGCGCGCACCCGCTGCGCGACCTCGAGGATGTTCGCATCCGGCGCCACCTTGATGCCGATGAAGACCGCCAGCTTGCCGCTGAAGGACACGTTGGCGTTGTAATCTTCCGCGCCGAGCACGACGGTCGCGACATCCTGGAGACGCACGATCGCGCCGCCCTTCTGCTTGATGCTGAGCTGCTTGAATTCCTCGACCGAGTGCAGATCGGTCCCGGCGGTGAGATCGACGCTCACCATCTGCCCCTTGGTGGTGCCGACCGCGGCCAGATAGTTGTTCGCGCCGAGGGCCTGGTAGACGTCGGCGGCCGTGACACCGTGCGCGGCGAGGCGCGCCGGGTCGAGCCAGGCACGCAGCGCGAACTGGCGTCCACCGAGGATCTCCGCGGTCTGCACGCCTTGCACGGCGTCGAGTTTGGGCTTGACCACGCGCGCCAGGTAATCGGTGATGCTGTTGGACGGCAGCACATCGCTGCGAAAGCCCATGTACATGGCGTCGATGGTCTCGCCGACCTGCACGTTCAGCACCGGCTGCTGCGACTGTGGCGGCAGCTGATTGCGCACCGAGCTCACTTGCGTCTGGATCTGCGTGAGCGCGCGGTTCGCGTCGTAGTTGAGCCGCAACGTCGCGGTGATGGTCGAGAGGCCGGTGACGCTCGTTGAGGACAGGTAGTCGATACCCTGTGCCTGGGCGATCGCCTGTTCGAGGGGCTGGGTGATGAAGCCGGCGATCGTCTGCGCATCGGCGCCGTAATAGGCAGTGGTGACGGTGACTACGGCGTTTTCGGTCTTCGGGTACTGACGGACCGAAATATCGCCGAGCGCCCGCAGCCCCAGCACCAGTATCAACAGGCTGACGACGATCGCCAGGACCGGTTTGTTGATGAAGGTATCGGTGAAGTTCATCGCTTACGTCCCGCTCAATTCTCCTGAGGCGTCGGGTTCGGACTGTTTGCCGGCTGCACGCTGTTGTCGATGCGGATTGGCGAGCCGCTCTTCAGCTTGATCTGGCCGCTGGTGACGACCTCTGCGCCCTCGTCGAGTCCCTTGAGGATCGCGACCTGATCACCGCGCGTCGGCCCGGTCGTCACGAAGGCCTGGCGCACGACCGGCGCGTCGGGTGGCAACTGCGGTCCCTGGTTCGCCTTGGCCTTCTTGCCGGCATCCTTGGCCGCAGGCTGCTGCTCTATCGGCTCGGCGTTTTGCGCGGCCTCTGCGGCCTGGGCCCTGTCAGCCTCCGCTTTGGTCATCACCACGAATACCGTCTCGCCGTACGGGTTATAGACGATCGCCGTTTGTGGCAGGGTCAGGTAGCGCTGCTTGGAGCCTACATCGATGCTGACGCTGGCGAACATGCCGGGCGTCAGGACGCGACCCGGATTGGGTACCCGCGCCTCGAGCTGTACGTTGCGCGTGTCGCTGTCGACCTTCGGGCTGATGGCGTTGAGCGCGCCTTCGAACGCCTTGCCGGCAAACGCATCGAGCGTCAGGCTGACTTTCTCACCGGTCCTGAGCTCGGCGAGAGTCTTCTGGGGCAGGTGGAAATCCGCATAGATCGGATCGAGTTGCTGCAGCGTCACGATCGTCGTGCCGGAGCTCAGATAAGCGCCGGGATTGATGGTGATGATGCCGGCGCGGCCTGCGAACGGTGCGCGCAATTGCTTCTTGGCAACATTCACCCGCTGCTGTGCGACCGCCGCCTGCTTGGCCTGCAGGTCCGCGGCCGCCTGGTCGTAGTCGGCTTTGCTGATCACCTGCACCGCGAGCTGCTCTTTGGCGCGAGCGAACGTGAGCTCGGCGAGCGCGGCGGCTGCTTCGAGCTGATGCAGCAGGGCGACGTCTTCGCCGTCACGCAGCTGCAGCAGCACCTGGCCTTGCTTTACCTCCTCGCCTGATCTCACGTTGACTCGAGTCACGAGCCCGGCCACGTCGAGCGCGAGATCGGCGCCGCGTACCGCGCGCAGCGTTCCCACCGCGCGCAACTCGGGCTGCCATTCCTGATAGGCGGCCTTGGCGGTGCTGACCACCGCGGGCGGAGGCGGTTTGCCGGCCGCTATCATCTTCATGATCGACATGACCTTGATTCCCGCGATCACGGCGATCAGTACGAGCACGGCGACGATCATGATGATCATGCGCTTGGCGGTGCTCGGTTTTTCTTCTACGCGCGTCTGCATGCGCGGCTCCCTCCCATGCGAGTCGATGCTAGTGGTCGCGCTCACAATGATGTGGGCGTCTTCTTCAAGGCCGCCGCCGAGCTGTTTGGCGACGCTCCTCGCGTGGCGCGCCCGGCGGCGTCGGCGCCGTGCGTAGAATGTACGGGCCAGCGCGATCCTTTGAAAGATCGACTCGCCGCTGGTTTCTGGTATTCTGCCGCGGCGTCGCGGTGACATGCCCCTCTCAAAAGGTGTAGGCGAGTCGCCGGCGGACGCGTTCCCGCAAATCGCGCCACCCGCTCGCATGCGCATTCAGCGCCTGGCCGTGCGCCGTGAGGTTGCGTGCGCGCTGGGCGCGAGCCATGCATGCCGGACCTGGAACCACTCGTGCCGGTGCGGGCGCTCGCTCACCTGCGGCCGCAGGTCTGAGCGCCACACGAGGCAGCCGACGCGGCAGCAGTGACGCGGTCTCCCGCGTTGGAAGTCAATGAAAATAAAGAATATTCCAATCTGATAGAGGGATTTGCGGCCGCGCCGGCGCGATGCCGCCGCAGCTGTGGCGAATCCCCCGCCATCCCACCGTGGCCGAAGACGCTCGGACAGGGTCGCGTTAGCTCCCCGATGTGCGGCGCGAGCGGGCAACCGGGCTTGACCGATCGCCGGGGACGCCTCAGGGTTAGGCGTCGGGGTGCGCGTTCCATGTGGAGAAGC
>Ga0099792_10000611_pt1 | contig 13201 bp, 9 predicted proteins | sample Rivendell_Oct201_8_FD_83780 | JGI IMG/M metagenome (GOLD analysis project Ga0099792, IMG submission 83780) | Vadose zone soil microbial communities from the Eel River Critical Zone Observatory, Northern California, USA -... | ecosystem: Environmental > Terrestrial > Soil > Vadose zone >...
ATGGTCGTCTGCTCAGGGTCGACTTCGGCTTCATACTTGATGTAGCCGCAGTGACAACCGCCATCGATCTTCATCGCATCAATCTCCTTTGTTGCTTGTCCATCTGTTTCGCATCCCTAGCCTTATAGCCAAGAACAAGGCCTCAAGGGAACGATCGCCGAAACCATCCAGCACGGGTGCATCGACCCGCGTCTACCGCCACTCAGGATCGCTTGGCAAAAAAAAGGGCGGGCCAGCCCTTTCGAGGCTCTGGCCCGCCTAACGTCATTTAGACTTACCGCACGTAGACCTAGCGCACGTCGAGCACGATCAACCGGCAGCAGCCCGATTACGGCAGCACTTCAACAAAGCCGACGCGCCCCGGAATATTGCCGCTGAAGAAGATGCGGTTCGGGTTGGTCGGGTCGATGTCGATACGGCGCGGATCGGATTCAGACTCGGGCAGCGGGAACTCGACCCACTCCTGGGTTTTGGGGTCGAAGCGCGCAATCATGTCGACCTGATGCTGGCTGACCCAGATGTAGTTGTTCTTCTTGTCGACGACGACCGAATAGTTGCCACCAGTCGGTGTCGGCGGGCTGAAGACGGTCATCTGCTTGGTCTTGTGGTCGACCTTCATGAGCTTGCCGGCATTCCACAGCGCTACCCAGAGATCGCCGTTTGCATCAGCAGCCATACGACGCGGAAAGGCATAGCCCTCGTAAGGAATCTTGAATTCCTCGACATTGCCAGTGGCGGGGTCGACGCGCGCCATCAGGTCGGCTTCGTCTTCCGCAAACCAAACCGTTCCGTCGCCCGCGACCGCGAGGCCATAGGCGCCGGGGCTCTTGTGGGTTTTGGCAGCCGGAGCTTCGTAGAATTTGAACTCGGCCTTGTCGGGGAAAAGACGGCGCGCTTCGCGACCGCCACCGGTTGCCCAGATCGTGCCGTCGGGATGCAGCGCCATGCTGTTTCCGCCGGCAGCACCCCGCCGGCCAGTCCACTGGAACGCCAGGAACTTGTTGTTATTGGTGTCATAGCTCAGCCAGCGATTGTTCGGGCCGTCAGCGACCCACAGAATGCCATTGGGGTCGATCTGCGGGTTGCCCAGGCTCTGACGGTCGCGCGACGCGGGACCAGGAGGCGTGTCGAATTCGACAAATTCGAGAGTCTTCGCGTCAAGACGGCCAAGTTTGCCCGCTCGCTCGGAGACCCAGGCGTTGCCCTTGGGGTCCATCGCAACGTCATGCGGTTCCGCATGCGTGTTGACGAGGTCATAGGTCACGGCGCGGTAATTTACCGCCTTGCCTTGCAGCAAAGTCCTGGGAAGCCGGCTGTTGCCATCATACGGTTGTACTTCCGGGAACTTGGCCACCAGGTAATTCACGATCGTGGCATTTTCGGTCGCGGTCAGATCAGGAATTTGCGCCACCGTCATTCGGGTCCGCATCCTGCCAACCGTGTGTTCCCAATGGTCCCTGTTGGACCGCTTGACGACGATCCGGCGCAGGTCGTGACAGGAATTGCATTTCTCACCGATCAGCGACTTGCCTTCACCTTCCGGTAGGTCCTTCGGGTCGATCGACGCCTTGAGAACGTCGGCCTCCGGAATACGCTGCGGCCACGCCGGCGGAAGCGTTGCGCCCTGCTGCTGCGTCAGGCTCAAGCCGACCTTGGCGTTTCCGCCCGTCGTGACACCGACATTGGAGAACCATTCGCTCTGGTAGCCCGCACCAACACCCTGAACGCTGTATGTGCCCGGGGGCAGGTCCTTTGCATCGAAACGCCCCTGATCACGCGTGATGACCATATACGTCAAGCGGCGTTCGGCATTCTTGAGCTTAACAAAAGCCCCAACGACAGGCTGGCCGGCGGCATTGGTCACAACGCCATCAACGGCCCCACCGTTTTGCGCCAATACCGGCTGTGCAACGAGCATAACGGCGCCCACGGCAATTCCTGCAGCCAGACTTTGCATGCTATTTTTAAGTTTCATTCGTTTATCTCCTTGGGGCGCCCCGTCGTCCCGAAAGCTGTTTATCAGGGCAAAAGCCAGAATAGCGTAATTCGGCCAGCGATTCGAGGTAGCTGGCCAAAAAAGGATTATGGCCCTGAGGGCCCGGCCGACCTCGTGGCTTGGGCACGACGGCGACCCATTTTTGACCCCGAACGGACGATAAGAACCCGCCTGGCAATCATGGTTAATCAATTCCTATTGGGGTTGTGGCACCCCTTGCGCATAGCCATCACCACGATATTCGCGCATCGCTTAACTCAGTCTTTAGCGCTCGCACGCTAGGACAACCGTTCTTCCCGACGAGGAGCGGTTTACGTGACCGACGTCAGCATCGTCATGCCTTGCCTGAATGAGCGGCGGTCGCTCGGGCATTGTATTTCGGTCGCGCGCCACGCACTTGACGAACTCGCAGGGCGCCATGGCCTGATCGGGGAAATTGTCATCGCCGACAATGGCAGCCAGGATGGCAGCCAGGAACTCGCACGTAGTCTTGGAGCACGCGTGGTCGTCACGAGTCGGCGCGGATATGGCGCCGCCCTTTCTGGCGGGCTTGAAGCCGCGCACGGGCGATACCTCGTGATGGGCGACGCTGATGGCTCATACGACTTCCGTGAGGCAGTTCCAATGGTCGAAGCCCTGATGAACGGGGCCGACATTTGCATGGGCTCCCGATTTCAGGGAAGCATCAAACCCGGCGCAATGCCATGGAAGAACCGCTACATCGGCAATCCGATCCTGACCGGCATTCTCAAGCTGCTGTTCCGCGCCAAGGTCGACGACGCGCATTGTGGCCTGCGCGCTCTGACGAAACCGTGCTTTGAGCGCTTGCGGCTCGAAGGAGCCGGAATGGAATTCGCAAGCGAGATGATTATCAAGGCCGCGCTGCTCGATGAGCGCATCGCAGAGGTCCCGGTGACGCTGTGGCCCGATCAGCGAGGCCGGCCACCACATCTTCGACCATGGCGCGATGGCTGGCGCCACTTGCGCTACCTCTTGATGTTGAGTCCTTATTGGCTGTTCGCATTACCAGCCGCAGCGTTTGGTGTCGCTTCCCTTGCCATCCTGATGACAATTGCGATTGGCTGGGTATCCGAATTCGAAGCAACGCGTTTCGGAAACTATTGGGCAATCCTGGCAGGAGGGGGCCTAACGCTCAGCCACATTGGCATCGTCTTGGCACTGGCGGGTCAATTGTACGGCATTCGCGAGCGATACCGGCGCCCGCCTAACTGGCTCGTCGCGCTGGGCGGCTGGTTGACACTCGAACACATGTTGATCAGCGGCTTGGCCGCAATTCTGTTGGGGCTTTCAATCCTAACTGGTGTTTTCGTCTATTGGTCTGCACACGGCCTTGAACCGATTGCAAATGTCTTACCCGCAGTCATCGGCACCTGCGCACTCGCCGTCGGAACACAGAACATCCTCGGTGGGTTTCTGCTCGCAATCGTAAGCGGCAACGAGGCTGAGTTCCTGCAGCCGGCCCGCAATCAAATCCCGGGCGAGAACTCCGTGATGATTGCGAATTCGGAACGCGCCGGCAGCGGCACCTTGCTGGATCTTCCCATTGTCAAAAGCCCCGATGTCGCGCCGACACTACCAGCCGGCCGCGAATCCCGGCCTGAAACCATAGGACTTTAGCCGCCTATGAATCTCCTCATGGCTTCCTCTTATTTCGAGAGCCACCGCGGTGGCATCGAAGTCGTCGTTGGCCAGCTCGCGCGGGAACTACATGCGGTTGGAACTTCCGTCGCTTGGCTGGCGAGCGACGCAACCATGTCTCCGCCGCTGCCAGGACCCTGCGGTCGTCCTATTGCGATCCACGCATTAAATGCGACGGAACGATTGCTCGGAATTCCGTTCCCGATCCCGGGGATCGCGGCACTTCGGACCATTTGCAAGGAAGTCGATCATAGCGACATCGTGCTTCTGCACGATGCCCTCTATCCGTCCAATATTGCGGCATTTCTTTTTGCACGCTGGGCACGAAAACCGGTGGTGCTCACCCAGCATATCGCGTCCGTGCCCTACCGCAATTCGCTGTTGCGGGGATTGATGCGGGTACTGAATCGGGTGATCACCCGCCCGCTGCTGGCAAGCGCCAACCAAGTCGTATTCATCAGCGAAGTGACCGCAGGTGCATTCGCGGACGTGAGCTACCGCAATCCCCCGAGGCTTATCTTCAATGGCGTCGACACCGACATCTACCGTCCCACCGTCAACGCTGCCGAGCGATCCGCGGCCCGCCAGCATTTTGGTCTGCCGCTCGATCGCCGCATCGCGCTGTTTGTAGGGCGCTTTGTCGAGAAGAAAGGGCTCGATGTCCTGCACCATGCTGCACGAATGGACCGTGATACGGTCTGGGTGCTTGCAGGATGGGGCCCGCTCGACCCGGCATCTTGGAAGCTGCCCAATGTCCGTGTGTTTCCCGGACTGAGCGGCGCGACCCTTGCCCCGCTTTATCGCGCAAGTGACGCCTTCGTATTACCGAGCATTGGCGAAGGCTTTCCGCTCGTGCTCCAGGAAGCGCTCGCGAGTGGCCTTCCTACAATATGCGGGGCTGAATCCGCGCGCGCGGACAAAAATGCAGGAGCGCTCCTCCGCACCATCCAGGTCGACGTTTATAAATCCGAAACCACCGCAGCTCAACTTATCGAGGCACTGCACGGCGCCATCCGCGAAAACACGCCGGATCAGGCCGCGCAGCGGGCCGGTTACAGCCGCAAATCGTACAGTTGGCCGAGCGCCGCGAAACTGTATCTCGACCTCTTCAATGACATCGCAGGAACCAACGCGATAGCCAGCAGCAAGGCCTCGCAAGCCCGACCAGCCATGGAAACAAACCGATGACGAGCATGCCATCCGAACAGGTGAGGCGCCTCCATCCGCGCCTCATTGATACCGATTGGCTCGTCCTGCGCGATCTGCACGCCGCCATCAAGGAACTTGCATCCCGGGTCACACGCAAGGGTTTGACGGCGCTTGATTTTGGGTGTGGGTCCAAACCCTATGAAGCGATTTTCACCGCAGCAGGGGCCCGCTATCTAGGGGCCGATTTCGACGGGCGTGGAGATCTTGCAATTGATAGCACTGGGCATCTGCAATCGCAGGACCAGAGCGCCGACATTGTTCTTTCATTCCAGGTGCTGGAACACGTCCGGGATTTACGGACCTATTTCATGGAAGCAAAGCGCGTGCTCCGACCGGACGGATCATTGCTTTTGTCGACTCATGGAACTTGGCTCTTCCACCCGCATCCGGAAGATCATCGCCGTTGGACGCGCCAGGGGCTCTGCGCGGAAATAGCAAGCCACGGCTTTGATGTAATTGAATGCGTTCCAGTTGTCGGCCCACTGGCCTGGACCACGATTGTGCGGCTGACCTGCGCTTGCTACGCGCTACGAAGTATCCCGTTCGTCGGTTCCAAGATTGGCCAACTGTTGGCGCTCGTCATGAACACGCGAGCGTGGATCGAAGATATTATCACTCCCGACTGGGTCAAGAACGACAACGCCTGTGTTTATCTCGTATTGGCGCGGCCAGTGGCGGAGGAAACTCCATGATGGAAGTCAGGAGGCGCTATCTCGCAGTCGCAGTAAGCTGTGCCTTGTTGCACAACGCGGTAATGATCGGGTGCGATTGGATGGGCATCCATTATGTACCGGCAAGTGGCGTGTCCTTCCTTGTCGTTGTGCTATGGAGCTATGCCTTGCATGCGCGATTTACATTTACCCAACAGGTATCGACAAAATCGTTCCTGCGATATGCACTTGGCATGGCGACGAATTTCCCCGTGTCGATTGCGTTGATGTTCCTGTTCTGCGACCTGGCTGGGCTGGCTGTTCCCATCGCGGCTCCTCTGAGCACAGTCATCTTATTCGCATGGAACTTTACGGCGAGCCGCTGGGCCATTGTGGGCGGGGCCACACCGTTACGGAGCACGTAAATGGAACATCCCGCCAACGGCGGCACACTTGCGATATCGCTCGATGAGGTGACCCGATGTCTTGCGAACCGCATCCCCCTCTACGGATGGCGGCGCCCCATCTATCACACCGCACTCCTCAATTCGCTCGCGCAAATCTGGCAGGCGAGCCACAAACGCGTCCTCGACGTCGGCGGCGGAACCGGCATTATCGCGCAGGCTGTGAAGGATCTGTTTCCGATCGACCGAATGGTTTCTATCGACATCCATAACCGCTACATTGCGGGGCTGGATATCGAAACGGATACGTATAATGGAATGACCCTGCCGTTCGGTGGTAAGAAATTCGATTGCGTCATGCTTTGCAATGTCTTGCACCATGTGCCGACGGAAATTCGTGTGCCGTTGCTAATGGAATGCGGCCGTGTCGCGAATACTCTTTATATCAAGGATCACCTCGCTGGATCGCCACTCGATCACCTGAGGTTGACGATTCTGGACCTCATCGGCAATGTTCCATTTGGCGGCATGACGAGCGCCACATATTTCGGACGGGCGGAATGGGTCCGTCTCGCTGCGCAAGCAGGTTTTCATATCGAGCAATGGCAATATGGCCACTACCGTCACGGAGCCGCAGCACGGATTTTTCCTAACCGTCTGGAGGTGCTCATGCGCTGGACCCGACTCGCCACAGTCGGCGAATAGCAGCCAATCGACCTTCGCTCAGGAACGGCCGTCAAAGGCACGCCCGCACCCGAGCTTGCGCAAGAGTTCACGAAGACGTCGCATGCGGCTTGCGAAGGGCTCCGGCATATCGGCCACGATGCGCAGTCCGAAGCGCGGCGCATCTTCGGAATTGAAAATCGCCACGTCATTGTTTGTACATAGGTCGCGCAGCTGAGATTCCTGGAGGTGGTACAAACTTAGGACTTTCGGAGAATTGCGCAGAAACGGGTCATTCCTGATGAGATCGGGCCCCAACCAGATATCAAGAAAGTCTATGACAACCACATCGGCATTCGATCGTTCGATCGCCTCCACAGCGGCCGCATAAGGCGAGACGAAAGCATGGACCTGATAGACTCGCCAAGGCAATAATACCAAAATCGAGATCGCGAAGCTCGACAACAAGAGCAGCGAGGGATTTCCCTGCGTGCCCGCGTCGCGTTCGCTCACATTGATCCAGCCCTGAGCGGCGATCAACGCCAGACCGCCAAGGAATCCGTGCAGATATCGGTAGCCCCAGCCAAGCCCTTGATACGGCATGATCACCAACACCAACCCAAGCGTAGCGATCATTCCAAGGGTCAGACATGTGATCGTGCGGTTTCGGCTCTTCGAGGCCAAAAAACCAAGCCCTACAAGGGGGAATAAGAGCAGGTTCTGCCAGGATAGGAATCGAAACAGGTTAAGAACCATCAGCCAAAGGCCTAGTGGGCTCAGGCTGACCAATGCGGAAGTGCGCTGAATGAAATAAGCGATGCCTACTTCAGCCGCCTGTTGCACAGGCGCTTCAGCCATGCGCAGCAAGATGCTCCAATAAGAGATCCAGAAGCACACGCTGACCGCATAGACGAGACTGTAGAATGCCGCCAATTTCCAGCGCCTGTCCCAGAACAGGAACAGCACGAAGGGAGCGGCGAACAGCGGATGAAAGGCGACCTGATGGAGCCCGCATCCGGCAAACGCTGCAGCTGCAGCCACCAAGTGGCTCCCCGGCGTGTCGCGCAGGAAGAGCCACAACCACACCAGATTAAATGCAAGGTGAGCCGTCATTGCATACGGTGTTGCTGCCGTGATCAAGAATTGCGACGATGAGACGAGAATGATGACTGCTACCGCCGCGGCGTCGGGTCGGTCAGGCCAAATCCTGCGCGCCACTCCGTAGAGCGCGACCACCGAGGCTCCCGCAAGGACCGCACCTTGGAGCCCGGGTGCGCCAACGACAACAAAAATGGCCCTAAGTGCTGCATTCACCGGAAGATAAGACGAAATCGAAAAAACATTCTCCGGCACGGAAAGCCGGAAGATCGGCTGTAAAGCCGAAACATAGTCCCGCCATTCCGGCGCAACCCATGCGAGAAATCTTCCGCTCGCGAAGATCCGCGCGTCGGATTCTGCCATGAATTCGTCAGCCGACAATGCAAAATCAAGATAAGCCAGATGGCGCATCATGAGAATGGCACAGCCTACGACGATCGCGATGACCCAAGCAAAACGAACGGCGTTGAGTCTCCCAAGACCGATCTCAAGAAAATATACAGATTGATTCCGCGCGAACCACGCAGCAGTAACGAAGAACATGCCCATAAACAATAAAACCGGCGCGTCTTGGACGGCCATGAAATATTGCGTGATCAGGTCCGAATTCCGATCGAGGAGCGCCCCCGCCAAAGCGCCGACCAACGATAGCCACGCGAAACCCCAAAGGACCGTTCTCAACTCGCGTTGCCCGTCAGGCTTATGCTCGGCAACAGACATCGAGAAACCTGGCGTCGATTATCGGTAAAGGGACTAAAACAGCGTAGCCTGAAATTCTTGGCTAATCGGTTAATTATACCAAAGGGCCATCGATGTATTTTCGTAACCGACTTTACCGGTTGCTTAACCGTAACTCGATCGGTGGCACAACTTGAACAGCGCATAAGCCCCGATTTAACGAATCCCTGCGATGCCTGGGGACGTCTCATCACCGGAGCAGCGTTCGGCGCAATACCACCCTACTTCGGTCATCGCACAATCGCTCTTGCGCCTCGGAATCTCCGCCAATGTCGCACGTTCCTGAACACGCCTCCCCGAGTTCTGCACCGCTGCCGGCCGAGATCGATATTTTCGTCATTGGCGCCGGCCCCGCGGGGCTCACGGCCGCCTATTGCCTCACCAAAGAAACCCCGTCGGTGGTCGTGATCGAGAAGGACCAGACTTACGTCGGCGGCATAAGCCGAACCGTGTGCTACAAAGATTTCATGTTCGACATCGGCGGCCATCGCTTCTTCTCCAAAGCGAAACCCGTCATTGACTTGTGGCATGAAATTCTGCCCGACGACTTTATCGAACGTCCGCGGCTCTCTCGCATATTCTACGGCGGCAAGTTCTATTCATATCCCTTGAACGCTTTCGAAGCCCTCAGGAATCTCGGCATCATAAAGAGCCTCGGCTGCATGTTGTCCTTCGCCTATGCCAAGGCATTTCCAATTCGGGACGCGAAATCGTTCCACGACTGGGTTCGCAACCAGTTCGGCGAGCGGCTTTTTTCGACGTTCTTCAAGACCTATACCGAAAAGGTGTGGGGCATGTCCTGCGATGAAATTTCTGCCGACTGGGCGGCGCAGCGCATCAAGGGCCTCGACCTCTGGGTCGCCGTAACGCATGCCCTCAAGCGCGCCATCAAGCCACAAGGCATCAAGCATAATGCCAGTGGTTCCGTCGTCAAAACCCTGATCGAGAGCTTTCAATACCCCCGCAAGGGGCCCGGCATGATGTGGGAAGCGGCTGCCCGCAAGATCAGGGGACGCGGGGGCAAGGTCCTTATGGGTCGTGAACTACAAAAGCTCTCGTACAACACCGACCGCGGCCTTTGGCACATCGAAGTATCCTCGTCCGACGGCAGCCGCGAGACGTGTACGGCACGCCATATCGTCAGTTCGGCACCTGTGCGCGAACTGATGGACAAAATTTCTCCGCGCCCCATGTCTTACCTCCACGCACGTTCGCTACGCTATCGCGACTTTCTCACTGTCGCCCTGATGGCGAACAAGCCTGACCTCTTTCCCGACAATTGGATCTACATTCACGATCCCGCTGTAAAAGTTGGACGCGTGCAAAACTTCCGTTCATGGTCGCCTGAAATGGTGCCGGAGGGCATGAGTTGCCTGGGTCTCGAATATTTCTGCTTCGAGGGCGACAATATTTGGAACGCCAGCGACGCCGACCTGGTCGCGCTTGCCAAGAAGGAAATTGTCCATATCGGCCTCATCAACGCCGATGATGTCGTGGACGCCTGTGTGGTTCGTCAACCCAAGGCCTATCCGGTTTACGACGAGGAATATCGCGACAACGTGGCGATGATCCGCCTCGACCTGGACCAAAGCTATCCAAACCTGCATCTCGTCGGCCGCAATGGCATGCATAAATACAACAATCAGGACCATGCCATGATGACGGCGATGCTAACTGCTCAAAATATATTGGCAGGCAAACGCATTCACGACGTTTGGGAAGTCAATGAGGACGCCGAATATCATGAGACTGGATCATCCGGCGCCGAAGAAGCGCTTCGCAGCGTGCGTCTGGTGCCACAACGCATGAAAGAAGCCGCCAACAATTCCTGATGTCATTGAATCCTCCCACTTAGAGTTAAACCATTGGGGCTCGCCATGGCACCAGATGCCGCGATAACGAGCGACACAAAGCAATTTGAACTCACAAATCCCGTCAAGCTGACTTGCTTTGCACTGTGCATGGCGCAGGTCGACATTCTGGCCATGGGGGCCGTTCAAGGCGCATGGTTCCGCGACGCTGCGGGCCAATTGTACGATTTCGACTTCGTCAACATCTGGACGGCTGGTCAACACGTCCTCAACGGTAATCCAGCCGCCGCGTACGACCAGACGGTCCACAAGGCCGCACAGGTTGCCGCGCTCGGACACGACTTCGCAGGTTTCTACCCATGGTGCTATCCGCCCACTTTCCTCTTTCCGGCCGCGTTGCTCGCGCTGGCACCATACATTTCGGCCTATCTCATATGGGTTTGCCTGACCTTCGCAGCCTATTTGGCTGTCATACGCGGAATCATCGGCCGCAATGCAGGCATCCTCGTTGCGTGCGCCTGCCCAGGCGTCATGATGAACATCTCCGTGGGACAAAACGGGTTTCTCTCGACAGCTCTCATTGGCAGCGCACTCCTCCTGATGCAACGACAGCCGCTGGTCTCCGGCTTGCTGATTGGCCTGCTGTCGTTCAAGCCACAATTTGGCATTCTCATTCCAATCGCGTTGATGGCAGGCGGCCATTGGAAGGTCTTCCTTGCCGCATCATTGTCGACCTTGGCGGTAAATGCCGCATCACTGTTCGCTTTCGGTACGGCGCCCTGGGAGGCTTTCTTCCCGACAATTCAGGCTATATCTCAGGCAACGCTCACCCAAGGCCTCTCCGACTGGCACAAGCTGCACAGCACCTACGCTCTGGTTCGATTGTACGGGGGAAGCGATACGCTGGCATGGGCCCTGCATGGTTCGGTCATGGCCGGGTCCGCGGTCGCCATATTCGGGATTTGGCGAAGTAAAGTTTCATTTGAGATCAAAGCTGCCGCGCTCGGAGTCGCTACCGTGCTCGTTACGCCGTACATTTTCATATATGATTTGATCATACTGGCGGTGCCGATGGCCTTTCTGCTCCGCGTCGGCATCAACACAGGCATACTGCCCGGGGAGCAAACTTGCCTCGCCCTCGCTTGCCTCTTGATCCTGCTATACCCATTTGTGCCGGCACCTGTCGGAATTTCAGCTGTTTTCCTCATTGTCGCATTGATCTCTCGCCGGATTTTCGCCGACGAATTCCCCTGGTCGCGAAATCCCACGATCGCACGCGAAACATCAGCGAGCGTGGCGTAAAATCCACTCAAGGTATCTAGCGTTGCCGATAGCCGCGAGAACTGCGCAACAACCTCCGGCGTCGTTGCTGCAGCCAATGCCCCGATCATTTTTGAGATTTGCGCGCCATCGATCGGACTGCCCACCGGCAACTCGACCTTCTGGGCGTCCGCCAGGTAATCCTTGTCCTCGGCCATCACCAAGAAGGCTTTGCGTAGAATTCCGGCGACTTCTGTCGGGAGCACCACATTGCCAAATGTCAGCGAATACCAACGTGCGCCGGCCGCATCCTTCTCGGCTTCGAACAGATTCGAACTTCACGCGCTTCTTCCCGCTTGATTATTGCGGTCTCAGGAATGCGAAGTCACAGCCCTCGTCCGCCCCAAGAATTTCCTGCGCATAGAGTTTTGCGTAGCCTCGTGAGGGCTTTTCAGCAACGAGCTTCGTTGTGCCGGCCCGCACTTTAAGCTCGGTTTCCTCCACCATCAGCTCGATGCGCCGCTCCTTCACGGAGAGACGGATACGATCGCCATTGCGGACAAGGCCGAGCGGACCGCCCGACGCCGCGTCGGGCGTGATGTGCAGCACGATCGTACCGAACGCCGTGCCGCTCATGCGAGCGTCTGAAATCCGGACCATGTCCTTCACGCCCCGCTGCGCAAGCTTTTTCGGGATCGGCAGATATCCGGCTTCCGGCATCGCATCCGGAGCGTTGGGTCCGGCATTCTGCAGCACCAGAATATCATGCGGCTCGACGTCGAGCGCAGGATCGTCGATGCGCGCCGCGAGATCGGCGAGCGATGAAAAGACGACTGCCTTCCCCTCATGTTCGAACAGCCTGGCGTCCGCTGCGGAACGTTTGAGAATTGCGCCCTTTGGGGCGAGATTGCCAAAGAGTGCAACGAGCCCGCCTTGAGGTTCCAGCGGCTGGTCACGTGTCGAAATGATCGACCGGTCCACAAATCCCGGCGGATCGGCAGCCAGGCGCTCACCAAGCGTCTCGCCGGTCACCGTCATGCAATCGAGATGCAAGAGCGGCTTGAGTTCGCGCAATAGCGCGCCCACGCCGCCTGCTGCAAAGAAGTCCTCCATGTAGCCATTGCCGACCGGCTTGAGGTTGACGAGAACGGGTGTCTCGTCCGACAGGCTGTTGAGCTGATCCAGCGACACCTTGATGCCCGCGCGCCCCGCGATGGCCGCAAGATGGATCACGGCATTGGTCGAACCACCGATCGCCAGCAGAACGCGGAGCGCATTTTCAACCGACTTGGCATTGACGATTGTTTGCGGCCCGCGCTGTGATCCCACAAGGCGAACGGCCACCGCGCCAGTCGCTTCCGCGGCCCGCAGGCGATCGGCGTGCACGGCGGGAATTGCGGCCGTGCCCGGCAATATCAAACCGAGCGCTTCGACAATACAGGCCATAGTGGAAGCCGTGCCCATCACCGCGCAGGTGCCGGCCGTAACGGCAAGCTTGCCCTCGACCTCGGATATCTCACCATCGCTGACATCGCCGGCGCGATAGCGTGCCCAAAATCGACGGCAGTCCGTGCAAGCGCCCAGCCGCTCGCCCCGATGGCGGCCTGTCATCATCGGTCCTGCGACCAGCATGACGGCCGGCCGGCCGGCCGATACTGCACCCATGAGCTGAGCCGGCACGGTCTTGTCGCATCCCCCCATAAGAACGACCGC
>Ga0099792_10000623_pt1 | contig 13045 bp, 8 predicted proteins | sample Rivendell_Oct201_8_FD_83780 | JGI IMG/M metagenome (GOLD analysis project Ga0099792, IMG submission 83780) | Vadose zone soil microbial communities from the Eel River Critical Zone Observatory, Northern California, USA -... | ecosystem: Environmental > Terrestrial > Soil > Vadose zone >...
AGCCAAGGCTGCACCCCCAATGAGAAACCAACGGACATCCATGATGCGGACAATGCGATGGATGTTGTTAATGACTTGTCAAAGAATCGGGCAGCGCCCGCGCCGTTGGACTGAAGGCCTGCACTATGGTTAAGAAGTGATCATGCCGCCGGCGCGCCGCCTGACCGATCGCATCGTTGCATTGATAGAGAGGAAGCCTTGATGTTATCGGCTCTTGATCTTGCTCGCCGGATAGAAGCCGGCACCTTGACACCTGTTGAAGTCGTCGAGGCCTGCGCGGCGGCGATTGCAAAGCGAGAACAGGAAATCGGCGCCTTCGCAGTCCTTGACATTGAGAACGCGCGGCAACGAGCCCTTGAGCCCGCATTGAGGTCGCTGCCGCTGCGCGGGCTTCCGGTTGGCATCAAGGACATTTTCGACACGGCCGACTTGCCCACGCACTATGGTTCACAAATATACGCGGGCTACCAGCCGCGGTCGGACGCCGCCATGGTCACGCTGGTGCGGCGCGCCGGCGGCATCAAACTGGGCAAGACCGTCACCACCGAATTTGCCAGCCTCGAACCCGCCGCCACGCGCAACCCGCGCAATCCCGCCCACACGCCAGGAGGTTCGTCGTCGGGTTCGGCCGCAGGCGTCGCGGCCGGCATGGTGCCGATCGCAATCGGGAGCCAGACCGGCGGCTCGGTGATCAGGCCTGCGGCCTATTGCGGCGTTGCAGGATTCAAGCCTTCGTTTCGCATGCTGCCGACTGTCGGAATGAAATGCTTTTCGTGGTCGCTCGACACTGTCGGCTTGTTCGCCGCCGGCGTCGCCGATGTTGCTTTTGCGGCGCAAGCCATCAGCGGACGCGAACTCCGCATCGATCAGGCACAGCCGCAGGCGCCAACGATCGCGCTGGTGCGCAGCAGGGCCTGGCCAGAGGCCAGCCCCGACATGCAGCATGCGGTCGAGGATGCCGCCACGCGCGCGGAGCGTGCCGGCGCCAAGCTCATCGCACTCGAACTGCCGGAAGCGATCGAACAGGCGACGAGCGTGCACGCAATCGTTCAAAACTACGAGGCGTTCCGGGCACTCGCCTTCGAATACGATAACCACCGTGAAGAACTCGGGCCCATTCTTCGCGCGCAACTCGACGAGGCCGCCGCCATCACGGCTGACACCTATGATGACGCGCGCCGGGTGGCGCGCCGCGCGCGTCAGGCTTTTGCGAACCTGATGTCCGACGTCAGCATTATCCTGACGCCGTCAGCACCGGGCGCAGCCCCGCCAGGATTGAACTCGACGGGCCTGCCGACCTTCAACAAGCTGTGGACGCTGTTAGGCGCCCCCTGCGTCAATGTGCCTGGCCTCTTGGATCGGGAAGGCTTGCCGCTCGGAATCCAGGCCGTGGGCCGATTCGCACGCGACCGCATGACGCTCGAGGCGGCGTGTTTTTTGGAAGGGGTGGTGAGCCAGTAAGCGATTAATGTGCCCTTTTGGGACAACCGTGCCATTGGCTACTGCAGATTTGGCTTCGTTTTGGCCAAAATACCTGAGTTCGTTTTGCTCCCGGCGACACCCTATGCAAATTTATTGTTGAGTTTTATTCGTAAACACCACTTTTAGATGCATTAGGCGGTCACCCCTTTGGCAGGATCATGCGATCAAGCGGTCCGCGACGCAGATCGGCGGCGACACAAAAATGCGCCCGGCAGGGCTGCGGGCGCAATGCGACATTACCATTTCGCCATTAGAGGATCCGCAAAGCACAGTCAAGTAAAAGTGCACCCGCTCAATTCTCTGTGCATCGGCTTTTAGCGGCGTCGCTCAACCGTCCACGGCCGGCGCACTCCGTCGCGCACATGAAGAATTTCTACAGCATCAGTCTCTACAGTATAGAAAATCTTGTAGCCGTATTTGCGAACAACCTTGACATGAATGGCTGGGTCAGAAGTCGGCGGCGCACCCAACGGATGTTCTCCAATAAACTATATCGCAGCGTAAATGGCTTTGGTCACGTCCTCGGCGGCAATAGGGTTACGATCATTGAGATAGCCAAAAATATGGTCGAGATCGGCAAGCGCCAACGCGCGGTAACGCACTTTCATTTGACGCCACGGCGCTTCCAGAATGACGAAACCTCATCATCCGGGACAATTGGACTACGGCGCGCCTTGTCGATCGCCGCTTTCTCATCCTCATCCAGCACGTAAACACCCGTGCGGCGCGCCTCAATCTCGCGTGCCACATCGGCAAGCTCTCCTGGTCCTGCTCGGGCCAGGTCGCGACACGTTCCAAAATGGTTTTCACAGCTGGGCTCATGTGACAAATATAACATGCCGTGGATGATTTTCCATACCGTTATGGCCTAGTCTGCCGTTCCGGGGGTCTAAAACGTTCGCCTTCCCTACAGCTTCAACACCACGAAATTTCAATAAGGACGCATCGCGCAAGGTGATGCGTGGGTGATCCTGCTAATCGTCGTGCTAATTCACGTTTCAATGAGGACGCATCGCGCAAGTTCCGCAGGCGATCAAGGCGGTCGAAGCCGCCCATGCGCGCGGACTCGAATGGACGGTGGATGCCGACATCGAAAAATATTTCGACACGATCTGGCATCGGCAATTGATGACCGACCTTGCAATCTGGATCGACGACGAACGCATCCTTCGTTTGCTGCTACGCTGGCTTCGGACCTTCGGCTGGCGGGGACGCGGGGTCGCACAGGGCGCGCCGATTTCTCCATTGCTGGCGAACATCTACCTGCATCCCATCGACCGCCTGACGGCCACTTTGGGATACCGGATGGTTCGCTATGCCGACGATTTCGTGATCCTGGCGGCAACGTCCAAGGAGGCCAGTCGCGCCCTGAGGGACATCGAGCGACTGTTGCGCAACCGCGGTTTGTCGCTCAATCGGCAGAAGACGCGAATCGTCGCACCCGGGGAGACGATCAATTTTCTTGGACACACGATCGCGACGAAGGACGTCACGGGGGCCAAAAATCAGAACGGGGCGGCCTTCATGCCGTCAAACCCGGCCCCCGCCACCACACCTGTTAACAACTAAATGGCATTCGGCAGCATTTCTGCAATTTTCATAAGTAATTCGACGCAATTGTGGCAGGAATGCTGACCAACACAATCACGCCATAAAGGTATCAAGTCGCATGATATGGTTAAAATCGAGAATAAATTAGTTAAAATTATCAATCTGTTGAAGGATTATTTCGTGAAAATCGAATCCTCGCCATGTGTAACGCGAGGACCTACAGGATAATTCCTATTTCGTCTTGGCCTAAACCCTGCTAGTCTTGGTCTAGGATCAACAAGGAGGGAGCTACTCTATTGGACCTTACCATGAACTTGAACATGTTGGCGCTATGCGCTGCGTTCGCGTTCGTCGGTGCGATTCTGTTGGGAGCTTTCTAGGATCGCGCTGATAGGCGGCGCTGACACATAACGATGTATCAGCGCCGACAACAGAGGCCCGTCTGGTCAGACTGGTTGAGAGCGGCAAGCACCGGGGAGAATATCTCCGGTGCTTTCGTTTTGGCGCCGCGCGATCTTTCGTCGTCATGGCTGGACTAGAGTCATCCACGCGCTACATTCCAACCTGCTGCTGTCGGAGGCGTCGAACTATCAAGGGCTGGAACGCCATCGCAACGCCTATTTAATCAATATTATTGATCTATCCGCTAAGAATTGCATGAAATCTTAAGGTCGAAGTGGTTATTTGCGCTTGTCTGGTTTTAAACAAGACGTCCTATTGAGTTGAACATGTCGGCCCCCGCCGCCACTATGGGCTGTGACACTCTGAACGCAAGCTCGGCTTGCGTTCTCGATGATGACGTTCACATTGGGAGACTGGTGTGCCAGCTCCTCGTCGCCAATGGCTTCACGCCGCGTCAATTTGCCGATCCGGTCACATTCTTGATAGAGGTCAAGGCTTCGTCCCCTAAGTTGATTGTGCTTGATCTCGCACTTGGTCAGACGGACGCCATTGAGATCATCCGGAAGCTCGAAGTCATAAAGTACGAAGGCAAACTGCTGCTGATGAGCGGCCACGACGAAACCGTCCTCGATAAGATCAAACAAATCGGTGCGTCCCGCGGGTTGGCGATGGTGCCGCCGCTCCGTAAACCTTTTCGCGCGAACGATCTTAAGCGCAGCCTGGAGGCGCCAGTCGAGATATCATGCGCTCCGGTCAAAGCGCAGAACTCCCCGGTCAAGCCGGTGGTGGTCGATCTCGCAGAGGCACTTGCCAACCGCTGGCTGGAACTTTGGTACCAGCCGAAGATCGATCTTAACTCCATGAAAATTTGTAGTGCCGAAGCATTGGCGCGCGTAAGGCATCCAAAGCATGGCATCGTATTGCCCGCATCGTTTCTTCCAGCAGCGAACGATCCCGTATACCTGCCGCTGACCAAATTTGTGATCCAACAAGCATTGGAGGATTGGAGTTACTTCAACGAACGGCACGTGCTCCTCAAGTTGGCAGTCAACATCCCATTATCGACCCTTCGCACATCCGAGTTCGTTACCTACGTGCGTGAAGCATTGCCAAAGGACCCACAATTTCCCGGCTTTTTGTTCGAGATCACCGAAGATGAAGTAACCGGAGACGTGACCCAGATTGACGAGATCGCCGCGCAATTGGGACTTTGCAACATTGGGCTGTCGATCGACGATTTCGGGGCGGGCTACTCGTCGCTGTCCCGGTTGCGTGACCTGCCCTGTGCCGAGGTCAAGATCGACCGCAGTTTCGTATCAAATTGTTCGCTCGACGGGGCCAAGCAGTCGCTGTGCAACGCCGCAATCGAACTCGCGCATAAGTTCGGGGCCAGTGTTTGCGCCGAAGGGGTGGAGAACCCCAACGATCTTCAAAAGTTGATCGAAATGCGGTGTGACACAGCCCAAGGTTCTCTTTTCGCACGGCCAATGAGCAGGGACGCCATCGTTCAAATGCTCTCCGACCCAGCCGAACCATCAAGCCATGAGTTTCTCCTGTCGGGCGCTCTTGAGCCCGAGAAACGAGATTACCGTGGACAGCGTAGCCGCGCTGCCAGACAGTTCGCTCTGTGAGTCGGCATGGAAGAACGCCCCGTCTCGGTTTCCACGCCCGACAATTTCGGGCGCGGAACTACGTGTAACAAACATCGGTCGAATCGCGATGCGCCATCTTTCGCCAACGAATTTTCGCGTTACTGAAAAAGGTGCCCCCGCGGTCCCCGAAGGCCAACCTCTTGCGGACGCACCGATCGTTGACGCTGCGAACTCTCCAAACAGGCTGCGTCCGAAGCATCCAAGGTGGTTCATCAGCCCAATTATAATGGTCATCGCCTTCGGAATTCTGTTGATTGTGGGAATCGGGCTCGGCACCACGATATCGGTTTTCAATTTACGAGATCGCGCGCTCGCCAATAGCGAGCGTGAGCTCAAGAACATCGCACTGATCATCGCCGAACAAACCGATCGATCTTTCAAGGCGATCGAACTTGTGCATGACAGCATCGTCGAGTACATGCGGTCGGTCGGGATTTCATCGAGCCAGGACTATCAGGATCAGATGTCCAGCCTGAACGTGCAACTGATGCTCAGGAATAAGCTCACCGGGTTGCCTCATCTTGCCGCCATCAACCTGTTCAATTCAGACGGAAACCTGGTCAATTTTTCTCGTCCATGGCGGGACCCGGCCATCAGCATCGCGGATCGGGACCATTTCAAAGCGCTCAAATCGGACCCGGCGTCGACAATACTTGTAAGTGATCCGCTGCGCTATCGCATCAACGGTGAATGGGCGGTCATTGTCGCCCGGAGGTTGACCACGCCAGATGGCGCGTTTCTGGGTGTCGCTGTGGGAGCGGTTGAACTCTCGTATTTCGAGAAGTTCTTCAGTTCTCTGGCGCTCGGCGACCATAGTTCGATTGCCATTTTTCGCAGCGATGGCGCGCTGCTGGTGCGCCATCCGGTCATCGAGGGGACCATTGGGCAGGCCTACACAGGAATCATCGACTTTCTGAGTGACCGTAACGATGGCACGGTTTGGTTGGGCGGCAAAATGGACCAGAAGAAACGCTTGGTAGCCGGCCATCGCGTGACAAATTATCCGATGATCGTCACCGTCGGTCGTGAGGAAATGGCCATTCGCGCTACCTGGGCGCAAGAATCCTACGTTTTGATCAGCCTTGCCGGTGTTGTTGGATTGATCATCGTGCTCGTGCTCTTTGGCATCGTACGGGAGATGTTGCGGGGAAGCACTCGGTCGCAAGAAATGCTGCGGGAGGAAAAACGCAAACTCCATGCGGCGCTCAACAACATGTCGCAGGGTCTTTGCATGTTCGATTCGGCCGGGCAACTCATCTTGTATAATGAGCGATATGGCGAAATCTGGGGGTTGCCCCCCGAGGAAATCGGGCTCGGCACCAGCCTCCGTGAACTTCTCGACCACCATACGGCAGCCGGATTTATTACAGGCGACCCCGAGAGATATTGTGCTGAAATCCTGGCCGGAGTAGCTCAGGGAACACTGACAACTCGATTGGTCGCGACGACCGACGGTCGGATTATTCAAGTTGTTAACCGACCGATGAAAAACGGCGGATGGGTCGCGACCCATGCGGACGTTACGATGAAGACGCGCGCCGAGGCCGCCGTTCGCGAATCGGAATCGCGTTTTTCCGATTTGTTCGAATTCTCTCCCGACGGGCTCGTGCTGTGCGACAAGGCGGGCATCATCCGGTTGTCGAATGGTAGCGCGAACAGGATGTTCGGTTATGAAGCAAAGGAACTCGTAGGCCAGCCCATCGAAAAGTTGCTTCCTCAAGGTGCCCGCGCGACCTACGCAAGTTTGATAGACAAATTCTCTCAAGCTCCAACGCAACGGCAAATGGGTGCAGCATCGACACGACTCGAGGGTTGCCGAAGAGATGGGTCGCTTTTTGCCGCAGAAATCAGCCTGAGCCGGATCCAGGCGGGACCCGACGAACTCTTCTGCGCTGCGGTGCGCGATATCACGGATCGTCAGCGGATAGAAGAAGAGCGCGATCGGAACAAGCAGTTCTTGCACATGATCATCGAAAATATTCCGGTGACGGTCGTCGTCAAGGATGTGCCGGAATTGCGGTATCTCATGGTCAATCGCGCCGGCGAGGAATATTATGGCATGCCGCGCAGCAAGATGATCGGAAAGACAGCGTCTGAATTCCTCTCCAAGAGCACCGCCGATGCCGTTGTTGCACTTGACATAAATTTGTTGCAGTCCGGCCGGTCAGTCGTCTCCGTCGAACAGGAATTCGAAAACCCTGTGCATGGCAAGCGTATCGCCAAGTCGACCAGACTTGTAATTCCTGATGCAAGCGGAAAGCCGCGATATCTGCTGATCGTCCTCGAAGACATGACGGAAAGAAAGGCCGTGGAGCATCAACTTCAGCAGGCGCAAAAGATGGAAGCGGTCGGCAATCTGACCGGGGGTCTCGCGCATGATTTCAATAACCTGTTGATGGTCATCATCGGCAATGCGGACCTGCTGGCGTTCGATGTCGCCGATAATCCTGCGGCCAGCGAGAAAGTCGAGACCATTCTGCAAGCGAGCCTGCGTGGCTCTAATTTGACAAGCCAAATGCTTGCATTCTCCCGCCGCCAACCGTTGAAGCCCAGCCGAATAGATGCGAATGAAACAATATCGGATGTCACCGCGTTGTTGAACCGGACGCTGGGTGAAGAAATCTCCGTCGTCGTGCTCCTTTGTGATGACTTGTGGGCCACATTTGTTGATCCAATCCAGCTGGAATCAGCGCTGGTGAACCTTGCGATCAACGCGCGTGACGCAATGCCGAACGGGGGCGTATTGACTTTCGCGACCTCCAATATGCAGGTGCGGCCGGAGCATGCGGCGAAGCATCCAGGGTTAACGTGCGGCGATTACGTCACTATCAAGGTAATCGATACAGGCATCGGCATGTCGCCAGCGGTTCTTGCCCGCGTATTTGAGCCGTTCTTCACGACCAAGGCTCCTGGAAAGGGCACGGGCCTGGGACTAAGCATGGTCTACGGTTACATCAAACAATCCGGCGGGTATGTCAGCGCTTCGAGTGAAGTGGGAAAAGGCACGACTTTCAAATTCTATTTGCCACGCTGTGCAGCGAAGGAGGTCGAACGGAATGTCGCGATCGCGTTGTCCGAAGGGGGACGTCTGGGCCGCAACGAGGTAATACTCGCCGTTGACGACAATTCCGATGTGCGGACGACCGTCGTCGCTCAATTGCGGGGGTTTGGCTATCATGTGCTTGAGGCACATAACGCGCATACGGCACTTGACAAACTGGACACGACGGAAACAATTGATTTGTTGTTGACAGACATCGTTATGCCGGGTGGAATCAACGGTAAAGAGCTTGCAACAATGGCCCAGGCAGGGCGCCCAAACCTCAAAGTATTATTTACGTCCGGCTTCCCCAGCATGCCTTCGACCGAATGCACAGAGATCGGATCGAATGAGGCCTGGCTCCGAAAACCTTACCGCATGAACGACCTGGCTAACGCCGTCCGCGAAGTTCTGGACGCACGGTAGAAATTCCGACCCGCACTGACAAAAATCGACTCTGCGAAGCCGGAAACCGTAGCCCGGATGGAGCGTCGGAAATGCGCTTGCGCGTAGGTGATGCGCAATCCGGGGCCCGCGCCAATACCGGCACGCCGCCCCGCATTGCGCCGCCGAGCTTGCGCAGACGCAAGCTCGGCATGCTCCATGCCGGCTACGAGTTCCTACTCCGCCGCAGTCCGCGCCGCCGCGAGCGGGTCATAATTGAGAATCGGCGAGAGCCATCGCTCCGCCTCGGCCACCGCCCAGCCCTTGCGGCGCGCGTAGTCGGCCACTTGGTCGCGTTCGATCTTACCGACTCCGAAATAGTGACTTTCAGGGTGGCTGAAGTAGAGCCCGCAGACGGCAGCGCCCGGCCACATCGCGTAGCTCTCGGTGAGCTTCACGCCGATCTGCTGCTCAGTGTCGAGGAGCGAAAACAAAGTGCCCTTTTCGGTATGGTCGGGCTGCGCCGGATAGCCGGGCGCGGGCCTGATGCCGCGATATTTCTCCGCGATCAGTTCGGCAGTGCCAAGCGGCTCGTCGGGCACATAGCCCCACAGTTCCCGGCGCACCAATTGATGCATCCGTTCAGCCATTGCTTCGGCGAGACGATCGGCGAGCGCCTTGACCATGATCGAGGAATAATCGTCATTCGCGCGCTTGAAGCGGTCGGCCACCTCGTCCTCGCCGAGGCCGGCCGTCACCGCAAAGGCGCCGACGTAGTCCGGGATCTTGCTGGACCGCGGCGCGACGAAATCGGCAAGTGCCGTGTTGGCACGGCCTTCGCGCCGTCCAAGCTGCTGGCGCAACGTGTGCAATTGCGCGATCGCGTGCGTGCGCGCCTCGTCGGCAAACACCACGATATCATCGCCCTCCGCATTGGCTGGCCAGAAGCCGACTACGGCGGAAGCGCGGAACCAGCGCTCGGAAACGATCTGCGCCAACATGGCGCGCGCGTCGTCGTAAAGGCTGCGCGCCGCCGGGCCGACCTTGTCGTCGTTGAGGATCGCCGGATATCGACCGGTGAGTTCCCACGTGGCGAAGAACGGCGTCCAGTCGATATAATCGACGAGTTCCGCCAGCGAATAGTCCGCAAACACCCGCGTACCGATGACGCGCGGCCGGGGCGGCACATAGGCCGGCCAATCGAGCTTGAGCGCATTGGCACGTGCGTCCTTGAGCGACAGCCGCTGCTTGTTCTCTTCGCTGCGGGCATGCGCGGCAGCAATGCGGGCATATTCGCTGCGCACATCGGCGACATAGCCCGGGCGTGCGGATGCGGAAATCAGGTTGCCGACGACGCCAACGGCGCGGCTTGCGTCGTTGACATAGACCGTCTGTCCGCGCCGATAGTTCGGATGGATCTTCACCGCCGTATGCACGCGGCTGGTGGTCGCTCCACCGATGAGGAGCGGCAGGTCAAAACCCTGGCGTTCCATTTCGGCGGCCACCAGACACATCTCGTCGAGCGACGGCGTGATGAGGCCGGAGAGGCCGATGATGTCCGCCTTCTCGTTGCGCGCCGTCTCCAATATTTTGGCCGCCGGAACCATCACGCCTAAATCGACGACTTCGTAATTGTTGCACTGGAGCACGACGCCGACGATATTCTTGCCGATGTCGTGCACGTCGCCCTTGACGGTCGCCATCACGATCTTGCCGTTGGAACTCCTGGTCGTAAGGCCGAGGTCCTTCTTTTCCTTGTCCATGAACGGCATCAGATAAGCGACGGCCTGTTTCATCACCCGCGCCGATTTGACCACTTGCGGCAGGAACATCTTGCCCGATCCGAAGAGGTCGCCGACGATGTTCATGCCGTCCATCAGCGGGCCTTCGATCACATGCAGCGGCCGTGCGGCTTTGAGCCGCGCGGCTTCCGTATCAGCCTCGATGAATTCCGTAATGCCATGGACGAGCGCATGCGAGAGACGCTTCTCCACGGACCATTCGCGCCAGGCGAGATCGGCCTCCTTCTTCTCCTTGGCCGCGCCGCCGCGATAGCGCTCGGCGAGCGCCAGCAGCCGCTCGGGCGCCTCCGCGCTCCGGTTGAGCACAACGTCTTCGCAGGCCAGGCGCAATTCGGGATCGAGCGCGTCGTAGACCGCCATCTGTCCCGCATTGACGATGCCCATATCCATGCCGGCCTTGATGGCATGATAGAGAAACACCGAATGCATGGCCTCGCGCACAGGCTCGTTGCTGCGGAACGCAAACGAGAGATTCGACACGCCGCCGGAAACGTGGGCGTGCGGCAAATTCTGTTTGATCCAGCGTGCGCCTTCGATGAAGGCGACGCCGTAGCCGTTGTGCTCCTCGATGCCGGTCGCGATCGCAAAAATGTTCGGATCAAAGATGATGTCTTCCGGCGGGAATCCGACCTGATTCACCAGGATATCGTAGGCACGTTTGCAAATGGCGATCTTGCGCTCCACCGTATCGGCCTGGCCCTGCTCGTCGAACGCCATCACGACGACCGCGGCACCATAGCGCCGCACAATGCGCGCATGTTCGATGAAGGCAGCCTCCCCTTCCTTCATCGAGATTGAATTCACCACCGGCTTGCCCTGTACGCATTTGAGCCCCGCCTCGATCACCGAGAATTTCGATGAATCGATCATCAAGGGTACGCGTGCGATATCGGGCTCGGCCGCCATCAGATTGAGGAAGGTCACCATGGCCTTTTCAGAATCGAGCAGGCCTTCGTCCATGTTCACGTCGATGATCTGCGCGCCGTTCTCGACCTGGTCGCGCGCGACGTCGAGCGCGGCTGTGTAATCGCCGTTGGTCACAAGCTTGCGAAAGCGCGCGGACCCCGTGACGTTGGTGCGTTCGCCCACATTGACGAAGGGGATTTCGGGCGTCAGCGCAAAGCTCTCCAGCCCCGAGAGGCGCAAGAGCGGCGGCACGTCAACAATGACGCGCGGTGCAATGCCTGCAACCGCTTGCGCGATCGCGTGGATATGCTCGGGCGTGGTGCCGCAGCAGCCGCCAACCACATTGACGAGACCGGCACTTGCGAATTCACCCAGCAGTTCGGCCATGAACTCCGGGCTTTCGTCATAGCGGCCGAATTCGTTAGGCAGGCCCGCATTCGGATAGGCGCAAACGAGCGTATCGGCAAGCCGTGAGATTTCCGCGATATGCGCGCGCATTTCCTTGGCGCCGAGTGCGCAATTGAGGCCGATGGAGATCGGGGCCGCATGGCGCACTGAATTCCAGAAAGCGGCCGGCGTCTGCCCGGAGAGCAGCCGTCCCGACCGGTCCGTGATGGTGCCCGAAATCATCACCGGCACGCGGATGCCGCGCTCTTGCGTGATCTCCTCGATGGCGTAGATCGCCGCCTTCGCGTTGAGCGTATCGAAAATGGTCTCAATCAGAAGCAGGTCGACGCCGCCATCGATGAGGCCCTTGATCTGCTCCGCATAGGCGGACCGCAGTTCATCGAACGTGGTGGCTCGAAATCCCGGATTGGAAACATCCGGCGAGATCGACGCCGTGCGGTTGGTTGGCCCGATAGCGCCGGCAACGAAGCGCGGCCGGCCGTCTTCCGTTGCGGCAATATCCGCCGCCGCACGCACGAGCCTGGCGCCATCCAGATTGAGTTCGTAGGCAATGTCCTCCATGCCATAGTCGGCCTGGGCGATCCTGGTGGAGGAGAACGTGTTGGTCGAGACGATATCGGCGCCGGCGCGAAAATAGGCGAGATGAATGTCACGTATGGCGTCCGGCTGCGTGAGGATGAGGAGATCGTTGTTGCCGCGCACTTCGCGGTTCCAGGCATCGAAGCGCGCGCCACGAAAGCCCTCCTCGTCGAGTTTGAGCGCCTGGATCATCGTCCCCATGGCGCCGTCGAGCACAAGAATGCGCTCGGACGCGATGCGGCGGATGGTTTGTTCGGTAGATTTAGTGTTGGCCACTGACATATCGGTTTACTCAGGCTAACTCCCTCTCCCCTTTGGGGAGAGGGTTGGGGTGAGGGGGTTCGAAAGCTTGCGGATCTATCGTCCTCAATATGTCTTCGAGGACGCCTTCGATGTTTCGTATGACATCGTTGTTCCAGTAACGAAGGACGAGATAGCCACTTGCTTCCAAATCGTGAGTCCTTTGCGAGTCTTGCCCTTGCTGGGTCGCATGCTGGCCGCCATCGAGTTCGATAATGAGTTTGGCATCCGGGCAACAGAAATCAGTGATGAAGCCGTTGATCGGCATCTGCCTACGGAACTTCCAGCCATTGAGCCGACGATCGCGCAATCGGAACCACAATAATCGTTCAGCATCGGCCTGATTCCTTCGCAGACGTCGCGCGAGTTGATTCGTTGAAGCCATGTTCACGTTCCCTCGATGGGCCGGTTCCCCCTCACCCCAACCCTCTCCCCAAAGGGGAGAGGGAGTCACACCGAGTTCGCGTGACCAGCGGTGCTCACACTGACTGCGCTCACACCACCAATGCCCACACTCACAACATCCACACCCACCGCAG
>Ga0099792_10000624_pt1 | contig 13030 bp, 11 predicted proteins | sample Rivendell_Oct201_8_FD_83780 | JGI IMG/M metagenome (GOLD analysis project Ga0099792, IMG submission 83780) | Vadose zone soil microbial communities from the Eel River Critical Zone Observatory, Northern California, USA -... | ecosystem: Environmental > Terrestrial > Soil > Vadose zone >...
CCCACAATGGATGAAGTGAACGCCGTCGAAGCCGCATCCCCCGCTCCGTCCGCGCCCCTGTCCGGGGCCCCGGTGCCGGTGGTCGAGATCGTCTTCAAGGGAAGGCGACGCGAATACTTCGCGAACACGCGGGACCTTCCGCTCCGCGAAGGGGATTACGTGATCGTCCAGGCGGAGCGCGGGGAGGACCTGGGCCGCGTGCACCACGGGAGCGAGTGGGTGAAGGCGGCCATCACCGCCGACGGGCTCCGCGCGGTCATCCGTCCGGCGCGGCCCGAGGACATGATCCGTCTGGATCAGAACCGCGCGCGCGAGGAGCGCGCCTACATCCAGTGCCGGGACCGGATCGCGCACCGCGCCCTGGACATGAAGCTGGTGGACTGCGAATTCCAGCTGGATGGAAATCGCGTCACGTTCTTCTTCACCGCCGAGAAGCGGGTCGATTTCCGGGAGCTGGTCAAGGATCTGGCTTCCATTTTCCGCACGCGGATCGAGCTTCGGCAGATCGGCGTTCGCGACGAATCGGGACGGATCGGAGGCGTGGGCACCTGCGGCCGCGAGCTCTGCTGTGCCACGTGGCTCCGGGAGTTCGAGCCGATCACGCTCAAGATGGCCAAGGACCAGGGGCTTTCCCCCAGCCCGTCCAAGATCTCCGGCGCGTGCGGCCGGCTCAAATGCTGCCTCCGCTATGAGCTGGACTTCTACAAGGAGGCGGCCCGCGAATTCCCCAAGATCGGGAGCCGGCTGACCCTGGCGGACGGCGAGTGGGAGGTCGGGCGCGTGGACATCTTCCATCGGACGCTCCAGCTCCGGGCGGACGGAGGGAAGGAGACGACGGTGCTCCTGACGGACATTCCCCAGGGGACCAAGGTCGTGGGTCCGTCGAGGGACCGCCGGAAGGGGTGCGACAAGACGCGGTGCGCCGCGCGGGGCGCCAATCCCGGCGACGGCGAGAGCACCGGGGCCCATTGATGGCGAAGTTCTACATCACCACCGCCATCGACTACGTCAACAACGTCCCACACATCGGCACCGCCTACGAAAAAGTGGCGGCCGACGCGATCGCCCGCTACAAGCGGCTCGCCGGCTACGACACCCGCTTCCTCATGGGCAACGACGAGCACTCGACCAACGTCGAGAAGGCCGCGCGCGAGAAGGGCCTTTCCCCCCAGGAGTACTGCGACCAGATGGCCGTGGTGTTCCAGGATGTGTGGAAGCGGCTCGACATCTCCTACGACGATTTCATCCGGACCACCGAGCCGCGGCACGTGCGCGGCGTCCAGGCTCTCTTCACGCGCATCAACGAGCGGGGGGACATCTTCAAGGGGAAGTACGAGGGCTTTTACTGCGTCTCGTGCGAGCGCTACTACTTGGAGAAGGACCTGGCTGCGGGGAAGTGCCCCGTGCACGGCACCGAGCCGCAGTGGCTGAGCGAGGAGAACTACTTCTTCCGCCTTTCCAAGTACGGGCCTCCGCTTCTGGACCACATCCGGAGCCATCCCGAGTTCATCGTCCCGGAGATCCGGAAGAACGAGATCGTGAACGTCATCGAGGGAGGGTTGGAGGACATCTCGGTCTCCCGCTCCTCGGGGCGCTGGGGCGTTCCGCTGCCCAACGATCCGGCACAGACCGTCTACGTCTGGTTCGACGCCCTGATCAACTACATCACGGGCGTCGGCTATCCCGAGATGAACGGCTCCTTCGCGCGCTACTGGCCCGCCGACCTGCACGTCATCGGCAAGGACATCACCCGCTTCCACTGCATCATCTGGCCCGCCATGCTGATGAGCGCGGGCGTTCCCCTGCCCCGGACCGTGCTGGGGCACGGGTGGGTCCACTTCCAGGGGCAGAAGCTGTCGAAGTCGCTGGGGAACATCGTGAATCCGCTGGACGTGGCGGACAAGTACGGCGCCGACCCCCTGCGCTACTACCTGCTCAAGGAAGTGCCCCTGTCCCGGGACGGCGATTTCTCGTGGGACCTCTTCATCGACCGCTACAACGCGGACCTGGCGAACGACTGGGGGAACCTCTTCACGCGGGCGGTGTCCATGGTGCATCGGTACCGGGGCGGCGTCTTGGCCCGGGCCGAGGCCGGCGATGGACTCGCCGAAGTGATCGGGGCCGCGTTCCGGGAGTACCGGGCGGCGTTCGACGACTTCGCGATCGAGAGGGGGATCGAGGCGGCATGGACCATCATCCGGCGCGCGAACCGGCTGGTGGAGGAGCGCGCCCCGTGGAACCTGGCCAAGGACCCCGCGCGCGCCGGGGAGCTGGACGGGCTCCTGGGCACGCTCGCGGTCGCGCTCCAGCACACCGCCTTCCTCCTCTTCCCGATCATGCCCGCCAAGGCGAAGCTCGTCTGGGAGACGCTGCGTCTGACCCCCGGGCTCGAGCAAACGCGTTTTCCCGCGGAGGGTCGGTTGTTGCCGCCCGCCGCCCCCGGCGTCACCCTCGGAGCTTCGCAGCCGCTGTTCCCCCGGATCGAGCGGTGATCGATTCGCACGCCCACATCGGGCGCGAGGAGTTCGACGCCGATCGAGGTCCCGTGATCGAGCGGGCGCGCGCCGCGGGCATCCGGCGGATCGTCGAGGCCGGTACCGACGCGGCGTCCAGCCGCACCGCCATCACGCTCGCCCGGCGCCAGCCCCTGGTGCGCGCCGCCGTCGGCTTTCACCCCTGCGACGTGCGGGCCGAGCGGATGGCCGAGATGGACGAGATCGAGGCCCTCGCGATGGAGCCGGAGGTGGTCGCGATCGGCGAGACGGGGCTGGATTTCCACTGGCCCGAGAACGCGCCGCCGGAGGTGCAGGAGGAGTTCTTGCGCCGGCACATCGCGATCGCGAAGAAGACGGGGAAGCCGCTGGTGCTGCACCACCGAGGCGCGGGAACGCGCGTGGCGGAGGTGCTGGAGCGCGAGGGGCCGCCGCCGGCGGGGGGCACGTTCCACTGCTTCGCCGGGGATCTGGAGCTGGCCCGCCGCGTGATCGCGCTGGGGATGAAGATCGGGGTGGGCGGTTCGGCCACGTTCAAGAAGAGCGTCCTACCCGGGATCGTCCGGGAGCTGGATTTGCGGCAGGTGGTGCTGGAGACCGACTCGCCGTACCTGGCGCCGGTGCCCCATCGAGGAAAACGGAACGAGCCCGCGTATCTGGCGCTGGTGCGCGATCAGATGGCGAGCGCGCTGGGAATCACGCCTGACGCGCTGGAGGCGGCGACCGATGCCGCGGCTTCTGCCCTTTTCCGGTTCTAGACGCGCCCGGCTCCGCCCCACGGCGGGGAGCGGCGACTCCGGCGCCACCGCCGGCGTCCCCGGCGCGCTCCGCGCTCTGGGCGTCCGCCCCAGCCGCCGCCTGGGCCAGAACTTCCTCCTCGATCCCCGCGTCGCCGAGCGGATCGCCGCCCTCGTCGCCGATCCGCTGGAACCCGTGGTCGAGATCGGGCCCGGGCTGGGGGCTTTGACCGAACGGCTCGCGGCGAGCGGCCGCCTCGTCGTCGCGGTCGAGTTGGATCTTCGGCTGGCCGAGGAGGTCGAGCGCCGCCTGGCCGCCCGCCCGAACGTCCGCGTGGTCCGCGGCGACGTCCTGGAGCAGCGTCTTGGGGATCTTCTCCCGGGGAGCGCACCCGTGATGGTGGTCGCCAATCTTCCCTATTCGATCACGACCCCGGCGGTCGAATGGGTGCTCGCGGGCGGCGCGCGGGTGCGGCGCGCATACCTGATGGTTCAGCGGGAGGTGGCGGAGCGGATGACCGCCCGGCCCGGCGGCAAGGAGTTCGGCTCCCTCGCGGTTTTCCTGGCGATGCACGCCGAGGTGAAGCCGCTGTTCCGCGTGTCGCCCGGCGCCTTCTACCCGCGCCCGGAGGTGGAGTCCGTGGTCGTGGAGGTGACGCCGCGCCCCTATCCCGGAAGCACCGAGGCGGAGCGCGGCGATGCCGAGAAGCTGGCCCGAGCCGCGACGGGAGGTCGGCGGAAGACCGTGGCCAACGCGCTCGCCCGGGGAATGGGCGTGGAGCCCGATGCGGCGCGGCGGCTGTTGTCCGAAGCCGGCGTGGACCCCGGCCGCCGCGGCGAGACGCTGGCGGTGGAGGAGTGGCTGAATCTGGCGCGCGCGTGGGCGCGGGCGGCGGCGGGGCGCCCGTGAGGCAGCGGGGCCACGGCGCGGCGGCGTTCCTGCTCGCGCTCGCCTGTTGCGGGGCTCCACCGGCGGCGCTCGCCCAGGACATCGACCCCAGCGCGGCAGCGGTCTCCGACACCGTCTTCGAAGTCGAGTCGCAACCCGGGCCAAGGTACCAAACGGTGTATGACCAGGACCGCTCCCGCAGCAACTGGCAGCAGACACTGACCTATTTCCGAAGCTCGCGGCGCGTTGCCTTCAACGGCTCGGGAAATCTCACCACGCAGGACTTCATCTCGGCTCCCAACAAATCGACGTTCGGAGACTTTTATGGGCACCTGGATGGCCGGATCGTCGGAAATTGGATCCTGTCCCTCGACGGCCGGTTCGATATGAACTCTTCGGTCGACGCTACCCGGAAAACGGAAACGCGCAACAACCGGCTTCAGATTCGGACTCAGTACACCCTTCGCCCGGCCAGAAGCATGTCGTTTACCGGAGGGGCCTACACGGAATTCCAACAGGACCATGAGCGATCCACGCAGACGGTGTTCGCCCGCGCGATCCCGGAGATCGATCCGACTGCGGTGGATACGCTCAAGGTGCAGAAGGACTCGTCCTATACGAATGCGCGGCAGGACGGGCTCAGCCTTCTCGCCGCCTGGCAGATGAAATCCTGGTTGGCGCTGTCAGGCACCGGAGCCGCCAGCCGGCGGAGTCCGTCTCAGATCAGTGAGGTTCGCGACTTCATCAACCCTCTGGACGGCTCCGGCGGCGGTTATTTCAGGAGCACCATTCAGCCTACCAACGAGCCCAGCGACAATGCCGTATTCACCTCCAATCTCACGTTCACGCGGATCCCGCTCTCGAAGACGGTCTTCGGATTTCAGAGCTCCTCCGTGAATCAGTCGCAGTTCGATCAACAGCTGCGTGGAGAGGAACATCAGACGTTCGACCGGAACGCGGGGACAATGCACTTCGAATACGGGCCTCGATATCAGACGTTCTTCCTGCTGGACGCGTCTCTCGTCCGATCGCTTCAAGACTACAAGCTGCGGCGCAGCTCGAATTCTCTCGCCACGACGCGGCAAATGTCGTCGACGCTCTCCTATTCCAACACGCACACCATGGGAGGCGTCACGTTCCAGGCGAGCCGCTCGAAGAACGAGAGGCAGCAGACCCAGAATGGGATCGTGATCAACCGCGCGCTCCTGGGGAACGGATCCCACAGGCTCTCCCGCCGGCTGGCGCTCGATGGATTCGGGAGCGTCAATCTGCAGTCCTCGAGGTATGTAACCGCGCGCGGCGACCAGGACATTCTGAGGAACGGAGGAAGTGTCGGCGGGGGGTACCTGCTGGCGCCCAGCTGCAGCACCGTGGTTCATTTCGCCGTCAATCGAAGCAAGAACGTGTCCGTGGATCCGGCCGCGTCCGGCGCCAACAACGTCCAGACCATCTACCAGATGAACGCCTCGCTGCAGTTCCTGCCCAACCAGAACTTCTCCATCCGGCAGTACTATCTTCTGAGCGCGGAATACAAGATCTTCGACTACACCGAGCGCCAGAACTACCTGAGCCGGGTGCGGCGGATCGACACCGACTTCGTGGATAGCCTGTTCCGGTTCGCGTTCGTCCGCCTGGGCCACAGCTTCATCTATCGGGATAATGGTGGGTATTACCGCAACGTCGCCGATGCGGACCGCCTCTATCGTGTCGCGCTGGAGACGTACGAGCAGACGCTTTCGGTGACCGTCGGCCTCCGAATCATCGCGGGAGTGCGGCTGATCGGCACCCAAAGCCTTCTGAATCAGCGGAACTACGACATCCCGCGGGGGACCAGCACGCTCCACAATCGCTTTTCCTTGAACGGGGGGATCGAGGTGAACCGGACGCTGGCGGGAGGTTCGGAGATCATCGGAGCGCTTCGCCACATTGGGGGGTACGACCAGAAGGTGACGCCCCAGTCGCCGACGCGAGAGGAGGATTATTGGATCGCCGGAGTCACCTTCCAGAAGGACTTCTGATCGCCTCGTGGGCGGCCTTGTCGATGGTGGTGGGGTGTGGGCTGTTCGACACGCGGGATCCAAAACTGCCCACGACGCCGACCGCGCCCTGCGCCAATTACACGGAACCGGACAGTCTGGTCCTGAACATCCGCGTGCATTATGGCCAGCTCAGCGTCGCGAGCTGCTACAACCCGATGCTGGATTCCCTCTTCCTGTTCCATCCGGATCCGGTTGATTCCAGCGTCAACCCGACCCCATTTCTGAAAGTGTGGAATCAACAGGTTGAGGGGCGCGTGGCCACGAATATCGCGGCCGATTCCGTGGCGATGTTCCAGACCTTCTTCGACGGTACCTATCAGAGCCCGATCGTAGATCCTGGACCCCCGCGGCGGGAGACGAGGTTCTACAACTATCACATCCTGTTCACCCGGATTGGCCGCTTCGCGGCCATCCGGTACCAGGGTCGGGCCGAAATCACGTTTGAGCAAGAAACCGGGACCCTCTGGCGAATTCGCTACTGGACGGACCATGCGGACACCTCCGGCTATCCGACGTGGGGACGGCTGAGGGCGGATCATCGGGTCGGCTTCTAGACGCTCGGGGACTTGATTTTGGGGGCCGCTACGTGTATGCTCATTCGAGGCCGGAACAATCCCATCGAGAGGTTCAGCATCTCCGCTCCGCACGCCAGATCGACCCCAACGATCACCTCCAAGTGCATTCACTTCAGCGCACTAGCCGCGGCCGCCGTCTGCCTCTCCGCGGGGATCCTGGGATGCGGACTCACGACGAAACCATGTAAGGGAGCCGACTGCGGGGGAGGGGGCACTCCGCCGCCAAAGTACCCCCCGCGCACCACCCCTCGCAGAGCCGTGGAATACCTCCGGGCGGCCTGGGAAAACCGCGACAGCACCCGGGCAGACACCGTATACACCGCGGACTACCAGGGAACCTCCACCGATCAGTCGGACCCCATTCCCAGCACCCTCTCCTTCGCGAAATCCGACGAAGTCCGGGCCATCGGCGGGCTCCAGCTGGACCCGGTGATCACGACCGTCAGCTTGGACTTCCACGACAGCACCACGTGGATCACAGAGTCCTTTCCAGGCGATCCTCCGGATTGGGTCGTGGTCACGGTCCCCAACAAGCCGACAATCCTGGTCACCAAGTCAAACGCGGCGGATCTCAAGGTGACCGGCACGGACCGGTTCGAGTTCAAGACCCAGCCCGTCACGGCCGGAGGGCAGACCCTCTGGCAGATCGTCCGGTGGACGGAAGTCCACAACACGCCGTAGAAGTTGCCGCGGCCGCCATCGGCCCGCTTCCTTGACGCCCTGATTCCCTCCTCTTAGTATCGCGGTATCGCGGCGGTGAACCACGCCCGCGCACCAAAACCGACTCCCGAAAAACTCGATTGGCCCGAAAAGCTCGGAAAGCTCGGGCGCGCCGCGCTCGCCCGCGATCGCGCCTCCTCCTGCTCGGCCTGGGAGTCCTGCTCCTGGGCGTCGTCCTCTGGCTTGCCCAAAATGGCCCCTCCCTGAACCTCGAGTCGACCCGGGCGGGCCGTGGCGGCGGCACCACGAAGCCCGGCACGGCCGCGGATCGCGTCGCCCCGGCCGAGGACAGCCGCGCGGCCACCTTCATCGACTCGGACTGGGACCGGCTCAACCTGCGCGTGCAGTCCGAGTATCTCCGTCTCATCCGGCCCGGCGACCACGCGGCGCTCCTCCGGCTGACCAGCCGGACGCTGCGCGGGGCGCTGGAGGAGATCGGGATCTCGCGCAGCCTCATCGACGAGCGCCCGCTCGCGGCCTCGGCCGCCGGAGCGGGGAAGGCCCCCGTGCAGTGGCGGATCCAGGTCCCGCCGCGCGTCTCCCTCTTTCGAATCAACGACGCGATCACCCAGGCGATGATCGTCCTGGGAGGGCGCTCGATCCGCGGCGCCGAGCGCCCGGCCCAGGCGCTGGGCACGGCGCTGGACCTCCGCGTCGGCTACGGCGACCGCATCACGCACGCCATCGTGGTCGAGCCGAGCGCCGTGATGAGCGATGCCGACGCCAAGATCGCATTCATCGTGCTCGACGCCGATCCGCAGTACGAAAACCTCTACCGCACCTACCTGCGGAGCGCGGTCCCGTTCACATTCGCCGTGCGCTCGGATCTCCCGGTGACGGGGCGGGTCGCGCGCGATCTGCGTCGCGCGAAACGCGAGATCTTCCTCCACCTCGCCATGGAGCCGCGCGGCTATCCGCGGCTGGATCCCGGGAAGGACGCCATTCTGCTCGACCTGTCGCAGGTGGAGATCGAGGACCGGATCGCGCGGGGGCTCTCGACGGTGGGCCCCGCGCGAGGCGTGATCAGCCGGCTCGGCGGCGCCGCCGTGAACGACGCCGACGTGATGCGCGCGGTCCTGGGTGAGCTGAAGCGGCGCGATCTCCCCTTCGTCGACGCGCACGGCAGCGGCCCCAGCGTGGTGGACGAGATCGGGGAAGAGGTTGGCGCCCGCACGCTCCCGCTGGGAGCCACGCTGGACGGGAGCGGCAATACGCCCGCGGCGGTGCGCGCGCGCCTCCACCAGCTGGTCATGACCGCGGTGCAGCGCGGCGCCCTCATCGTCACGCTCCACCCGAGCGCCGTCATCCTGGGCGTGCTCGAGGGCGAAAAGGACATCCTCCGGTCGCAAGGCGTGCACGTGGTGCCCGCCTCGGAGATCGTGCTCTGACCAAGCTCTCGGTCAACATCAACAAGGTCGCGACCCTACGAAATACCCGGACGACCGGAATTCCGAGCGTGCTCCGCGCGGCGGAGGTGTGCATCGATGCGGGCGCCAACGGGATCACCGTGCACCCCAGGCCCGACTGGCGGCACATCCGCGCGGAAGATGTCTACCAGATCGCCACGCTCATCGCATCCCACCCCGGCGTCGAATACAACATCGAGGGGAATCCATTCCACGAGTACATGGACTTCGCGCGTCGCGCCCGGCCCACCCAGTGCACCCTCGTTCCCGACTCGCCCGATTCCTTCACGAGCAATCAGGGATGGGATCTCGAGAGGGACGGCGAGCGGTTGAAGCCGTTCATCGAACAGCTTCATGGTTTCGGCTGCCGCGTCAGTCTTTTCATGGACGCCGATCCGTCCCGTATTGATCTCGTCCCCGCGACGGGAGCGGATCGAATCGAGCTCTACACCGAGCCCTATGCCGCGGCTTTCGCGAAAGGCGATGGGGAAAAGGCCGTTCAGCCCTTCATACGAGCGGCGCGCAGAGCGGAAGATCTCGGCCTCGGCGTAAACGCGGGCCATGACTTGAACCGCGACAATCTGCCCGTCTTCCTCTTGCACGTTCCCAACGTGCTCGAAGTCTCGATTGGCCACGCGCTGATCGCCGACGCGTTGGAGTTCGGGCTGGCGGAGACGGTGAGGAAATACCTGGCGGCCCTGAAGGTCTGACCGGCTGCCAGGTTATCCGCTCCGGCACCAACCTCGAGATCCACACCGCGATCCCTACGGCCCGACTCAGGAGTACCCTATTCGTGGGTGGCTCGGTGCCGCCGGGAGGGCGCCAGCTGCCAAAGCCCCCGGATCGGGCATAAGGAGGAGCCATGAGACACTGCCTACCCGTTTTCGCAACGCTCTTCACGCTCGCGATCGGCGCGCCGGCATCCGCGCAGTACATGTACTTGGACGCGAACGGCGATGGTCAATGCACCAGTGCCGATGTTCTCACGGCGCCCACCACGTCGGTGGACGTGTATCTCAAGACCAACAGGAACGCGAATGGCAGCGCCGCCGTCTGCCCTACAGGCGAAGCGCTCACGATCAACTCGTATACGTTCATTGTGTCGGCTCCGCTGGGGGGTGTCCACTACGGCGCCTGGACGGACAACATGGGGTTCACGATCAACGCCAACAAGTACCCCAACGGCACCGTCACTGCCGGAAACGACATCTGGATCGCCAAGGCGTCCGGCACTCCCTCCGCGCCGGGTTCGTACAAGCTTGGCAGCCTCGCGATCACGGTCACGGGTACCCCGACTCTCGAGATTCACCCCACGTCGACTCTCGACGAGACTGCCCTCACCTCCTTCGGATCGGCATGCCCAGGCAAGGACTTCGACAACACGATGAAGCTCCCGACCGATTGGACGGACCTCTGCGGCACATCGGTGGCGGTCCCGGTCACCGAAACCACATGGGGGAAGATCAAAGCCGGCTACAACCACTGAACGAATTCAACGCGCACACGAGCACTCGGCGAACGAGGGGCGCGCATTTTCGTAGCGCCTCTCGCCCTTTCCTCCCCGCGGTCACGTAACGCCGAAGTCAGCCCGCCGCAATCTCCCCGTCACGCCCATCTCTTAAACTTTCTCCCGACTCGCAATCAGTCGAGACGTGCAGCGAGAACCGCGCGGCGCCGCGCAGGCCGCGGTCATCATCGGGAGGAATCGGCTCATGGCGCATCGCATCCGCTTCGCATGTCTCATCCTCATCGCCCTTGCGGCAACCGCCCCGCGCTGCTCGTGGGCTGATTCCGGGACGCCACTCCTCTCGTCAGAGGCCGCGACCCGGGCGGCCGCGGTCAGCGCGCCGGAGATGACGGCTCCGGTCTCGGTCGCCTCCGCATCCGACCAGGCGGTCACGATCCAGGCCGACGCGAGCGATCCGGACGCCGGGGACATCCTCACGATCTCCGCGGCCGGTTATCCCGCGAGCCTCGCCTTCTCGCACGTTCCCAGCAAGAGCCCCGCGACGGCGACGTTGAGCGGAACGCTCGGCGCAGGCGACGTCGGCACACACCTCATCGAGTGGGGAGTCTCGGACGGCACCGGCCGCACCGCCTCGGCGACCACCTCACTGTCGGTTTCACAGAATCAGGATCCCGTGCTCGCCGCTCCACAGAACGTGAGCGGGTCGGAGACGATCCACTTCGAGTTCTCGGCCACCGTATCGGACCCCGACGGCGACCCCGTCAACGCTTTGACCGCTTCGGGCCTCCCCGCCGGCGCGTCGTTCATCGTGTCGAGAAGCCCGTTCGTGACGACGGCCACGGCGGCCGACGCGAGACTTATCAACAACGACGTGCTCCCCGCCGCGAACGCGACCTACCGCTTCTCGGAATCCATGAACACCCGCCTCGGGTACAGCGTCACGGTTTCCCGCCCCGAGCTTCGCGAGATGAGCCCGTTCGACATGTACGACTACGAGACCGGCTACTCGGAGGTGGGTAATCCGAAGATCCAGGCGACGACTATCCAGAACTTCGACGCGCGGTGGGAGCTGTATCCGGGGACGCGGGAGCTGTTGTCGGTGAGCGCGTTCCGGAAGGTTCTCTTCCAGCCGATCGAGAGCGTGGTGCTGGGCTCTTCGGGAGGATACATCCTCACGCCCCGAAACGGACGCGACGGACGCGTCCGGGGCGTGGAGCTGGAGGCCCGCCTCGGGGGCTCCCGAATCTGGGACGCCGCCGCGCGCCTCTTGCCTATCGCGGCGAGCCCGAGCGCCCTGGAGCACTGGGCGGTCAGCATGAATTACTCCCGAGTGGCGTCGAGCGTCCGCGTCCAGACGCGGCTCGACGGAAACGGGAATCGCTTTTACCGCGAAGGGCCGCTCCAGGGGCAGTCGTCGTATTCCCTGAATGCCGGTCTCTACTACGGGTCCGGCGGGATGGAAGGGTCGCTTCTGCTCAGCTCTTTCGGGAAGCGGCTCGCGCAGGTGGGCGCGGGCGCGTCCCAGACCAGCCTGCCCGATATCTTCGAACATCCGCCGCTCACCCTGGACCTGACCGCGAGCCGTTCGATCGGGCCGTCGGTCCGCCTGAAGATCTCCGCAGAGAACCTGCTCGACCGCGCCACCGAATACCGGCAGCTCGATCAGGTCACGCGGCGCTACCGCACGGGCCGAACGCTCGCGCTCGCGATGAGCCTCCGTGGGTAGCCGCGGAATGAGACACGTGCGCCCGCCCACTTTCGGCACGGCGATCCTGATCGATTCGATCCTCGTGATCGCCGCGGCACTCGTCGCGTGGGGGTTCCATTCGGGACCGGTCCGGGAGGGCGGCGTGCCCGGGACCCATCCGCGCTCGCCCCGCTCGCCCCTGGAGCGGTCGCCGGGCTACTACGCGCCGGACGATCCGGAGTCGTCGTCGGTGGCCAGGGGACGGCGGTACGCGCCGCGCGTCGCTCTCGAGCTGGCCGGCGGAGCGTCCTCGCTCGGCGACCTGGCCAGGCTCCTCCTGGCGGATGTAGAGGCCCGGGACGAGCGAGCGATGCACGCGCTCCGTGTCACGCGGCACGAGTTCCAGGTGATCTGCTGGCCCGAGTTTCCCCAGAGCCGGCCGATCACCCGCATCACCGCGGATGACGCCTGGGAGTTCTCGCTGCCCACCAGCCTTGCGGGTGCGGGCCGGACGATCGGCCTCTACGGCGGGCGGGATCTCTCGAAGGCCCGCGTGACCGCGGGGCGCATCGAGCGGTATCGCAATTTCACACTGCACCGGGACGTGGTGATCACGGCGTGGGACGCGCAGGCGAAAGAATGGGTGTCGCTGCGATTCGTTCCGAGCGTCGTGGAACGGCACGGTCAGTTCAAAGCGCTCCTGTTCAAAGATTGAATCACACCGATCGAGCGGGCCGACCCGTCCCGCCGACGCGCCCGTCGGAGCCGGACTGCCGAGGCGGCGGTTTCGGCCCGCAACAACTCTCGACGAAGCCTGGAGGGCATTGACGCCATGACTCGATCGATCCTCGCCCCGCTGAGAACCCTCGCCCTCGCCGCGTTCCTCGCCTTCTCCGTCCCGGCCGCCTATGCCGGTGTCCCTGACGTCACGAACTCGTTTTACGTGCCGCAGGTGGGGACAGTGGCAACCCCGACGGAAGGGACGACAGCGACCCGGTTGTTTCGGATGTGCCCGAA
>Ga0099792_10000628_pt1 | contig 12993 bp, 12 predicted proteins | sample Rivendell_Oct201_8_FD_83780 | JGI IMG/M metagenome (GOLD analysis project Ga0099792, IMG submission 83780) | Vadose zone soil microbial communities from the Eel River Critical Zone Observatory, Northern California, USA -... | ecosystem: Environmental > Terrestrial > Soil > Vadose zone >...
CAGTTCGGATTGGCGATAATGCCGCGCTTGCGGAAACCCACAACGGCGTCGGCATTGACTTCGGGTACGATCAGCGGGACGTCCGAGTCATAGCGCCAGAACGACGAATTATCGATGACGACGGCGCCGGCGGCTGCGACCTTTGGGCCCCATTCCTTGGCGACGGCCGAACCAGCCGACATCAGGCAGATGTCGACGTCGGAAAAATTGAAATGGTCGAGCACTTTGCACTTGAGAATCCTGTCGCCGAAAGAAATCTCCGTGCCCAGGCTGCGCGGTGAGGCGAGCGCGACCACCTCGTCGGCAGGAAACTGCCGCTCGGCGAGGATGTTGAGCATTTCACGGCCCACATTGCCGGTGGCACCGACAACTGCAACTTTGTAACCCATGGGAGTCTCCACGGCGGCCGCCCGGGCCAAATTACCCGACTGGTTCCGCCAATTACGTGATCGGGGGACTTTTAGGCGAGATCACAGGCGTGTTCAATGCGGTTGGTCGTAGGATTTGTAGGATGGGTAGAGCGATAACGCGCGCTTTCTTTGCGCGTTATCGCGAAACCCATCACACAGCAGCGTGGGTCGATGATGGGTAGAGCAAAAAAGCGCGTAAAGAACGCGCTTTTTTGCTCTACCCATCCTACTTCTTCAGAAATGGATTCTGCGGCCCTGGCGGGCTTGTCCGGGGCGGGAACGCAGCCGTGAGGTAGTCCACCACGATTTTGCGATCGTCTCCCTCAAGCTTGGGCATGCTGTGCCGTTGCGTCATGAAATCCAGCGTATCTTCCCATTGCGGGCGGGCCTGGCCTTGCGCGGCGACCAGCTTGAAACCATGGCAGGCCGTGCAGGTATAGAACGTCTGGTCGCGCCCGGGCGCTTGCGGAAAATCCTGCGGAGATTCGTCGCGTGGGTTGAACACCTGCGCAAGCGTGAGCGGCACTGGCAGTGCAACTGCAATAAGGGGCACTGCGACGAGCGCCCCCAAGATGCTTCGCGTCATTGCCATCATGGCTGCCATCATGATCGAGCGATCCGGATAGCGACCCGGTGCATCGGATTGCCGCCGTAGCCTTGCGGGTTCCAATTGCCGGCGACATGGGGCTGCATGATGCCGCGCGAATCGGTCGCCCGGGTCCAGATCTCGTAATAGCCCTCGCTCGGCACCCGCACGGTCGCGGTCCAGCGCTGCCAGTCGTAAGGATTCTTAGGGGCTTGCACGTTCGCCGCTCGCCACGTTGCCCCATAATCGGTCGAGACGTCGACGCGCTGTACCGTAAAATCGCCGGCCCAGGCGGCGCCTCGGAGGTTGATGTCCCGCACATCCTTGCCAAAGCTCGTGCCATGGGCCGGGCTGGTGATGATCGAGCGGACCGGCATCGATTCGAGGTCCTGGAAATTCTTTTCGTCAACCTTGTCGCCGGGAACCATCGGTTTGATCGTGACCCGATAGGATGTGCCGCCCATGCCGGCGCCGTCATGCACCTTGTCGCGCACCCAGATGCGGGTGAGCCATTTGGACGACACCGATCCCGGCCAGCCCGGAACGATCAGGCGGACGGGGCCGCCGTGGATGTGCGGCAGCGGTTGGCCGTTCATCGCAAAGGCGATGAGATTGTTCGGGTCGAGCGCCTTTTTGATCGGAACGCCGCGCGAGATCGCATCCTTGGTGGGATCGGCGAGGCTGCGATCGACCCCGTAATGGCCGGTGAACACGCCAGTGCTTTTCACGCCCGCCGCATTGAGCACGTCGATAAGCCGCACGCCGGTCCATTCGGCGCAGCCGATGCCGCCGTTGGTCCACTGGTTGCCGCGCGCCTGCGGGGTGAAGAACGAGCGCCCATTGCCGCCGCATTCAAGCACCAGGCGGCGCGTTACGGGCTGGAACCTGGATTTCAATTCCGCAAGGGTGAGTTCGAGCTTCTGGGTGACCTCGCCATCGATCACGATTTTCCAATTGTCGGCATCCCTCGCGGCCTCCGGGATCACGCCGTTGTTCCGCACAAAAAACCTGTCGGTCGGCGTGGTGTCATCGTCGAGCAAGTGCTCTGGCGTTTCTGCGACAAGAGGGCGCTCTCCAAGCACGACAAGCTTGTCGTGCTTGCCAGGATAATTCATGGGCGGTGGTGCCGGCGGCGTTGCGGGCTGCGCCTGCGCGGACGTAACGAAACCGCCCGGGAGGAGGTCAAGGACGAGCGGTGCCGAGCTACCGACGAGCACGCCTGCGGCGGCCAATCCGGTACCGCCCAAAAAGGCACGACGGTCGACGCCGGTTTGGGGGCTGAACCTATTTGTATAGGTTTCTCCCGAACTGACCTCCGCGGCCCCGTCGATTGAAGGCCCGGTTCTCGCCACCATGATGTCTCCTCCGAAGAAAATTATGTCTGGGATCTGGATAATTCCAGATTTTTATACGCCAAATGTCGCATACCCCATGCAATTTGTACAAGGTGCCTTGCGCAGGTGCCCTACGCGGGCCTGGAAAGTCAGTGGTTTCACCGTACCATACGCCACCGAAGGTGGTATCCTGGGGCCGCACCTTACGCTGTCTGGTCGCAATCATTGCGTAAATTGTTTGAAACAGTTTCCCACGCCAGCGGATCATGCTGTAAATGATAATCGGCGAAGTCGGAATCGTCGAAACAAGTGGGGGCCATAGGGGGCGATCATGTGTTGGAAACTTGGGACGACAGGTTTTGTTGCTTCGGTAAGCGCCGCACTTCTGCTCGCTAGCCTGTCTGTCGAGGCGCAGACGCAGACCAAGAAGAAACGGGTCGTCGATGGCCAATCGGAGGCTGTCGTGGCCAGCAAGCCGAGGACGCGCGTTACGGTGCCACCGCGCTCGTTCCTTGATGCCGGAACCCACGTGCAGCCGGGCGAACGCAAATTCATGGACTACGCATTTCCGCCTGGATATTCTGTGTTGGATTCGTCGCTTGGGCCAGGCCGTGATTTTCGCCGCCAGCCGCTCAATGACCCGTGGGATATTCCCGGAAGCATCAAGTTTTGATCATTCGGCTTTGATGTTGGCGCTGCGCGCGATCTCGGTCCAATTTCGAATTTCATTGGCGATGACGGCCTGAAACTCCGCAGGCGTGCCGCCTGCCGGCACTGCGCCCTGGGCCGCAAGTTTGGCAATCACGTCGGTATCGCGGATGGCGCGGTTTACTTCGCCGTTGAGGCGCGCCACGATTTCCGGCGGCGTTCCCGCCGTGGTGAGCAAGCCCACCCATTGGATCGCCTCGAAGCCTGGAAAACCTGATTCCGCGACCGTTGGTAGATCCGGCATTTGTGGATCACGCGCCATGCCGCCGGCCGCAATCGCCCGCAACGCACCCGATCGGATATGCGGCAGAGAAGCGAGCGGCGAGATCACGGCAAACTCGGTATCGCCCGAAATCATCGCCAGGATAGCGGGCGCGCCGCCCCGATAGGGAATGTGCTGGAGCTTGATGCCGGCGCGCTGGCTGAACAATTCGGTGACGAGATGCGACTGGCTGGCGGCGCCCGGCGTCGCATAATTGATCTTGCCGGGGTTTGTTTTTGCGAGCGCGATAAATTCGGCGAGCGTTGCAGCCCGCGTCCGGGCGTTGACGACGAAAAGAAATGGATTGCGCCCGATCATGGCGACCGCCGCGAAGTCGCGGTTGGCGTCATAGGGGAGTTTTGCGTTGGTGGCAGGCACGACCGTGTGCGACGACGCGACCATCAACAGAGTGTGGCCGTCGGGTTGGGCTTTTGCGACGGCGTCGGTACCCACGATGCCGCTCGCGGCGGGCCGGTTGTCGATGATGATTGGCTGACCGAGCCCTTTCTCAAGGTGCGGCTGCATGAGCCGCGCGACTGTATCGTTGAGCCCGCCTGGCGCAAATGGAACGATCAGTCGGATGGGGCGGGTGGGAAAGGTCTGCGCTGTCGCCCCGGCGACGAAACCGACAATCAACGTTGCGATCAAGCCCGCACACCAGGCCAGCAGTGCGCCGGATGGTCCCATTGAGGTGCTCCGTGTCATTTGCGATCAATCGTGAGTATCGAGACCCTCAAAAAATGCAGGCCTCGTGTGTCCGCTCTAACCATGGCGCAAGCCTGGATCGCAAGTCATAATTGCATGATACGCTTTGGAGTTTGATTATTCGGAGATTGTTTGAATGGCTGCTCGGGCGAGTGTTGCAATCCTGGCCACGATCGCACTTTGGGCGGTTCCTGTCGCCGCGGCCGATTGGCCGGCTAAACCGATTCGCATGATCGTGCCGTTCGCAGCTGGCGGTGCGGCGGACATTACGGCGCGGCTGTTCTCCGACGCATTGAGTGTGTCATTCGGGCAGCAATTCATCCTCGAGAACCGCACGGGTGCCGGCGGGCTGATCGGGGCGCAAGCGGTCGCCCGCGCCGAGCCCGATGGCTATACCTTGATGGGGGCCGGCATGTCGTCGCATGTGCTTGCGCCCGCGACCACCAAGAACCCGGGCTATGATCCGATCTACGATTTCACCCATATCGCGTTTTTCGGTGGGGCGCCGAGCGTCATCCTGGTGCACCCTTCACTCGACGCCAAGACGTTTGCGGAATTCTTGAAGTATGCGCACACGCACGACGGCGTCGAATATGTTTCGTCCGGGACCGGCACGGTCGGCAACATCCTCACCGAATACATCTCAATCAAGGAGAAGATCAAGCTGGTTCACGTGCCCTATCGTAGCGGGAGTGGCGCCATTGTGGACCTCCTGGCCGGCCGCGTGAAAGTCGGCGCCCTGAACTGGTCGACAGCGCGCGAACATGTTCGCACGGGTGCCCTCGTTGCGGTCGCCGTGTCATCGGCCAAGCGGCTCGCCGCACTTCCGACCCTTCCGACGCTCACGGAGCTTGGCTATCCCGACATGGTCACGACCACTTGGCACATGTTGACAGGCCCAGCCGGCATGCCGCGCGACATCGTCGGCATGCTCAACCGGGAGGTGACCACAATCGTCGAGCGCCCGCAAATGCGCAAGCATTTCGAGATCGACGCAGTCGAGACCATGGCGCTCACGCCCGCCGAACTCACGCAATTCGTACGCCGGGAATCCGAGAAATGGGGGCCGGTCGCACGAGTCGCGGCGAAGGTGGAGTAGGGTGGGCAAAGGCGCCTGGCACATGTTGCCGCGTGGGCAAAATCGCTCGGCGCCGTGCCCACGCGTCAACTCGGTGCAAGCGATTTTGCCCACCCTACACACTCGATCGCATTGGGCGCGCGCTCATAACCGTGTAACACACGCATGCAACACGGCGGTACGGCCGCCGCGCACCGCTTTGAGGCAGCGCTCGATCGCGGCCGGCACTTCGTTCGGGTCGGTGAGCTTCTCCCCATAGGCCCCGAAGGCTTCGCCGATCTTGGAGAAGTCGACATCGCCCGGCAGTTCGGCTTCGAATGAATCTTCCGCCTTGGCGTCGCCGTCCGGATAGACCCGCAGCGTCGATTCCTTCACGGCCGACCAGCCACCATTGTCGAGGATGAGCGTGAAGATCGGCAGGTTGTGTTGTTTGGACGCGGCGAAGACCGAACTCGGTACGTTGAAATAGAAGCTGCCGTCGCCGACGATCTGGATTGCCAAGCGGTCGGGACACGCCAGCCGCATGCCCAACGCCATGCCGCCCGAGGAGCCGAGCCCGCCGCCCCCGACACGCGCGAGCGTGCCCGCAACGGGCCTTGGAATCTGCTGGGTCACGGCCGGCGAATTGCGTGCCGCCTCGGCGCAGATCACATCTTCCGGCGCAATGCGTTTGCCGAGTTCGGCGCAGAGATAGTGCGCATTGATAGCGCCGGGCTTGCCCCGCTCCTGCGCAAGCTCCGCGACCCGTGCGTCACGCTTGATCTTGTCGGCGGCCATTTGCGCAACGCGTGCTGCCGCAGCCTGCCGGAACACAGACGAAGCCTTCCTTTGAACGGCCTCCAATAGTTGTGCGAGAATGCGCGCGCTGTTGCCCTGCAGACGCAAGTTGCTTGGGAAGCTCCACATCGGCGAGCCGCCCTTGACCACATCGACGTCGATCTGCGCCCAGAAGATTGCTTCGTTCACGCGCGTGTCACGCGGGAAATACGGAACGTCGACGTCGACCATGAGGCCGAAGTCGGCCTGTGCGATGGCCGGGCCTGGAGCGAAACCCGCAAAGCATGGCCCGTCATGCGCGATGTTGCTCACCATATTGGCTTCGAACACCCGTATGCCGGCAGATTCGGCGAGCCTGAATATCGCCTCCGAGCTACCCGCCGTGCGCCCCGCATAGGAGGCGAGCAGGATCGGGTTTGCGGATGCGAGCAGCGCATCGGCAAGTCGCTCCACGAGTTGCGGATCGGCCCCGCTTGGTTCCGGCGCGCCGAAACGCTCGGCCGGGTAGGAGCGCACATCCTGGTCGCTCCACACTTCGGTGAGGATTTCGCGCGGCAGCATCAGATAGACAGGGCCTTTCGGCTCAGTATGCATGATGGTGTGGGCACGCCGCAGCGTCTCCTTGGCGACGACACCGGACGGCAGCGTCCATTCCCATTTGGTATAGGGACGAACAAGGGCTGCCTGATCGAACGGCTCCTGCACGAAGTGCACGTAGTTGTCGCGCGTGCCGGTCAATTCGCCATGGGTTGTGAAGGGCGCCCGGCCGGCCATCAGCAGAACGGGCAGGCGGCTGCGAAAAAGATTGTGCATCGCGTTCGCAGTGTTGGCGGTGCCGACATCGACGTGCACCAGCACGCCCTGGCCGCGTCCGGTCGCGAGCGCATAGCCGCCCGCCATATGGGCGGCGGTGTTCTCGTGCGGGCAGGTGATGATCTTCGGCACCGGCTGGCCGCGGCGCTTGCGCCCCGCCAGCGCCTCGATGATGGGGGCGTGGTCGGTCCCCATATTGGAGAACACATATTCAATCCCGGCTTCGAGCAATCCTTCGATCAGATGATTGGCGGCGGAAGAGTTTACGGTGTTTGCACCGGAATCCATTCAATGGCTCCCAAGTTTCTAGCGAGTTATTATCTAACGAGTTATTATCTAACGAACGCTTGTCTGACGTCCGTCGCGGGTTGGCTCGATATCGCGGCGTCGCGCGCGATCATGGCTTGCAAGAGTTTGCGGCCCTGGGTCGGGCCGGCATCGACGCGGATCGATACCGGAAAAGCCGCGTTGTCAGGATCGGGACCGATCGAGCGCTGTTGCGCCTCGAGCACCACCCGGTCCTGGTCGAAGGTGAGCTTTATTCCCTCGCGGATATATTCGGTCAGCTCGCTATCGTCCAACCGAAATTGGCGAACCACACCCCAGAAGTAATGCGATGTCGTCCTGGTTTCGGGCGTGATCAGGTTGAGAACCTTGCGCTCCAGCGCCTGCCTGCGATCGGGAGAACCTGCCGGCATCGAACCGTTCTCGATGATGTGAAATCCGGGCGGCGTGAAATTGGTGGTGTGCCAGCGGTCGATATTGCCGTCGAAGCCGGTGGTGCGCTTGTAGAATGGCGGCGCCTCGATATTGAACATTTCACGATGCGCCCGGATGACGTCGCCGTTGCGGCTCACGTGCGCGGGCGCCTCGGCCACGGCCTCGTTGCCGATCGTCTCTTCGTGGACGAAGCTCTCATGCGACAGATCGAGCAGGTTGTCGTTCACGAGTTGATAATTGGCCTTGAAATGGTGGTAGCCCTCCGCCACCGCCCAGGCCGGATCGTCCATCCAGTGGAAATCCGGGATGAGGTCGGCATCGGCGCGTTCCGCGTCGCCGAGCCAGATCCACGCGAAGCCATGCCGTTCGACCAGCGGATATTTTTGTACGCGGGCGCGCGGCACGGAATCCTGCCCAGGCACACGAACGCACAGGCCGTCGTGGTCGAAGCACAAGCCGTGATAGCCGCACTGGATCTGGTCGCCGATCACGCGTCCAAGCGACAACGGCGCGAAACGATGCGGGCAGCGGTCGGTAAGGGCGACCGCCAGCCCTGCAGCCGTGCGATAGAGCACGATCGGCTCTTCGCACACCGTGCGGGCAAGCGGCTTGCCGCCGATCTCCTTGGCAAACGCGACAACCTGCCAGCAATTCCGCATCCACATTGTGCACCTCCGGCCGCGCGGTGAAGTGCAAACCTATCACTTCTTGTCCGGCCGTGCGCCCCATCAGTAAGGCCGACGCTTCAGCTTAGGCCTGCCGACTTGTAGGGTGGGTAAAAGCGCGCAAGCCGTGAAGGTTCAACAATCTCCGACGTCAGTGGGCGCGCTTTTGCCCACGCGTCTGCGAGGCGCCAATTGATCACACATCGTCTATTGTACCTCCGCCGCGTGGGCAAAAGCGCCCCGTTAGCGCGACGTATGCTGAACTATTGTGCCAGGCGCTTTTACTCACCCTACACCACATCATTTGTCGAACATATGCTCGGCCTCCGGTGCGAAGCGCAAGCTTCTCATTGGCGAGCAGCGTCGATCTTGACCTGCAGGTGATCGAAGACTGTGGTGCCCAAGACCGTATTACCGCGCGCATATTGGTCAAGGCCGCGATCAATCGAGGCGCGCACTTCGGGGGGCGCTGAGTAATAAAGCGGCTGACCCGCGAGATAGGCCGCGTAGGCGATCAGACCGTCAATCTGCTCGTCGGACAAGGCGGCGGCGGTCTGAGTGAGCTGTTCGATCTTGGTCATAGTTAAAGGATAGCACGACGACCAACGCTGCGCGAGGGCAGGATAGGGAGTGTTGCGCATGGCGGTCCTCGGTCCCCGCTGCATCACGTCGATAAGACAGTGGTTTTTTTAGTATTTTGGTCCCTCATATACGGCGTCTGAATGAGGCTGCATTCATCCTGCAGAGTGGACTGCTTGCCACAGGTGCAGGCGAGCCAATAAACTTCGGGCAACTTCACGTCGTTTCGGGTGCGGTCGATGGCACATCGTCAAGGCTCGTTTCCGGCATCGCGCCGCGATTTCATCACCCTCCTCGGGGGTGCGGCGGCGGCGTGGCCGCTCGGGGCGAGAGCGCAGCGGCGAGCGATGCCTGTGATCGGTGTGCTCAACGGCTCTTCCCCCGAGGCGTCCGCTGGTCGAATGGCAGCATTTCGGCAGGGCCTGAGCGAGACCGGCTTTACCGAGGGCCGCAATGTAGCGATCGAATACCGCTGGGCGCGGAACCAACTTGCCAGGTTGCCAATGTTGGCAGCCGAACTGGTCAATCGGCAAGTCACGGTGATTGTTACGATCGGGAGCACCGAGGTTGCGGAGGCGGCAAAAGCCGCAACCGCAACGATCCCGATCGTTTCGCAGATCGGTTCAGATCCGGTCGCGCTTGGGTTGGTGGCGAGCTTGAGCAGCCCAGGGGGGTAATCTGACCGGCGTGACGACACTGGCCGCCGACATCGCGCCAAAACGTCTGGAATTGCTGTGCGAGCTGGTCCCCGCTGCAACCGACATCGCCGTGCTGCTGCGACCAGGCAGGCGCAACACCGGGGCGCCACCGCAAGCGCTGCAAGAGGCCGCCCAAACGCTTCGGGTGCGGCTGCACGCCCTGCCTGTCAACGATGAGCGCGATTTCGATGCGGCCTTCGAGAGATTGGCCGAACTTCGCGTCGGCGCGCTTCAAATCTATGCAGATCCGCTTTTCAACAATTGGAGCCAAAGGCTCGCAGCCCTCTCGCTCCGCAATCGGCTGCCGGCGATCTACCAGTTTCGTGATTTTGCCGCTGGAGGGGGCCTGATGAGCTACGGCGTCGATCTCCTGGAGGGCAATCGGTTGATGGGTATCTACACGGGCCGCATTCTCAAGGGCGAAAAACCCGCCGACCTACCGGTAAAGCAAGTCACGAAGTTTGAACTGATCATCAACATGAAGACCGCCAAGGCGCTCGGCCTGCGCATCCCGCCGAGCGTGCTGGCCATCGTGGATGAGGTGATCGAGTAACAGGGTGACGGTTATGCGCCATAAGGCACGGAGATTGGTCATCGCGATTGGCTTTGCCATCGGCATCGCATCTATCGCGCATGGGCAGGGTACGGCGGATTTCTATCGCAACAAGCAGGTCCGCCTCATCAGTGGCCACCCGGTGGGGGGCGACTATGACATCGGGGCAAGGTTTCTGGCCAAACATTTGGCACGACACATCCCCGGGCAGCCTTCGGTCGTAGTCCAGAACATGCCGGCGGCGGCAAGCGTGGCGGCGTCGAATTTCGTTTACAACCAGGCGCCGCGCGACGGCACCGTGATCGGTTCGTTCTCGCGCAATCTCGCGAGCCAAGCCCTCATGGGTGCGCCCAATATCGAATCCGATCCACGGCGTTTCATCTATCTCGGGGGCTATTCGCTGCCCAGCCGTGTTTGCGTGAACTGGCATACTGCATCCGTGAAGTCCCCCGATGACTTGTTCACGCAGGAGCTCATCATTGCGGGCGGCGGCTCGACGTCGTCGCTGAGCATCCTGCCGACCGTGATCAATCACGTGCTCGGCACGAAATTTCGCGTCGTCGAGGGTTACAAAGGCATCAACGACGCCGCACTCGCGATCGAACGCGGCGAGGTGCAGGGCGTTTGCATGTCCTACGCCCAATTCAACAACTATCAGCATCTCATCCGCGAAGGAAAACTACGCATTCTTTTTCACGCGGAGGAGAGCGCGGTTCCCGAAATTCCGGATGTGCCGTCTATCTACAAGTTTGCCAAGACGGAAACGCAACGCCAGCTCCTGCGCTTCGTGTTTTCAAGTGTCGAGTTCGGGCGGCCCTATGTATTTCCGCCGGATGTCCCCGCCGACCGCGTCGCCGTCATGCGCAAGGCGTTCGCGGACGTCGCCAATGATCCGCAGATGTTGGCTGACGCCGAGCGAGCCAAGGTCGACATGACGTTTCGCTCAGCCGCGCATTTAGAGCAGGTGGTCGAGCGCCTCTATCGGACACCTCCGGACCTGATCGAAACCGTCAGGAAGCTGGTGCCGAATTTGTAGCCCGGATGGAGCCGATAGCGCGTCGCAAGACGCGATATCGGCACAATCCGGGGACAAGTGTCTTTGACGCTGCGGCCATCCCGCATTGCGCTGGCGGTGCGCAAGACGCGCCGGCAGCTTCATGCGGGCCACGATCCTCATTAACCCTACTGTTCCCCCGGCAAGCCCACGATCGCGCGCGTGCGTTCGAGCACCCGCGTCGGCGTCGCATAGAGACGCCTGACGAGCGCGTCGGATTCTTCGCCCCATGTTGGCTTGAGTGCGAGCTTTTGCCTTGCGGCATCCTGATGCAATTCGGGATCTTCCAACGCACGGCGGAAAGCGGTGCGCAGGAGCGCGAGGCGATCCGGGCTCATGCCCGGCGGCGCGATAAAGGGCCGCCCGAGCACCATGCGATTGAGCACGAGTTCGACGATGGGGCGATCATCGGGCGCCGTCACGAGGTCGAGAACCGCAGGTACATCGGCATGCAAGGGATCACGTTCAGGCGCCATCTGCACCAGCAGCCGCATCTCGCCGCGACCCATGCGGTCGAGCACATGGGCGCGGCCGGGTCCCGACCAGCCGCTCATGAACAAGCCATCCAACTCGCCCTTCTCGACCGACTGGAACTCTTCGGGTTGGCCCTTGTAGCCGTGGATCGATTTGATCTTCGTTCCCAACAGGTCGTTGATGAGCCTTCCGAACATGGCGGGGTCGGTTTCGGGGCCGGTCGTGCCAAAGAAAATCTCGTGCCGTTTGGCATCTTCGATATTCTTCACCACCGAGCGGGCCGAAAGCACGCCCATGCCGGTTTCGCTCATGGCGCTGCCAATCCAGGAGAAATTGACAGCCTCGAATTGGGTCTTCGATTTGTCACCATACATCAGCGGTGCGGTCGGCATGCCGCGGTCGATCAGGCTCAGAGTGCTGCCGTCGCGGGGCGCGACGTTGTAGATGTAGTTGGCGGCGCGGATGCCGCCTCCACCCACCATGTTCTGGACGATGACGGTCGGATTGCCTGGCAGATATTTGGTCATGTAGCGGCCGATAAGGCGACTGTACTGGTCGTAGCCCCCGCCGACGGAGGAACTCGTGACCAGGATGAGTTCCTTCTTGCCGCGATAGAAGTCGACTGCGCTTTGCGCGCGCGCGCCACCAGCGACCGCCAAAACGGCGATGAGGCATAGAAATATTGGCCGAAGCAGAACCATGCTGGCTCCTTGTCACACGGAGCATCAGGCAATTGTCGGCTAAACTCAAGTACCGTGTCGCAGGGCGGACTCGTAGCCCGGATGAAGCGCATGAGCGCGCTTGCGCGCGAGTGAGCGCAATCCGGGGTGCATACCATAAGCCCGCTCCCGGATTGCGCTTGATCACACGCGTAAACGCGCGTGATCGCGCTCCATCCGGGCTACAAGTGAATCGCGATGAGCACACGGCTTCATGCGGCTGCGGTTTGCCGATATAGTGACTATCAATTGTCCGACACCAAGGAGCGCTCCCATGAGGAAAACCATGACGTCCGTTCTGCTGGCTGCCGGTATGGCGGCTGCCAGCGCGGGCTTGCCCAAAACCGCAAGCGCCCAGCCCATCGTGGTCACACCCATCCCGGCGCAGGTCCCGGCCAAGGAAGGCTTCGCCGATATCCCGGATACGCGCCTCTGGTATTGGGACACGGGCGGCACCGGCACGCCCATCGTGCTGCTTCATCCCGCGACGGGCAGTGGGCTGATCTGGGGCTATCAACAGCCCGTCTTGGCCAAGGCGGGCTTCCGGGTGATCGCTTATTCGCGGCGTGGCTATATCAACTCCGCGACCTTCGATCCCGCCAAGCGTGGCATCGGTTCGGAGGATCTACGCGCCCTCGCTGATCATCTGGGCCTTGGTCGGTTTCACCTTGTGGCGTCGGCGGCCGGCGGCAGCATCGCGTCGGATTTTGCGTTCTCCTATCAGGGGCGCTTGTTGAGCCTCACGATCTCGTCGAATTCTTTCGGCGTACGTGACGGCGAGATCGCCAAGGCGGCAGCATTCATCCGGCCGAAAGGCTGGGACCAGATGCCGGCGGAATTTCGCGAGCTTGGGCCCTC
>Ga0099792_10000633_pt1 | contig 12837 bp, 12 predicted proteins | sample Rivendell_Oct201_8_FD_83780 | JGI IMG/M metagenome (GOLD analysis project Ga0099792, IMG submission 83780) | Vadose zone soil microbial communities from the Eel River Critical Zone Observatory, Northern California, USA -... | ecosystem: Environmental > Terrestrial > Soil > Vadose zone >...
GCGAATTCTCCGGCACCTGCGGCGAAAATGCCTGGAAGGCGCTGCCGCCTACCCAAAAGCTGTTTGCCGCCGCGCGCCATGCCGGCATTCCGGTTATCTACACGACACGCCATGTCGATACCGGCGGCGTGCATTCGACCAATCGAAACGTGGGGCGAAACGCGAGCGACATCTACGACATCAAGGCGGAACTCGCAGCGCTGCCGGGCGAACTCGTCATCTATAAGGAACGCGCCTCGGCTTTCTTCGGCACGCCTCTCATCGCACATCTGCAAATGAAACGGATCGACAGCCTGATCATCTGCGGAGAGAGCACCTCGGGCTGCGTGCGCGCGAGCACCGTCGATGCCTATTCGTACGGTTTTCACAATTCGGTGGTCGAGGAATGCACCTACGATCGCTCCATGATCAACCACAAGATCAACCTGTTCGACCTGCATCATAAATATGCGGACGTCATGCATATCGAGGAAGTGCTCGCGCACCTCGATGGTTTGGCGCAGCAGCGCAAGGTGGCGTAAACGCCTGTCGGTAAGCCACGCCGTCCTGCTTAGCCGCGGCTGATGCGGCGCTCTGTTGAGTGGTTGTATCGGGCGGGGCGCCACCCTATCCTGGAGCGACGGATCGCCAGCGTTTGGCGGGATCAAACGCAGAGGAGTTCGCATGACCCAAGTCACGGAAAGAGTGGTCACGGAAAGAATAGCGGACGAAGTCGCGGTACGCGACGCCATGCCGGACGCGGTCGAAGCGACCGTCAACTACATCCTCGATACTGGCGAAACGCCCTACACTTTTTCGGGCGGACCCGGCTCGACTTTCGTGGAATCACACGGCACATCGGACCCGCGCCGCGTCGTGATACATGATGGCCGGCCCGACGCCGGACGCTTCGTCCTCGACCGCGATGGATTTCGATTCATTCGTCACGACACCAAGGTTGTCAGTTTTTTCGACCAGGACGAGCTGCGGCGCGTCTACTACCCCGAAATGGAAGAGCTGGTGAAAGCCGAGACCGGCGCGTCTCGTGTGGTCGTGTTCGATCATACGTTGCGCACCGCGGACGACGATTTCCGCGAGGAGCACAAGATTCGCGAGCCGGTCTTGCGCGTGCATAACGACTATACGGAATGGTCCGGCCCGCAGCGCGTGCGCGACCTGTTGCCGGACGAAGCCGAAACTTTGCTGCAGCGCCGTTTCGCGATCGTCCAGGTGTGGCGGCCAATCCGTCTTCCGGTCGAGAATTTTCCGCTGGCGATTTGCGATGCCGGCAGCATGCACCCGCAAGACCTGGTCATATCCGAGCGCCGCTATCCCAATCGTGTCGGGCAGACATATGCGATTGCGAACAATCCCGATCATCATTGGTATTGGTTTCCACGCATGCGGCGCGAAGAGGCGATCGTGTTCAAGGTCTATGACTCGATGAAAGACGGCCGTGCCCGATGGACCGCCCACACGGCCTTTGACGATCCAACGGCGCCGCGTGACGCAAAGCCGCGCGAGAGCATCGAGATCAGGACGCTGGCGTTCTTCTAACGCAGCAAGGCGTCTACGCCGGCTTGGGCAATGGGCTCATCGTCTTTGTCGATGCCGGAGACACCGACGCCGCCGATGCATTCACCCTCGTAAATGATCGGAACGCCGCCGGTGACGCCCAGGCAATTCGGGACGCCGAGGAATCCCGGCCGCTCTTTCACGCGCGCTTCGAATGCTGAACTCGGCCGTTCTCGCAGTGCGGCGGTACGCGCCTTGAGGGTCGACATTTCGACGGTGTTGACACCGTTGCGGTCATGACGCTCAAGATAAAGAAGATGGCCGCCGGCATCGACAATCGCGATGGTGGGGTGGCGTTTGCGTTTTGCCGCGGCTTCCTTGGCTGCGGCGGCCATTTTAAGCACGTCGTCTGAGGTCAGGCATGGTTTCTGGCGCATCGGGCTTTCTCCTGATGGAATATGCAAGGAGGTAAGCAGACGCCGCCGAAAGCTGCAATCGTGCGAATGTAGGATGGGTAGAGCAAAAAACAGCGCGTTCTTCACGCGCTGTTTTTGCGAAACCCATCATTCTGGACGCGAGCAACGATGGTTTCGGTAAAGCGCGTAAAGAAAGAACGCGCTTTACCTCTACCCATCCTACGAGGTGCCCGACGTAGCGTGACATTAATCGATTGCCTGCCAAGCGCAACGCGACGGCATCACCCGATGGGCCGCTCGCGATCGATGCCTGCCAGATCCTCGGCGGCCGATGCATTCTTCCGATTTCCGGCTGCGGCATAGATGGCACGCGCAATGGCCTCGCACTCCTGTAGCGGAGTGGTACGAAGGCGCGGCCGGTGATCAACCGTCGGCAGGATGCCGGCACGCACGGCGCGGTCAACGGCGCGCCGTATCATGTGCAGGGCGTCGTTAAGTTCACGATATTTTCTCTCGAGCTCTGCGTAATTAGCCGTAATATCCTCGCCCATCTTGCCCCATACCATACACCTTGGAAGCGGCGGCCCCTGTCCCGTACCGACGCACCTTTCGTCAATTGCTATGCGTACCCGTGCTTGCTTGGATCAAGCGCGACGGCTTGCCACGCGAAGATTTGTAGATGGCCGAGGGAAGCGGGCTCGCTGAGGGAACTGCAAGTGTTCGCGCGCGGCGCCGGACGGTGTTACCGTGACGTACCTGCTCCTCGAAATCCTCGAAGATGGTTCGGATCCAATCCAGATTCGGTCTGTCGCTCATCATCCGGACAGCGGATCAAAGAATATTGTCACACTTAGGGCACAAGAGTCCGCTTGCTGTCCGATGATACCGCGCCAATGAAAAAAGTTGCGAATAATTGTGTCTACATAGTTTATTTGTTTCGTGCTGTAACCGAGCGCTTGTTCGTCAGCTGAATTGAAATTGACTCAATCAATGCTGCGCATGAGTCATGCGCGCCTTTGTGGCACTATGATATGGATGTCATGTTGTTGCATACAGAATAGTACTGATGTGATTGCGGGCACCAGTTCACCAATTGCAAAGTTATGCACCGGTTCAAATCACACGACCAAATATGTGCATGTGCGCACGATGCCGATGTCATCGCGATCAAGTTCCACCTCGCTCCTGTTGACGGATTGCTCTGATGGATCCGTTGACCGTATCCAGCAATCTGAAATTTGGCGCCGGTTGCGGGCCAAGGAGTCAAAGCAAGATGTGCTTCCTGAAGGTATCAGAGAGCTTGGCGTAGTTAATGTCTGGCTTCGCTGCACCAGTGTGATCGGGAATCGGCAGCTCGGTTCAAACTTTTGCCGCGTTTCGTTCTCGTTTTGATTCGGTTCCTGTATGGTTTGGGCACCTCGTATTGGCAGCCTCAAGCTAGTTTCTCGCAATGGCATACCTTGGTACCTCGGTATCATGTTGCGAATCACTTAGATTCTTGACTGAGTAAATCGCGGACGCTTCCGATCGATCGTCATGTCGTCGGACATCTGAAAAGATCGAATGATAGCGCTTTAGACCCTTGAGCGGTCGGATGCGGAAGTCGGTTGCCGGGGGACAGCGGGCGGCGGCGATCTAATGGGTTGCGCAGGGCCCGATCGCGCTTTGGTTCGTTTATGTATTCCAGTCAGTCGGCGGCGTGGGTCCTACAGGGTCGGGAGAGGCAAAAAATATGGCCAAGGTTGTCGTGGTGACGTCCGGTAAAGGTGGTGTCGGCAAAACGACTACGACCGCTGCTTTGGGCGCCGCGCTTGCGCTCGCGGGGCAGAAGGTCGTGGTGGTCGACTTTGATGTCGGTTTGCGAAATCTCGATCTGGTGATGGGCGCGGAGCGTCGCGTCGTTTTCGATCTCATCAATGTGGTGCAGGGTGTTGCAAAGCTTCCACAGGCGCTCATTCGTGACAAGCGACTGGAAACTCTCTGGCTGCTCCCGGCGTCGCAGACGCAGGACAAGGATACCTTGACCGAAAACGGCGTCGCCGGCGTCATCCGCGAATTGCGCAACAAGTTCGATTGGGTCATTTGCGACAGCCCGGCCGGGATCGAGCGCGGCGCCACTCTGGCGATGCGCTTTGCCGATACGGCCGTTATCGTCACAAATCCGGAAATTTCGTCGGTGCGCGATTCCGATCGTATCATCGGGCTGCTGGATTCGAAGACCGAAAAGGCGGAAAAGGGCCAGCGCGTCGAGAAACATCTGCTCATCACGCGTTATGATCCGCAACGTGCCACGCGTGGCGAAATGCTCAATATCGATGACGTGATGGGAATTTTGTCGACGCCCCTGCTCGGGATCATCCCTGAGAGCGAGGAAGTGTTGCATGCCTCCAATGTGGGGGTACCGGTCACCCTCAACAACAAGACCAGCGCGCCGGCGCGGGCCTATGCGGATGCGGCGCGCCGGCTCTTGGGTGAAAATGTGCCGATGAGCATCCCGAGCGATCGCAAGGGTTTGTTTGAAATTCTCTTCGGACGGCGGGCAGCATGAGCGTCCTCGACCTTTTCCGCACCCGGAGTTCGGCTCCCGTTGCGCGGGAACGGCTCCAGATTCTATTGTCCTACGAACGCGCGCCTGGAGGTCAATCGGATCTTCTCGCCGTTTTGCGCGAGGATATCCTGGCGGCTATTTCCAAGCACGTCATCGTGGAGCGGGATAACATACGGGTTCGGATGGATCGCGGCGACAAGGTCTCGGCTCTCGAAATCAATATCGAAATTCCGCATTCGACAAAATTGCCTGTAGCGGCCGGTTTTTGAGTGACCCAAGCGCGCGGAGGACCTTGCGCGATGTGGTCGCGGATCGGGTGATGTCGACACATGTCTGGGGAGCGATTTAGCTCTGGGGAGCGATTTAGCGTTCTGTACGTGCGCGCCGGCGATCCGACACCGGACAGTGACAGGGCGCGGCGTCGCATCGGCGCTTTGTTTCACGAATCTGTTTTCGCCGGCCACATCGAGCAGCTGGCGTCCTATTGCGCCCAGGGGCTTGGAATTCCCTTGCCGAATACCGGGAGCTACCCGTCTCATTGGCATCGCTTTGTCCGGGAATGTCACGTTGGCGAGTTCCTGGATGTTGTTACCATGTCGTACCGGTATCTGTTCTGGCACGTCAGCGACGGCGCGGCAGACTGGTGGCGCGATGTCGTGAGAAAGATTTTTTCGGAAGAGAATCTGGCTTACGAAATCGACAGCGTCGGCGGCGTCCATCCGAAGATCGACCGCGAGTTTCAACGCAACATGGGATCTGCCGTTGCTGGTTTCGAATCCGAACGCTATCAAGGCGTGCGTGATCTCCTGGCGGCTGTCGAAAAAAACCTGAACTCTATTCCGCCGAACTACAGGCAGGCGTGTCGATCCAGCGTGTCGGCCGTGGAAGTCTTGTTTTCCGTGATGTTTCCATATGCTGTTTTGACGCCTGAGGAAATTGATCGACGCCTGGTGCCCCTTTTGGAGCGGGCTTACGATGGCGATCCAGTCGCGCAAACGGCGGCGCTCAGCCTGGTGGTTGCGTTCAAGGATTGGCTCTTATCGTCGCGCATCTATCTGCATCAGCCCGGGATCGCCAATTCATTTGACCCGCCGCCCGATGTTGCGATCTTCCAGATCAGCAATGGTGCATCGCTGATGCGTTGGCTCGCGGGCTTCGACCAGAATCGCGACCGTAGCCCGGGTTGACGCGGCGGTAGCGGCGTGTGCCCGGACATTGACGTTATGAAATGTCGCGACCTGAGCGTTATGACTTGGTCGCTACGATTTGGGCGTAACGTGGATTGACACATTGAAGGCGCACTGCGGCCGAAATCACTCGCAAAATATTACTTAGGTGGCAGCGCACGAATGCGTGGCGGTCGCCGTATTGATTGTTGGTGGAGGGACGAATGCCAAAGCGGATAGCTTTATCCATGTTGGCGAGTTTGGTCATCATCTCGGTAGTCACAGCAATAACGGCTCGGTCCGGTGCGGCGCCGGCAGGCGAAACGTGCCTTGGTAAGCCCGATGGGTCGGCACCGGAGGGCAGCTACTGGTATTCCCGGGTTGATCGGGCGACGCATCGCCGTTGTTGGTACGTTAGACCAAATGGCATGAAGGGACGGCACGCGGCGCTGCCGAAACGCTCATCGATTGCAATATCTGGTCCAAAGCTGTCGGCAGCGCAATCTCGGCCGGTGGAAATCAAGGCTGACGTTGTCGACGAACCCAACGCGCCCACTGAACCCGGTGAACCCAAAGTGGCGAAGACGTCCAATGTCGACACAAGCGAGGTTGCTTCGATCATGTCGGCGGATTGGCCCGATCGTCCGCAGCCTGCTCTTGCTGTTCCTTTCCTCCCGGCAGCCCTCAGCAACAGTTTTGCCGAAGAGGTCAGGAGGGCGGATGAAGGCGATGATATGCCCTTGGCTTGGCCGATTCTGACGCTGGCGGGAGCGCAAGCCGCCGAGCCCTCAACCGCGCTTCGTGGCCACAAATCCTCATCCTGGTTTCGTGTCGATATGAGACATGTGTTGCCGCTCGGCCTGGGCGGCTTCGCGTTCGCGGTGTTGTTTGGCTGCGTATTTGCCGCATGGTTCGTTGACCGGCGGCAACGCCTGGCGCGTGCTGCAGTTCAGTTGAGCCTGGACCAGATCAGGCTGATACCTGCCGGCCACGCGTTTGAATAAAGGAACCTGCCAGGGAGCAAGGAGAATTTTGTCTGCGGCTTTTTGACCAGGCGAATTGCGCAGCCCCCAAAAAGCGCAGCTCCGGCTTGGAAAACTGCGCGCAGGAACAACACGTATAACGTGTTGCGCGAGCCGGATCGGAAGCGGCATATGGCGAATTTGTGTGGTGCCGTACGGCTGGTTTGACGCCCGGCCCAAGGGGGGCAGCGCGGGAGGGCGACGGCGAGAACCATTTTTTGCCGACAGTGCGGTGCAACAACGGCGGCTATTTCCTTGCTGCAGTGAACTTTCCCCTTGAAATCTTCCACGATTTCCCTAATTCGACAACCGGCAAGGGCCTTTAGCCCTTTGGTTCCAAAATGAGACCAGCAGCAATTTGCATGGCCGGTCCGCGCGTTGGGAGGAAGTCATGGGACTTGTCGAGGCGCAGGACCTTTACAAGCGTTTCGGGTCCTTAACGGCAGTCGATGGGATTTCGTTCAAGGTCGAACGGGGCGAGGTAGTCGGCTTCCTCGGACCCAATGGGGCCGGCAAATCGACCGCGATGAAGATCATCAGCGGTTTCTTGGCGCCTACCTCCGGCCAGGCCTGGATCGACGGCCACAACAGCCACACGGACGCCATCGCGGCGCGGCGCAAGCTCGGCTATTTGCCGGAAGGCGCTCCCGCCTATGCGGATATGAGCGTCGGCGCCTATTTGGGTTTCGTCGCAGGCATGCATGGGATGTCGAAGTCGCAGACCCGCAAAAGGCTGGCCGAACTTGTCGAACGGGTTCACCTCATTGACGTGTGGAACCAGCGCATCGATTCGCTATCCAAGGGCTTCAAGCGACGCGTCGGGATCGCGCAGGCGCTGGTGCACGATCCGGATGTGTTGATCCTGGATGAGCCCACCGACGGTCTCGATCCAAACCAGAAATTCGAAATGCGATCCCTGATCCGGGGAATTGCGCCGAAAAAGGCGATCGTCATCTCGACCCATATCCTGGAAGAGGTCGAGGCGGTCTGCAGCCGCGCCATCATTATTGCCAAAGGGCAGATGCTGGCCGATGCGACGCCGGCCGAACTGCTGGCGCGATCGCCCGACGCCGGTTCCATCGCGGTGACGCTTGCGGTCACCGATCCGCAGCGGGCCATCGAGATCATCTCGGGCGAACCCGGCGTTGCCCGCGTTGCCGTGGCTGAACGGCTCAACGGTACAACGCGGCTGCTGGTACACACGTCGAAGAACCAGGCTTCTGCAAGCGGACTTTTGGGCGCGCTTGGCCGCCATAATATTGCGGCTGACGAATTCTACCTGCAGCGGCCGACGCTCGATGATGTGTTCCGGCAGATCACCGCGAGCCGAAGGGAGCATTGACATGGGCGCCACTCTTCTCGTGTTTCGTCGTGAATTCGCCTCGTATTTTGCAACACCTGTTGCGGCCGTGTTTCTCGTAGTGTTCCTGGCGCTTTCCGCCGGCTTGACGTTCCTGATGTCGGGCTTCTTCGAACGCGGCACTGCTGATCTCACCGGCTTCTTCTTCTGGCACCCCTGGCTCTTTCTCGTCCTGATGCCGGCGATCGCGATGCGGCTTTGGGCGGAGGAACGACGCAACGGCACCATTGAACTGCTGATGACGCTCCCGGTCCAACTCTGGCAGATCGTCGTCGGCAAGTGGCTGGCGGCCTGGGCTTTTGCCGGGCTCGCATTGCTGCTCACGACGCCGCTCTGGATCACAGTGAATGTGCTCGGATCGCCCGACAATGGCGTGATCGTCGCTTCTTACATAGGCTCATGGCTGATGGCGGGGGCATTCCTTGCGCTCTCGGCCGCCATTTCGGGCCTCACCAAGAGCCAGGTCCTGGCCTTCATCGCCGCCACCGCGGTAAGCTTCCTGTTCGTCATGGCGGGGTTCGATCTCGTCATATCGACGGTGCGTTCGTGGGCGCCGACTGTCGTCATTGATGCGGTGCGCTCCATGTCGTTTCTTGGACACTTTCAGCATATCACCGACGGCGTGTTGGAACTGCCGTCGATCATCTTCTTCGTATCGCTGATCGTGTTTTCACTCTGGCTCAACATTCGCGTCATTGAAGTCAAGAAGGCAGCCTGAATGTCCAGCCCATCCAATCCTCAGCCCAATCCTCAGAACGAATCAAGCGCGTTGACCGCCGGCCGCATTGCGGCAGGCGCTGCCATCCTGGGCGCGCTGGTTTTCATATGCGTCAATCTCGTGAGCGGACAGTTGCTTCGTTCCGCGCGCATCGATCTCACGCAGCAGCACTTGTATTCGTTATCGCAAGGCACGCGCTCACTGCTCGGCGACCTCAAGGAGCCGGTGCGGTTCCGCCTGTTCTTTTCGTCTGCGCTGACCAAACAGGCGCCGCAGCTTGCTGCCTTTGCGGAGCGCGTGCGCACTTTTCTCGATGCGTATGTGGCGGCCGCCAAGGGCAATATCCTGCTCGAAGTCATCGACCCGCGTCCGTTCTCTGAAGAAGAGGATCGCGCAGTCGCCTTCGGGGTGGACGGCATGCCGGGCGCCGGCGGCGAGCGTTTGTTCTTTGGCCTCGCGGCTACGGATTCAACGACCGGACGCGGGCTCATCCGGCTGTTTTCGCCCGAGCGTGAGAATTTCCTGGAATACGACCTTACGCGCCTGGTCTCGGAACTCGGACGGCGCGGTAAGCCCGTGGTTGCCCTTCTTGATGGACTCGGACTTGCCGGCAATCCGCAGATGCGGATGCCGGAGCAGGTTTTGCTGGCTCAGATGAAGCAATTCTTCGACGTCAAGACGCTCACGGGAGATATCGACAAATTGCCCGACGGGACCCGCGTGCTGATGGTCGTCCATCCGCAGGAATTGAGCGATCGCACGCTCTACACGATCGACCAATGGGTGCTCGGCGGCAATGCCACGATGATCTTTGTCGATCCATTGGCGGAAAATCAGCCAAATCCCAATCAGCGTGGCATGCCGATGCCGCCGCCCAATCCTTCGTCGAATCTGGAAGGGCTGTTCAAGGCCTGGGGCGTCAAGTTCGATCCGACCCGTGCGGTTGGCGACTTGAACCTTTCGCTACAGACCGAACGCGAGATCAATGGACGCCCAACGTCAATGCAAAATCCGCCCTGGATTGCGTTGCGTGGGGAAGCCTTGGCGCGCGACGAGGCGATCTTGGCGCAACTTTCCGCCATCATCGTCACGACGGCGGGATCGTTCGAAAGCGCGAAAGAGGGCGTGACTTTGCGTCCGCTGCTGCGCGCCTCCGGCAACGCCGTGACGTTCGAGGCAATGCTAGCGGCTGATAAGACCGGCGATCCGCGCCGGATGTTGGCCAACGCGACCCGCAGTGCAATGCAGCCGATCATTGCGGCGCGGCTGTTTGGCGCGATCGACAGTGCTTATCCCGAAGGCTCTCCAGCCGATGTTGTCGCGGATCCCAACAAGCCCGGCGAACCCGGCGACAAGCCCAAGGAAGAAAAGCCCGAGAACGAAAAGCCCAAGACGGAGACGATCAAACGCTCCACCAAAGCGCTCAATGTCATCCTGTTTGGCGATGCCGACATGTTGATGGACCGCAATTGGGTCCAGCAAAACCAGATGTTTGGACAGCAGATGGCGCGGGCATTCGCCAATAATGGTGATTTCATCATCAACGCCATCGAATCGATGGCTGGCGGCTCGGCACTCGCCGACCTGCGTGGGCGTGGGATTTCGTGGCGTCCCTTCGAACTGATCCAGAGCATGGAAACGGACGCCAATGACCGCTATCGCGCCAAGGAACAGGAACTCAGCCAGCAGCTGCGCGAGACCGAACAGAAGCTGACGCAACTGCCGAAAGCCGCTGATGGTGCCGGCGAACTGCTGTCGCCTGAGCAATCCAAGGCGATTGAAGGTTTCCGGGCGCAGATGTTGAAGATCCGCTCGGAATTGCGTGACGTGCAATTTGCATTGCGCCGTGACGTCGACAGTCTCAAGAACTGGATTACAGCGATCAATGTAGGTGTCGTTCCGGTGACGGCGGCGATCATCGTGCTGGTATTTGCATTGCGGCGGCCGAGGCGCTCGCCACCAACCAAGGGTGACGGAGCCCCAGATGATCGGAAGCAAGGCGGGGAGACGCAACCATGAACACCCGGCAATTCGGCATCCTTGCGGTCATTGCAGCGTTAATTGTCGGTGCGACCGCGCTGGCGCTGCGTACCGGTACGCGGACGATTGCGTCAGACCGGCGCGGCGAACAGGTGGTGCCGGGGCTCCTCGACAAGGCGAATGGACTGACCGGACTTGTTGTCCGCCAGGGCAACGACCCGATCACGATCGAAAAGCGCGGTTCGGGTTTTGCGGTGGCCGAAATCGGCTTTCCGGTGAAGACCGACCTGGTGCGCGATCTCGTCACCGGCCTGATCGAGCTTCGTTTCGAAGAAGCGCGCACCAGTGATCCGGCCCGCCTGAGCGAACTTGGACTGGCCGATGCGGGTTCGCCCGGTGGCGGCAAGGAAGTGACCTTGCGCTCCGGCTCGGGCGAAATTGCAAATGTCATTATCGGCATCGGCGATAGTACGGTCGGCAGTTCCATTGGCGGCGTCTATGTGCGGCTCAAAGGCGCACCGCAGACTTGGCTTGCCCGCGGCAATGTGCGGCTGCCGCCGACCCGGGCGGATTGGTTTGCGGCCGTCGACCTCGGCGCCAAGCGCTTCGAAATCAAGAAGATCGAGCTTAGCGGCGGCGACAAGGATGCCGTCTCGGTGGCGCCGGTCGCCGACAAGCCGGGCGAACTCACGCTCGAAAATGTGCCCGAGGGCCGCTTCGCCGAGACGTTCAAGGTCAGCCGCCTGCCGACATTCGTGGAGAGTTTCTCGTTTCTCGATGTACGCAAACGCACCGTGCCGGCGGCCAATACGCGTCGCATGACGGTGGAGGTCGATGGCGGATTGCGTCTGGTGTTTGCAAGCGTCGGAGACTTATCGGAAGGCTGGGTACAGGTTTCCGCGGAAGCCACCGCGGATGCCAAACGCGAAAAGGCAACTTCCATTTCGTCGAGCGTCGATGCGTACGAGTTTCGAATTCCGGCTAACCAGGCCGAGACGCTAGGGCTCACCATGGCCGACTTGACGACCGATCAAAAGCCTGAGCCCCCGGCGCCGCAGATGCCGCCGGGAATGGGCATGCCGCCCGGAATGGGTATGCCGCCTGGAATGCCGCCGGGGTTCCAGTTCCAGGGGAGATAGCGGAATTTGCGGGTGTCTGAAATTGAAGTGATAGTTGTAAAATCCTACCGTCGTTGCGACTTTTGCGCCCATTACGCGGGCCACATGCAACAAGGCAATGGTTTGAAAGCAGCGCCCGGTACTGACATCAAGCTCACGCGCATTCGTTTCGCTTTGCGATGGTGCGTGTGACTGCTATTGTCTTCGGCCTGTGGGGGATTACACCAGGACCATCTTAATCGAGGCAGTTAAGAGAAATTCTGAATTCGCGTGGTGCTGGCGTTGCGCTTCGAGGAGCGTTTTCAATGTGCGTAGCGCGAGCCTGGGCGTTTCTGGGGGCTGGCTTGATGGCTTTGAGCCTCGCTGGTTGCGATACTGATGGCCGATCATTGGTGGCTTGGTCATCGGACCCAGAATTTTCGGCACCCACGGCGACCGTACAAGAACCCAGCGACGTCAAATATTTTCCATCGGACGAGCCCTTGAAGCTAGGCCTGGAATATTTTGATCGCGGTAACTTTGGCATCGCAGAGCGCTATTTTCGCGACGCCGTCGAGAAAGCACCGCGCGATGCAACCGCGTGGATTGCGCTGGCGGCGACCTATGATCGGGTTGCTCGTTTCGAATTGGCTGATCGTGCCTATGGGTCGGCTATTCGGTTGACCGGCGAGACGACGCAAATACTCAACAACCAGGGCTATTCCTATATGCTGCGCGGCGATCTGGTGAATGCGCGCAAGAAATTCACCAAGGCATACCAGCGTGAACCCGGTAATGCGACCATCGCGAACAACCTGAAACTTCTGGATTCGAGTTCCAGGTTCATTCAACGCGGGCCTGACCCGCGCGACGCGTCGCCGGAATGAATTCCGGGCATGATTCCCAACGCCAATCTCGCCAACGTCGTTCTAATTGTCACCGCCGTCGTCCTTTCTTATGCGGCCGTGAACGATCTCAAATATTACAAGATCGGCAATGAACTCATTGTGCTCTTGATCGGCCTTTTTGTTCTTCA
>Ga0099792_10000635_pt1 | contig 12829 bp, 11 predicted proteins | sample Rivendell_Oct201_8_FD_83780 | JGI IMG/M metagenome (GOLD analysis project Ga0099792, IMG submission 83780) | Vadose zone soil microbial communities from the Eel River Critical Zone Observatory, Northern California, USA -... | ecosystem: Environmental > Terrestrial > Soil > Vadose zone >...
GATCGTCAGCACGCCCCACGCCCGCTGAGGTGCATTTTGCATGTCCGGTATCCAATGTCGTCCGGACAACATTTGCTCATCTTGCATATTACTGGTTTTGACCCCAAGCGGACAACTGCTAACAAGCAAGCCGATAGAACGTGCAGGCATTCTGCCAGAAAAACTGTTCCTGCTGGTCCAATGGCAAATGCGCTATCATCCGCTCCATTGCACGTATCAATCCGTCATAGTCGATCCGCAGCCCCGCCACCGGAAAATTCGACGCAAACATTGAACGTTCAACGCCAAAGATCGCAAGCGCATCGAGCACGATATGCCGGTTGTCTTCGTAACTCCACGCGGCGTCCTTAAGTCCGAATTCCGACACCTTCAAAAACACATTGCTGTGCTGAGCTAGCTTCTCCATTCCGCGACGCCAAGCGGCAAGACCATCCGCGCTGCGATCCCATGGAAATCCGGTGTGGTTGAGGACAATCCGCGTAGATGGAAACAACCGCGCGACCTCGGCTGCTTCGGCGAGGTGCCAAGACGGTACCCTCAAATCCCAGGATAGCTCGTATCGCTCGAGGAGTGCAAAGCCGCGCAGCCAGCGCTCATCCTCCATTGTACCGGGTGCTCCTCGGACGATCTTGACGGGAGAATCTGAAGTCACAGGCTTCGAGCGAATGCCGCGCACTAACGGAAATGCCGCCTGCCGCGCGATGATTTCCTCCGCATCGTCGGTGTGAAACCATGCATGAGCGACAATTGCACCGGGAAATCCGTATCTTTCGCTTAATTCCGAAAGCCAACGAGTCTCTTGAATCTGGTTGTCGCGGCACATTTCCGCCTCGACATGAACCGTCGTGAGCACATTATGTTTTCGCGAATCGCGAATGTAATCCTCAGGCAGGTAGTTGCGCTTCAACGCATCGATGGGACCCAAAAAGAAATTCGAATCAGGTTTGTCGGTGAGCCAGGGATAGTAGTTGAGACCAAGATTCCAAAGATGATGATGCGCATCTACTAGCGTTACAGCCACGAGTCCCGGGTTCCACTTGCCGGAAATTGTCTTCCGCTGTGTGCTGCCAGCACTTGGCGCCAAATCATTCACCGCTCTCGGATCGGCCAGTCAGTCTGCTTTGGCACCGGAAAATTTCACGACAGCCGCCCACTTTTTAGTTTCTTCGGCAAGGTGCTTACCGAACGCGGCAGGTTCCCCCGACAGAACTGAAGCGCCCAGTTCAGCAAGGCGTGTTTTTATTCTGGAGTCCGCAAGCGCAGCGTTGATCTCCTTGTTGAGCTTGTCGATGATCTCGGACGGCGTACCTTTGGGCGCGCCAACGCCCCACCAGGGACTTGCCTCATAACCCGGTACGAATTCGCCTACGGTGGGAAGCTCCGGCAAGGCCTCCGAGCGCGACACAGTTGTCACGGCCAGGGCTCGCACTCGGCCGGCCTTGATGAATTCGATCGATGCGGGCAAGTTGTCAAACATGACATGGGCTTGTCCACTGAGCATGTCGGTCAGTGCAGGTACGGAACCCCGATAGGGCACATGGGTCAGGTTGACGCCGGTCATCATCTTGAACAGCTCTCCCGACATATGGAGCGAAGAGCCTGCACCAGACGAAGCCATATTGAGTTTCCCGGGATTCGCTTTGGCGTAGGCAATGAACTCGGGAACAGTTTTTACTGGAACAGAAAGACTAACCTCCATAACATTTGGGGCACGGGCCATGCTCGCGACGGGTGAGATGTCGCGGATAACATTGAAATTGAGCTTCTCATATAGTGTTGCATTAATAGCAGCCGGCGGTCCAAGCAAAACGAGGGTGTAGCCGTCGGCAGGCGTTCGAATCGCCGCTTCAGTACCGATATTGGTGGCGGCGCCTTGCCGATTTTCGATGACAAATGTCTGGCCCAATCGCTCCGATAACCACTGCCCAATCAGGCGCGCCAGAATATCGGGCATGTCGCCTGGTGCCATAGGTACCAGCCAACGTACCGGCCGGGTCGGATAGGTTTGCGCTCGCGCGATATGCGGCATGGCAGGAAGAGCCGCAGCGCCCCCTGCCCAGCCCAAGAAACGACGGCGCGAAAAATTCATTTTCGTCATGTGATATACTTCCAGGATCAGCGCCCGTAGCGCACCGAATAATGCAAAGTGATGAAAGCTCGCCGGACGGCATTTTCGCAGTGCCTTGCTATGATCAGGATTGCGACCACGTCCATCGCTATCATGCTACCTCAATCTGCGCGTTCAGACCAGGGGATCGAACTTCCGAATCTGGCCCATAGGACTCCTGGCGCCACGTCCGCTTTCCCAGCGCTATCGGGGGAACAGCGGAAATGTGCCGGAGACCGTCAATCCGACGCGAATGACCCACAGCAGATAATCGGAAAAGATTGCGACGACTCAGCGTCGGATTTCCTTTTCCCGATATTTTCGATATCTTGGCCGGTGCTTACGTGCGGAGAGTCCCGATGCGGATTCGCGCTTTCGCCAGCGTGGCGACGGCACTGCTGTTCGCCGGACTTCCGGCGGCTGCCGTATTCTTCGCTATCACTGGCGCAGTATACGTGCCCCTCCCGGCATTCATCCTCGCCGTAGGGCACGCTGTGATTCTCGGATTGCCGTCCTTCCTGCTTGGGCGTTCGCTCGGACGCGTCAACCTGGTCTCCGCGGCGGTTGTGGGTTTCGTGATTGGCGTGATTCCGTTTACTTTGTTCACGCTGCTAGTCGATCTAACGCAACGTTCGGTCAACATCACGTCAAGTGATGGCGTTCCGCTGGTCATCAATGGGGTCACGACCTGGGCCGGTTGGCTGGGCATTTTGGTACCATGGATATTGTTCGGCGGGCTCGGCGCCCTCGGTGGAATTACATTCTGTTTGATTTTGAAGCTGACTGGTTGCTATCCGCGCCGGCATCGAAGCGATTGCGCCGGTCACCCGCAGTAACGTAGCTCGGTTGATGCGACTTTCCGCCTGCGCAGCACATCAGGGCTTCGCAAGAGGTCAGCCGGGCGATCTGGGGTCGCGAAAGCTTGTCTGCTCCTGGCCCGAAGCTTCCGACCCGGCACGCCCCGGTTCACGGAAGCTATCGGAAGAACACCGGAAAAGTTATCCTCGCCTTGAGCATTTCAGCCCATAACCCCAAGCGGCCGTCGGCAGACTAGGTATTTTGCGTTGCGATATTACTTATTCAAGCATCTCGTCGGCGAGGGCATCCCGTTTTTGGGTTTGAACTGCAAGGGATGGCATCACCACAGGCACGCCCTCCTCTTATATCTTGCGAAACTTGAAGGTGTCCTGCGGGTGCCACCAACGGCCGCCGATGACCACCCCTTCGGACCTTATACGCTTGTCGCCAAGCATATGCTCGCCGACCACGTCGACATAGTCGAACTCGCCCTGTTGAATCGACAGGATAGTTGCGTCGCCGACGCTGCCGAGCTTGAAACTTCCGAGTTCGGGCCGCTTCAATGCCATAGCCGCATTCACAGTCGTCGCGGCTATAACGTCAGTCAGCGGGACTCCCATGCAAAGGAACTTTGACAGGGTGGTCACCTGATCAAAGACCGGACCACCTATACATAGTGCGTGGATGTCCGATGAAATTGTGTCCGGATAGAATCCGCTCGCAAGCATTCCACGTGCGGTTTTGAACGCGAAGGAGCCTTTGCCATGACCGATGTCAAATAGTATCCCGCGCTCGCGTGCCTGCAGCACGGCATCTTTCACTCTGCCCTGAGAATCGACTGGTGCGTTGGGGAACGGCCTAAACGCATGGGTCAACACATCCCCGGGGCGAAGGCGCTCCAACACGTCTTCATAGCTTGGTGGCGGAAAATCGATATGACACATGAGTGGCAAACCGACCTCGTTGGCCGCCTGCAAGGCGATATCGAGGGGAGCGGTTCCCGAGGTCCCGCTTGAGTTGCGGCCGACGCGCACCTTGATGCCGATGATCACGTCGCGGTTCTCCTCGGCAACCTGGACGGCTTCAGCCGGCGCCATCAGGCGCAGTTCCTCGCTTTCGCCGACCATGACCGTTTTGGAATAGGCGTAGATGCCTGCAAAGGACACATGCAAATACGCAAGAATGCGCACTGCGTTCGGTTCGATGACATGCTTGCGGAAGCCCGCGAAATTCCCCGGTCCCGAACTGCCGGTATCAATGCAAGTCGTTACTCCGCTCGTGCGCGCAAATTGTTCGGCATCGATGCCGAGCGAGGTGCCGCCCCAATAGACGTGGGTGTGCAGATCGATCAGACCCGGGACGACAATAACGCCCGTGACATCGCGCACGTCTGTTGTGGCATCCGTGGGCAGGTCCGCGCCGATCTTGACAACCTTGCCGGCGGAGAAGCCGACATCGGCCGTCCGATCGACGCCCTGCGAGGGGTCGAGAACTCGCCCGCCCTTCAAGATGAGATCAAACGCCATGCTGCTCCTGCGGCACCTGTTCGCGATTTCCTTCTGCGTCTTCTCGCATTAAGTCTCATTCCAGCTTGACGTTCGCCGCTTTTATGATCGGCGTCCAGCGTGCGATTTCGCTCTTCACCAGTGCGGCAAGCGGCGCTTGTCCGCGCCGTGCCTTTTCCGGAACGTCGCAACCGATCTCGGCCAGACGTCGGCGCACCGTCTCGTCGTCAAGCGCCCTGTCGAGCGCGTCCGTGAGCCGGTCGAGGACGGGCCGCGGTGTTACCTTCGGTGCGAACAAGGCCCACCAGGGCATGGCCTGGAATTCCGGCAGGCCTGCTTCCTTCGCGGTCGGAATGTCTGGCAGGACCGGACTGCGCTGTGGACCCCCGGTCGCATAGGCTTTAATTCTGCCAGCTTGAATCAACTGCCCGACTTCGGGAATGGCATTAATCATGTAATCGACCTGACCGCCAATCATCGCGTTGGCGGCAGGTCCGGTGCCGGTGAACGGGACGAGGGTGGGCTTGGCGCCGATGACAGAATTGAGCATGAGGCCGAAATTGAATGCGTTTGACCCGATACCGGCATGTGCCATGTTGAGCTTATCGGCATTTGCTCTCACGTAGCTTACGAACTCCCGCAGATTATTGGGCGGAAAGTCCCGCCGCGCCACGATCAGCGAAGGCTGCTCGATGACAAGGCCGATCGGCGCGAAGTCGACATCGGGCTTGTAGGGGAGGTTTGGATTGAACGAGATCGACACGGCGTGCGTGCCCATGTGGCCGATCAGAATGGTGTAGCCGTCCGGATTGGCACGCATGGCCCGGAGCGAGCCGGTGGTGCCCCCGGCGCCACCGATGTTCTCATTGACGAGTTGCTGACCGAGCGTGCGCGACATGTGCTCGCCCACGATTCGCGCGATGACGTCGCTCGACCCACCCGCCGCGAACGGCACGATCATGCTGATTGCACGAGTGGGATAGGCCTGCGCGCTCGCAATCCGCGAGAGAGCCGGCATCGCGGCCGCGCCTGCGGCGAGATACAAGAATTTGCGGCGGGGAAGTTTCATCGTGCCCTCTTTTGGATCATTTGCCATTCGCAGATCGGGATTTATGGAATGTCGCGGCAAGAACTCAGTCCGGTTTAGCGCCGGAGAACTTTACGACCTTGGCCCACTTCTCGGTTTCGTCGGCGATCAGCTTGCCGAATTCGGTTGGCAACATTGACATTGGCGCGAGGCCGAGTTGGGCAAGCCGTTCCCTGTTTTTGGGATCGGTTAGACTTGCATTGATCGCCTTGTGGAGCAGGTCAATGATCTCCGGAGGTGTGTTCTTTGGCGCCCCAAGACCATTCACCACGCTCACTTCGTAGCCTGGCAGCGAATCTCCAACTGTCGGGGTGTCTGGCAGTGTCTCCGCCCGTATCGCTGTGGTGACCGCCAGCGCGCGCAACCTCCCGGTCCGAATGTGCTCGATGGACGAGTTCAGGTTGTCAAACATCACCTGTACCTGACCACTGAAAAGGTCGGCGAGCGCTGGCGCCCCGCCGCGATACGGCACGTGGAGCATGTCCACGCCGGCCATCATCTTGAACAGCTCACCGGAGAGATGTGGCGAACTGCCGTTGCCGCCCGACGCCATGTTGAGCTTGCCTGGATTGGCCTTGGCATAGGCGATGAACTCGCGAACCGTTTTCGCCGGGACCGAGGGATTTACCACCATGACATTCGGCGACCGACTGATCCCCGCGACAGGAGCGATGTCACGAATAAAATTGAAATTGAGGTTGTCGAAGAGGGTCGCATTGATGGTGTTTGCTGGAGCGACCAAAAGGAGCGTATAACCATCCGCAGGCGCACGGACGACCGCCTCGGTGGCGATATTGCTGCCTGCACCTGGCCGGTTCTCAATGACGAATTGCTGGCCAAGCCGTTCCGAGAGCCATTGCGCAATTAAGCGGGCGAGGATGTCTGCCCCGCCACCTGCGGCATAACCAACAATAATCCGCACCGGCCGTGTTGGATAGGCTTGTGCCCGCGCGACGCGAGGCAAGACCGGCAGCACGGCAGCGCTTGCGGCCAGATGCAGAAATTTGCGGCGGGGAAGTTTCATCGCGCCCTCTCTTGGTTCAATTCGCGTATCGCGATTTGTGGAATGTTTGGCTGGATCACTCCGGCTTGATGCCCGCGAATTTCACCACCTTGCCCCACTTTTCGGTTACTTCAACTATGAACTTACCGAAGTCGGAAGGCGAGCCACCAAACGCTGTCGCTCCCATATCCGCCAACCGCGGTCTCATCATCGAGTCGGCGAGAGCGGCGTTGATCTCTTTGTTAAGCTTGTCGATAATTTCGGCAGGTGTGTTCCTGGGTGCGCCAAGACCCGAAAAGGCGCTTGCCTCGTAGCCCGTCAGAAATTCGCCCATGGCCGGAATTTCAGGCAACGCTTCCGAACGTGTTGCAGTCGTCACCGCCAGTGGGCGCAGCCTGCCCGCCCGGATGTGCCCGACGGACGAGGGGATGGCATCGAAAGCCACTTGCAACTGCCCACTGAGTAAATCAGTGAGGGCAGGCCCCATGCCCCGATATGGCACGTGGGTCATCTCTATGCCGGTCATCATCTTGAACAACTCGCCCGCAATATGTTGAGAGCTTCCAGTGCCCGCAGACGGAAAGTTAATCTTGCCTGGATTGGCCTTTGTATATGCGATGAACTCGGGAACCGTCTTAGCCGGGACTGATGGATTCACTTCCATAACGTTGGCCACGCGAATGATGCTTGCGACGGGAGCGATGTCACGGATGAAATTGTAATTGAGTCGTTCATAAAGTGTGGTGTTGATAGCGTTGGGTGGACCGACCACGAGGAGGGTATAGCCGTCGGCCGGCGCACGCACGACTACTTCGGTGGCAATGTTGCTACCGGCGCCAGGTCGGTTCTCAACGATGAATTGTTGGCCGAGTCGCTCCGACAACCACTGGCCCACGAGGCGCGCAATAATGTCCTGAAAGCCGCCGGGCGCGGCTCCAACGATAATACGCACCGGCCGCGATGGATAGGCTTGCGCCCACGCGAAGCGCGAGATGGCCGGGAGCGCGGCAGCGCCCGCGGCTAGACGCAGGAGTTTGCGGCGGGGAACTTTCATGGATAACTCCCAGCGTTGCCACGCATTTCGTGCTTGGACGCTGATATGTTACCCGCGAAACCCGCCCGGCCAGCGCGAGCCGGGCGAGATCGGTTTGGAAATTGCCGCGGTCCGTTCAAGCCGCACACGATTCCGAGTCTGGGCGTTTGCTACTTAGCGAACAAGTATTCGATTTCAGTCTGGGTCTCGTTGAAGCCTGATTTGGGCTCAAAGGCACCGGATGTTCTTACTATTCCTTGCATTCCGGTAAACTTTCCCGTGCCACCCGTGATGGATCCAACGGACACGTTAGAAGGCCTTCCCGATCCGGTGTTGTGCGAAAGCACAGTCGTGTGAGAAAAGAACTTATCGCCATTTTCGAGGACATACACACTGTAGTTGTTGGCTGTCCCATTGTTGTCGATGTAATCGGAAACGCCACGGGTCCATTGTTCTTTGAGCTTCACGCCGTTGATCAGGGGCGCATTGGTCGGGAACGTGCGATAAATTTCAAAGGACCGCACCTGATGACCAGCAATGTCCCCCACGTCGAGAAACTGCTGTTGCGTGTATTTGGAATTTTCTGCGTTGACCTTGAAGGAAACGTGCTGTTTCTGTTGGGCGAGTGCGTCGCCTGCCGACAGTGCAACTGCAAATGACAGCAGCGCCATGGTCGTCAGAGCGAGCGTGGTACGGCGATTCATGATGTTCCTCCCTGATTTTTGACGATGCGCACACTCATGCGCTCATACGATAGCTTGTTCAGAAAAACCGAAAAATCGAAGCTCTGAGTTGATACCTGCCGGCGGCATCAGTGCTGCCAATTGCTAACAAACGAGAAATTCGGCACATTCTCGTTTTAAGGGCAGCTTTCGGGCAAGCTGAGCGACTTGCCTGTATGGGCACGGTATAGCGTCTGAAAGGTACGCGCCAGCCGCACGGGACAACAATTCTGCAATCGGTTTTGGCGAGTTCGCTACCTGGATTTGGTGCAGTGCATGAGTCCGTTCGTGGCCCTGAAGCTCCGTCATCGGCACCCGGCCGCGACGGAAGCTATTCGGCGGTAAGCGGTCGAACCATGCAGAGCTGACAAGTGAATTCTCTCGCGATGATGCGTGCGTTATGGTGCGACGCCATCGACGGCGAACGTACGGAATTTCGCATACTTTTCGCCGATCGCCCGGAGTTCCTTGAACTCTGTCGTATTGCGATAGGCTTGATATTGTTCCATGCTATCCCAGAGCTGGATGGTGGAGCGCTTTGGGGCCTCCCCATCGAGCGCAGTCACATTTCCGGCGCCAGCTCCTCCCGCTCCTCCGATTGCCAGGAAGCGTCCGCCGGATTTCTTGATGAGCGCCTGCTGCTTCGTGGCGTACTCCCTTCCGTAGGCGTCGGGATTCGACACATCGATTTCACTCACGAGTAAAAGCGGCGCTTTGGCCTGGGCATGCAGCCCATTGACGGCTGCAGCTCCGATGGCGACGCCCGCAAGTATTGCCAATGTCAGTTTGAACTTCGTATTCATGGATGTCGTCCTTGTGTTGGTTGAAAGCTGACGCTGTGAGCCTTACGCTGTGAACGCCGGCGCTGATTGCACCGGCGGCGCTGCTCGCGCTTTCCTGCCTACCGGCAGGACATTGCGCGTTCGGATAACGTGCGTAAACCGATCTGACGGATCAACGGTCGGGCTGTGCAGGGTTCGCTTGAGTTGGAAACATCATTTTATAGCAGTGGGTTACGGCTGTTCGTGGCGTTCTGAAAACTTGATACTTCGGTATCAAGACCGCGGCATCATCATGCGGCCTGACCCTAAGCTGACTCTCCTGAGCGCCAATTATTGCATTGCGAGAGGCTCAGGCAGCGAGCAACTCGGGCTCGTCCGCCTCGGCATCGGTCTCCTGATTGAGGTGCCGATTCATCTTGGCCATGTCGACCGCATTTTCCCAACGGGAGACAATCACGGTCGCAACGCCATTGCCGATCAAATTAGTGAGCGCGCGTGCTTCCGACATGAAGCGGTCGACGCCGAGGATGAGCGCGATGCTCTCCACCGGGATTGTTCCGACCGAAGACAGGGTCGCGGCGAGCACGATGAAGCCGCTCCCGGTCACCCCGGCCGCCCCCTTGGACGTGAGCAGCAGCACCGCCACGATACCGAGCTGTTGGGTCAGGCTCAGGTCGGTGTGGGTCGCCTGCGCCAGGAATATCGACGCCATTGTGAGGTAGATACAGGTGCCGTCGAGGTTGAAGGAATAGCCGGTCGGGATCACCAGGCCCACGACCGATTTCTCGCAGCCGAGGTTCTCCATCTTGGCGATCATCCGCGGCAACACCGATTCCGACGACGACGTGCCAAGCACGATCAGCAGCTCTTCCTTGATGTACTTGATGAACTTGAAAATGCTGAAGCCCGCGAACCAGGCCACGCTGCCGAGCACGCCGAAGATGAAAATGAGGCAGGTCGTGTAGAACCCGAGCATCAGCTGGCCGAGTTGCACCAACGAACCAAGGCCGAATTTCCCGATCGTGAAGGCCATGGCGCCGAACGCACCGATCGGCGCGACGCGCATGATGATGCCGACCACCCCAAACAGGGCATGCGAGGCCACATCAATGAACGTGAGTACCGGCTTTGCCCGTTCGCCCAGCATGTGAAGACCGAAGGCGAACAGCACAGAGAACAGCAAGACCTGCACGATTTCGCCTTCGGCGAAGGCCCCAACGACCGTGTTCGGGATGATGTGCATCAGAAATTGGATGGTGCTCTGCTCCTTGCCCTTCGCCACGAAGGACTGAACCGCTTTCGGATCGGCGGTCGACGCATCGATGCCGGCGCCAGGCTGCCACAGGTTGACGACGATGAGACCGATGATCAAGGCAAGCGTGGTCATGACCTCGAAGTAGATGAGCGCCTTCACCCCGACCCGGCCGACCTTCTTCATGTCGCTCATGCTGGCGATGCCGTGGACGACTGTGCAAAAGATGATCGGCGCGATCATCATCTTGATCAGGTTAATGAAGGCCTGCCCGAGCGGCTGCATCTGCTCGCCGAGCTTGGGATTGAAATATCCAAGCAGGATGCCGATGACGATCGCGGTCAGGACCTGCACGTAGAGGTGCTGATAGATCTTCTTCGGCTTCGCGGGGACGGCCGGAAGCGCAGCTACGACGGTGGACATGACGTTTCCTTGTTTGAAGCCGCCGACACGCGATAACACCCGCGCACGCGGTCGTGCGTCGACCAAGTGTCAGTCGGACTATTGGGATTATTCGCCTGCCGGCGGCATCAGTGCTGCCAGTTACTCAGAACGAGAAATTCGGCACGTTCTCGTTTAATGAACAGCGCTACGGCAAGCGGATCAGCTTACCTTTGAAAACAAATATAACATATGTTAAATACGCGCAAGCCGTGGGGCGCGATAGTCCCAGGGCAATTCATCACTCCTATTCCAGGAATTTGCTTCAATGATTTGTTGCAGGTGCTCAGGTCAGTTCGTGGCCCCGAAAGCTCAGTCATCGGCACTCGGCCGCCACGGAAGCTATTCGGCGGTAAGCGGTCGAACCATGCAGAGCTGACAAGCCCTTCCGCTGTCGGAGGTAGTGAGGCAGTCCCGCACGCCCTTACCGGATTTCAAGCTGTCGCGCCGCGGACGACTTCGATCACGGAGGCGGCGTCCGCCGGCATATTGTCGCCGCGCCAGGCGACGTGCCCGTCAGGTCGCACGAGCACGAGGCGCCGTTCGTAGAGTTTTGCGGCGCCAGGTTCGCCGATTGCGACGCTCTTTAGGGGTACACCCCGTTTCAGAGCCGCAGCCTCAAGCGTCAAACCATCAGGCGCATCCGAACCGAAGCGCAGCAGAATAAAACCGCGCCCAAAAAGATCTATAATCGAGCGGTCTTCGCGGACCCACACATGTGGCGCGCGCGAGCCGGGACGCGCCGAGGGGACGAAGTCTTCCGGGTCATCGGGATCGGGCGGGGTGCCGTCGGCCAGACAAATCGGCGAGTCCTCGTAGCGGTAGCCGAGCTGGAGGCCGGTGGTCCGGAACATCCGGCCCACTCCGCGCACAAGGGCCTCTCCAACACTCTCGCGCACTTCTTCTCCCATAGCGCTGCTCTCCTCGATCGCTGCGAAACGATCGCCGAATTTTTCGTGTTCGAGATAGAATTCTGTGGTCAGGTCGACATTTCGGGTGCCGATCGGCCGCCGCTCTGCGTCGTAGGACGACAGCAATTCATCGCCGCCCCATCCGTCCAGAACTGCAGCGAGCTTCCAGCCGAGGTCGACAGCGTCGCCAATGCCAGTGTTCATGCCCTGCCCACCGGTCGGCGAAAGTTGATGCACCGCATCGCCTGCGAGAAAGACTCTGCCTTGCGAATACCGTTCGGCCACCATGCTGCGCCGCGTCCAGATGCTTTCGCCCAACCATTCTACATCGATTGAGCGGCCGAGCGCGCGGCGGATGAGCGCGTCTCGATCGATCGTTTCCGGCGCTTGCTTGCCGCCAGTGTCGAGGACCATCAGTCGCCAGACCGCGTTTGCTGGATCGATAATCCGGATGTTGGCCCACAGCCCATCGCGATCGATGGCGAGAAAAAAGGTGCCGGGCTGCTTGCCGCATTTCTTCAGGAGATCGGGCGCACGAAAGAACAGATGCATTGCATGCCCGAGTGTCTGGCCATCGAGCCCGATGCCGAGCGAGCGGCGCACAATGCTGTTGGCGCCGTCACACCCGACGAGATAGTCGGCCTCGATGCGCTCAAGATTCCCGCTTTCCAGATTGACGATCTCCGCCGTCACCCCCGTCTGGGACGCCTCAAAGCCTTCGAGCCGCGTGCGATAGCGCAGGGTGACGTGGGCAAATGTGCGGGCGAAGCGCTGCAGAATAGGATCGAACCACATCTGCGAACAGCTTTGATGCCGCATCGGGCTGTAGGGCTCCGGTTTCTCGCTCATGCGCGGCGGCAAGGCGATGCGACCGAGTTCATAGCCTGAGAGATTGGTCACAAAGACGACATCGCGAGGATAGTCCGGCGGGAATGGACAAGCGTGCACCTGGTCGGCAATGGCCCAGCGGCGGCAGAACTCCATGGTGCGGACATTCACTCCATTCATCTTCGGCGTGACGATGGTGCCGTCGCTCTGCTCAACCAGCACGCAGGGAATGCCGCGCCAGCCGAGTTCGCCCGCAAGGGCCAAACCCACCGGTCCGCCGCCAATGATCAGAACGGGCACTCTAGGCATGATTTGTCCTGCAGCGTTCATCCACGCCGTGTCATGCTGGTGAACAAGGCC
>Ga0099792_10000636_pt1 | contig 12823 bp, 11 predicted proteins | sample Rivendell_Oct201_8_FD_83780 | JGI IMG/M metagenome (GOLD analysis project Ga0099792, IMG submission 83780) | Vadose zone soil microbial communities from the Eel River Critical Zone Observatory, Northern California, USA -... | ecosystem: Environmental > Terrestrial > Soil > Vadose zone >...
ATGAGGATGCTGCCGGGACGGATTGCAGGCTTGAGTTGTTTGAGCAGCGAGGCTTGGCCTTCGAAGGGTACGGTTAACATCAAGAGGTCACTGGCTGCGCAGGCGGCACTATTTTCCATGCCGGAGATGTTGGCGTGAGGCCCAACTCTCTCTTTCACTTTGTCAGCTGCTGCTTGTGCGCGCTGAGCGTCCCGTGAGCCGAGGATGATGGTTTCACCGGCAAGCCCCCAGCGCAGAGCCAGACCCAGGCCGGCGGGGCCGGTACCGCCGAGAATTGCGATGGAGCGGGACCTGTTTTTCAGAAGCTCATTTTCGTTCGGAAGCTCGCTCATGCGAACTCCGCAGTGAGTGCCTCTTCTGCCGTGAACCCTTCCACTGGCAGCTTAAGATTAATGCGCGTGTAGGTCGTATTGCGCTCGGCGGGGATTCGGCCCATCTCGAGAATCAGCGACTGAAAATCCTCCGGGCAGGTGTATTGCCCCGCCGTTGCTCCGGCTTCGCGCGAGATATTTTCTTCCATCAGCGTGCCGCCGTAGTCGTTGGCGCCAGCATGTAAGCAGAGTTGAGAGAGCTTGCGATTCAGCTTCACCCATGAGACTTGAATGTTATTGATCGACCCAGCGAGCAGCACGCGGGCGAGAGCATGAACCTTAAGGTGCTCGGCCAGAGTCGGGCCGGAGCGCGCAAGTCCCTGATGAAAGAGCAGCGTGTTCTGATGAACGAAGCCGAGCGGAACGAACTCGGTGAAGCCTCCGGTTTCCTGCTGGATCTCGCGTAGAAGGAGCATCTGACGAACCCAGTGCGCGGGAGTTTCGGTGTGCCCATACATCATGGTCGAGGTGGTGCGGATGCCGCAGCGATGTGCAGTGCGGATCACCTCGACCCATTGCGCGGTGGAAAGTTTGTTGGCGGAGAGGATGTGTCGAACTTCGTCGTCGAGAATTTCGGCTGCTGTGCCAGGGAGAGTGCCCAGTCCGTTATCGCGCAGCATCGAAAGATAGTCGGCCAGCGGCATGCCGGTGAGTTCCACGCCGTAGACAATCTCCATGGGCGAGAAGGCATGGATGTGCATGCGAGGCACAGCATTCTTTACCGCGCGCAAAATGTCGCGGTAGTAAAAAGGAGGCAATCCGTGCGGCAGGCCGCCCTGGATGCAGACTTCGGTGGCGCCGAGTCGCCAGGCTTCAACGGCTTTTTGCGCGACTTGATCGAAGCTCAGGAAATAGGCGTCGGATTCGCGCGGGCCGCGGCTGAAGGCGCAGAACTTGCATCCTACGAAGCAGACATTGGTGAAGTTTATGTTGCGGTTGACGACATAGGTGACGAGGTTGCCGGCGAGTTCGGCGCGCAGAAGGTTTGCGGCTACCAGCAGGCCGAGAAGATCGTCGCCATCGGCGTCGGCCAGGGCGAAGCATTCTTCGAGAGAAAGCGCGGCACCGTCTTGAGTCTCGAGAATTTTTTCCAGGGAAGAGCGCGAGACCGGAGACAGGCGCGGGGCGACGTCTGACCAATCCAGCGCAGGGAAGGCTTCCAGTTGCGAAGGCGTGAGTGCAGGCATGAGACTCTCCGTAGAGACGTAGCTTGCTACGTCTGTGCTTACCACGCCCGGTCTGCCGGTGTCGGCAAGAGACGTTGCAAGCAACGTCTCTACAGTGTAGCGGAAGTCTTAGCGGAACAGGTCAGTTGCTTCAGGGCGCAGCAAGTCGCGGGTACGGCCACGGCCTGATTCGTAGCGAAAGCCGCGCACGATGCAGGCTGGAGTGCGGTTGAGCTTTCCGCAGACGAGTCCGGCCGCACAGGCCAATTCATCGGCGACGGCTTCGAGGCTTGCGCGCAGCGTATAACCGTGGGGGTCGCGGCGGCCGCGATCGTCATGTAGGGGCTTCATCCCGGCGATGCCGATGCAGGACTCCGTCAAGCCTTCGCGCCAGGGACGGCCGAAGGTGTCGGTAATGATGACGGGGATTTTTAGGCCAATACGTTTTTTGATCTGGCGGTGGAGTTGGGCGGCGGAGCGGTCAGCATCTTCAGGAAGCAGCAGCGCGTGCCCGCCGCCGTTCACGTTGGAAACGTCAATGCCACTGTTGGCGCAGAGAAAGCCGTGATGGGTCTCGGTGATGAGCACGCCATTCTTGCGGCGTATGACGGCGCGGCTTTCGCGCAAAGCAAGTTCAATGACGCGAGGGTCTAGGCCATATTCTTTCGCCCAGGCGACCGATTCGGCGGACGGGTGGATTGTGGCAAGATCGACCAGGCGGCCTTCGGATTTGGAGACGATCTTGTGTTTGACCACGAGGATGTCGCCGGCTTCGAGCACAAGTCCGTGTCGGCGCAGCGACGTAAGCAGTGTGTCCGCGAGGGCATCGCCAGGATGAATCTCACCGGCGACAGGGATGGGGATGAGCCGAAGTTCGGGGTGAGCAGAAAGTTTGGTTGTTTGCGATGATCCAGCGCGCGGCATATGTGGGGACAGCCGCCCTCGGCTGTCCGTCGAGCGCAGCTCGACAGCTCTTTGCCGACGGCAGGCTTCATCTTAGACCATTCGTCGCATCTTTCGGCGCAGACCGAGACGTTGCAAGCGACCTCGTCTACGACGAAGCGCCGCTGCGCGGCTGGACAGCCGAGGCGGCTGTCCCTACACGGGCATATTTGCGGGCTAGAGTTTGGGCCCGGGTTTCGCCTGGCAGCGAGATGAGCTGCTGAAGGTCGCCGGGACCATCGACATCCACTGCGATTCCGGGCAGGTTCAGCACGACGCAAGGCTTATTCACGGCCTGCGCGGCGGCGTAGTGGGGTTTGAAACTGTCATTGCCGAAGCGCAGCGGGAACAGCGCGGCGGGACGGCGTAAGACGGCATTGGTGCCGCGTCCGTCGGCCGCAGGAACGAGCACAGAGCCCTCCGGCGGAGCATGTTTCATGATTTCTTCTAGCTCCCAGGACTGGATCAGCGGAATATCCGCGGGAATCACCAGTGTGCTCTCGACGCCGCGCTCTTCGCAGATATGAGTGGCCATCTCGATTGCTCCGGTTTCACCCGGGTTATGCGGATCAGGGATGACTTCGAATTCATAACGCAGCGCCAGCTCCAATGCGAAAGGGTCGCTCGTTACGAGGGCGACGGCGGTCGTGCCCTTCCAACTTTGAACGGCAGAAAGCACGTCCTCAAGCATGGCTTGGGCCAATTGCGTGCGTCTGGACTGGTCGAGCACTGAAGCAAGTCGCTGCTTAGCCTGGGAAAGATTCTTGACCGGAATGAGAATCACGGGCGGTCGTCCAACGGTGGACGGCGTGAAGTGCCACTGGTGGCCGGTTGCTGAATGCTCGAGACGACGGACAGCACTGTCCGCGCCAGCGCAGCTTTATCTTCGGCGGTCCGCATGATGGTTTGCGTGCAGTACGTGCGCAGCCCGCTCTTGCGTAACGCTTCAGCGGAGCGTGCATCGCGCGTATCACAAATCAGAACATCCAGAAAATCTTCATAAGCCTGGGACACGCCGGCAATGGAGCAGGGCAGACCTTGTGCGGCCATGAGAATCCCTGCAGGCCCAGCCACGGCAGCAGTTCCGATAATCGGGCTGACTGCGGCGATTTTGCCGCGAGCACGGCTCAAGGCTTCGCGGATCCCGGGCACGGCAAGAATAGGGCCGATACTGGTGATGGGGTTGCTTGGCGCGAGCAGCACGGCATCGGCGGAGACAATGGCCTCAATCACTCCGGGAGCGGGCTCGGCGTCGGAGGCTCCAGCGAAGCGCACGGAGGTCACCGGGTCCTGATACCAGCGCTGCACAAAATATTCTTCGAAGCTCAGCTCTCCTGCAGGGGTGTCGATGCGGGTTTCGACGCGCGAATTGCTCATGGGCAGAATGCGGGCGTTGACCGCGAGCTTGCCGCAGATAATCGATGTGGCTTCGGAAAGAGTTTTGCCTTCGGCGAGCAGGCGCGAGCGAAGCAGGTGGATCGCGAGATCGCGGTCGCCGGTGTGGAACCACGTGGGCTCGCCGAGTTGTCCCATGGCCTGCAGGCACAGGAAGGTGTCGCCCTTCACGCCCCATCCGCGCTCGCGGCTGAGCATGCCCGAGAGCACGTAGGTGATGGAGTCAATGTCGGGGGAGACGTAGAGTCCCCACCACAAAAGATCGTCGCCGGTGTTGACGACCAGCGTGATTTCTTCGGCGGGCATGACCTGCCGCAGCCCATCGACAAACTTGGCGCCGCCGGTGCCGCCAGTCAGAACGCAGATCATGCCGCCCTCCGCGCAAAACCTTCGGAGTCGACCGCGGCGTGCAACTTGTCCGACAGCGAGCCGGGCTTGGCCATGAGTGCGGGCAAGAATTCCGGATAGACAGGGAGACGCTGGCGCAGCTCGAATCCCTTAGCCTGGGTGCGCTGCCGAAGTTGTTCCAGGTGCGGCCAAGGTTTTTCCGGATTGATATAGTCGGGAGTCAGCGGCGAAATTCCTCCCCAGTCGTTAATACCCGCGTCCAGCAAATCATCATAGTCATAGTAAGGTCCGGAGAGATTGGGAGGCGCCTGAATATTGACGGCAGGCAGTATCAATCGAGCTACCGCCACAGTGCGCAACATTTCGCCGCGACTGGGCTCAGGCCAATCAGCCATTGGAATCGTGGGCTTGACCCGGAAGTTTTGGACGATCACTTCCTGAATGTGGCCGTAGCGCTGCTGCAGATCGCGGATGGCCAGCAGAGTGTCGACGCGATCCTCGAGCGATTCGCCGATGCCAATCAGCAAGCCGGTTGTGAAGGGAACTCCTTGCTTGCCCGCCTCTTCAATCGTCCGCAGACGCCGGGCCGGGACCTTGTCGGGAGCGTTATCGTGAGCCGCGCCGGGAGCGAGTAGATCGACGTTGGTAGTTTCGAGCATCAATCCCATGCTGGGGGAGACGGCGGCGAGCCGCGCGATCCACCCGGCGCTCAGCAGGCCGGGATTGGGATGCGGCAGCAGGCTGGTCTCGCATAGCACGAGTTCGCACATGGCCTCCAGATAGTGCAACGTGGACTTGTAGCCGAGATGGCGAAGAGTTTCGCGCATCTCGGGGAAGACCAATTCTGGCTTGTCGCCGAGGCTGAAAAGGGCCTCCGTGCATCCGAGTTTTTCGCCCGCCCGCGCTACGGCGAGCACTTCTTCTGGAGTCATGGTGTGCGCGCCGGGTTCGCCGGGATCGCGGCGAAAGGTGCAGTAGCCGCAGTAGTCGCGACAAAGATTGGTCAGCGGCAGGAAAACTTTGCGAGAGTAGGTGATGACGCGGGGCTTGAAGCGCTCTTTGGCGGCACGGGCGGCAGCAAGAAGTTCGGGCAGGTCATCGTCATGGCTGCGGATCAAGCTCAGTGCGGCATCGCGTGTAATAGGAAATCCGGGGCGCAGCTCTGCCAGCACGGAATCGCAGCTTTGTTTCGCTGCGGTACTCTGGATGACAGAAAGAGTCACGGCTTCGGTTCCATTCTGCTCACTAAACCTGTCGACGGATAAATGATACAGGACGGCGGATGAGTGAGTGCAGTGCGTGGTAATGTAGGCATTCGCACCGAGCCGCTGGCATAGGTCTTGTTAGGAAAGACGCTCCGCAAGATGAGCTTGAGCCCAATCGAATTCCGCAAAGCGATGGGATCCTTCGCCACGGGAGTGACCATCATCACTCTGGACCTGGATGGTGAAGTCCACGGGATGACCGCTAACGCCTTTGCCTCAGTGTCGCTCGATCCGCTGCTGGTGCTGGTGTGCGTGGACCACGCGACGCGCACGCATGCCCACTTGCATGCCAAGAAACGCTTTGGCATCAATGTTCTGAGTGAACACCAGCGGGCGATTTCTGAATACTATGCGCGGCCCATCCGGACCCACGAGCGTGCGGAAGAAGAAGCGGGAGCGCGGTTTGGCCGGACTAAGCACGGCACTCCGATGCTGGATGGCGCGCTGGCCTACCTCGAATGCCGGTTGCATTCCGAGCGGGAGGCGGGCGATCACACCATCTTCATTGCTGAGGTCGAAGACGTGGTGGTGCGCGAGGGGGAGCCGCTGCTGTTTTTTCGAGGGAAATATCAGAAGGTAGGCGAAGAGGTCGCGAAGTAGAGTCGCGTACGAAGAGCAGCCAACTTGTCACTTCCTCCCTCTTCCTACATCTAATGGGTGTTATTCCACGCGTATCATCCAACAAGTATTCTAGGTGAACGATAATTTACAAGAGGGTATTCATCCATGGTAGAGAAGATCAAGAAAGACGAAGCGGAGTGGAAGCAGAAACTTACTCCGGAGCAGTATCACGTGACGCGCGAGGCTGGCACCGAACCTGCCTTCACCGGGAAGTATTGGAAGACGAAAGATGGGGGGACGTATCACTGCGTCTGCTGCGGTGAACCGCTGTTTGATTCCAAGACGAAATTCGATTCGGGCTCGGGATGGCCCAGCTTTTTTCAGCCCGCGGATCAGAGCAAAGTGGTCGAGCACAGCGATTCGACCTATGGGATGAGGCGGACTGAGGTGCGCTGCGCAAAGTGCGACGCGCATCTGGGACACGTCTTCGAGGATGGCCCGGCGCCGACCGGCCTGCGGTATTGCATGAACTCAGCCGCACTTGATTTGAAGTCCGCGGAGAAAAAATAAAAAACAATTGTCATCCTGAATGCTTCTTCCGTCCGGCATCAGCCGGACGGAAGAGAGTGAAGGACCCATGCAATCGTTCGCCTTCCTCAGGAAGTAGGCGGTTGTATGAGAGAGCTTATGCCCCGGCGTTCGCAGCCAGAGCCTTAGGTAGCTCGGCTGGCTTCGCTTGAGACTGTCCGTGGTTCTGGACTTTCTCTTGCTTCTGCTCGCTGCGTACCTGGATGCCGCCCTTCAGCACGGCTCCATCTTCCACGCTGATGCGAACCGTCGAGACATCGCCGGTAACTGAGCCTTCGCTGCGGATATCGACGCGATCACTGCATTCGATGTTGCCGGTCACTTTGCCCATGACCACAACTTCCTTGGCGGTGATGCTGGCGTCGACTTTGCCGTTGCGGCCGATGGTAACGCGGCTCTCCGGCATGGTGATTTTGCCTTCGATGCGGCCGTCGATGTAAAGAGATTCGGAACCGCTGATTTCGCCCTTGATGGTGAGTGTGCGGCCAATCGTGGCTTGCTCGACGGGCGCGCTGACGGTCTTGACTGGATTGAAAGAGTTTGGGTTCGAAGCCGGTGAGCTGGACTTCACGCCGTACGAGTCTGAGGATTGAAGCATGCGACCTTCCTTGGTCTCCCGCGCGCGGTGCTCGCTGGCTTGCGCCGCTCCCTGGAGTTGGACTGAATTTGTGGCCTTCGGCGGTTGCTGGCCGGTCGGCCATGTTGAATATCGCACAGAGGTAAGCGATCAACCGAGATTACGGAAGATGCTGTACGGGCGGGGTGAGAAACTCATGACTCGATGCCGCCGGATTCCTGCAGAGCCTGCCCGAGATCTTCCCACTCTTTGATCAGGGCGGCGTGAGCGGTTTTGTGCCGGTCGAGTTCCTGCGACTGGCGCTGGTTTTCGTCGGAGCTGACGAAATTTTGCAGAGCGGTTTCGCATTGCACGATTGCCGCTTCGGCCTGGCTGATTTCCGCTTCCAGTGCATGGACGCGATCTTCCATCTTCTTGCGCTTGATAGGATTCAGACGTTTTGTTTTTGACCCTTCGGACGCGGCAGCGGAGGCTTGGTTTCCGTTTGAGGGTGTCTGTGTCGCCGGCTCAGCCCTGCTCAATTGCTGCCGAATTGTCTCATCCTGTTTTGCGCTTCCACCCTGCTTGCGCCAGAGGTAGTCCTCATAGTTGCCGGGATAAACCTCAACCTTTCCCTCGCCGATTTCGAAAACGCGCGTGGCCAGCTTGTCGATGAAGTAGCGGTCATGGGAAACGAAGACCACCGTTCCGGTGTACTTCACGAGGGCATCGAGCAGCACATCCTTGGCGCGCAGATCGAGATGGTTCGTGGGTTCGTCGAGCAGCAGAAAGTTTGCTGGATGCAGAAGCAAGCGTAACAGGGCATAGCGCCCGCGCTCGCCGCCGGATAGCACGCCGATCTTCTTGAATACGTCGTCTTCCGAAAACAGGAAGCAGCCCAGCAGGCTGCGTAGTTCGGTCTGCGTAGAACCCGGAGACAAATCGCCGAGATCGTCGAGAATACGAGCGCTCGGATTCAATTCCTTGTACTGATCCTGCGCGAAATAGTCGGCCTCAACGTTATGGCCAAGGCGATATTCGCCGCGGGTAAGAGGTTCACTGCCAGCAAGTAACTTGATCAGCGTGGACTTGCCCGCTCCGTTCACGCCCACCAGCGCGATGCGGTCGCCGCGCTCGATCATGAAGCTGACGTCGCGGAAAACCTCCTTTTCCCCATAACTCTTAGCCACGGCATTGAACTCCGCCACGATCCGGCCGCTGGGCTTGGGTTGCGGAAAGGTGAAGTGGATGGTCTTCTCTTCCGGCGGAATCTCGATCCGCTCGATTTTTTCCAGTTCCTTGATGCGGCTTTGCACCTGCTTGGCCTTGGTCGCCTGGTAGCGAAAGCGGTTGATGAAGACTTCGAGTTGCTCGATGCGATCGCGCTGGTTGCGGTAGGCGGCCTGCAACTGCTCGTTGCGTTGCGTTTTTTGCGAGAGGAATTTGTCGTAGTTGCCGGTGTAGAACCAGAACCGCTTGTTCCAGATTTCCGCGATCTTGTTGACCGTAACGTCGAGGAAGTACCGGTCGTGCGAAATGAGTACGAAAGCGTGCGGATAATTGTGCAAATATTCTTCCAGCCAATTGCGGGCTTCGAGATCCAGATGGTTCGTGGGCTCGTCGAGCAGCAGAAGATTGGGCTGCTGCAACAGCAGTTTCGCCAGCGCGAGCCGCATCTGCCATCCGCCGGAAAATTCTTCTGTCCGCCGCTCCCAGTCTTCTTTTCGGAAGCCCAACCCCATCAAAACTCTTCCCACTTCCGCCTCGATGGAGTACCCGTCGCGGGTGCGGAACTCATGCTCGATGCGGTGGTAGCGATCGGCGACATCGGAATATTCCGGGCTGGTGTGATCGAGCTCCGCCATGCTGTGAGTAAGTGTTTCCAGTTCCTGCTCCATGGCGCGCAGCTTATCGAAGACCGACATACACTCGGCGAACACGGTGCGGCCCGAGAGCGAAAGGCCATCCTGTGGCAGATAGCCGGCAGTGGTGCCCTTGGCTACGATGAGCGATCCGTAGTCAAAAGTGTCCAGCCCCGCGAGAATCTTCATGAGCGTGGATTTGCCGGTGCCGTTCGCGCCCACCAGTCCAACGCGGTCGTGGGACGTGATCAGCCAGTCGGCATTTTCAAACAGGAGTTTATGGCCGAAACGTTTTCCGGCGGAGGAAAGCTGAATCATGAGCTGAAGTTATGGTCTCACGAGACAAGGGATTTACAGAAGCGTGTGCGTTTCCAGGTATTCGCGTCATAGAGACAACATCCCCACCGGGCTGTCATCCTGAACGCCGTCTTCCGCCCGGCTCCGCCGGACGGAAGCAAGCGAAGGACCTATGTAACTTATTTCCCAGCCCCTCGCGTATGTTTTCACTACGGCAGTCAACTGCAAGTGCAGAGGTCCTTCGTTGGCGCTCCTTCGCGAAAGCGAAGGAGTGCGCTTCCTCAGGATGACAGCCGCTGGTGGTGGTTTCCCTAAGATTGCGCGGCGGCGCGGGCGCGGGTGCCGGGCTGGGCTCCCCAGAGTTCGTGGTGGAACTGAATGCGATCGAGGGCGCGATCGATAACGGCTTCCAGTTCGTGCGCGTATTTCACTTCGCGTCCCTTGGCCAGGCGACGGCGTGATTCTTCCGGGCTGAACCATGTGGGATGACGCAGCGTTTCATCAGGGCGCCGCATCTGGTGGACTTCCATCAGAAAAGCTTTGACCACGAATTCCTGGACGCCACCGGGCTGCCAGAAAACCCCCTTGGAGTGAATGTAGAGGTGAAAGTGTCGCGGTTCGATGGTGCCGAGGGCGCCGGCCTCTTCCGCGGCCTCGCGCTCGGCTGCCTGGCTGTGCGACAGACGGGTTTCAGCTGACCCTTTGGGAAAGGTCCATTTGTTGCCGCCATTTGTGTTCACCAGCAGAAATTCCACAAGACTGCCACGCCTGCGATAACAGATCGCAGCTACCTGCAGCGGCAGGGACTTCGTCATGCGGGTAGAACCCATGCTGGCGGCCTCTGACATAAATCCTACTTGCAAGATATTTCAGCAGTATTAAAGTGCAACAAAAAATGTGCAAGTGGAAGGTGACGAAAGGGTGACATTCCCGTTACAGGCCACGCCCATAGACGGGGATGACTGCGCCGGTGACGTCTTTCGCGGCGTCTCCGGCGAGCCATACGATCAGGCTGGCGATGGATGCGGGCTGCACCCATTGCGAGACATCCGCGCCTGGCATGTCTTTTCGATTGGCAGGCGTGTCGATGGTTCCGGGCAGAATTACGTTCGCCGTGAGGCCAGAATCTTTGTTCTCGAGTGCGACCGTTCTTATCAGCGATACGAGTGCCGACTTTGACGCGCTGTAAGCTCCAACCTTGGGACCGGGATTCTCTGCGGCGCGGCTGCCGATCGCGATGATGCGCCCTGCGCCCGCGCGGCGCATGTGCGGCAGGACGGCTCGCAGAATATGGAAGGCGCTATTCAGATTCATGTCGAACATGCGCTGGAAGGTGGCGTCGTCGGTGTCCGCGATGGTCTGCCCTCCGGCGAAGCCGCCGACGAGATGAGCCAGGATGTCGATCTTTCCGAAGCGGCCGATGACGGTGTCTACTGCCTTCTTCGCGGCGTCAAGGCTGGAGAGACTTGCAGGGAGCGCGGTGAAATTCGGATGGTCGAAGTCAGATTGCTTGATGTTAGGGGACAGTCCGACGACCGTCGCGCCCGCATCCAGCAAGGCTTTGGTGACGTGAGTTCCGAGGCCACCACTGGCTCCGGTGATGAGGGCTATTTTCTTATTACCCATTAGAACCCTCTCGCTGCTGTAACCAGGCGGTTACATTACCCATGTTGAGGCACCCCACACCCTACTTCAGTCCCGTGACGACATACGCTTCCGAGAGATCGCGATCGTAGACGTAGGCGTAGGCGGCGCCATCGACGGAAAGACGAGGGGCGCCAACGGACTGGATTCCGGTATCAGTCGCTGAGCCAAAGCTTCTCCAAGGCTCCATCTTGCCAGTAACGACATTGACCTTGAGGACCTTGACCGTCGTCTGCCGTGCGCCGCTGGAAGCTACATACACCGATCCTCCATCGGGCGACCAGTCCGTTACGTAGTAGTTTGAATCGAGGCTCGGGATCAGACGAATGCCGCTACCGTCCAGTGGCCAGACTCCCCATTTGCCGTCGGGTCCATGAACGACGGTGTTCGTGCCGTCAGGGGAAACGCGCACTCCGGCTATGCCTTCGGGCGTTATCGGCTTCGAGTCGCCGCTGCTCACGTCAATCAGATAATCACGGGCTCCGTGCCCAACTTCGATCCCGGAAGCGAGCACATGTTTGCCGTCGGGCATAAAGCGAACGATGCTGTAGCTGACAGCATCGTGGGTGAGCGGCCTGGATTGGCCCGCTCCCGTGGGTACAAGAACGAGTTGTCCGCCCTTGGCGGGCCTTGTGATCGCCCATTTGTTATCGGGAGAGATCGCTCCAGAAAGACCTTCGCCAATCTTGACTGGAGGCGAACCGTCCGTGTCACGAAGATAGACCGTGTAATTCGGTCCACCGCCATCGCCTTCTTCTTCAAATAGGATCTTGTGGCCGTCGCGGCTGATGTCGCGCACAATCGACCAGCCGAACCATCCCAGTTCGCGCTCTTCCTTCGCGCCGGGCCCCATGCCACGAATGCCAATCCGTGTCTGGTGCCTCACCATCAACGCGGCTCCGTTGCGGAGGTCTTCGATCCACACACCTCCTGGGACATTGGTGATGGTGCGCACTTTGCCCGAAAGCGTAACGGCGTGCGGGTTCGCAGCGATGCCGGTGGGGGTTGAGGTAAACCAAATCTCGTCACCCGCAGGGGACCAGAGAAGGCCCTCCAGCGAAACCCAGCCGGAAGAGAGTTTTCTTTCTTGGTCCTTTCCATCCGCTGAAATTACGGCGACGGAACCTTGATCGTCGCCTCCGGGAACTTCGTGGTCGGCGAAGGCTACCCACTTGCCATCGGCAGAAATCTTGGGATTGCTGATCCAGTTGATGCTGTCAAACAGCACGTTGCCGACGGGATATTCCAAGCGCCAGTGGCTGTTTTCGGGGACATAGCGGACCACCGCCATGCTCTCTCCGTCCGCGGCCCAGTCTGCGTCCTGAACGTTGTCCAGGAGCTCGCGCGGGGTTCCGCCACTCAGAGGCACACGGGCTAGAGTCCCCGTTCGAGCATAGCCGCCATACCATTTGCTGTTTAGCCGGATGGCCAACTCTCCATTCTTGGAGATAGAAAGCAGTTCAGCGTCTTTAAATCCCAGTGCGCGCGCACCTGGATCGTCCAGGCGCGCCAAATACAATTGGTTGTCGTCGCCCTCCCACGAGGCGTTGTAAACCACACTGCCGTCGGGCGTGAACCGGGCATGCCCCATGTTGCCCGTCCGGAACGTGATCTGTTTGTATTCGGCCAGTGGCGCGCTGTTGGCGCTTCGGCCGAGCCACCAACCAAGACCCAACATGACCAGGGCAACTGCACCGCCAGCGGCGAGCGTGGTCAGCAACCTGCGACGGGAGGGTGCGGCAGGCACAGTGCCTGACAGCGTTCTGCCTGTTGTCGTGGAAATCCCGGAAAGATGTTCGAGATCGAAGGCGATGTCGCTGGCGGAATG
>Ga0099792_10000637_pt1 | contig 12815 bp, 12 predicted proteins | sample Rivendell_Oct201_8_FD_83780 | JGI IMG/M metagenome (GOLD analysis project Ga0099792, IMG submission 83780) | Vadose zone soil microbial communities from the Eel River Critical Zone Observatory, Northern California, USA -... | ecosystem: Environmental > Terrestrial > Soil > Vadose zone >...
GGCCTCGGTGCGGCGCCGGCTCAGAGCGCGACCCTATGGAGCGTGTTTCTTGCTCGGGTCATCGGCCGGATTGATATAGGTGATGGCGAAGGGACCCTGCAGGTGCACCTGGATTGTCGCCCTGGTCCTGGTGAAGGCGTAGTGATGCATATTGGCCGCGGCGACGGCGTACCCGCCCGGTGACAGGGTGAGCGCCTGAGCCTTGTCCATGACATCCCCCATGCCGAGGGAGAGCGCGCCCTTCAATACCGTCACGTGCTCATCGGTGGGATGGAAATTCGGCGGAATCTTGTAGCCTGCGGGCATCTCGATTCGAACCGTCACCAGGCCCGTCGCGGCCGGATCACCCGCGATCACGGCAAACCTGGCGCCCGGCGGAAGGATCGGCGGCGGCGGCCCCCAATGCACATCCTTGGCCGACTTGACGACCGGCGTGTCCGCGGCGGCTGCCGCCAGCGGGCCAAGCAGGGCCGCGGCCATCACCAGGATCAAGGAGCGCTGGAAAACGGGCATTGTTCTTCTCCCTGGTTGCAGAAGGCGGGTTTTCCCGATCCTGAAAGTGCGCTGTCAATTGGCCGTGCCGGGTAGCGCCAGCAGGCGGCTGAGACGCCGCCCGAACACGACCAATAGCAGGCCACCGGCGGCGGCGATGGCCGCGTGGATCGCCCAGAAATCGGCGGGCGGCATTTTTTCGTAGTAGCTGCCGATCCAGCCGATCAGCATGTTCGAGATGAACAGGCTCATGAAGGCAAGCCCCATCAGGGTCGCGTTGGTCCGGGCGGGTGCCACGCGGGAGACCAGCGCGAGCAGCGTGGGCCAGTAATAAAGAAAGGAGACTCCCGACCCGGCAATATAGAGGATGGCCCAGATCGGGTGGATTGGCGCGCCACCGGAGCGGATGCTGGCGGCCACCAGGATCAGATTGCTCGCCATGGCGATCCAGGCTCCCGTACCAATCTTGGCGAGCTCATCGGGCTCGCCACGGCGCAAGGACTGGCGGCGCCACAGCCAGAACAGCAGCGGCACGCTCGACACACTGGAGACTGAATAGAGGGACTGATACCACGGAATCGGCACACGGAAGCCGGCGACGCCGGACGCGACGTGCTCCTGAATCCAGATGGGCATCACATTGAAGATCTGATTGACGGTGATGGACTGCAAAATCGAAATCCCCATCACGGCGAGAAGGGCCGGGACGCTGCGACGGTCTTCCGCCGTAAAGTGGTTGCCCTCGTGGCGGCGCCGCTCCACTCGCGCGGGCAGATAGCGGTATCCGCAGAGGTAGGTCGCCAGGCCGGCGAGCATGAAGATCGCGGCAATACCAAAGCCGTAATGCCAGCCATAGACCTGCGCCAGCAGCCCGCACACCATGGGTCCGGCGATAGCGCCAATATTGATCCCGGTGCTGAAGAGGACGTAGCCGCGGGTGCGACGCGCTTCGTCCTCGCTCGCATAGAGGGCACCCACCTGGGCCGTGATATTACCCTTGAGGAAGCCAGAGCCGATCACAAGCAGCAGCAGGGCCGCCAGAAATGACTGATCGAAGGTCATGGCGAGATGACCGGCGCTCATCGACAGCGCGCCGATCGTCACCGCCGCGCGCTGTCCGATCCAGCGATCGGCGATCATGCCCCCAAGGAGCGGTGTGAAGTACACGAAACCCGAGTAAAGACCAAAAATCAGCGACGCGAGCGGCTGCGTCGACAGCGGGCCGAAGAAGGCCTCCAGCGTAGCGCGCAACACCGGCAGTCCGCCGATGTGCTCGACGTGCCCGGGCAGCAGCAGCTGATTCACCATGTAAAGGGCCAGGAGCCCCGTCATGCCGTAATAGGAGAAGCGCTCCCAGGCCTCGGTGAACGCGAGGAAGAACAGCCCCCTGGGGTGGCCAAGAAAGCTCTTGTCGCCGGCGCGCGCCGGCGCAGCTGCGCCAGGAGTCACCGCATACGGTCAGTCGCCGGTCGGCGAGATGCGGAATTCCAGCACGGATTCGGTGCGTTCCAGGGTCTCCGCAAGCCGCTGGGCGCTGGCCTTCCTGGGCGAGCGAATGACCATGCTGTGCCGGCGGACACCGCCCTCGGCGTCCAGGCGATAGCTGAAATTGGCGATCGAGAATCCATGGCTCTCGACCAGTGCCCGCAGCTCCTCCTCCTTCATGGCCGTGGCGCGAGCCAGCTTCAGGTCAAAATGAAAATAGGCGAAGGAGGGCATGCGCTCTTCGAGAAAGCGGAACAGGGAAAGCACGCCCAGCGTGATTGCCACACCCACGATCAGGGGAAAGTAGAAGCCGATGCCGGCCAGTATGCCGATCGCCGCGGTCATCCAGACCGAGGCTGCCGTGGTCAGTCCCCGGACCGAAAGCCCTTCCCTGAAGATGACGCCGGCACCGAGGAAGCCGATGCCGGTCATGATGCCCTGAGCCATCCGCGTCGGATCGAGCCGCACGAGGTCCGGCGCCACATGCATCCAGCGCGTCTCGTAGGCGGTCACCAGCATCAGCAGGCTGGAGGCCGTGCACACCAGCGCGTGCGTGCGAATCCCGGCCGGCCGCCCCTGGTAGGAGCGCTCGAAACCGATCAGGGCCCCGGCGACCAGAGCGACCACCAGTCGAAATACGATTTCCAGATTGTCGGCTGCCACGCTCGCGCCCCCCTGACTCTACTCGACCACGCCGCCGCCCTCGCCCCGAGGATCACTCGCCGCCTCGACCTTGCCGGCGGCACGGTCCCAGGTCACGGCCTGGAAATTTCCCCAACGATACGTCGCCGGTTCCAGTACATCGCCTTGCGCCGCGAGAGCCTTGGCTTCATCGGCAGAAAACGCGCCGGGCTCGTACTGCACGGCGTCCGGAATGTATTGCTGGTGAAAACGCGGCACCGCGACAATTTCCGCGGCGGACTGGCCATCGAGGAACGCGAGCGTCGCCAGCAGTGACATGCCGATGATGCGGCTGCCTCCCGGAGAGCCTCCGATCAGCACGCGGCTGCCCGTGTCAACGAAGACGGGCGTGACCGAGGAGAGCATGCGCTTGTGGGGCGCGATCGCGTTGGCATCGGCGCCGACCAGCCCGAAGCCATTAGGCACGCCGGGCTTCATCGAAAAATCGTCCATCTCGTTGTTGAGGAACAGGCCGGTGCCGGCAATCATGCGTCCGGTGCCAAAATAGAAATTGACGGTGATCGTCGCGGCCACGCGATTGCCGTCGCGATCGAGCACCGAGAAATGCGTGGTCTGCGGCCCCACGGCCGCCCCGGCGCCGAGGCCGGGCAGGCTGTCGCTCGGCGTGGCGCGGTCCGGGCGTATCGAGGCCGCGAGGCCTGCGGCGTAGTCGGCACTGGTCAGCCGCGAGACGGGCACGTCGATGAAGTCGGGGTCGCCCAGGTACAGGGCGCGATCGCGGTGCACGCGGCGCATGGCCTCGATGACCAATTGCTCGCGCTGCACGGGCGTCACACTGTGCAGGTCGAACTGCGCGAGGATGTTGAGCGCCTCGATGAGCGCGATGCCCCCGGAGCTCGGCGGCGGCGCCGAAACGACGCGCGCCCCGCGGTACTGCCCGACGATTGGTGCGCGCTCGAGCGCGCGATAGGCGGTGAGGTCAGCCACCGTCCAGATCCCGCCCTGCGCGCGCACGCCGGCGACGAGCTGCGCGGCGAATGTCCCCTGGTAGAAACTGTCCAGCCCGTGCTGCGCGAGGTACTCCAGCGTCGCGGCCAGTTCCGGCTGGCGAATCACCGTCCCCACGGGCGGCACCGCGCCATCGCGCAGGAAATTTCGCGCCACGTCGGGCTCGGAGGCGAACTGGGCCAACCGCCTCTCCAGAGAATCGTGCAGGCGCGCGCTGAGCGGAAAGCCCTCGCGTGCCAACCGGATCGCCGGCGCGAGGCTCTTCGCCACCGAGACTTTCCCATATTTTGCCGCCAGCAGCGCCATGCCCGCCGGCTCGCCCGGTATGCCGGCGGCGAGCGCGCTGTCCGTCGACAGTCCCGGCACCGGCTCGCCCTTCGCATCGAGGAACATATCGCGGCTCGCGGCGGCCGGCGCGAACTCGCGCGCGTCGATGGCCGTCTCGAACCCATCGCTCTGGCGATGCAGCAGGTAGATGCCGCCGCCCGTCAGGCCCGAACCGGTAGGCTCGACGACCGTGAGTGCCGCACTGACCGCCACCGCGGCGTCAAATGCGTTGCCGCCATTGCGCAGGATCTCGAGTCCAGCGGCCGTGGCCAGCGGATGCGCCGAGGCGATGGCCGCATGGCCGGGGACCGCCGGTGCAGGGGCCGCAGGCGTCGCCGCCGTTGCGGCGGTGGCCGTGCCTGCGAACGACAGCAGCAGGCAGGCGGCCGCGACGGCTTGCAGACGGCGCTTCATGGCTGCAAGCGGCGCCGGAACGCCGCCTCCACCAGCGGGTGCACGAACTCGCTGACACTGCCGCCAAGTGTCGCGATCTCGCGCACCAGCGTCGATGATATGAAGGTGAAGTGTTCCTTGGGCGTCAGGAACACCGTCTCGACGCCCGGCGCGATGTGGCGCCCCATGTTGGCGAGCTGGAATTCAAACTCGAAATCCGAGACCGCGCGCAGGCCGCGCACGATCACGCCGAAGCCCTGCGCACGCGCGAACTCCACCGTCAGGCCGCTGTAGCCCCGGACCTCCACGTTGCCGATGTCGGCGAGCACGCCGCGCGCCAGCGCGACGCGCTCGGCGACTTCGAACAGCGGCGCCTTGCTCGGACTCTCGGCGATGGCCACCATGATCTCATCGAAGATGCCGGCCGCGCGCCGCACCAGATCCTCGTGGCCCCGGGTGATCGGGTCGAAAGTCCCGGGGTAAACAGCCCTGCGATTCGGGGACACGGCGGCTCCTTCAGCGGCACTCATACAGATCATACCCGACCGCGCCGGCGTTGCCGCGCCGCAGCGCCTGCCAGGCCGGCGACAGCTCCGGGAGTGTGGCCGCGCGGGGATGCTCGACGTAGACAAGCCCGGCGGGCGCCAGCCAGCCGCGAGACTGCAGCTGCGCCATGCAGCGCGCCAGCTCCCCGCCCTCGAAGGGCGGATCGAGGAAGACCAGATCGAAGGGCTGCGGCGCACGCTCCAGAAAGCCCTGCGCCTCGGAATGCTCGAGTCGCACCTCATCGGTCGCGGCGCCCCAGTCGCGCAGCAGCTCGCCGAGCGCGGCGAGGACCCTGGCATCGCGATCGACGAACACGCAGTGCGCCGCACCGCGCGACAGGGCCTCGAGACCGAGTGCGCCCGAGCCGGCGTACAGATCGAGGCAGCGCCGGCCCGCGAGCCGGCCCTGCAGCCAGTTGAACAGCGTCTCGCGCACGCGGTCGCTCGTGGGGCGGATTGCGCCCGCCGGGAACTGCCAGCGCCGGCCGCGCCACCGTCCGGCGATGATGCGCAGGCGGCGCGCCTGCGCACCGCGCACATGCGCGGCGGCCTTCGGGTTGCGGACGGGACGCGGTTCGCGGCTCATCCCGGCAAGCCTACCGCATGTGAGAGAATCCACCCATGTCCGGCGATGGCAAGGGATTTTTCGGGCGTTTGCGCGCCAGGCTCAATCGCGGCGGAACGACGCTGGCACGCGAGATCCGCTCGCTCCTGCAGGGCCGGCAGATTGACGCCGCACTGCTGGAGGAACTGGAAGAGCGGCTGATCGGCGCGGACGTCGGCGTCCAGGCGAGCGCCGAGATCCTCGCGGACCTCAGGGCACGCGTCGCCCGCCACGAACTTGCGGACGCCGACGCACTCCTCGATGCCCTGCGCGCGCGCCTCACCGAGATCCTGCGCCCCAGCGAGGCCGCGCTGCGCATCGATGCCAGCGCACGGCCCTTCGTGGTGCTGATCGTCGGCGTGAACGGCTCTGGCAAGACGACCACGATCGGGAAACTCGCGGCCCGGCTGCGCGATGAGGGCCTGAAAGTCATGCTCGCGGCCGGCGACACCTTCCGTGCCGCCGCCATCGAGCAGCTGGGCGTGTGGGCGCAACGGAGCGGGGCGCAGATGATCGCGCAGCCGAGCGGAGCGGACCCCGGCGCCGTGGTCTTCGACGCCCTGCAGGCGGCGCGCGCCCGCGGCATCGACGTGCTGCTCGCCGACACCGCCGGACGCCTGCACAGCCAGGCGCAACTGATGGCGGAGCTCGGCAAGCTCAAGCGCGTGCTGGGCCGCCTCGATCCGGCCGCGCCGCACGAGGTGCTGCTGGTCCTGGACGCCAACCAGGGGCAGAACGCGCTGGCGCAGGCCGAGCAGTTCCACGCCGCGATCGGCGTGAGCGGCCTGGTGATCACCAAGCTCGACGGCAGCGCGCGCGGCGGCATCGTGGTGGCGATCGCGCGCAAGCTGGCCCTGCCGATCCGTTTCATCGGCGTGGGGGAGTCCGGCGAGGACTTCGGTCGCTTCGATGCCGCTGCTTTCGCCTCGGCGCTGCTGGAGGGCAGCGCCTTGGGCGTGCGCGAGGCGGGATCGGCGGCATGATCACCTTCCAGTCCGTCGCCAAGCGCTATCGCAGTGGCCGCGAGGCCCTGTCCAACGTCAGCTTTCATGTGGCGCCTGGCGAGATGGTGTTTCTCACGGGGCGTTCGGGGGCCGGCAAGAGCACGGTACTCAAGCTGATCGCCCTGCTCGAGCGCCCGACGCGCGGCCAGGTGGTCGTGGGCGGCGAAGGCACGGCGCGGCTCCCCGCAAGGCGGGTGCCGGCCTTCCGCCGCCGCGTCGGCGTCGTGTTCCAGGACCATCGCCTGCTCGTCGATCGCCCGGTGTTCGACAACGTGGCCCTGCCCCTGATCGTCGCGGACAGCTCGCTCAAGGAAATCGGCAAGCGGGTGCGCGCGGCGCTCGACCAGGTCGGCCTGCTCGGGAGCGAGCGCGTGCTGCCCGCGGAACTCTCGGTCGGGGAGCAGCAGCGCGTGGGCATCGCACGCGCCATCGTCAGCCGGCCGCCGATCCTGATCGCCGATGAGCCCACCGGCAATCTCGATCCCGTGCTGGCCGCCGAAGTGATGGCGCTGTTTCGCCGGCTCAATGAGGTCGGGGTCACGGTGGTGGTGGCGACCCACGACCTGCACCTGGTGAAGGAATCCGGGCTCCGTGCCATCGTCATCGAGAACGGGCGCATCGCCGGCGAGCCGGACACTGTGCTGCCGACGATCGAGGCGCGCCGGTGAGCCTTGGCCCCGTCAGCTACCTGTTGCGCCACGCCCAGGCCCTGGTGTCTTCCGCCGGGCACCTGGCGCGCGCCCCGTTTGCCACCGTGTTCACGGTACTGGTGATGGGGCTGGCCCTGGCGCTGCCGCTGGGCCTGGACGTGCTGGTGCGTAATGTGCGCGGGGCGACCAGCGATTTCAGCGGGGCGGTTGCGCTCTCGGCGTACCTGCACACCGGCGTGTCGGAGCCGCGCGCGCTGCAGCTCGCGGCCACGGCCAGGGCCCGCGCCGGCGTCGGCACGGTGACCCTGATCACGGCGGCGCAGGCGCTGGCGCAGTTTCGGACGCAATCCGGATTTGGCGCCGCCCTCGATGCGCTCGAGGGCAATCCCCTGCCAAACGTACTGGCGATCACGCCGCTGGCGACCAACGCCAGTCCGGCCGACATGGAATCGCTCCGCCGGTATCTGGCGGCCTGGCCCGAGGTGGAGTCGGTCCAGCTCGACGGTGCGTGGGTGGCGCGCTTCAACGCCATCCTGAACCTGTTGCGCCGCTCACTGCTGCTCGCCGCCGCGCTCCTGGGGGTGGGAGTGGTGGCCGTGGTAGGCAACACCATCCGGCTCGAGATCCAGAATCGACGCGCGGAGATCGAGGTCACCAAGCTCGTCGGCGGAACCAATGGTTTCGTGCGCCGTCCGTTTCTGTACACCGGCGCGCTCTATGGCCTGCTCGGTGGCCTGGCGGCCTGGATGGTGGTGGAGGCCTCGCTCCGCGCACTGGCGCCCGCCGCCGCGCAGCTCGCGCAGAGCTACGGCAGCCGCTTCGTGCTGGCGGGCCCTTCAATAAGGGACCTTCAATTTCTGCTCGGAGTCGGCACCCTGCTGGGCTGGCTCGGGTCTTGGCTGGCCGCCGCCCGGCATCTGGCGCGGGTGGACCCGGGCTCCGGATAAGCCATTGATTTTGATAATCTAAACCGGCTGCCCGGAAACTTGTGGCGCCCTTAGCACTCAAAGCCTGGGAGTGCTAAAATCTTGCAGTACTGAAACCCGAGGAAACACCGATGACCTCACACACGGCCCTGCTCGCGCGACCTCTCGACTTCGGCGTTGCCGGACCGCTCGGCAGCTTTGACGCCTATGTGGAGCGGGTCGGCCGCGTGCCGGTGCTCAGCCGCGAAGAAGAACAGAATCTGGCGCGCCGCTTCCGCGAGGACAATGACCTCGGTGCCGCCCGCCAGCTGGTCCTCTCGCATCTGCGCTTCGTCGTGCACATCGCGCGCGGCTACAGCGGCTATGGGCTGCCGGTGAGCGATCTGGTCCAGGAAGGCAACGTGGGCCTGATGAAGGCCGTGAAGCGCTTCGATCCGGCCGTGGGCGTGCGCCTGGTGTCCTTCGCGGTGCACTGGATCCGCGCGGAGATCCATGAATACGTGCTGCGCAACTGGCGGCTGGTGCGCATTGCCACCACCAAGGCGCAGCGCAAGCTGTTCTTCAATCTGCGCCGCGTCAAGCGGAACCTGAGCTGGCTGAGCGCCGAGGAGACCCGCGCGGTGGCGCAGGACCTGGGCGTGCCGGCCGCGGAAGTCTCGGAGATGGAACAGCGCCTCGCCGCCCACGACATGAGCTTTGACCCGCTGCCGGCCAGCGAAGAGGAAGACGGCTACGGTCCGGCCGCGTACCTCAGCGCGCCCGCCGCCGATCCGGCCGAGCAGGTCGAGAACTCGGACTGGGACAGCGATTCGCAGGCGCAGCTGGCCACGGGCCTCAAGACCCTGGACGAGCGCAGCCGGTCGATCATCCAGCGGCGCTGGCTGACCGATTCGAAGGCCACCTTGCATGAGCTGGCCGCTGAATACGGCGTGTCGGCGGAGCGGATCCGGCAGATCGAGGCCGCGGCCTTCACGCGGCTGCGTGGACTGCTGCCCGCACCTGCAGTGTGATCCGGGCCACAAGGATCGCTCGACCGGGGTCGGATCGTCGTCGAAAGACGACATAACAACGTCCTCAAACTGATGATTTGGTATAGATTTTCCTGGCGGAAAAACCTATGCTAGACACAGTCTCAAATTGCCGCTGAGGCGATGCGAGAAACGAACAGCACAGCATTTGCAGAAATCTGGCTGTCCGGGCGACCTAAGGATGAGGCCACCGACGTTTTCAGTGGCCGGGTACGACCAAGCGCGAATTGACGCGCAGCCCCCGCAGTTTCGGGAGCGGCACCAGCCAGTCATGCCAGTCCGGTAACTTAGCTGGCCGCCCGTGACAGACCGGGTCGATTCTGAAAATTACGAGCCCCGCAATGCGGGGCTTTTTTTCAGCTGCGCGGCGCCATCGCCGCCGGCGTCGCGCCGCCCAGGATCTCCAGGAATCGCGCGCGCTCGATATTGCCGCCGCTGAGGATCACGCCCACCGTGCGCCGCGCCTGGCGGTCCTGCTCGCGCAGCAGCGCGGCGAGCGGCGCGGCGCCGGCGCCTTCCACCACCTGGTGCGTGTCATCGAAATAAATCCGTACCGCCTCGGCCATCTCCTCCTCGCTGAGCTCGACGATGCGCGCCGCGCCACGGCACAGGATGTCGACCGCTTCATCGGTGGGCTCGCGGGTCGCGATGCCGTCCGCAAAGGTCTCCGCGGTCGCGGTCATCACCGGCTTGCCGGCGGCGAAAGAGCGGGCCGCCGCGGGCGCCTTGGCCGCGACCACGCCGACGATCTCGACCCGCAGCCCTAAGAACTCGCGCACCGCGATCAGTGCGGCGATACCTGAGCCCATGCCGATGCCGACGTAAACCGTTTCCAGCGCCGGCACGGCGCGCAGGAATTCCAGTGCGCAGCTGGCGACGCCGACCACCAGGTCGCGGTGAAAGGAAGGCACGTAGTGCAGACCCTCCGCAGCGGCCGCGCGCTGCGCGGCATGCTTGGCCTCATCGAAGTCGCGCCCCGTCTCGATCACCTGCGCCCCGAAGCCGCGCATCGCGGAATTCTGGTCGGGGGAATTCCCGTGCGGCACGTAAATCGTCGCGGGGACGCCCACGCGGCTCGCGGCGAATGCGATCGATTGGCCGTGATTGCCGCGCGTTGCGGTGACGATGCCGGTCGCGCCGCCCCGCGCGCGCGACCAGCGGTCCATATAGATGAGGCCACCGCGCAGCTTGAAGGCCCCCGTCGGGGTGTGGTTCTCGTGCTTGACCCACACGGTGCAGCCGGCGCGCCGCGCCAGTTTTGGCCAGGCGTACTGGGGTGTCGCCGGCATGGTGTCATGCACGAGCTGTGCGGCCTGCTCGATTTCCGGCAGCGTGATGCCCAGGACGCCGGGTTTCATCACTTCCCGGGACCCGCGGCCAGCCAGTCGCGCCCGCGCCCGCTGGTGAGATAGGGCAACAGGCGCGCGTCGAGCTCCGCATCGGGCGAGCGATAGGCCCACCGTGCAAGCGGCGGCATGGAGACCAGGATGGCATCGCTCCGTCCGCCGGACTGCAGGCCAAACAGCGTGCCGCGATCGAACACCAGATTGAATTCCACGTAGCGCCCGCGCCGATAGAGCTGGTAGCGCCGCTCGCGCTCACCATGAGGCAAGGCGCGGCGGGCCTCGGCAATCTGCCGGTAGGCGCCCAGGAATTGCGTGCCGACGGCGCGCATGAATTCGAAGCAGCGTTCCCAGGGCATGCCGAACCCGGGCGTCCCCGCGTTCAGGTCATCGAAGAAGATTCCGCCCACGCCGCGCGCTTCGCCGCGATGGCGCAGAAAGAAATATTCATCGCAGCCGCGGCGCAGCTCCGCATACAGGCCGGCGTGGAAGGGCGCACAGGCCGCCGCTGCCGCGCGATGCCAGAGCACGACGTCTTCCTCGTAGGGCAGGTAGGGCGTGAGATCAAAGCCGCCACCGAACCACCAGACCTCCCCGGCGCTGAAGAAACGCACGTTCATGTGACTGGTCGGGATCTGCGGGCTGCGCGGGTGCATCACCACCGAGACGCCGAGCGCGCGATAATTGCGGCCGGCGAGCTGTGGATTGCGCGCGGTGGCGGCGGGCGGCAGCTTCTCACCGCGCACGTCCGAAAGCGCGACGGCGCCGCGCTCGAACAGGCCTCCCTCTTCCAGCAGCGCCGTGATGCCCTCGCCCGCCAGCGCCCCGCCCTCGCCGGAACGCTGCCAGGCGTCCCGCTCGAAGCCGCGCGTGCCGTCGGCCGCGGCGAAGGCGGCGCACAGCGCCTCCTGCAGCTCGCCCAGGTAGGCGCGCACCGCCGCGCATCGCTCCTCGCTCAATGCCGGACCATGACGTGGCGGACGACGCTGTAGTCCTCGAGCGCGTAGGTGGACAGGTCCTTGCCGTATCCGGAGCGCTTCAGGCCACCGTGCGGCATCTCCGAGACCAGCATGAAATGCGTGTTGATCCAGGTGCAGCCGTAGCGCAGGCGCGCCGCCACCTGCATCGCGCGACCGACGTCGTGCGTCCAGATCGAGGAGGCCAGCCCGTAGTCGGAGTCGTTGGCCCAGCTCACGGCGTCCTCGGCATCCTTGAAGCGCGTGACGGAAACGACGGGCCCAAAGACCTCGCGGCGCACGATCTCGTCGCTTTGCCGCGCGCCTGCGATCACGGTCGGCTGGTAGAAAAACCCCTGGCCGGCGCGCGACTTGCCGCCGGTGACGATTTCGATGTGCTTTTTCGCGCTGGCGCGTTCCACGAAGCCCGCGACGCGCTCGCGCTGCTCGGCGCTGATCAGCGGGCCCATCTCGACGCCGGCCTCCCGCTGCGTGCCGAGCTTGATGGTGCTGACGGCGGCGGCAAGATCGGCCACGACACGATCGTAGACCTTGGCGCCCGCATAGATGCGGCAGGCGGCGGTGCAGTCCTGGCCGGCATTGTAGAAACCAAAGGTGCGCACGCCGCTCACGAGCAGATCGATGTCGGCGTCGTCGAAGACGATGACCGGGGCCTTGCCGCCGAGCTCCAGGTGCGTGCGCTTGGTGCCGTGCGCCGCCGCCGCGAGAATTTTTTCGCCCGTCGTGACATCGCCCGTCAGCGAGATCATGGCGATCGCGGGATGCGCCACCAGCGGCGCGCCCACGCTCTGCCCGCGCCCGCAGATCACATTCACGACACCGGGCGGAAACACCTCAGCCAGGAGCGTCGCGAGCTTCAGGGCGCTGAGCGGCGTCTGCTCCGAGGGCTTGAGCACCGCGGTGTTGCCGGCGGCGAGCGCCGGCGCGAGCTTCCAGGCCGCCATCAGCAACGGGTAGTTCCACGGCGCGATCGATGCCACCACTCCCACCGGGTCGCGGCGGATCATGCTGGTGAAGCCGGCCGCATATTCGCCGGCCACCGCCCCGTGCATGGTGCGGGCCGCCCCCGCGAAGAAGCGGAATACATCCACGATGGCGGGAATCTCATCCCCGCTCACCGCGGCCAGCGGCTTGCCGCAATTCTGCGATTCGATCGAGGCGTATTCGGCGGCATCGCTTTCGATGCGATCGGCGAGTTTCAGGAGCAGCGTGGCGCGCTCCTTCGGGGTCGTTGCCGCCCAGCCCGCGAAGGCCGCCTGCGCGGCCGCCACGGCGGCATCGATCTGCTCCTTCGAGGCCTCGGGCACCGAGGCCAGCGCCTTGCCGCTGGCAGGATCCAGGATTTTCTCGACGGCACCGCGACCGGCGACCAGCTTGCCGTTGATCAGTAA
>Ga0099792_10000639_pt1 | contig 12801 bp, 7 predicted proteins | sample Rivendell_Oct201_8_FD_83780 | JGI IMG/M metagenome (GOLD analysis project Ga0099792, IMG submission 83780) | Vadose zone soil microbial communities from the Eel River Critical Zone Observatory, Northern California, USA -... | ecosystem: Environmental > Terrestrial > Soil > Vadose zone >...
ATGCCGCCCTCTCCTCCACCCGCCACTAATCACGAATTCCTTTCTATCTTGTCTACGCTCTCAAGCGCCGGGGGCGCGCCCGAAAATTAGCCCAGCCCGTAAGGGCTGGGTACGCTCAGCAAACCGAAGCCCGAGCCCCGTAGGGGCGGCACAAGCACCGCGACAACGCCCCACTCGCAATCGCCGCCTTCCGTTTCTCCCCATCTCGCGTCTAAATCTCGAATCGACACACATCTCACTACACGCAGGGGCGCTCCATGAAATGGTTCATCGCATTTCTGGCAACTTTTCTCGCGCTCTTCTCCACTCAACCGATCGCTCGCGCCACCAAACCGCAAACACCCTCCACCCACGACCGCGCTTTCTGGCGCAACATCCTCAAAGACAATTACCGCGTCCCACACGACCAGCAAGTCTTCCCGCTAATCCAGGAACTCAGCACCTACCTCGGCTCTCCCGACCCCGAACTTCGCGACGAGATCACCTACACCCTCATCTACGCCTGGATCGCCTACCAAAAACAACTCTCCCCCGCGGAATTGATCACACTGCTCGATGAATGGCAATCCAATCTCCGCATTGGCATCGGGGAAAAAAACACCGACACCGTACTCCGCCGCTCCTTCTCGGCACTCTGCCTGGCCGTTCTAGCCGAGCGTGATCTCAAAACGCCATTCCTCGGCGCGGACCGCTACCGCACGCTCCTCGACAACGCTCTAAATTATTCGCAGCACGAACAGGATCTCCGCGGGTTCGATCCCGTAAAAGGTTGGATTCATCCCACTGCGCACAGCGCGGATCTATTACTTTTCCTCGCCAAAAATGCCTTCTTCACCGTCGCCGACCAGCACCGTCTGCTGCAAGCCATCTCGCAACGCCTGGCGTCAGCCAATCTGATCTACACCTACGGCGAACAAGACCGCCTCGCAGTAGCCGCGGTAGCAGTCATCTCCCGCCCGGACTTCGACGCCCCTTACTTCCAAAGCTGGCTAGCCACCCTGGACGCCACCGACAGCAACGTCTGGAAATCCACTCCACCCGACGATCAGCTGCTAAAAACCTTCCAAAACCACAACTACCTCCTCGAAGCCCTCGCCGCTCGGCTCTACGCCGAACCCAAATCTCCCGCCATCACCGCCGCCCTCGACCAAGTAACCCAAATCCTCAGCAAACGCTAACTCTGTGCACTTCAAAGTTTTCTCTGAGTTTAACGACGCGTACGGTAAGTGTTACGAAATCCTGCTCACGAAGTTGGTGCGAGACGCCTCTCTGATTCTCAATGCTTCTTGCTGGCAAATGCCCAGGCGGGTCCCCACGGCGACTATCCTGAACCTGCGCCAGAACTCATCTTCGAGAAATTTCTAGCATCTCTTTTGGCACGCGCAATGGCGCTGGCGAAGACTCGCACTCCCACTTGAATACCTTCGAATGAGATTGGCTCTCCGGACATTGGCCTCAAAACGGCAACAATTTAATCGGTTTTTTCTTTGACTCACGTAACTCTTATGCCGTCGTCACTTTTATGGTTAGCGGGACGCGCCCTGTAAGCCTTCCGGCATCGTCGCCAACCGAAAATTCCCCTAAGCTTTCTTTCGACACACCCTCACGAAACTTCTGAGCCAGATCGCCTCTTTGCGGGATTCTTACCTCATCGATCGATTCCATCGTGCGGAGCAGGAAATTCCTGCACCGTATCGCACGTTTGTGGCATCAAATACAGCCACTGACGGCTTGGCCAGACCGCTAACCTATTCTTGCTCCACGAGTGAATTGGAAGCAGAGGGCCAACACTGTCCCCGTTAAGCTTCTTCCCGTGATCCTCAATTCAAAGGAGGAAATCGGATGGAAAGTTCAGCCGCAAAACAGCAACCTACGGCAGGAGATCATATGATCACTGCCGAACAAACGTACCTGCGCAGCGAACTGGAAAAACGCCGCGAGCGCCTGCACGCGGCTTTGCATTCGCTTGCGCCTGATCCTTCACTGCAGCAGCTGCTGACTGCTGTGGACGACGCCCTGCGCCGTATCGACGGAGGGACATTCGGGCTTTGCGAGACTTGCCATGACTCCGTTGAACCGGAACGGTTGCTGGCCGATCCGTTGGTGCAGTTCTGCCTCGACCACCTTACGGGCACCGAACAGCGTGCTTTGGAGGATGATCTTTCGCTTGCTGCACGCATCCAGCGCGCTCTTCTGCCGGATCTCGGTCTGACGCCAAAAGGGTGGGACGTACGCTTCCATTATCAACCCGCCGGGATGGTGAGCGGCGACTACTGCGACCTTGTCGAAACAAACGACGGCCTACTCTTTATGCTGGGGGATGTCTCCGGCAAAGGTGTGGCTGCGTCGATGCTTATGAGTCATCTCCATGCCACGTTTCGCAGTCTCGCCGAAGCTGGCCTCCCGCTTGATCGGATGGTCGAGGACGCCAACCGCATTTTCTGCGAGAGTACGCTGGCCGGCCAATTCGCGACTCTTGTCGTAGGGCGAGCTGCACACGATGGTTCGGTGGAATTTGTCAGCGCAGGCCATCTCCCGCTTCTTCACATCCACGGCGACGGAGTGGCTCCGAAGGATTCCACGGGGGTGCCCCTGGGAATGTTTTGTGGCGCGCGCTTCCAGGTCCACCGGCTGACATTGGCTCAGGGTGATACCGTTTTTCTATATACCGACGGGTTGACGGAAGCACGAAATCGCGCAGGCCAAGAGTATGGTCTAAAGCGAATTCATGCGCTGGCTGCGCGACACACCGGGAAAGCGCCCGACGCGTTGATCTCCGAATGTCTCGAGGACTTGCTGAACTTTGGGGAGGGCTTGAGGCAGACAGACGATCTGACACTTTTGGTTTTGCGCCGCACCGAGTAAGGCGGAATCTCCGGGTTGCTCTCGGAATAGCGCTTTGTGTGCTCCCGTCTCGCCGGTTCGCGACGCGATGAAACGATTTTTCTCGGAGCACCCCTAACGGTCCGTCATCCGCACAAAATGTACAACGCTGCCCGTCAAAAGTAGGGCGTCAAAAGTAGCATCTCTGGGACTTTTTCTGGACGACTCAACGACTGCTCAACTGAGGAACGCCTCTCGCGCAGGAAAAGGTGAAGCAGATCGACTTGCCCGGAGGGCAGGCGGTGCTGCGGATGATCAACTAAAATTCGCTGATTTACTCGTGCACAAGGGTCAGCAGAGACTTATTGACCTTGATTCTACCGTTGTACCCGATAAAGTCCAGCTTCCTGAATTTGTTCATGAAAAAATTTACTCGTGAACGGGAGGTTCCAACCATGCTGGCAAGAGTCTCCTGCGAGACTTTTGGCAACGTCCGCACCGGCTGATCTTGTTTCCCGTACCTTGTTAGAAGCAGCAGGGTTCGAGCCAGTCGTTTCTCGCTGGAGTTGAAGAGTTGATCGATCAAATCCTCTTCCACGCGGATGTTGTAACCAAGCATGTACGCAATGAAATGATCCGATAACTCGTGCTCGGTGTAGAGCGCACGGAGTAATTCGATTTTTTGAATCACCAGAAGCCTGGAAGGTGTAATTGCCGATGTAGTTCCTATCCGCAGCGTTTGGCCCGCCATACACCCTTCGCAGAAAAATGCGCCGGGGCCAAACATGGCCTCGACAGCCTCCTTGCCCGAACCATTCACGACCGACAGCTTCACGCCGCCTTGCTGGATGCACATCACCGTTTACGAGGCGTCGCCCTGGGTGTAGATGGATTCGCCTCGCCGATACTCCGTCACTTCCTCGATATTCCTGCAGTGTCGAGAAATGCTTGCGCGTTGAATGGTCGCCGGCCGTTCGCGGACCTCTTGTTGCTATTAGTTTTCACTTTTAGTTCTATGCCATACGCCTTAGGCGTTCAGGACGGTCTCCAGTCTGACAAGACGGTTCTTGCCAGACTGTGCAAAACAGAACAGCGCCGCGCGATGGACATCCCTGTCATCCTGAAACAGCTGGACGGCGATCATCGTGGGCACTCAGGAACGGGCTAGGTACGCTTCAACTTCCTCTCTTCCGGATCCTTACTTGCGCTGCACAGAACCCTCTATTCTCGTAACACTGCGGATCGAAAAATCTTAGTGTACGTGTGGTACCCCACAGACGGTTGTAGGCCCTGCTCGATAACTCACTTAAGCAAACCCGTCCTTAAAGAGTAGATTCGACGAAACAAATCCCATCGGTTACAGCTGTGATATACACTTTCAGCCTTAAGTTGTTCCGGGAGCATGGCCGGATCAGTATTCGTTGCTCTCACAACCTGACTTTTCACTGTTTGGGACAGAGCAGGAGGCACACTGGGCCGCTTGTCGTCGAGACAAATGAAGGGAGCCACAAATCCAGTTGACAGAGGTGATCGCTTGCATAGCCACGTGGCGATCTTCGTGGCTCTGTTCGGCTTGCTCTTCCCAAGTTCGGTATCGCAGACGAGACCGGCATCGGTTGCCGGTCAGGCATCTCCACTTCAGCCTGCAGCTTCCTCGCAACGGACGGCAAACTTCACCAATGTAACTTCCACACTAGGTATAGATTTTGAATACGCGGCATCACACACCTCCAGAAAGTACCTGATTGAGACCATGGGGTCGGGCGTGGCCTTGTTCGACTATGACAACGATGGCCGCCTGGATATTTTCGTGGTGAATGGAGCTCCCCTCAGCGATCCCACACCCAAGGGGACGATCCCGCAAAAGGCGGGGTACAAGTATTGGAATCGCCTCTACCATCAAAGGCGCGACGGCACATTTGAAGATGTAACGGAAAAAGCCGGCCTGCAGGGTACAGGCTACGGCATGGGAGTTGCGGTCGGAGATTACGACAATGATGGATTTGAAGATTTATATGTGACCGCTTATGGAGGAAACAGGCTTTACCACAACAATGGAGACGGCACATTTACGGATGTTACCGAGAAAGCAGGCGTCGGTGGCAGCGGGTGGTCTACCAGCGCGGCATGGGTAGACCTGGATGGCGACGGCCTGCTTGATTTAGTCGTACTTCGATACCTGCAGTGGGACTTTGACGACACCTGGTGTGGCGAGCGCAGAGAAGGTTACCGTGCGTATTGCCATCCGGATGGATATCACGCGATTGCCCCATTGGTGTATCACAACGATGGCAACGGCCACTTCACTGAAATTTCGCACAAAGTAGGCCTTGCGGAGCCGGGCAAGGGGTTGGGCATTGCTTTCGCCGATTATGATCGGGACGGCCATCTGGACATCTTTGTGGCCAACGACTCCATACCCGAATTTCTTTACCACAACAAAGGCGATGGCACATTCGAGGAAGTTGCGCTGCGCTCCGGCGTCGCGGTGGATGGCGAGGGCCACACCTACGCAGGCATGGGAGTAGACTTCGCGGACTACAACAACGATGGTCTGCCGGACCTGGTGGTTACCGCCCTCGCCAGCCAAATGTACGCGCTTTATCGAAACAATGGCGATGGCACCTTTACCTACGACAGTTATCCGTCCGGACTCGGCCGCATGACCATGAAGCACTCAGGTTGGGGTGCACGTTTCATTGATTATGACAATGATGGTTGGAAGGGTCTTCTGATCAACCAAGGACACGATTTAGATACGGTTCAACTGACCTTTCCGGACCTGCGTTACAAGGAACCCATGCTACTTGCAAAGAATACCGGCAAGGGTTTCGAGGACGTTTCGGCACAAGCTGGAGAGATTTTTCAAGAAGCCTGGGTAGGGCGCGGTTTGGCGATCGGCGATATTGATAACGACGGCCGGTTGGATGCCGTGGTGACTGGTAATGATGGGGCGCTCTATGTTTTACACAACTCGACAAAAACCCAGAACCATTGGTTAACCCTGGAACTCATCGGGCACAGAAGCAATCGGGATGCGATTGGGGCGGAGGTAAAACTGACAACTGCAAAAGGCTCTCAGTGGGCCACCGTGACGACCGCAGGCAGCTATCTTTCTTCGAGCGATAAACGCGTACATTTTGGCCTGGGAGCGGAAACAGTTGCGAGAGCCATCGAGATTCGCTGGCCGAGCGGGATTCGTCAAACGATGAAAGATGTTCACGTGGATGAAATCCTTAAAATCGAGGAACCATCCACTAGACCGAACGGAAAAGTTCTTTTGCCATAGGGCGAGGTCACCCTCGGACGTGATTTTTGCACCGGGGCTTAAGGCTACTTCGCAGTCGGCGCAGCTGTTTTCCCGGATCCTTCCTTTAGCGTGTGCATCGCATCTACGGATAAATCATTGAAGTGTTCGACGAGTCCACTCGGCCAGCGCACCTGTACGGAATCAATTTTTGCCGTGGAGCCCAGACCGAAATGCACTCTCAGATCGCTTTGGGAAATGTAACTCGAACCGCTGCGCACTTCATCCACTAGAGTTCTCTTGCCCGCTTTGACTGTGAGCTTTGCGCCGATCCCGTCGCGATTGGAGCGGGTTCCCACGGTTTTGAAAGCGACCCAGTGGTTGTGGGAGGGCGACCGATTTACCAAAAGGCTCGGCCTTGCGTACAGGTTGTTGATAACTACGGAAAGTTGTCCATCATTCCAGAGATCTCCTACAGCCAAACCGCGCGCCGAGGAAACCGCGTTAATCCCGGATCCCGCCGTCGCGGAAACGTCGGTGAAGGTGCCATTGCCGTTGTTGTGATATAGAAGGCGCGGCTCCTGGTATCCGCTTCCCAGGTGAAACTTGTCAACCTCCGGGTAAACATGTCCGTTGGCGAGGATTAGATCGGGCCAGCCATCATTGTCAAAGTCAAAAAACGTGGTGCCCCAGCCCAGGTATTGAGTGTGCTGACCGAGTCCCGCGGGGAATGTAACGTCGGAGAAGATTCCTTCACCGTCGTTGCGGTACAGAGTCGGCGTGTCATCGGAGAAGTTGGTCTTAAAAATATCCAGCCGTCCGTCGCCGTTGTAGTCCGCGACGGTGGTTCCCATCCCTGCTTGCTCACGCCCATCTTCGTTGAACGCTACGCCGGCCATCACCGCAACATCGGTGAAGGTTCCATCGTGATTGTTGTGATAGAGAATGCTTGGGGCACTATCACAGGCTACGTAGATATCCGGCCAGCCATCATCGTCAAAATCGAATGTGGAAACGCTGAACGCGTAGTGTCCACCGGTCCGGTCTATATGGGCTTTGGCGGTAACATCCGAGAACGTCCCGTCACCGCGATTCTCATACAAAATATTCTTCGCACCCGGCAGACCACGCGGTCCGCACATCACTGGCACACCCTTCCATACGCAAGAACTTCCCTCGCCCGGAGTCGGAATGGCGGACAGATTGAAATCCACATAATTTGCCACCATCAGGTCGAGGCGCCCATCACGGTTGTAATCAACGAAAGCACATCCGGTCCCCCAAGCCTTTCCTGATCCTGCTACGCCCGCCTTTTCGGCCACTTCCGTGAAAACACCGTGGTCATTATGATAGAGACGGTTCTTCCCGTAATACGTTACGTACAAATCTTCCCAACCATCATTGTCGTAGTCCCCGGTGCAAACTCCCTGGCCCCATCCCGTGGCAACAAGACCGGCTTTCGCGGTGACATCCGTGAACGTGCCGTCGTGATTGTTGTGATAAAGATGGTTGGTGGGAGCCTGGTCGGCGGGAAACCCTTCCAGCGTGGTTCCATTCACGATGAAGATATCCGGCCAGCCGTCATTGTCGTAGTCAAAGACGGCCACGCCCGTACCTGTGGTCTCAATGATGTATTTCTTGCTATCGAAACCGCCAAACACATTCACGGCCGTCAGCCCTGCTTTTTCTGCGATGTCCACGAAATTTGCGCTGCTCGCAATGTCGTCAACTTTCTGAGTTGCCGTCTGAGCGGGCATGGGGCCGATGAAGAGCAGCATCAGCGTAGCGGGCCCCAGCAATATTTTTTGCAAGAGCGCTCTTTGGATTCCCGAATTTGATCTCTGCAAGCACTCACCTCGCGCTCGTTAAATCGATCCGTGAATTCCATAAGGCAAGATCAGATGATTCGCAGATATAACCTCCGAGGAAAAAACTTAAACAGCGCAAACGGCATTTGGAATTATTTTTGCCGCTCAAGAGTAGGTTGTGGTTTCTGCTTGGTCAAGGAACTTGCCACGGTGGGACGAAGAAATCACCAATCAGCTCAGCCACTGGGGCGACAGGCGTTTCTGTGGATGCTTCTGCGTATTTCGCCGCATTTTTTGCGTCACCGGCACGGCGATAAGCTTGGCTTAGAAGTCGCTTGGCCTGCGGGTTGGCAGGAGCGAGGCGAAGCGCTTCCTGGAGTTCGGCAATCGCTTCATTCCCGTGGCCCAGAATGAATTGAGACTTTCCCAAGTTCAAGTGGGCTTCGGCGTTATTCGGATCCAATTGAACAGCTTGTTGAAAAGCGGCTAAGGCTTCAGCAGGCTTCGCCGCACGAGCAAGGGCCAGCCCACGAAAATAGCTGATCAGAAATTTTTGTCCTAACTTTTTCTCCGCCTCGGCGAGCACTGCCGAAGCTTCCTCGGCGCGGCCGGTTCTAAGCAACACCTGTGCCAGTCCGATGTACCCGGTCGGAAGCGGATCACCCGCCGTCACCAGGTCGCGAAACACACTTTCCGCTTGTGCATAGCGGCCAGCGGCCAAGTAGGCCGCACCTAACCGTAAATGCAAAGCGTAAGATCTTGGATTCGTGGCGAGTCCACTCTGAACTGCGGTGACAGCTTCGGGATAGCGGTTGAGTTCCATCAACTCTCGCGTCAGGTTGAGCAAGTATTCCTCTTCATCGGGTGCCAAGGCCGCAGCCTGACGTAGGGCGTTGATGGACCGCTCGCCCTGGTTCAGGTGCGCATAGGCGATGCCAATCAAAGACCAACCTTGCGCCCCTTCCGGAGACTCTGAGGCTGCCGGACGCACGCCTTCTAAGTAAACCAGAGCTTGTTGGGCCGCCCTGTCGTAGTTCCCGGCGAGCAAGTAGGCGAGAGCCAAGTCAAATTGCGCCCAGGTTGACTGAGCTGGGGACTGACGTTGGTTCAATTTCTGCATGACGTTGATCGCTCGGTCGTTCTCGTGGATGGATAGGAGCAGGGACGCCATTTGGAGAGATTGCGCGTCACTCAGCGACAAGTTCGTGAGTTGCTCGAGGGCTTGGCGCGCATTTTCGAGGCGCCCCACGGCAATGTATCCCGTCACGGCTTGGATTAAGAATCCGGCGCCTGCGGGCAGCGGCTGACGAGACAGCTCCAGTTCAAAGAAAGCTTGTTCGTATCGCTGTGCGTCCAGTTCCACGCGGCCAAGATAGTAGTGGGCAAATGAGTCATCGGGGGACAGCTTTATGGCATTTTGCAACGCATCGCGGGCCGGCGTAAGTTGCTGTTCGGTCCATCGGAGAAATCCCAGATTGCGATAGGCATCTTCCAGAAATGGATCGAGCCGAATCGCTTCCTGATACTCGGCGGCGGCCTCGGCATTTTTGCCGATCTGTGCCAGCAAGATTCCGCGAAAGCTGCGAACGCGTGCATTATCAGGATACTCGCGCTCCGCGGTCGTGAACTCTACGAGGGCATCCTCGGGCCGATTGTCCTTTAGCGCCGCGAGACCCCTCTGAAATGCGTCGCTTTGTTTAGAAACTTGCTCCATAGCCAGGCTCGAAGAGTTTACAGACACATAGTCCGCAACGAAGTAAGAATAGAGGACCAGGATGGCGAAGTATTTCATGCTATGGATCTTGGGCGGACTTTGTTACTTCGCCCAGGCGTTCGGTTTGCTTTTCGAGCTTGTCATGCGATTCACGGTTCAGGGCAGTGGAGAGAGCGAATTCACGTGAAGCTTTCTCTTTCTCGCCCAGGGCTTGGTAAACCCTCGCCAGCTTGTAGTGAACCGATCCATCGTGATCAGTGGATATGGCGAGCTCAAGGTGCTCTTTCGCTTTGCGATAGTCGCGTAGCTCGGAGTATGCGGTGCCCAAATCACGGTGTATATCGGGACTGCCGGGATTAGCGGCAAGCGCCCTCCGAAGGTATGGCAAGGCCGTATTTGGTTGATGTTCGAGCAGGTAAGTATTCCCCAGGTCGTTTAACGCACCCGCGTGCCGCGGGTTCAGCGCAAGTTCGGCCTGGAGTTCAACGCGTGCTTCGGAAACTTTGAGGTCCTTCCATAGTAGGTGGCCCAGGCTGTAATGGAGATTCGGAGAAGCTGGCTTCAAGGCGATGGCGGCGCGGTATTCTTCGATGGCCTTTGCGTCATCTCCTCTCGCGGCCTCAAGGTCGCCCATCAGCTGATGCACGCGATATGAGTCTGGGTTTGCCTGGTACAGTCGGAGATAGGTCGTCGTCGCCAGCCTTTCGTAGCAGCGCGCACGCCAGTAGGCCGCTTCAGCCGATATTCTATCTGTTGCTGGCAATCTTTCAAGAATCCTGAGAGCCACGTCAGACTGTCCGGCTTCCAACAATGCGCTCGCCACCCGAATGCGAAGCTCAGGGGAAGTTCGTGAAGTGAGAACTTGGTCCGCGCAGGGCACAATCCTGGTAAACTCCCCGCGCTGGAGTGCCACGTTGACCTCCGCTTCCGGGCAGTTCCCGTCGAGAGCGTCTTTCCTGGAGGAGACGGCTGCAAGGCTGGACTCCGCCATTGCCTGAGCTGAATTCCCGTTCTGCTGGGCGAGAAACGCAAGAGCCAAGTGCGCCGCCGGGGAATTGCGAGTTTGCAATTGTTTCGCGAGTTTCTGCATTTTCTCGCGGGTAGAATCGGGCAGTTGCTCGAGAGCAGAATCGCCGAATCCGGTTCCGCGAAGACCCAGAATCCTCTCGGTTTGTTCGGCATCGATGCCCAACGATATCTCCCAATTCCGAACTGCGGCATCCACGTTGTCTTGAATCAACATTGCTTCGCCGCGCCGCACCAGGGCACGCAAGTCACCAGGACTGCTTCGCAACTCTTCATCAAACTCTCGAATGGCCTGGTTCACTTTACCTGCACGAAGGAGAACTTCACCCAGCTCAGCCTGCAAACCGGCGCGATTCGGTGCAGCCGTCAGAGCATTCTGAAAATGAATGACTGCGGAAGGCCATTCGCTACTGGCGGCATAGCTTTCTGCGAGCAGCTGTTCGCTGCGCGATGAGCCTGGAGCGACTTTTTGCAGGTGCGCTACCTCCTGTTTCCCTAGCCGCTCGTAGGCACTTCCTAACAGATAGAAAACATCCGCGTCCTTCGGTTGAAGCTCTAGCGCCCGCTGCAGCGTGGCGACTTCGGCTTGTAACTCGCCGGAGATCTCTTGCGCCGTTGCCAGCCAGAGCCAGGTATCAGATCGCCCAGGTTCTGCCTGAAGGGCTGCCTTGAGATAAGGGATAGCCTTGCCACCATCGCCCAACTTGCAGTAGTCCACGCCAAGGAAAAAATTGGCCCCGGTAAGCCCCGGTTTGACTTTGAGTGCGCGTCGGAATTCCGCCATCGCTTCAGTAGAACGAGCTTGGAGCTGATAGACCAATCCGAGATTCATATGGACTTCGGCGAAATCAGGGGCGAGGGTAAGCACAGCACGGTATTCCCGCTCCGCTGTGGCGTAGTCCTTATCTTGTTGGGCCTTCTGGGCTGCGCTGAAATGAGACTCGATTGCCGAACTTTTCGCGGTGGGCGATGGCACGGTTTGCCCTGCTACCTTCGAGGCCGCGGCCAGCAGGAGAACAAGCAGCGATGACAAAATCCGGAAGCCAAGCGAGGTATGCCCGGAGGCCATGGAGTTCAGACTCATGATTGAGTTCCGCATGCGACAATTTGACGCTTTCATTCTAGTTCTGGGGAGGGTGCGGTGCGGATTTCTCTTTCTCCGTTTTAGAAAGGCGTTCAAACTCGGAAAGTTCGCCAGCACTTGCCTGCGTATCGTGCAATTCACGGTAGACTCTGGCCAGCAGGTAGTGCGGTTGCGCCGCCCCGGGATCGGCGTTGATCGCCGCCAGGAATTCGTCTTTTGCTTTCTGAAGTTCTTTTTGGTTTTGATAGCATTGCCCGAGGAGAACGTGCACTTGTGGCATGTTGGGTTGCGCTTGTTGCGCGACCACCAGGAATGGTAAAGCGTCGGAGAAGCGTTGGTACCGCACGGCAATGTCGCCCAGATACAAATTCGTCATCGCATCATTCGGATTTTCCTTATACGCGTCCTTAAAGGCTTTCTCGGCGGGCTCCATCTGGCGTTGCGCCCAATAAGCCACTCCAATGACGAAGGGCATCCCCGGAGCCTCCGGACGTTTGACGACAGCCGCTTGGTATTCCTCGATGGCTTCCGAATATCGCTCCTGATCCGCATACACCTCACCCATCAAGGCATGGAGTTGAAAGGAGTCTGGGTCGAGCGCCTTGAGCAACTCGATGGAGCGTAGAGATGCGTTCTTGTAAATGCGTGCCAGTTCGTACAAGGCGTCAGCGTCTTTAGGGTTCTCGGCAAACGACTGGTTGAGTTGCGAGATCGCTTCTTCGACGCGACCGGAGGATTGCGACGCCAACGCTAGATAGTAATGAGTGCGAGGATGTGGGCTGAGTGCCTTGAGCTCACGCTCAAAACTTTCAATGGCTCGGATAAAATCGCCTTTCCCGAAGTAGGAAGCCCCGAGAAAGAAATTCACCTGCGAAAAACTTGGGTCACTGGCCAGCACCCGTTCGAATAGCTGAATAGAATCGTCGAACCGGAGTTCCGTCTGCTCCAGAATCCCCAAGCGTTTCAAGCTCTCAAGGCTTTCAGGAGCAATCGCCAGAGCTTGTCTGTAGAGGCGCTCTGCAGAGGCATAGTTCCTCGTGCTCTCTTCTGCGCGTGCGTCTTTGAGCAAAGTTTCAACTCTATCGCTCTTGGTTTGCGA
>Ga0099792_10000641_pt1 | contig 12793 bp, 10 predicted proteins | sample Rivendell_Oct201_8_FD_83780 | JGI IMG/M metagenome (GOLD analysis project Ga0099792, IMG submission 83780) | Vadose zone soil microbial communities from the Eel River Critical Zone Observatory, Northern California, USA -... | ecosystem: Environmental > Terrestrial > Soil > Vadose zone >...
AGCCCGCCGCGCGCAGCAATTTCGCAACACTCCGCAGATCGGACGTACGCATGGAATTCACGCAGAGCCAATTACCTTTGGGCTGAAAATCGCCAACTGGTACGCGGAGAATCAGCGCAATATCAACCGTTTTGCAGACGCGGCCGCGCAAATGCGCGTGGGGAAAATTTCCGGTGCGGTCGGTAACGCTTCGCACCTCGGTCCGGATATTGAAGAACGAATCTGCCAGCGGCTGGGATTAAATGTTGCGCCGGTGGCTTCGCAAGTGATTCAACGCGATCGACACGCGCATTACGTCAGCACGCTGGCGCTGATTGCAGCGACGCTGGAAAAAATTGCCATCGAAATTCGCCATTTGCAGCGCACTGAAGTGCGCGAAGCGGAAGAACCGTTTGGCGGCGAACAGCGCGGCAGTTCCGCGATGCCGCACAAACGCAATCCTGTAGTGTGCGAACAAATCAGCGGCCTTGCGCGCCTGGTGCGTTCCAACATGATTGCCGCGTTCGAAAATATCGGCCTGTGGCATGAACGCGATATTTCGCACAGTTCCGTAGAACGGATTATTCTTCCGGATTGCACAATTTTGATTGATTACATGCTGGCAAAAATGACGACAGTGATTGCCGACATGCGCGTTTTCCCGGAACGCATGAAAAAGAATCTGGATGCCACGCAGGGTTTGGTTTTTTCGGGACAGTTGCTGCAGGATTTGGTGGAAAAAGGCATGCCGCGCGACGACGCCTACAAAGCAGTGCAGGAAAACGCCATGGCCGCGTGGGAATCCGATTCCAGTTTTCGCGAACGTATCGCCAAAGATTCACGTATCGCAAAATTCCTCGACGCCGAAGCCCTCGAACATGCTTTCGATTTGCAGCGTCATCTGCGCTACGTGGACGCGATTTTCGCTCGCGTGTTCAGCGAAAAGACCAGCGAAAAAACCGCTTCTACCAAAGCTTGAGTTGAGTACCTGAGCTGGCGGGCCCGAAACTATCTGCTAAACGCGTTCCAACTGGCCCAGTAGTTTGCGGCTGCGGGCTTTCATCGCAGGAGTACCGTGGCGAGTGGCTTGGCGCAGAATATCGATCACTCTCGACCGAATACCCGGCTCATCCTTCACAAGGTCGACGAGTCCCTGCAAAGCGAAGGTTTTGACGATGGAACTGCGATCTTCGAGATAGCGGTGCAACGAGGAAATTGCAACTTGCCGTTCCCTCGCGTTCAGTTTGAGCCGCGGAACCAAGACGGCCAGATGCCAGCGCAACCCCTGCTCCTGAGTCTCGGCCATCAAGCCTAGCAATTCATCTTTGTACGGCTGGAGCAACTCGCGATGCTTTCGTGTGACCTTTTCCGCGCCATCCGCGGCGCGCATTCGCATCAGCGCTTCCGCGGACCAGAGACCTGTAATCAATTTAGGAAAAAGTTTTGCATCGCCAGACACCATTTCCGCGACTTGATCGGAACGGCCTATCGTCCGTCGATCACCTCCCTGCAGGAGAGTGAGGATGTTTCTTTCTCGGCATTGGGAGGATCTCGAACCCTAGGACACGGCGCCGGGAGCGGTTCGGAGAAACAGAAGCGAGCCGATCCTAGCGGAGCGGCTCGCTCTTTTCACCTCTTCTGAATCTGCCTTGCGGTCGATTCAGCTGCGGAGGCGGAAAGTCAAAATCGCAAAAACACCGGCCTGAAGACCCTGCCTGCGGCAGGCAGGCGGCCACTACGAAAGCCGGACAAAAATAAAAAACTATTCGACGCGCTGAACGTAGCGGGCTTCGGAAGTATCTACGCGAATCTTATCACCTTCGTTGACGAAAGGGGGAACAGGAACAACCAGTCCGGTTTCCAGTGTGGCGGGTTTCATCACCGAGCTGGCGGTGGCTTTCTGGATGGTGGGCTCGGTTTGCGTTACGCGCAAGTCCATGGTGTCGGGAAGGTTGATGCCGATGGCTTTTTCGTCGTGGAATTCCACTTTTACAATGGTGTTTGGCACCAGGTAGTACGTGGTTTCGCCGAGTTCTTCGCGCGACATTTCCATTTGCTCGTAAGTTTTGGTGTTCATGAAATGGAAGCTGTCGCCTTCATTGTAGAGGTACTCGAATTCGATTTCGTCGAGGATGGCACGTTCGACAAATTCTTCCGCGCGGAAGCGGTAGTCAATCATGGTGCCGGTACGCAGACTTTTCAGGCGGGTCTGCATGGAACCGCGCTTGTTGCCCGGAGTGCGATGGTCAGTGCTGAACACGGTGTACAGTTCGTTTTCGTGCAGCAGGACCATGCCGGGGCGGATTTGTGTGGCTTTAAGACTGCTCATTTTCGTCAAATACCCTTAATTTGATTTCGTAAATTCTTCTTCAACTCAGGTTCGTAACACACAACGTCTTCGCCTCAGGGGTTGAAAAACAGACCCTGTAACTCCAAGCGGTCGCTGTGAGGGGCGGCGCGAATGGAATAACCTGCGTATAACGGGCAGGCCTGCCTTCGGTAGGCAAGCACGAGACGCGCAGAGCAGAAAAACACGCGCAACGCGAATAAAACAGTATAAGTGGCGCTATTCCATGCGGTCAATTGGGCTTCAATGATTCTCCTTGGCGCGCCCGGGCGGCTTCGGCCATGATTTTTTCGATTTCGAGTGGATCGCGAGGCAGGCGCTGGCTCAAAAATTCAAAGCCAGTAGGTGTGATCAGCACATCGTCCTCGATACGCACGCCGAGATTTTCTTCAGGGATGTAAATGCCAGGTTCAACGGTGACGACCATGCCTGAAGTGAGCGGCTTACAAGATTCGCCGGGATCGTGAACATCGAGGCCAATGTTATGGCCGAGGCCGTGAATGTAATATTGGCCGAGCTTTTTGCCGCGCAGGTCTTTGCCATGCGAATTGATGTACTCGAAAGAAATTTTATACAGGCTGTTGTCGCTGGATTTGCAGAAATTCATTCCGGGTTTGAGAGCGGCGAAGACAGCATTCTGCGCGCCAAGAACGATGTCGTAGATTTCGCGCTGGCGCGGGGTGAATTTGCCGTTGGCGGGAATGGTGCGCGTGATGTCGGCGGAATAGCCGGAGAATTGCGCGCCCACGTCGAGCACGACGATGTCACCATCACCGATTTTGCGTGAGAGTTGGTCATAATGCAGCGCAGTGGAGTTGGGTCCAGCGCCGACAATGGGGGCGTAGCCTTCGGCCTCGGCGCCGCCCATGGCGTGGACTTCCAGCATTTTTGCGCCGACCTGATATTCGTAAAGCCCCGGGCGCATCATTTTCATGGCTTCCAGATGGGCATCGAGAGATAGATTAATGGCCTTTTTTAGGAACGCGAGCTCGCCAGGCGATTTGATGGTGCGCAGGGTTTCGATTGCGCCTCGAATGTCTTTTAGTTTTGCCGCAGGCGCAGCCAGCTGCAGCCAATCGACGACAGCTTTTTCATGAGGGTAACCGCCGATTTCCTTGTCGTAAGGAAGAATGGTGGCGAAGTAGGGATAGTAGCGGGCGAGCCTTTCGACGATGGCGCGCATTTCCGCGAACGGCTGAACCGAAGCAAAGCCGGTGCGAGATGAAATATCCGGATCGGTGGGCGAGAGGCGGATACCGTTCCATTTTTCTTTCTGGGGATTTTTTGCGGGAAGAAAGAGAATTTCGCGCGGGCCGTCCCAGGAATCGCGGGACTGCCCCATTTTCAGCGCGGGCAGAATGACCAACCCAGCTTCTTCTTCGTTGTGGCCGGTAAGGTAATAAAAATTATCTTCCTGGGTGAAGATGTAGGATTGGGAAATTTCTTCGCGGCCAGTGAATCCCCAAAGAATTACAGGTGCGTCAGTCTGCGCGGCGATGCGCGCACGGCGTTCGGCGTAAGTTTGGTTAGGTTCGCGTCCGCGGCGCTGTTGGGCGAACACAGCGGCAGAGATGGACGACAAGATGACGATGAGAAGAACGACGCGAGCAGTGAGCGATCTAAAGTCCGAAGCGAGTCTCATCCATGAACCTCGTTGAGATTGAAAAGCCCGCCAGCTGCTGGCAGGGCCGAGAAGGACGAAGAAGCAACCGCGCACCGCGGGTAGATTGTACCCGAATGAAGTTGTATGCCGAAATCGCGATAGGTATACTCCCAGTTTTTCGGCAAGTATGCGGAAGCTGCTGAAAACGAGGGGGGATGGAGAAACGCCTTGCGCAGAAGTGTGTGTGAATGGAAGAAAACAAAGGGGCGGGAATTCGTGTTTTTTGGCAAATGGCAAAAGGGTGCGGAAGTAAAAGGAAGAAAAGGAGTTACTTCGGATTGAGCAGGCGTGGACCGAAAAAAGAGTTCGCAAGCGATGGAAAACACCCAGGAGCGAAAATGCCGGCGGAAGGACTGGATGCAGAGCGAACGGAACTAATCCTCAATCTCACATGTTAAGATAGCACGGATGTTAGTCAATGTTAATAGATAACTCGGCAGTATATCGTTCGAATGAGCTGGGCCAACGGAAAAGTCAAAACCCGCACCCTTGAGACCGAAGGCTGCGGCACCCGACCTTGAAAGCGGTGCCGCTTAGCTCACCTCGCCTTATCGAAACCGCTAGGAAATGGAAATGAATCCAAAGACAGCCGCAACCAAAACGACGAGGAGAATCACGCGGACAGTGTCAAATTTCAGCCACATGTAATGGGCGCGGTCGGCCATCGCACGAAGGTACGCGCCGTTTTGCGCGTATGCCCGGCCGCGACCCTAGACCGCATCGGGATCATTCGGCGTCAGCTTCAGGGCCTGATCAAAGTCCAGGATCGCCCGGTCATAGCCGCTCCCGCGTACTCGTACGTCAAGCCCCTGTCGTAGAATGCATTGGCAGAGTTGGGATCCAGACGCAGCGCCTGATCGAAGTCCTGAATGGAACGGCCGCAATCGCGCTTCTGCCCGTAGGCGTTGCCGCAGGCGATGAATGCGTTGGCGTAGTTTGGATTGATCCGGAGCGCCTGATTATAATCCTGAATCGCCTGATCGACGCCGCCCTTGTGCGCGTACGCGAGACCGCGGCTATCGAAAGCCTCTACTCTTGCCCCAGCTCCAATTTTCCTGTCGCGCCTCGCCGAGCAGGACGGCAGATGCGCCGAACAGAGTCATCCGGACGATCATCGACAGAACGCGCACGGTGCCACCTTCACCTTAGTGGGGGTTAGTGTAGCCCAGGCCGGCCAGGACGCCGTGCATATAGGCAAAGCTGGCGATGACGCCAGGCATCGGATCGTTGGGATGAATTTCGTATTCGAGATCCACGAAGCCGTTGTAGCCGATTGCGGCTAGAGCTTGAAATATTTTCGGGACGGGCATTTTGCCTTCGCCAACGGCGACCTGGTTTTCTTTGTCCTGGAAGTTTGTGAGGTCCTTCATGTGGATGTTAAACAATCTGGGTCCGGCTTCGTGGATGGCCTGAACGACGTCGGTACCGGCACGAACGGTATGTCCGACATCGATGCAGCAACCGATGCGCGGATCGAGACCCTTTACCGCTTTTAAGACGTCCAGCGGGGAATGCCAGAGCTTGTCCTCCGGACCGTGATTGTGGATGGCGAACCGGATGTTATATTCGCGGACGAACTTTTCGATTCGGGGCAGAGTTTCTGGTGCGGGGTCGCCGGCGACTACGACGGAAATCCCTGCCCGCTTGCAGTACTCGAATTTGTTACGAATGTCGGCGTCTTCATCTTTATCGAAATAAATTGTTCCGGCAGCGTGGAGTTTGATGCCTGCAGCGGCGTAGTCCGCCAGTGCAGCGGTCTCTTCCGGAGTGGCGGACGGGAGATGATCTTTAACGTCTTTGAGATTTACGGCCGAAAGGTCGAGCTGCTTCATGGAGCTGATTAACTGTGCACGACTGAAGTTACGGAAGGTGTAGCTGGCCAAGCCCAGAAGAATTGGCGAGGCTGCGTTAGACGGCGGGCTCACGCGAGCAATGGCGAAGGCGTCATTCGGAACCGCGAAGGCGGCAGCAAGCGCACTGGAGCGAACGAAATCGCGACGTGAGAGGACGTTTTTCATGATCTGCTTATTCTTCATTTTCTCCCGATGCTAAAAGTGGACACCTCGCGCGTATTATACACGCGCGTCACAAGGTGAACCTTGCTTCGACGAAACAGAAAAGAAGAGAGATTCCTCGCCTCGCACGGAATGACGGTCAGGGATAAGAAAGGGCTGCGGCTATTTTAATTCGACTTCGATGATTTGGCCTGGAGTCATGCCTACGTTGCCGAGGTTGTGGGTGACTTTGGCGTCCACGAAACGAAAATCGCCGGGGCCTACGCCGTGGGTGGCGGACTGGCCGTCGGGGGAAGACATGGCCAGATTAATTTCGGTGATCGAGATGATTACGTAGGGTCGAGCGTGTGCGTGCATCGGAGAGGTAATGCCCGGAGCGAGAATCCAGTTGTAGATGCGGGCGCTGGGATTTTCGGCCGCGACGGTAGCGGCTAGCGCGGCGGAAGGAGTGTCGGGGCGCTGCAGAAGTTCGATGTCGAGAACTTCGTACGGAGTTTTACCGACGTTGTGGACGCGGTGGGTGTAGGAGCCACCGGCGAGAGTGAGGGCGTTAAAGTTGCCGGGTTTTGTGGCAGTCTTGGGGCCCTCTGGTTCGTTCATTTTCTGCTGAGTGATTTCGGCGGCGGAAAGTTCGATGGCGACGCGGTCGTGGGTATGAGTGTGGAACTGCGTGCTTTGGCCGGGAGGCAGAGTCAATTTTAGAACGGTAATCGAGTCGTTTTTGAAGAGGACTTTGTGGAGCGGCTCGTCTTCGACGGGGATCGAAGTGGGCAACGAGGTTTGTTGCGCCACGAGCATAGCGGGCAAAACCAAGAGAGATACGATGGCGATTTTCAAGATGAAAACTCCTGACGCGCGTTATGCCTGAAGACGACCCGGCAATATCGTACACGTTTTCGCGACGACTTGAGCTCGAAGACTACAAAACGCGAGAATTGACAGCCTCGCGCCAACACAAAATCGAGAGAGATTCCTCGCTTGGCTCGGAATGACGGGCAAAAAATTTCGCAGCTCCTGACGGCCGGACTTTGCCAATGCGAGAAATGAAATTGTTTCTAGAAACCGGGGGCACCGGAGGAGGCGGGGCGCATTTCCGGGGCGTTGACGCCGAAGCGGAGGTGGGCGAAGTAGGTTTGGCCGAGGGACATAAAGCCGGTGTAGAGATAGCCCCAGACGAAGAGCAGAAGGAAGGGGATTGTTGCGAAATTCTGATTGCTGATGGCGTAGACGACGGTGCAGGCAAAATAAATTCCCAGGAGAATTTCCGCGTAGGGCATCCAGCCAGCTTTGTTGCGGTATTGTTTTGCGACGAAGGTATCTTTTTTGCCTTCGATCTTGAATTTTGGAGTGCGGGCGAATTCGCTTTTTATCCCGAAGAGTGCTTCGAGCACGGCTTTAGCATTACGGATGGAGATGCCGATACCGGTGGCCATGACGAAGGGCATATAGAAAAAGGTGCGCCACCAGGTTTTGGGGCGAAGTTCTTTTTGCGCGACTAGATAGAAGCTGGAGATGGAGCAGGTGGAAGCTAGGAAAAGCGGCAGGTCGATCAGCAGCATCTGAAACCAGCCTTGATAGAAGCGGACGATCATTGCGGGAAGCAGCATCGCGGAGAATAAAACCATTAATGGGTAGCTGATGTTCGCGGTGAGATGGAAAAAGGCTTCGACTTTGACGTGCCAGGGCACGTTCGAACGAAAGACTTGCGGCAGGATTTTTTTTGCGGTTTGCATCAGGCCCTTGGCCCAGCGGGCTTGTTGCGCTTTGAAACCGTTCATGTCCACGGGGAGCTCGCTGGCACATTCAATGTCGGGGAGATAAAGAAACTTCCAGCCCTTGAGTTGCGCGCGGTAGGAGAGGTCGGTGTCTTCGGTGAGAGTGTCGTGCTCCCATCCGCCGGCAGAATCGATTGCGGCGCGGCGCCAGACGCCTGCAGTGCCGTTGAAATTGAAAAAAGTGCCGCGGCGGGAGCGTGCGCCGTGTTCGACGACAAAGTGGCCGTCAAGCAGAATTGTTTCGACTTGCGTGAGGAGCGAGTAGTCGCGATTGAGGTAGGTCCAGCGGGTTTGCGCCATGCCGATTTTGGGATTCTGAAAGTAAGGAATGGTGCGGCGGAGGAAATCGGATCCGGGGATGAAGTCAGCGTCAAAAATGGCGACGAATTCGCCGCGGGCGGTTTTCAGTCCATTTTCGAGGGCGCCGGCTTTGTAGCCTTCGCGATTGCCGCGATGAATGTAGGTGATGGGTATGCCCTGCGCGGCGTGGCGTTCGACGCAGGCACGGGCGACTTCGCATGTTTCGTCGGTGGAGTCGTCGAGGACTTGAATGTCGAGCAGTTCGGGCGGGTAATCGAAACGCGAAACAGCTTCGACGAGGCGTTCGATGACGTAGCGTTCGTTAAAAATGGGAAGTTGCACGGTGACACGCGGCCATGCGGTGGCTTCGGGTGGCGGGCCGGGAACGTTCTTGCGATATTTGTAGTAGTCGTAGACGAGCCAGTAGCGATGGAGACCGTAGACGGCGAGAATGATGAGCACGATGAAGTACGGAATCATCATCATCAGGTCGAAGGCGTTGACGTGATAGATGCCGGAGAAGGTACGGTCGGTGGCCTTGTGCCAGTAGTTGGAGATGGGATTCTGGGCAAGGAACCAGATGCTGGAAAAGACATTCATGGAGGCAAGTAGTTTACGAAGTTTGCGCGTGGCGCGCTAGGGGAGCGGGAAATGTTGCCGAAAAGTCTGAGGCGATTCGTAGGGCCATCACCCCGCTTTAGCGAAGCGATAGCTGGGTTTTCAAAAAAAACTGAAATCCAGGCCTCAGATTGACGCGTTCACTTGAAACCAACCTGCCACTGGAAAAGGCTGCGAGGCCAGTCAGCTCCGGCATGTTTTTCGAAGATAAGGCATAATCGCGCGGCGATGATTGAGACGAAGAACGGGTGGAGTGAAAACCGGTTGGGGGAAATTGCGGTTGCGTTTTTGCGGCTGGGATTCATTGCGTTTGGCGGAGCGGTGGCGCATATCGCACTGATGGAGGAGGAATTTGTGCGGCGGCGCGGATGGTTGAGCCGCGAAGAATTTGTGGATCGTGTGGGAGCGGTCAATCTGCTACCCGGGCCTAGTTCAACGGAGATGGCGATTTACCTGGGTCATCTGCGCGGAGGATTTCCGGGACTGTTGATTGCGGGAGCGGCGTTTATTTTGCCGTCGGCGCTGTTGATGTGCGTGATGGCGTGGGCGTACGTGCAATATGGCGCGTTGCCACAGATCGTTGGAGTGTTGTGGGGGGTGAAGCCGGTGGTGGTGGTGCTGATCGCGCAGGCGGTGTGGACGCTCGGGAAAACGGTTCTGAAATCGCGCGAGTTGGCGGTGATTGCGGCGATTGTGCTGGGGCTGGCGGCGATGCACGTTGCGACTTTGGCGTTGCTGATTGGTACCGGCGTGGCGTGGATTGTGGCGAATCGGTTTGGGCAGAGTCGTCCGGGGCAGAGCGGGATTGCGTCTGCGGCGGCGAGTGCTGCGGGAGGCGCAGCAGTCTCAGCAACCGCAGCGGCGGCCACGACTACGGGTGTGCTTGTTTATTTTTTGAAGATTGGGGCGCTGCTGTTCGGCAGCGGATACGTGCTGCTGGCGGTGTTGCGCGAGGATCTGGTCACGCGCATGCATTGGCTGAGTGAATCGCAGTTGTTGGATGGAATCGCGGTGAGCCAGGCGACTCCCGGACCGTTTTTTACGGTGGCGACATTTTTGGGTTACGTACTTTCAGGATGGCGAGGCGCGGGGCTGGCGACGGTGGGGATGTTCATCCCGGCGTTCTTGTATGTGGCGGTGACGGCTAGTGTTTTGCCGAGGCTGAGAAAATCGCCGACGGCAAGTGCGTTCCTGAATGGAGTAAACGCTGCGGCGGTGGCGTTAATGGCGTTTGTGGGATTTCAATTTGCTCGGGAGTCGGTGGTGACGCCCCTGGCGGCAGTGATTGCGGCGGTTAGCGCGGTGTTGGCGGTTCGTCTGAATGTAAATTCTGCGTGGTTGATTTTGGGTGGGGCGGTTTGCGGGCTGGTAGCGAAGGTTTCTGGCTGGGGATGCTAGTGGTGCCCGTCGTGCTGCCAGCTCAATTCTCGTGCGCCCATTTGCGCCAACGCTTCTGTTATCTCCGGATTAGAACCGAGGATGACCTGAGTGGAAGGCTTCGGTCTTTGCAGATGGTTCACGAAAAGCAGATTCCTCGCTGCGCTGCCTGCGGCAGGTAGGCTCGGAATGACAAGTGGGTAGAACAGGTTCGCTTTGCGGCGTGCGCGGGCTTAGGGGATCAGGACGATTTTACCGAAGGCGCCGGAGGGCTTCATTACGTCGATGTGGGCTTGCACGGCATCTTTTAGCGGGATTTCGGCGCCGACGACCGGGCGCAGTGTGCCGTTTTCCAGGCCGGCGTTGATGCCGGCGTGAATCTCGACAGATTCGGCTTCAGTGAGGCCCCAGAGGCTGAACGCGAGAATAGCGGCTTGGCGGCTCATCAAGTCACGCGGAGTGATGGTGACGTCGCCGCGGCTGCCGATGACGACCACGCGGCCCCTTGGCGCGAGGAGTTTCAAATCGCCACCGAGATTTACGTTGGCGAGCATTTCTAGAATGATGTCCACGCCGCGGCCGCCGGTGGCTTTCATGATTTCGTCTTTGTAGGCGGCATTGGAATGATCGAAGACCTGATGCGCGCCTTCGCGTTTAACCAACTCCAAGCCTTTTGCGCTACCGGCGGTGCCGAAAACGGTCAGACCGAGCGAGCGCGTCATTTGCACCGATGCGATGCCAACGCCTCCGCTGGCTCCATGAACCAGAACCGTTTCGGCGCCGTGCGCCTTCGCTTTGTGATGGATGGCATGGTACGCCGTGGCATACGGGATAAAGACGCCAGCGCCTTGCGCGAAGGGAATGCGATCGGGCAGCAGAAAAACCTGCGACTCGGCCGCGAGCGCGTATTCGGCGTAGGTGCCGGAAAGACTTTTCGCGACGTAGACGCGGTCGCCGGGTTTTACTTTTTTCACGCCATCGCCGACGGAGTCGACGACGCCTGCTCCATCGGTTCCGGGCGTGTAGGGAAGCGGTGGGATTACGGCGTAGTTGCCCGAGCGGGCGTAAGTATCGGCGGGATTGACACCGGCGGCGTGGATTTTTACCAGCACTTGTCCGGCGGAGGGCTTGGGTGTGGGGACGTCCTCGAGCTTGAGAACTTCAGGACCGCCGAACTGACGAACTAGAATGGCTTTCATGTTTGACTCCACCGAAATAAGTTTTGAAAAAGCAGCCGGGCTGAAGCCCGGCGCTACGTGAGCCAAATACAAAAATTGAAAAACGAAACACTTACTTGAAAGACTTGTCTTCCAAGAATACGACGCGGCACGAACAATTAAAAATGGTCGTCCACTGCGACGGCAGCTTGGGATTCGACCAGGCCGGCCGTTTTACCCCACGCCGTTGTCTGCCAGTTGTCCTTGCCTTTTTTCGGCGGAATCCACGGAGGCAGAGACTGATTGAGATAAGTGGCCAGGGCGAAGATGTACGGCTCGTACATGCGGCGTAAATCGGTCAGACGCTGGTCGGCGGCGGCATCGTCGTGCAACTTCAGGCCGTGTTGCGCCAGGACATCACGAATGTGCTGGACTGCGGCAGGCGGCAAGCGGTCCGTCGAAAGTTCCTTCGGCGAAGTGTTGAAGACTTGCGAGAGGTCCACGACTGCGTGGCGCGCGATGGCAAAGGTGAGCTCAGCTTGCCGTTCGCAAGCTCCTTCGATACCGACCATGATCAACGCGCAGGAGTCCAGGATGGCGGTGAGCGAGGCGATCCAGGATTGGTTATCGTGTTGCGAACGGAAAAACGCAAGCACCGGATAGGAAAGATGGCTCTCCATGAGCTCGGCGCACCAGAGTTCCCATTCCTTCAACAGCTCGCGCAGCGCTTCTTGTCCATGCGGGTAGCTGTGGCGGCGAAGAAGTTCGCCGGCGGTCGGCGGAGTGCCTGCTCGCGAATCCAGCAGAGAAATGCTGACTTCGCGCTTGGAGAATGAACCGTAGATGAACGGGAGATAGCCGATGACTCCGGCCAGGAATCCGAAACCGAGGCCACCTTCGACTACGACCAACGCGCGGGCCATGCCGGAGCGTGGAACTACGTCGCCGAGTCCGAGCGTGAAGAAAGTTGTTCCGCTGAGATACGCGTCGGTCCAGAAGCTTGGCGTCATTCCAGCGACGCTAAGAGCGGAGCCTGCACCGTATTGCATCAGGCCGAAGCTGAGCACCAGTCCTACGGCCCAAACCGCAACAAGAATGAGCAGTGAGATTGGACCAAAAATACTGAACGCCGATTCGCGGACTTTGCGGGCTGGAATCAGGCGCGCACAGAATCTCCACAGTGTCCATAGACTTTTGTAGAAAAGGCGGCTCAGCCGAAAACGACGCGTCACGCGGCGTGGCAGGATGATGACCTCGAACGCATCCCAGACAACGATGATCAGGATGGCGACGCCGATCAGAAACGCGGCTGGAGAGGTGAGCATGTGCGGAATTGTACCTGTTTTGGCTGGTGATGGAGTTTCGGCGGTCAGCTATTCAGCTTGGCGCTAACGGAAATTTCGGCTTTGAAAAGTTTTGAGACCGGGCAGCCGGTTTCGGCAGCCTTCACTGCGGTGTCGAATTTTGCGTTGTCCGCGCCAGGAATGGTGGCGACGAGATCGAGATGACTCTTGGTGATGGAAAAACCTTCGCCAACTTTATCGAAGGTAACGGTGGCCGTG
>Ga0099792_10000644_pt1 | contig 12749 bp, 7 predicted proteins | sample Rivendell_Oct201_8_FD_83780 | JGI IMG/M metagenome (GOLD analysis project Ga0099792, IMG submission 83780) | Vadose zone soil microbial communities from the Eel River Critical Zone Observatory, Northern California, USA -... | ecosystem: Environmental > Terrestrial > Soil > Vadose zone >...
AGTTCTCGATTGATATAGAGATGCGGCGTTTGGAGGTCGGTATCGTTCATGCGGAGGAATTTGGCGAGTCGTGTGACAGGGTGATGAAACGGATCAGTTGCTCGAGATCCGCGATCGATAGTCGCTCAAGGTGGAATTCGAATCGTTGAGCACGGACGAGACGCTGAACACGCTGATCGCCGGCGGTTCGTCGGCGAACGGGCCGGCGGCTGCGGCAAGCGGGCCGGCAGTGAGCGGGCTGACGGCCGCTGCGGCGGCGGGCGATCCGCCGGCGGCCGCTGGGGCCTGCCGCAGCGACAAATCGGCGAGCAGCGGCGCGGTCAGATGACGGAATTTTTGCAGCGTATCCGCTCGCAGCGGTTCCGCGCCCGGCAATTGCACGGTCTGCGGATTCTTGTGTACGCCGTTCACGAGATACTCGTAATGCAGGTGAGGACCGGTTGCGAGTCCGGTCATCCCGACATAGCCGATGACGTCGCCCTGCAGGACGTGGGTGCCGATGCGAATGTGCCTGGCAAAGCGCGACATATGGCCGTACAGCGTCGACACGCTATTGCTATGGGCGAGTACCACCGCATTGCCGTAGCCGCCGCGCCGCCCGGCAAAGCTGATCCTTCCGTCGCCGGCCGCGTGCACGGGCGTGCCGGTCGGTGCCGCATAGTCGGTGCCCATGTGTCCGCGGATGCGGTTCAAGATGGGATGCATGCGATGCGGATTGAATACCGAACTGACTCGGGTGAATTCGACGGGTGCCCTGAGAAAAGCCTTGCGCATGGGCAGCCCTTCCGGGGTGTAGTAGCCGGCGGCGCCGGTATCCGCCGCGAAGCGCACCGCTCGATATACCTTGCCGCTATTGACGAACTCGGCCGCCAGCACCTCGCCGTCGCGAAGGTATTTCCCGTCCTGATAGATTTGCTCGTAGGCCACGGTGAAGCGGTCGCCTTCGCGGATGTCGAGCACGAAGTCGATGTCCCAGGCAAATACATTGGCGAGTTTCAGCGCCACCATGTCGGAAATATCGGCCGCCTCGGCTGCCTGAAACAGTGAGGAATCAATGGTGGCGGTGGCGGTGCGAGTCCGCGTTTCCACCGGATTGTCGATCATCTTCGCGGCGAAGCCGTCGTCTTTACGCACGACCTCGAGGGTTTGAGTCTCGCTGACCTTGCGCGTGAGTCCCTTGATCTCTCCGTCCGTATGCGTGAGCTTGATGGCGTCGCCGGGCTTGAGGAAATCCAGACTCTGCCGAATGCCCGGCAGTTGACGAATTGCCGCGAGATCGGCCGTATCGAGCGCCATGCGGCGAAAAATGGCGTCCAGGGTGTCGTTTCTGCCGACCACCACTTCGATGGTCGCGCCGAGGCTGGCCTGTTGCGCGATCCTCGAGGGGCTGGTTTGGCCCGCGGCGGCCACCGGGCCACCCTGGACCGCAGGCAAAGCCTGTGTCGGCGGTGCAGCGCCGCCGGCCGGTGCATGGGGGTAAATCAGGGGCGCGGGTGCAAATGCCGCCGAGGCGGGGGCATCGCGTGCGGCATGCCAAAGAATCAACGCGGAACTCGCCGCAGCGGCATAAGGCGCCAGCCGAGTCATCAGGCCTTTGAATCGCCGGGATATTGTTGAGGTTTCGAAGATGTTGCGGTGCACCAGCAATTCCTAGCGAGACGGCTGCTTAGGCTAGCTGCCACCCCCAGGCCCGGTCAATCAAATGCGCTGCGTTATGGTGCGAAGTTCACAGAGAGAGGCGCATCCGCTGATAGACTGCGTTCGCATTTTGCCGAGCGTGTCACGTGGAGTAGGCCGATGCGAATACATGGATGGACGAGCTCGCAGATATTGCTGGCCAGGGTTGCGGTTTTCGGTGCCCTGGTCGCCGGCGCTCTGGCGGGATGCGGCGGCGGTGCTTCAGCCGGCGGCGCCATGTCGGCCGCTGCCGGACCGAACGCGCCGCTCGCGATCGGTCAGGGCAACGCAACCGCAACGGCGGCGGAAGCGATAGTCACACCGGCAACGTTGGCCGAGACCGCGACCACGGCGGCGGGCGCGAGCGCCGCGCCGGCTGCCGTCCCGCCCGCGCTCAGCTCCATCGACCGGCGTGTGGTGCAGCGCTGGTTCTCCTCTCAAAACGTCAGTCCCACCGCCGCGGGGACGGTCACGATTCCGTGCGCCGTCGGCGGCAGCTTCACCGCCGTCACATCCGCGGACGGTAAAACGCTGACCGTCACGTTTGCCGATTGCTCGGAGGTTGCGGGGACGTCCGTCGGCGGCACTCAGACTTACACGAATTTGACGCTCACGACGCAGAGCACCTTGGACTCGATATCGGCGAACGTCACCGACGCCCTCACCATCGTCGTGGGAACGGTGAGCTACGCCGAGACGGGCGATTACGCGTTTTCCTTTTCCGCCAGCAAAACGGCCGGCGGCGGTGTCTCGACGGCGACATTCGGGCTCACCGGCTCGAGTCTTTCAATTTCGGTGAGCAAGGGCGGTGCGGTTTCCGATTCGGTGACCCTGACCAACTTCGATTTCAATTTTGAGGAGGATCGGACGGTTTCTCCGCACCAGCTGTACTCGTCGTTCAACTACACGCTGGCAAGCTCGAAGCTCAACGGCAAGATCACCGTAGCGACGACGCAGGAATTCAAGCAAATCGTCGATCCGGCCGAGACGCACCTCTACCCGTACGCGGGGCAACTGATGATCGAGGGCGCGAACAGCGTGCGCTTGCAGGTGACCATCCTGGGCGACGAGACCTTCGTGCCGCCCATGGGCGAAGGGCAGATCGAGCTGCAGCTCGATTCCGGCACAGGCAGCTTTGGACCCGCGATTTGGCTGAGCTGGGCGACGCTAACCGCCGGCTAGACTCCGGCGGCCCTCGACGGCCACTCACGCACTGAGCGAAGTCAGGAGCTTGGAGATGTCCTCGGCCGGCATCGGCCGGTTGAAGAGATATCCCTGGGCTTCGTCGCAGCCGAGCGCATACAGCCGGCCGGCCTGTTCTTCGGTCTCGACCCCTTCGGCCACCACATAGATGCGCAACGCCTTCGCGAGATTGATGATAGCCGAGACGATGGCCATGTGCTCGGTGCTGATGGTCATGCCGGCGACGAAGGCGCGGTCTATCTTGAGGGCATCCAGCGGCAGGTGCGCGATCTGGCTCAAGCCCGAATAGCCGGTGCCGAAGTCGTCCATGAATATCCGCAGTCCCGCTTCCCGCAAACGCAGGAGCTTCTGTACATTGGCGCCCGTGTTCTGAGCGATCATGGTCTCGGTGATCTCCACGTCGATGCCGGTCGCGTGACCGAAGGAGGGCCCCAACGCTCCAAGCACCGTCGCGACAAAATTGGGATGCCGCAGCTGTACCTCCGAAACGTTGACGGCCACCCGCGGCACCTCCAGGCCGAGGGATTTCCACCGATTGGTATCGGCGACCGCTTGCTCGAATACCCAGCGGCCGACCTCCACGATTTGTCCCGATTCCTCGAGCAGCGGGACGAATTCCAGCGGCGACACCAGGCCGAACTCGGGGTCGTGCCATCGGATGAGCGCCTCCAGCCCGCGAATCTGGCGACTCGCCAAGTCGACTTTCGTTTGATAGTGCAGAACGAACTCTTTCTGAGCCACGGCCTTGCGCAGGCGGCTTTCCAGGTGGAGCCGCTGGGCGACTCGCGCGTTCATTTCCGGCGAGTAAAAGAGATACGGATCGCCCGAGTCCTTCGCCCGCTTCAGCGCGGCTTCGGCGTTCACGAACAGGCTCTCCGCGGTGTCCGCATCGGCCGGATACACGGCAATCCCTACTTTCACCGTCGTACGCAATTCAATGTCGTCGATGATGAGCGGTTCCGCGAACGAATCGACGATCCAGTCCTCGATCCAGCGCGCCATGGATGCACCCGCAAGATTGGGAAGCACCACGGCGAAGCGATCGCCGCCGATGCGCGCCGGAGTGGCGGACTCGCTGATCGTGCGCTGCAGCCGGTTCGCGAGTTCCTTCAGAACCTGGTCGCCCGCGTGGCGCCCCAGGGTGTCGTTGATCCGCTTGAAACGCTGCAAGTCGATGATCATGACCGCAAGCTGCCGCCGTTCGGCCCGCACCGAATGCAATGCCTGCGCGAGGCGGTCGAAGAACAGTTGTCGATTGGGCAATCCGGTCAGCGTGTCGTAGTAGGACACGTAGGTGAGCTTTTCTTCCTTGCCTAAGTAATCGAGCGCGAAGGAGATGTCTGCCGCGAGATCTCTCAGCAGCTTCAATTCCTCGTAATCGAAGAATCCGGTTTCCGCCGCATACAGCACCAGAACGCCCACCGCTTGGTCCTCGACCATCAGCGGCATCGCTATCTGCGAGCGAAAGCCGCGAGCCAGCGCCTGCTGCTTGAGCTGCGGCTGGGAGGCGGCCTCGATGTTGTTCACGACCATCGGCTTCTTCCGGCGCAGAGCCTCGCCTACGGGGCCCGGATCCTCGTCGCGGTTCGCGAGCTCCGATCCGAGCTCCTGCAAATACCCCTGATCGACGCCCTCCCAGACCAGCGGCGTCGCCTTCAGCGCGCCGGGCTCTACCAATCCGATCCACGCCATCCTGAAACCGCCCTGCTGCACGGCGATGCGGCACGACTCTCGCAGCAACTCGCGCCGCTCCCGGACGCGTACGATGGTCGAGTTGATGCCGCTGAGCACGGCCTGAATGCGGCTCAAGCGCGCGATCCTCTCCTGCTGCAGCCGGTGATGCGTGATATCGCGGGCCACGCCGCGGTAGCCGACCACCGTTCCGGAGGAGTCGAGCAGCGGCAGCGCGTTGCTGTCGAGCCAGCGAATACCGCCGTTCGCGTGCTGAAGGCGCAGCACCAGGTCGCGCCAGCCGCGCTTTTCCGCGATTCCGCGCTGCAGTAGGTCGGTCAGGGTTTGCCGGATGCTCTGCGATAAAATGTCGAGGCAATTGGTTCCGATGAGCCGATCGGGCGGATAGCCGAGTATTGCCTCCACCGCCGGACTGCAGAAGGTATAGAGGCCTTCCGCGTCGATTTCCCAGATCCATTCCTGGGTGGCCTCGGCAATGGAGCGAAATCTCTCTTCGCTCGCTCGCAGCGCCCGTTCTGCGTTGACCCGGTCGGTGATGTCTTGAATTTGATAGATGAAATAGTGAGGTTCGCCCGATTGCAGCCAGACCAGCGAGCCGCTCAGTTGAGTCCACACGACACGACCGTCTTTCCGGACATAGCGCTTGTTGGTCTGATAGGTCTCGATCTCACGGTCGAGCATCTGGCGCACCTGATCGCGGTCGGCGTCCCTGTCGTCCGGATGAGTGACCGACTGAACATCCGTGGCGAGCAATTCGTTCTCGCTGTATCCGACGATGTCGCACAATGCGGGATTGATGCCGAGCCACCGGCCATCAGGCGCGACGAGGGCCATGCCGACCGATGAAAAATGCATGGCAAAACGGAAGCGCTCTTCGCTCTCCTCGAGTTCGCGCTGCGCCCAGCGCCGGGCATCGCGGTCATCGGCTTCGCGCAGCGCGCGCTCGATTGCCGGCACCAGCCGCGCTCGGCTTTCCTTGAGAACATAATCGACGGCGCCCTGCTTCAGCGCTTGGATGGCGCGCTCCTCGCCGATCGTGCCGGAGACGAAGATGAAGGGCGTGTCGGGACTGCGCGATTTGGCGATTTGCAGCGCGTCGGTGCCGTCGAAACCCGGCAGAGTGTAATCGGACAGGATGAGGTCAGGCGAGAAAGTGGCGAGCGCTTCTTCGTAATCGGCGCTCGTATCCACCCGGCGGCTGACGACGTCCAGGCCCTTTACGCGTATTTCGCGGAGCAGCATCTCCGCATCCTCCGCGGCGTCTTCCACCAGCAGCACTTTGATTTGCCGGTGCATGGTCATTGGTTGGGGATGCGGTTCATGACCGCCCAATAAAGCCCGGTCTGGGTGATGACGCTGGTGAACGCCGAGAATTCGACCGGCTTGACCAGGTAGCTGTTGACCCCCAGCTTGTAACTGGTCACGACGTCCTGTTCTTCCGCCGAGGACGTGAGCACCACCACCGGGATGAGCTTGGTCCGTTCGTCGGCTTTCAGCCGCCGCAGAACATCGATGCCGCCCAGCCGCGGCATCTTGAGATCGAGCAGAATGAGCCGGGGCTGGCCGCCGCTTCGCCGGCTGAAGGCGCCCTCGCGGAACACGAATTCGATGGCCTCGACTCCGTCGCGAAGCCGTACCACCTTGTTGACCAGACTGCTCTTGCGCAGCGCTCGAATGATCAGCTCCGCATCGGCGTCGCTGTCCTCGACCAGCAAGATTTCTACCGCTTCATAATCATCCATCTTGATCTCCTCTGGGCAGTGCGAACGAGAACACCGCGCCGTGATCCACCTTGCCTTCGGCCCACACTCGTCCGCCGTGCCGGGTGACCACGCGGTGGACGATGGCAAGTCCCACGCCGGTGCCGCTGAACTCGTCGGCGCGATGCAATCTCTGGAATACGCGAAAAAGCTGTCCCGCGTATTCCATGTCGAAGCCGACGCCGTTGTCTCGGACGGAGTAGTGGTTCTCTGTGCCGACTTGGCGGCCGCTGACCTGGATGAACGGCCGCGCCGCCTTGCTGCTGTACTTGACCGCATTGGCAATGAGATTCGCCCACACCTGGCGCAACAAACCGCGGTCGCCGCGGGTGGGCGGCAGCGGCTCTACTTCGATATGCGGCGCAGTTGCCGCTTCACCGCGTTCGCCGAGCGACTCGGTATGGAGGACCTCCTCGACGACTTCGCGCACCAGCAAGTCGACGTTTACCTTGCCATGCGCCACCGGCTGGCGTCCCAACCGGGAGAATGTCAATAAGTCATCGATGAGCGCGCCCATCCGCCCGCTGTTCTGGCGGATCACCGAAAGGTAGCGCAACCCTTCGGCGTCGAGCCGCTCCCGGTAGTCCTCCACCAACATCAATGCGAAGCCGTCGATGGCGCGGAGCGGCGCCCGCAGATCGTGAGACACCGAGTAACTGAAGCTTTCGAGCTCCTTATTGGTGGCTTCGAGTTGCGCGGCCTTGGCCAGCAGTGCCGCGTTCAATTCGCGAATCGCGTGTTCCGCGAGCTTGCGCTCCGTGATGTCCTCCGAGATTCCCAATAGAAATTCCGGCGTTCCGTGCTCGTCCAGAATCGGCATCTTCATGGTGTGTACAGTTCGGACGCCGAGCAGCCGCGTATGAATCGACTGCTCGGGAATGTCGACCAGTCGGCCGCCGGCGAGGACTTCGCGGTCCTTGGCCTGGATGATATCGGCCTGCTCTGCGGGCAGGAAGTCACGGTCGCGTTTGCCGATCACTTCGTCCCTGGAGAGGCCCAGCAGATTCAAGGTTGCACGGTTCTGCCGCACGTAGCAAAGGGTGCGCGCATCCTTGAGGAATATCATGACGGGCAGATTGTCGATCAGGGAATCGAGAAAGCGGTTGGCTGCGGTCAAATTGGCTTCCGCGCGTTTGACCTCGGTGATATCGCGGGCTACCGACAACAATCGTTCGGTCTCGCCGTTGCCGCCCGGTATGGGCATCACGATGACATCCCACCATTTCGGCGTTCCCGCCTGCGTCGGGCAAGTCCCTTGGAAGCGCCCGGCGCTGCCGCCGAGTGCCGCGGCCACGGCGCGCCGCGCCGCCGCTTGATCCTCGCCGCTCCAGAACTCGAGCCAATCGGTGTTGGCAATCGACCCGAAATCCTTGACCTCCATCAATCGCAGACCCTGCGACGTCATTCGGCTCAAGCGTGCGTCCGCAGTCAAAATCGCCAGACAGTCCGGTGAGCTGTCGACGATGCTGCGGTTGTATTGCTCACTGTCGCGCAGAGCATGTTCGGCGTCGCGCCGCGCCCGCATGTCGCGATGAATTCCGCGGAACAGTACGATGAAGATGGCCGACGCGAGCGCGAGAGTGACCAGGAGCGAGATCAGCGTGGTGCGACGGACGTGGGCGGCTGCCGCTTGCCGCGGCGCCAGCAGCCGCGCTTCGACGGCGTCCATTCGTTCGGTGATGATGCGAACGTCCTCGGTTCCGCTGCTGAGACCGCCTTGGCCAAGCACCGCCCGTGCGGCCGGCAGGCCATAGCGCTGGTAGGCGGCGACGGCGCTCGCCATTTCGTCCAAACGGTTCTGCACAGCGGATTTCAGCGCGGCCCAATCGCGCTGCTGCGTCGGGTTGTCGCCGGTGAGCCGGCTGAGCTCCGCAAGATGATCTTGCACGACCTTGGCCAGATGCGCGTATTCGTCCAATCGAACCTGCTGCGCCGTGAGCAGATAGTCGCGCTGCGCCAGCTCGGCGCCGGCCAGCGATCCATAGAGATTCGCGAGGGTCGCACGCACTTCCTGGGTGTGCGCGACCCATTCGACGGAGTCCGCAAGCTCGACGCTGGTTCGGTATGTATAGGTGCCGCCGAACAGGAGCAGCGACACGGTCAGCAGGAACCCTGACAGGATCTTGATTTCGACGCTTGCGAGAGCAGAGAACTCCATATCGAGACCGACTCCCTTGGGTATCAGCCTTCAGCACGCTAGCTGAAAAGAAGTTGCCGCACTGCGATACCGTACACAATCAGACTTGGCTTCTAAACCATCGGCTAGTGGAAATACCCTCAAGCTTTGCAGCAGGGAAACCCTCATTCACGGTTCAGCAAAACACCGCTACCAGTCGACTAAGGCGCACGTTCGGGCGCTGCGTGCAAACCCTTGCCCGCGATGGCAGCGTCGGCGTAGACGATAGCTCTGGGTTCGCCGTCACGATGGGACGCGAGTCTATTCATCCGTATCGTTCGCGCGCACATCCTTGAGTACTGCCGGTCAAGTTTACTGCGCCCGATTGCCGAAAGTGTGAGGGCGGTTCCACTTGCCGGACACCGCCGGCGCATATTGCGACGGTACTCACAGATCCTTATTTTTTCGGGTTTTTCCGGCTTGCGGGCAAGATGTGCGAAGCGCATTCTGACTTTCTGATGGACCCGACGCATCATGTGCTCATTGAAAACGGGGGCGCGCCTGCGGGGATCGTGAAGGACATCGCGCTCCAATGGGCGCGATCGAGTCAGGCGGTTGATGGAAATAACCCGTGGCGACGACTATCACAATTTGCATCCGGCCGCTCCGCGTTCAAATGCGCGCGATGCTCGGCGTTGCCGCGACGCTCCTGACGATTTCCATTTGCTGTGCGCCGGCCGAGGCGGAAGGCTCGTCAACCATCGGCGAGTTGAAGCAGTTGAACGTCGAAGATCTCATGAACGTCGAGGTCACCTCGGTTTCACGGCATCCGGAAAAACTGTTGGCGGCCGCCTCGGCGATCCAGGTCATTACTCAGGAAGACATACGGAGGTCCGGCGCTACCAGCATTCCCGAGGCTCTGCGGCTGGCCGACAATCTGCAAGTCGCGCAGAAGAACTCCCACGATTGGGCCATCAGCGCACGGGGGTTCAATACGGAACTGGCCAATAAGCTGCTCGTCATGATCGATGGGCGGACCGTCTATACCCCGCTTTTTTCGGGGGTCTTCTGGGATGTGCAGGACTATCTGCTCGAAGACATCGACCGCATCGAAGTCATCAGCGGTCCGGGAGGCGCGCTGTGGGGCGCGAACGCGGTCAATGGCGTGATCAACATCATTACCAAGAGCGCCGCAGACACGCAGGGACTTTACGCGGAGGCCGGAGGCGGCTCGCAGCCGCAGGGTTTTGCCGGCGTGCGCTACGGCGGAGCGCTGGCTCCGGGCACTCAATTCCGCGTCTACGGGAAGTACATCGATCGAGGCGACGAAGTCCTGGCCAGTGGCAATTCCGAATCGGACGCCTGGCGGCAAGGCCGGGGGGGATTTCGCGTCGACTCGGAGCTTTCAGCGCAGGACCGATTGACCCTACAGGGCGACTTCTACGGCGGCAGCGAGGAGATGCAGACCCGCGGCACTTCCCATAACAGCGGCGACAATATCCTCGGTCGATGGTCGCATGATTTGTCGGAGCAATCGGATCTGACCCTGCAGTCGTACTTCGACCAAACGCATCTGACCGACCCGGTCGCCGCGCTGGTGTTCTCCGGCGCTCCCGCCGGGACTTTGCACGACGATCTCACCACTTACGACGTGGATTTCCAGCATCGATTCCGACTTGGGACGGCCAACCGAATCGTGTGGGGTTTGGGCTATCGCCGCACGCGCGATGTCGTCGGCAACTCACCGGCGGTGGCGTTCTTTCCCGCGGTTCTCGATCACAACTTGTACAGTGCATTCGTCCAGGACGAGATCGTGGTGCGGAAGAACCTGTCATTCACTCTCGGCACCAAGTTCGAACACAATGATTACACCGGCGTTGAAGTCGAACCGGATGCGCGCCTGAGTTGGAACTTAAGCTCGGATCAGGCTCTGTGGGCCGCCATCTCCCGCGCAGTACGCACCCCCTCGCGCATTGATCGGGATCTGTCGGAGGCGGCGCCGCCGTACCTGGTAGTCCTGAAGGGCGGGTCGAACTTCACCTCCGAGACCGTGATTGCGTACGAACTGGGGCTCCGCGCACAGTTCAACTCGAGGTTCACCGCGTCGATTTCCAGTTTCTACAACGAATATAACGACGTGCGGAGCGCGAGCGTCACGCCCAACACCTTTTTCCCGTTCTACTTCGCCAACAATGTGGCGGGGCACACCGACGGGCTGGAGCTCAGCGGCAACTACCAGGTGGTGGATGGCTGGTCGCTGCACGCGGGCTATACCTTGCTCGAGGAACATCTGCACGTTAAGCCGGGCCAGTATGACCTCAACAATGCGCGCAACGAAGTAGCCGATCCCGAACACCAGCTTTCGTTACGCTCTTCCCTGAACCTGCCGGGGCGCCTGGAACTCGATGCCGGGCTACGCTGGGTCGACACGCTGCACCTTGCGGCCGGAACGGTGCCCGCCTATTTCGAAATGGATACGCGTCTGGCATGGCATGCCGGCGAACGGCTCGAACTGTCGATCGTCGGCCGGAATCTGCTGCACAATCATCATCCCGAGTATGGGGTACCGGACCCGACGCGAGTGGAAATTGAGCGCAGTGTTTATGGAAAGGTCGCGTGGCGATACTGAGGAAGACCCCTCAGGCCTTGCTGTGCGTCGCACTGGGGCTGACGGTATTCCTCCGGGGCGCTTGCGGCGCGGAGGCGCCGACCGAGTACCAGGTCAAGGCCGTCTTCGTTTACAACTTTTCGCGTTTCGTGGAATGGCCTCCGCAGGCATTCACCGCGCCCGACGAACCCTTTGTCATCGGCATCTTGGGCAGCGATCCGTTCGGGGCGCGTTTGGATGAGGCGGTGCGCGGCGAGCGGATCGATCAACATCCGCTCCTGGTGCGGCGGTTCCGCAATCTCGGTGAAATCGGCGATTGCCGGATTCTGTACATCGACCGCTCCGAAAGCGCGCAGCTTCAGCAGATTCTCGCCGCCCTGGATCACCGCAGCATACTCACCGTGTCCGACCTGGATGGCTCTTCGCAGCGCGGGGTCATGGTCCAGTTCACGACGGACAACAATCGAATCCGGCTGCGCATCAATGTGGAGTCGGCGCGCGCCTCGGGCTTGACCATCAGTTCAAAACTGCTCCGATCCGCCGACATCGTCGGCACGCGCGACGGGACCTGACGCATGGGCTCGTCGTCCACACCCATTCGCCGCATCCTGATGCGCATGATTTTCATCTCGAGCGGGGCGGTGCTCGCGGTGACCACCACGGCGTTTTGCGCCTACGAGTTCCTGACCTTCCGGCAATCCAGCGTCCAGCAGCTGCAGACACTGAGCCAGGCGATCGCCAGCAACAGCACGGCCGCGCTGGCATTCGACAATGCCGATGATGCCGCAGTGGTTCTGTCGGCCTTCAGAGCTGACCCGCACATCGTCGCTGCGGCCTTGTACGATGCGAAAGGCAAGGCTTTCGCAACGTATCCGCAGGGACTGGCTGCGGCGCGCGTTCCGGCCCGGCCGGGCGCGCCGGGTTACACCTTCGGGCGCACCGAACTGACCGGCTTTCAGCCGGTCGCGGAGGGCTCGAGGCAGCTGGGCACGCTGTTCGTCGCATCGGACCTCGGCGCCATGTATGCGCGCATCAGGCTTTACGCGCTGATCGTCTTTCTGGTGATCGGCATTTCATTCCCGCTGGCCTATTTGATTTCCCGCCGGCTTCAGCATCAGCTGCTGCATCCCATTCTGGCGCTCGCCGAGACGACCCGCGCGGTATCGGAGCGCCACGACTACACCGTCCGCGCGGCGCCGACCGGCGCGTACGAATTCGACCTGTTCACCGACACCTTCAATCACATGCTCACGCAGATTCAGCAGTCCGAAGGCAAGCTGCACGCCCAGCTCAGCCGCCTCAGCCTGCTGCAGCACATCACGCGCGCAACGGGCGAACGCCAGGACTTGCCGAGCATCTTTCAGGTAGTGCTCGGCAGCCTCGAGGAGAACCTGCCGATCGATTTTGGATGCATGCTTCTGCACGACGCCGCCGCGCCGTCGCTGACCGTCGACGTGATCGGCGTCGCCGGCAGAGGGTTTGCGGACAAACTCGGCCTGAGGGAACGGATGGATGTGCCGATCGACGCGAACGGACTGTCGCGCTGCGTGGCGGGGCAGCTGGTCTACGAACCGGATGTTCTGCAGGTGCCCTTTCCGTTTCCGCAGCGGATGGCCGCCGCCGGGCTGCGGTCGGTGGTGATCACGCCGTTGATCGTGGAGAACCAGGTATTCGGCGTGCTGGTGTGCGCGCG
>Ga0099792_10000648_pt1 | contig 12718 bp, 12 predicted proteins | sample Rivendell_Oct201_8_FD_83780 | JGI IMG/M metagenome (GOLD analysis project Ga0099792, IMG submission 83780) | Vadose zone soil microbial communities from the Eel River Critical Zone Observatory, Northern California, USA -... | ecosystem: Environmental > Terrestrial > Soil > Vadose zone >...
CAAGTCCATGAGGGTGGTCCGAAAGACCGGATAGACGCGCGCCGCTGGCTAACACGATAAAGCTTATCTGTCAGCGCCTTCGAGTCCGAGCGGGCTTGCCCGATTCACTGAGCAAGGATTTGAGCACCGTTCAGATTATATTGAACAGTGTCCACAGAAACTCTGGATGACTTAAGGCTCGCAGTGACGCCTCGAAGAGCAGTTACAGCCTCTTCAAGGTGGGTACGTCGAGCGGTACCGATTGATTTTTGAGCGCGGAACAGCGATCAGATGCGGAGATCCAGAAGTCTCGCGTTCCCTGCGGTTGGTGGTGTCATTGCTCATTCCGTCGTCGGGTTACGCAGGTCCGCGCCGTCACCATTCGTTAATTATGCCGACCCTGGGCGATCAACCTCGCCCAGGCCGGCCCCGGGAACGCGCAGGGCAAAGCGGCCTGATCAAGAGCAACGGATTGGCGTGCAAGAAGCGGACAGCGACGCAGTCGCTGTCCGCTTGATTTCATATCGAAATCGTTACTGCGCGAAGCAGTAGAACAGGCCGTTGCCGCCGGTCGCGACGAGATCGGGCTGGCTGCAGCTGCGGGACATGTGGGCCGCGTTCCAGGACTCCAGATTTCGTGAGCACGTCGAGCCGCGCCCATAGCGCCTGGCGCCGCGCCCTATGCTCTGCGCTCTCTACCGACGCCCCGCTCGGCTCGCGCAACTCGGCCTGGATCGCCTCCAAGGTCATGGCCTCAATATCGTTCATCCGGTGATCTCCTCACTGCGATGCCGACAACCGGCCGGCGCGGCTCAGTCGTGTGATGCGGTGCGCGGTGCAGCCAGCGCGAAGGCGAACATGAGCACCAACCCGGCCAGGGATGGCACGATGGTCAGCCCAAGCAGGCGCAGCACAGCGACGTCATCCGGGCTGGGCGTGATCAAGCCGCGGGAGATCCAGGCCAGGATCTTCGAAAACGATTCCGCCCCCGGGTCGACCGACCCGATGATCGGTGCGCCATCCTGCGGCTCCGGCGCGCCCTCCTGCGGCTTCTCAGCGTCTTTGATATTCTGGTCGAGCTTGTCCCGGTCCTGCGCCGCCGCCAACGCCTGCACTATCGGCAAGACAGGGCCGCACGCCTTCTCGGTGTCGACCGTCAAACGTGTGCACTGAAACGTAGCGTTGAAAGCGTCCTTATCGATCCGGTCGACCTTACCCCGCTCGCGCAGAAGCTGGAATTTGATTACCTCCGGCGACCGCTTCTCAGTAATGGCGTCGCGCTTCTCGCGCAACTTCTTGATGTCGGAGGCTTTGTCCGAGGCTTTGGTCGCTGCCGCCGAGGCCTTGGTCATCGCCGCCGATCGCTGCGCGAGCACGTCGCCGATGGTGGAGGCGCTGAAGCCGGTCGCCGCCATCAAGGACATGACGATCATCACCGGCCAGATGCCCCAGGCGGCCGCCGCTGCCACCTTTGACCCGCCGCGCCATAGCTCGCAGCCCCACGATGGTGACCGAAATGCCAAGACCTCAATGGCTAAGCCCTCCAATGCCATGATGATGGCGCGCCACCAGCTCGACTGCGGCGCGTAGGAGATCGCAAGCGTGACATTGATGATGAGCCCGACCACGAACAGGCCATAGGCAACCAGGTACGCAATAGTGGCCGAGGAGGGCGTGATCGAGGCGAGCGAACGCCTGGCAGCGTATGGAACGGGGGGATGCTCGGCCGGCGACCACATGGTGCGCCATTCCACGGGTGTGGAAACGGCAGGAACGCCGGCAACATCAACGGTAGGGAGAGAGGAAACGGCGTTCTCAGGCGCAACGGTGTCTGCAACGTCTGCAACGCGGCCTGCAACGCGTTCGATCGTTGCCGTTCCCGTTGCACCCGCCTCATGCAATGCAGCGGCCTCGCGTTCCACCTCCGGCTCAGTAGGCCTTGGAGCGACGTCCGCAACGGCGTTCTCGACGGATGCAACGCCGCCTGCAACGGCTGCAACGGTCTCTGCAACGCGTTCCGCTTCTGCCTTTAAGGCGGCTTCGCGCTCCGCATTCGCCTTCTGCAACGCGGCCTCACGTTCCAGTTTCTTCCTGGCACGATGCGCCCTGGAGCGCTCGGTGCTCGATCGGGCACGACGAGGCTGATCGGCGCCGTTGCCTGCGTTACCTTGAAACGTTTCAGCCAATTGTGTGCTCCTCAAAACTTGTCGCTAAATGGCTCTCTCCGGACAGTCGACCGGTTCGAGCTCGAAATTCTCTCGATGCTGCCGATGCAACCCGCGGTGCGCCCGGACATCGAAATCCGGACGGTCATCCGCCTGCCTCCACGATGCGCACCGCAATGGTCTCGCCATGCCGCCACTCGTGGCGCCTCTCGCGCTCGGCCACATCGACGAGCACACGCTGCGCCACCTCAATGGCCAAGGCGCGCGTGATCGCCCCACCGCAGACCTCATCGCCGCGGCTGCTCGACAAGATGACCCGGAATCTGTGGCCATGGTGGTGACCCCTCTCATGCTGTCGGTGGTGTGGGTGGCTTCAAACCGAAGCGGTGGAGGTCATCTTCGCTCAAACCGTGGGGGTCATTTTTCAGAGGTATCCCGCCTATCTCGCAAACGCCCCCATGATGTCCGCCTGCTGGTTCCGGCTCAGCGTCCCATATGAGGCGAACGTCGTCATCAGTTCCTCGTGACCGAGGTTCTGGCTCCACGCCTTCATCTCCTCCATGGTGCGGCATTTCTTTTGCCCAAGCTGAGCCAGTGTCTTGCGACACGAGTGCGGATTGAAGGTCGGCAGCCCGGCGTTCTCGAACGCCTCCTTGAATACCTTCCGGATCGGGCTGGCGTTCGACCACCGCTTGCGATCGAGTCCATCGGCCCGGAATTGTCCGTCGTCCCCCACGACGACACGACTTGCGGGAAACAACGGATCGTCAAATCCGAACAGCAACTCAGCTCGTAGGAACATTACCCACTCCGCCACGATAGCCCGGATGTCGTCGCCGACTGGAAAGAAGTAGGTCGCAAATGACTTCGAGAACTTGGTACGGACCTCGCGCGCATCCTGTTCGATTAGGTTTTGGTCGAGGTCGACGTGCTTGAGTTTCATCGAAGCGACGGCGCCATCGCGAGCGCCGGTCAGGATCGTGAATGCGACGATGGCGCGGTTGCGCCGGTCGATCGTGGTGGCCGCAGGCATTAAGCGCAGTACGTGCCGAATCTGTTCCAGCGTGGGCACCCGAGGTTCGCGGACAGCCTTTGCGACCCGAGCGTCCTTCATGGTCATGTTGAAGTACTCGGTATCGGCGTAGCTGATTCGCGACTTGTAACCGGGTTGACCGGCCAGCCAGACGAAGAAAGCCTTCAAGGCGGTCAACGTCGAGTAGATCGTCGCCTTGCTCAGCGGTTCGTTGGTTCGTTGACCCCGTTGGCCCGCAAGATGCTGCTTGAAGGCTTCCGCCTGCTTGCGGTGGAACTGCTTGAAATCGCGGTATGCTGTGTATGTTTCGAAGCGGTTCAGGGCCTTGGCGGTCTGGTCGATCGACGCCTCACTCATGCCCTTCGCCTCGCGCAGGTACGTGAAGTAGGCGTGCTTCACGCGCTCGTTCTGGGCGTTGTGCGTCTTCATGTTCTAACTGCTCCTTTGGAATCACCATTCAGGGTAGGTCCAGCCCGATCCCCTATGCGTGGCTTGGCCTGTCTGACGGTGATCTCCAGATTCCCGCGAACCGCGTCGATCCGCGCGGGGTTGACGCGCCGGTAGAGCATCCGGCCGCACGCCGGGCAGATCGCTTCCAGGCAGCCGACCGTGGCACTCTTGACGATGAGGTCGGCGATAAGGCCCGCAGGAATTTTCGGCGCCCGGCATTTCAGGCAGTAGATCTCGCCGGGCCGGCAGGGCCGCTTTCCAGCTTGTCGCCGGCTCCGGAGGAAATCCGCTGCGTCCATCCCGCGGAACATCGTGGGACGGCGATCGTCGATTGATCGGAGTCCGTCCTTCGCCCACCGCCGGATCGTGTTCTTGTGAAGCTTCAGCGCCGCCGCGAGTTGCTCGACCGTGTAGCACCGGTGGATTTTGAGGAGGCGGGGGTTGGGATGCCGCGCGCCCATTTGGCTAGGCGGAGCCTTTGGCGGTCAGTTCGTGGATATCTTCGGCGCGCCAGACAGTGATTCGCGGGCCGAGCTTCAACGGCTTAGGGAAGCGTACCGATTTGACGCCTTCCCACCACGTCGATTTGCTCACAGGAATCGGCCCCTTAGGCGCAAGGATGGATGCCAACCTCACGAAGCCGCTGGCGGGAAATTCAAAGTCGTGCGGCACAGACTGCCTCCATCTGATTAGAGAGGAGGATGTGCTGCCCATGATACATGGTGCCTCGCGAACTCAGCGCTTCGCTTCCGACGTCGAACCGAACGTCTGGGACCTCGCCCAGTCGTCGACATCCGACATCCGGTAAAGCCGCCGGCGCGGTCCCATAGCGACGAACTTCGGACCGGTACCTTCGACCCGCCAGCGCTCCAGCGTGCGTTCGGACACGTTGATGACCTCGGCAACCTGCTTCTGGGTCAGGAATTGCAAGGATGCCGGGAGTTCGATGACCATGGGCGACGTCCGTAACTCGACAGCGCGGGTGCTGAGGAGCGTCACCTTCTAAATCTGGTTCTGGTCAGTGCTCCAGATTCTAGCCTGAAACTGGAGTAGCCTTGAGACCGCGCCGGCCTTTGCCGCGATGGCCCGCCCGGCGAGCATTCAGCAACTTCACGTCGGAAGCTCGGATTCTCCGTGTTGGCGGATCAATTGGTGCGATCCCGATGTTTTCCGGAATCCGCCACAAGGCGTTTGGGTCAAATAGAGGCTCTTCCCTGCCGTGAACATCAGCCTCCAGCCCGTAGCGTTCAAAGCTCATGGCGACGCCCAGCACCAGCTCGGAGACGAGCATGACGATTCTTACCGGTTGGATTTGGAGATCGCTTAATCCCCGTTCCTTCGCCTCCGCCGTGATGAGAATGGCGGCCGTCACCAGATGCGCGACATCCTTGTAAGCCTTCCAAGCTTCCCAGAGCTTCGCGGTGCCGGTTCCGACGCTCGTGGCGTTACTTGCCACAACGTGAATGGCCTTTCCGAGGCTCGCCCCGCCGCGGCGCATTTGGTGCCGGCCCTGACTGAGATCGAAATGATGATGCAATATGTCGGCGACGCGGCCCCAACGTCTTTGGATCGGAACCATGCGCTTGTAGAACTCTTTGAGTGCCTCGGTTTCGACGATCCGATGCGGCTGATCCGATTTGACCGACAGCGACGTTTCAGATGCGCTTTTTCTGTGTACCTTTAGCCACGCGGTCCGCGCCCCTACGTCGTTCGGCCATGCCATGTAGCCGACAAGACGTGCCGAGATTTCTGGAAAAAGAACTTCCTCATCGCGCAGTCGATCGATGAGCAGCTTACCCAAATCGGCCATTGCGAATGGCGCCGCGTGGGGTTGTCCCAGATCCATGAAACGATGCCGCGCCGGGAACATGGTGATCGAACTCGCGGATTATCGGGACAGCGCGCTGAGCGTGGTTTCTTTAACGGTACAACGCAAACAGCCCGAATAGCGGAAGCGCGCGCAGATGCTGGATAGGAGCAACGGCGAGGGCTACCTAGCGTTCGAGTGCTGTTAGCCGGCCGCCAGCGGCAACAAGAACAATATCGAGCGGGCGCCATCGAGCGCACCCTATTTCTCGAAGGGTGCTAAGCCTAAGATGACCGGAGCCACGAATTCAAGATGGAATAGCCCCGGGGGCATTCGATCCCCCCAGCCTCATTATGCTGCGATCGTCGGTTTAGTGGGATGGAAACCGGTCGCCACGGCGTCGCGATAGACGATCTTGTCGGTCATGATCGACAACGTCTCGGACATTGGCGGATAGGCGCCGCCGGCTGCCTCGCATGCATCGACATACCGTCTGGCTTGGTACGCGAGAAAATCAGAGACCTGTAAAGCGATTGCGCTCTTTTTGTCCGCAACTTTGAGGTCGCCCATCATTCTCGCGAGCGCGGGGTTCTCCTTGTGCTCGTTGAAAATCCGCCGGACATCCCCCTCGTTCGGCCCTCCACTTTCGAGAACGAACGACAACTTAACGCCAAGTTTAGCGTTAGCGTCCCGCACTATCTCGTCCCGCAGAATCAAATCAAGAGCGCCCCGGAATGCGTAACCGTAACCTGATTCGTTGACGGCAAGACCGTGCTCCTTCTTCGCCTGAGTGTAGGCTGATTTTCGCACCGAGAACGTGACACCAAACTCAACTGCATCACGAACCGCGTCAAACAACTCGGTGAGAAACGTCCGCTGCTTGATCGGACTCCAAGTCCTATACGGTGATTTGCGGTTTTGAAATTCCACGCCGTGCAGGTACCGCACACCGTACGCCGAAAAAATGGCACTCGCCCGACTCTCGAACTTGGCCCATGCCGACGCAGTCGCAATGTAACCGCCCGTCGTGACGATCGGTGATTGATCGTGGGCGCCGCTCTCGTCGAGACAACAGACGAGGTCACCCAGCGGACCGGTCAGAATCATACTTTCTTCCTTGTGGTAGCTAATTGGTAGCTATTCCGCGCCAGACTTGCAGCAGACTTCCCACTAACTTAGTGATTTTATTGGCGCGCCCGGAAGGATTCGAACCTCCGACCCCCAGATTCGTAGTCTGGGGCTTTCGTCGGCGGTAAAGGGAAAGGGTGAGTCACCATGCCGCAGAACCGCGCTCGGACGTGCACTCCCTGCTGAGATTCGGGAATTTAGTCGTCGAAGCTAGCGGGACCACGCCTAATACATCCCTTTAATACGCCGCGGCATCTTCTTCTACGATTTGCCTGATCGCGTCCTTCCAGCGTTGTTGGTGATCTGGCATTATGCGCCGTCACCAGACAAAGTGGACGAAGAAGTTCGAGACTCCCCTTTCCGGCAGCCCACGTTCCGATTCTTCGCGATGCCGCGTTCTGCCATAATTCCAGCGGGTTCTTGGCCGCGCCGTATGCCAGCTCAATTAGCAGCGGGATATTGCGGAGAGCCGACTGCCGAAGCTTTTTTGAAGCGCGTCGGCACCGAATATCCTCAGCCGCGTGTCTGTGAGGGAAGACGTAAGCTGTGGTTGAAGGACGATCTGGACCGCGCGATAGCGCCCGGCTTCACGGTCGGAGACATCGCCGAGGATTTGTAATGCTGGAGCGTCCGAGGCCGCGCTTTGTCGTGCCCCGTGTGCTCAAGAACGGCGAGACCGCGTTTTATTTTGTCATCTCGAAATACTATCGCAAACTCGGCTGCACGATCCCCAATGAACCATTGGGCACGGACTACGAGGACGCATGCGGCAAGGATGGCAAAGGTGGCCGCGCTGCGATCCTCAACGCCTTGTTCGATGAGTGGGAGGCCAAGAAGAACGGCGAGCCAATCGACAACAGAAAGCTTGCACGTTACGGCACGATCGACTGGCTGTTCAGGCACTACAAGACCGAGGAGGCCTATACCGAGAAGGTCTCCGAGCGCTCGCGTCCCGATTACGAGCGCATCATGCAGATGATCTGCGACACGCTCGACAAGAAGGGCCGGCGCATCGGCGATCACATGGTGCGTGAGGTGACGCCGCGCGGCGCGATCAAGATCTATCGCAAGATCATCAAAGGCGCGGATGGCGAGCGGCTGCGCCAGGGAGAGAAGGTGGTCGGCCTCTGCCGCAAGGTCTGGAACGTGATGCGCCCGCTCTATCCCGATGTATTTCCGCGCCCGACCAGTGAGGGTGTGGTCAACCCGTGGATGAGCGTCGTGCTCAAGCGCCGCGTCAAGAAGAAGAAGCACGCGGTCACCCGCGAGGAGGTCTACAAGTTCGCTTGGGGCTGCATTGAGAAGGGCCGGCCCGAGCCCGCAGCTGTGGCGGTGATCTGCTTCGAATGGCTGCAACGCCCGGAGAACGTCGTCGCCGGTATCCTGACGTGGCCGGATTACCGCTCGACGAAATGGCCGCACGCCATCCGCATCGAACATCACAAGACCGGCGCGTTGGTCTGGCACCCGCTGGAAGAGGTGGTCGATGGCAAGATGGTGCAGTTCTACGGCGAGGCCGAGAAGATCATCTCGCACCTGCCGAAGCTCGGCATCCCGATGATCATGCGCAAGATCGGGAACGGCGAGAAGAAGGGCCAAGCCAAGAAGTGGTCTTACCCCGGCATGGAGAAGGTTGTGCAGACCATGCGCAAGCAGATTGAGGGCGTCTCATCGGTGTTCACCCTGGACGCTTGTAGGCACGGCGGCATGACCGAACTGGAGGAAGCTGAACTCACCGATGGTCAAGGGCGCGCCCTGTCAGGTCACAAGACCACGCAGGCCTACAAAGGCTACGCGAAGGAGACGATGCAACGCGCGCTCGCTGCTACCCGCAAGCGTCATGCGCACCTGCTCACGCAGCGGCAACTCGAACAGGAGGCGCAAACGAAAGCCGAGGGTGGAGAACAAATCAGCACAGAGTTTCGAAATAAGGGAGCGGAGACGTTTCGAAATAGGCACCAAAAGCGCCGCGAGAACAAAGCGATCTTCGCTGCTGGATCAAAGGCTTAGACTTGGCTGGGGCGCCAGGATTCGAACCTGGGAATGGCGGAATCAAAATCTAAGTGGTTTGCTTGTTCTATCAGCGCGTGTTCCGAAAAATCGCGGAAATACCACCCTTATTAGTTCAATAGGTTAACATCAATTTCGGAATAGCAGACGACTTCGGCGAGTCGTAAGTTGCTGCAATCGCGGGTTCAAAGCGGAGGTCCGCTACATCGCGTTACCCACTATCGATGAAGCAGTATTTTGTTACTGGAGAAGCGCTGCTTGAGCGTTTCGGTCAGCAACGCGTTGCCTTCCGGAGGCAAGGTCGTGTGTTCAAATCACGCCGGGCGCGCCATAGCTCGATACGTGATGTGGCGCTGCTTGGTCGCGGAAGCACCACGGAAGCTAGGCGTCAAATGCCGCCGCTGCGGAGGGCGCTCCGCTCTTTCGACGCCACTGCTCGATGCTGATCGCTCCGGCCCCGAAGGCGGCGATCTGGAGCAGCCCGCCCGCCATCATCACGTTCTTCAGGAAGTGGATCATCTGGTTCTGGTCTGCGACATTGCCGTGAAACGAGATGGCGGTCGCCAGCGAAAAGGCAGCCAGCGCGAGAGCGACGGGGCGCACGCGGTAGCCGAGAACGAGAAGCAGTCCCCCGCCTAACTCGACGGCCACGGCAACAGCGAAGGCGAGCGGCGGCAACGGAAGTCCAACGGCGGCGATTTTCTCCGTCGTCGGACCAAAGGCCGCAAGTTTGCTTAGGCCGCTCATGGCGAATGGCAGTCCAATGAGAATACGGCCGATGAAAGGTAGGTAGGAATTCATTGTGAGGCTCCTCTGCTGGGAATGAATTCACGCAGTGACGGCTGGTCTCAGCCGTGTAGCCACGATCGCGAGGCCGATGACAAGGACGCAAGAGAACAAGGCCGGAATCGATGCCGCCAAAAACAACGTTTGGCTCGACCAATTGAGAGCAACAAGCTGGGCGGCCACGACTGGGCCCACGATGGCTCCGGCCCGCCCGACACCCAGGCTCCAACCGACACCGGTCGCACGAATCTCAGTGGGATAGAGCGTCGACGCCAGAGCGTTCAGCGCCGGTTGAGCGCCTACAACACAAATCCCCGCAGCAAAGATGACGATGTACAGCGAAGTAAGCGCCAAGCCCGGCTGGCCAATGGTCGCAACCGAGAGCCCCGCGATCAGGAACACCGGGGCAAGTACCCGAAAAAAGCCGAGGCGATCGATGAGCGGCCCCATGAAGATCGCACCAATCAGGCCGCCGAGTTGAAGGGTGGTGCCCATCAACACCGCCGTCGATGAACTGAAGCCCATGCGCGTCGAGAGGAGCGGTAGCCAGTTCGCCAGGAAGAACAGGTTGAGCAAGTTGGCGAAACTGATCAGCCAGAGCAGCAGGGTCATCGAAGCCCGGCCATCGCAGAAGAGCTTTGTAAGGGAGCCACGTCCGCGCACTTGCTCCGGCCGAGCCAGATGCAGATCGCGACCCGGGTCAATGTCCGGGGCTATACGGCGCAGCAAGTGCCTGAGCTTTTCATGGTCCTTCTGTTTCAACGACAGAAATAGGAGCGACTCGGGCAGCCGCCAGTGCATCACAGCAGCGATTCCCAGTGGCAGCACGCCCCCCACGAGGAAGACAGATCGCCATCCTCCCCATGGGATCAGTGCTGCAGAGATCAAGCCGCCGGCGATTGCACCGCCGGTGAACCCGCAAGAGATCCACATCAGCAGCGACGCACGCCGGCGCTGAGGGCTGTATTCGCTCGCCAGCGCGACAGCGTTGGCCATCACCCCACCGATGCCGAGCCCGGTCAAAAAGCGTAGAAAGACCAGTTGCTGCACGGACCCGGCCGCAGCCGTGCCCAGCATGCACAAGCTGAAAAACGTCGTCGATGCGACCAGCACCGGCCGTCGCCCAATACGATCGGCGAGAATGCTCAACAGCATCGAACCAACCAACATTCCAAGGAGCCCGGCGCCAAAAATGGGCCCGAGGGCTATCGGGTCGATATGCCAATCCTCTGTCAAAGCGGGAGCGACGAATCCTATGGCTTGGACGTCAAACCCATCCATGACAACCACACCACCGATCAGAACCATGATCCCTTTCTGGAAGGAACTGAGTGGATGCATGTTGATCAAGCCGGCAATGTCCACGATCGATGGATTGCCGGAAATTGGCGAACGAAGGCCGGCGGCTTCTGCGCCCGACTTGTCGCTTGGATCGCGCAGACCAGGAAATGCCATGCGATGATCTCCGTTCACGGTGTGACGCACAGCTGGGGTTAGGCCGGGCATCTTTCTCCGGCGATCACGACCGGGGCCGGCGCCGGACGACGGATTAGCTAAACCTGTGAGCAGCCGCATTCTTGATCGGGATGCGCGCGTTTGGCACGGATTCGCAGTGTCGGCCTGAGCAACCAAAGCGGATGCGCGAGGCGGCCGGAACACCAACAACTCGACGCAAATCGCCGCTACGACGAAGCGCGTCCGTAACCGGTGGCCAGCGCCGCCAATTCAGTGGGATTCTCGGGCAGGTTATTGCCGCGCCAAACGACGTGCATGTCGGGGCGAACCAAAATCAGATCTCTCTCGTAGATCGCGCGCGCCGGCCCGCTGGCAAACTGCAGCACGCTGAACGGCACCGACCGAGCGCGAAACGCCTTTTCCAACGAAGCCGTTTCGTGTCGGCCGTTGAGGTAAAGCAGAGTGTAACCCAAGTTCGAAATTCGATCCTGGATTGGTGTACCGTCCTCCAACCAAACATGTGGCAATCTTGCTCCTGGCCAACTGGTCGGCTGGTAATCCCGAAACAAGTGCTCGGGTCCGCCCGGGATGTTGTCGATGATGGGCGAGTCGACGTAGCGATAGCCAAGTTCAGCGCCAATCATCTCGTTGACCTTGCGCTGTTCGACGGCAGCAATCTTGGCAAGGTTGTCGCGGGCCGCTTGGCCAGTCGCGGTATTGTCAACGATTTCCGGACGCCATTGCGACTGCCATTTGCGGTAACCGAGCGTCGCGTAGCGAGAAGCCCCGATGTTCCGCTCGCCGACCTGCCGCCGCTCGATCTCATATGAATCAAGCAGTTCTGGCCCACCCCATCCGTCGAGGGTGGCTGCCAGTTTCCACGAAAGATCAAACGCATCACCAACACCCGTATTCATACCGAGCCCGCCGGCGGGGATGAGCAGGTGTACGGCATCGCCAGCCAGAAACACACGCCCAGCGCGGTAACGATCGGCCAAAAGAAGGTTCTGACGCCATTCGCCGCAGTAGAGCATCTCGTAGTGAACGGGCGTCCGGATGGTCTGCTCGAAGCGCTGCTTCATTTCCTCGTCTGATTCGACAGCGGCGTGGAGCGTCCAATGCCGTTTCGAGTCTTGCATGATCAGAAAGGTCGCCCGTTCATCCGCAACCAAGTAGTGCCGACCTCGGCCGGGCCCCTCACCCAGTGGGATACGATCGTAGAGCTCGTCACAGCGATAGAGTCCCTGACGAAATTTAGCCAAGTTGGCTTCGCCTCTGAGCCGAATGCCAAGCTGTTTTCTCACTACACTGGATCCACCATCGCAGCCCACGAGGTAGGCGGCTCTTAATTTTCTCGATCCGCCGTCCGATGATCGGATGGTCGCTACGATACCTGGTCCATCCTCTTTGAACTCCAAGAGCTCGGTGCCGTACCGAACTGCCACCGCCGGAATTCGCTCCGCGGCACGCTTGAGCACAGGTTCCAGAGTATACTGCGAAATGAGTTGGTAAGGCTCGAGCGGAGTTGAACCGTCGTTGATCTGGCGTATCTGCGCCCTGGCCGCGTCGACTGAGGGGTACTTCAGATGCAGCAAGGGCGATCGAGTCATTGCCAGAATGATATACACATCCATGACTGAGTCGGTCGTTAGTCCGGCTGCGCGAAGTTCGTCGGCCAAGCCTATGCGACGGAACATCTCCATCGAGCGCGCATTGCAGCGCTCCATCTTCGGAAGAAATTGCGGTTCAAGCTTTTTCTCAACCAGGATGCAGCGTATGCCGCGAAGCCCCAGGTCAACGGCCAATGTGAGTCCAACGGGACCGGCGCCGACGATGATGACCTGAGTATCCATTCAACCACGTCCCACACCGTTGTGCCGGTGGCAGACACCGAACTCCCGCAAG
>Ga0099792_10000649_pt1 | contig 12716 bp, 14 predicted proteins | sample Rivendell_Oct201_8_FD_83780 | JGI IMG/M metagenome (GOLD analysis project Ga0099792, IMG submission 83780) | Vadose zone soil microbial communities from the Eel River Critical Zone Observatory, Northern California, USA -... | ecosystem: Environmental > Terrestrial > Soil > Vadose zone >...
GGCATCCGGAGCGTAGTCGAACGAGTCGAAGTACAGGCGCTCCGCGGACAATCCGTGCCGCGGAAAGTGTGTGCGCATCGCTTCGATCATCGCGGGCGGGCCGGCGGCGTACACCTCGAAGCGCGTCAGATCCGGGTAGTCGGCGAGCACCGCCTCATGCACCCAGCCGGCGCGATGATGCGCGGCTTCGGCCGCGGACGCCTCCGACAATACCGCGGTAAACTTGAGCTGCGGATGCCGGCGCGCCCACTCCAGCACCAGCTCTTCCTCGTACAGGTCCTGCGTGTGGCGCGCACCCCAGTAGAAATGAATGTTGCGGCGGGTGCCGGTTTCCAGTGTATGGCGCAGCATCGACTTCAGCGGCGCGAAGCCGGTGCCACCGGCGACCATGAGCACCGGGTCCAGGCCCTGGCGGTAGCTGAATTGCCCGAGCGGCCCCTCGATCCTGAGCAATGACCCTGCCGCGAAGGGCGCCCCGCCCCCCACGCCCGTGGCGGGCTCGAACAGCCGCTCGCTGAATCCTCCACCGTTGACCCGCCGCACGTGCAGCTCGATGAGCTCGCTGTCGTGCGGCGGGCTGGCGATGGAGAAGCTGCGGCGCCGGCCGTTCTCGAGCAGCACGTCCAGGTATTGCCCGGCATGGAAGCGCAGGCGCTCCACCACCGGCAGTCGCAACCACAACTGCATCACATCCGGCGCGAGCGGCCGCAGGCGCGCGATCCGGCACGGCAGCGTCTTGATCTCGACATCCGCGACGCTGGCGGTGAGGCGCGCCTGCACGGTGAGGTCCGAGTCCGCGCGCGCCTGGCACAGCAGAATGTCGCCGCGCGCCACCTCCTCCGCGGTGATGCCGAGCGGCAGGCCGTTGGGGTAGTGGATCGCGCCGGTGAGCAGCCGTGCGCGGCACGAGCCGCAGTGGCCGGACTTGCAGCTGTGCGGCAGGTTGAGCCCCGCGCCGAGCGCGGCTTCCAGGATCGGATGTCCCGGCGTGACGCGCAGCAATCGCCCGTGCGGTTCGATGCGTACGCTGTGTTCCGGCGGACTCAGGCTCGGGCTCCTGTCTGACCGCACGACCGCGGTGTCACAGACATTGACTAGACTAGTCGCTCCGCGACGCGCAGGCCAAAAAGATACCATGGGCCAAGGAGATGCCATGTTCATGAACCCTCCGGCAGATGACATCGCACAGCTCCTGCGTGCAGCGCATACCATCGCGGTCGTAGGCCTTTCGGCGGACCCCACCCGTCCGAGCCACGCTGTCGCGCGTGCCCTGCAGCGCTTCGGCTACCGGATCATTCCCGTGACGCCCTCCGCGCAGGCCATCCTGGGCGAGCCGGCGGTGCCTTCGCTGGATCAACTGCCGGAAGTACTCGGTGGCGGCGAGCGGGTCGACATCGTCGACGTGTTTCGCCGTCCCGAGCACGTGGCGGGCATCGTCAGCGACTGCATTCGCCTGAAGCTGCCGGCGCTGTGGCTGCAGGAGGGGGTGGTCGACCAGGCGGCCGCCGAGCGGGCGGTGCAGGCGGGGATTTTCACGGTCATGGACCGTTGCCTGTTCAAGGTGCGCGCGGCGCTGCGTTAGTCATGCCCGAGCCGCGCAGTCCGCACGCGGTGTTTTGCGTTATCCTTCGCCGCAATGCGCATCGATTTCACGAAGATGCACGGGGTGGGCAACGATTTTGTCGTGTTCGATGCGCCCGCCGACGAGTCACTCCTGCGGCCCGAGCTGCTGCGCAGTCTCGCGGATCGGCGCACCGGCATCGGCTTTGACCAGGCTCTGGTGCTGGAGCGCGCGAGGCGTGCCGAGGCGGCCGTGTTCTACCGGATCTTCAACTCCGACGGCGATGAGGTCGAGCAATGCGGCAACGGCGCGCGTTGCATTGCCGCGCTCCTGCACCACCGCGGCGTCAGCCGCAACGGCGCGCTCACCCTCGACAGTCCTGCGGGCCTCGTGCAGGCGCGCATCGGGGCCGGGCATGAGGTAGCGGTTGACATGGGCGTACCGGACTTCGACCCGCGCTCACTGCCCTTCGAGGCAGCACGCGAGGCGGACAGCTACCCGCTGGAGGTCGACGGGCGCACGCTCGACATCGGTGCGGTCTCGATGGGCAATCCGCACGCGGTCATCACCGTGGCCTCGGTCGAGGCCGCCCCCGTTGCGACGCTCGGGCCCCGGATCGAGCGCCATCCGCGCTTTCCCAAACGCGTGAACGCGGGCTTTCTCGAGATCGTGGCGCGCACGCAGGTGCGCCTGCGCGTGTACGAGCGCGGCGCCGGCGAGACCCCCGGCTGCGGCACCGGCGCCTGCGCGGCGGTCGCGGTGGGGCGCCGGCGCGGGCTGCTCGACACGGAAGTGCGGGTGGGCGTGCGCGGCGGCGAGTTGCGCGTAAACTGGGCGGGTCCGGGGGAACACAGCTGGCTGACCGGTCCCACAGAAATATCCTTCGCAGGTCACGTCGAGGTCTAGAACGCCATGACTACACGAGAGGCTCGCGGACTTACCGCGGCGGAGGCCGAAGAGGAGTCCATCGCGGCCTATCTGCAGCGCAATCCCGATTTCTTCGAGCGCCACCAGGCGGTGCTGGCACGGCTGCGGTTGCCGCACGCGCGCGGCGGCACGACCATATCGCTGGTCGAGCGCCAGATCGAGGTGTTGCGCGAGAAGCAGGCGGCTGTGGAGAACAAGCTCGCCGAGCTCGTGCGCGTGGCCCGCGCGAACGACGCCATCTCGGAGCGACTGCACCGCTTCACGCGCCGGCTGCTGCAGAGCGCCGTGCCGCGTGAGCAGGCCGTGGCGCGCATCGAAGCGGGTCTGCGCGAGGACTTCGACGCCTTCAATGCGGCGCTGGTACTGATCGGGGAGGAGTCTGCTCCCGCCGCTGCACCGCGCTTCGTGCGCACCGTGCCGGCGAGCGATCCGAATCTGAAGTCCTTTGAGACGCTCTTCAGCAGCGGCAAGCCGCGTTGCGGCCAGGCGCGCGACTCGCAGCGCGAGTTCCTGTTCGGGCCCGAGGGTGTGGAGATGGCCTCGGTGGCGCTGGTGCCGCTCGGGGACAAGGGCTCGGTGGGCCTGCTCGCGCTCGGCAGCGCCGACCACGAGCGCTTTCACCCCGCCATGAGCACCGAATTTCTCGCCCGCATGGCGGAGTTGATCGCCGCTTCGCTGAGCGGCACGGAGCGCTGACGGCGGGCCAGACCATGACTCCTGGCTCGCTCGAGTGGGTAGCCCGATTCCGGCGTTACATGAGCTCCGAACGCCGCCTGTCCGCGCACACCGATAGCAGCTACGCGCGCGATCTTGCGGCGTTGGTGAAGTTCTGTGATCGCGCAGGTCTCGGCGACTGGAGCGCACTCGACACCCAGCACGTGCGCACCTTCGCCGCGCACTCTCACGCCGCGGGACTTGCGCCGCGCAGCATCCAGCGCCGCCTGTCCGCGGTGCGCAGCTTCTACGAATTCCTGCTGCGCGAGGCCCGCAATGGCGCCGAGGCCGCGGCGGCGGCCGGCGGCCGGCGGCGGCGCAGCGAGCGGGTCACACGCAACCCCGCCCATGACGTCGCCGCTCCCAAGGCCGCGCGGCGCCTGCCGCAGACCCTCGATGCCGACCAGATGGCGCGGCTGCTTGAAATCCCCGTCGGCGACGTCCTGGCGGCGCGTGACCGGGCGCTCATGGAGCTGCTGTATTCCTCGGGCCTGCGCCTGGCGGAACTCGTGGGACTTGATATCACGAGCCTGGATCTCAAGGATCGGATGGTGCAGGTGCTCGGCAAGGGCAGGAAGGCGCGCATCGTGCCGGTGGGGCGCGCCGCGGCGGAAGCGCTCAGGCTGTGGCTCAAGGCGCGGGCGGGTGTTGTGAAGGAGCACGAGGCGGCGCTGTTCGTCGGCCGCTCCGGCACCCGTCTGGGGCCGCGTGCCGTGCAGGCCCGCGTGGCCTACTGGGCGAGGCGCCAGGGTCTCTCGATGCACGTGCACCCGCACCTGTTCCGGCATTCGTTCGCCTCGCACCTGCTGGAATCCAGCGGCGAGCTGCGTGGCGTGCAGGAACTGCTGGGTCACGCCGACATCTCGACCACCCAGATCTACACTCATCTTGATTTCCAGCACCTGGCCCGCATCTACGACGCTACCCATCCGCGGGCGCGCCGGAAGGCCTGAGCGGACGGGGCTGAGAAACCACGCACGTCAGAGGCTGCGCTGATCTCACAGCCGGCGCGCAAAGCCACCGAAACCCATGAGCGACAAGTCAGGCTTCAATCCTCACGGCACGACCATCCTCGGCGTGCGCCGCAACGGCGCGCTCGCCCTGGGCGGCGATGGCCAGGTCACTCTCGGCAACACCGTCATGAAGGGCAACGCCCGCAAGGTGCGCCGGCTCGCCAACGACCGGGTGCTCGCCGGTTTTGCCGGCGGCACCGCCGATGCCTTCACGCTGTTCGAGCGCTTCGAAGGCAAGCTCGAGAAATACGGCAACCTCACGCGCGCCGCGATCGAGCTTGCCAAGGACTGGCGCTCGGACCGCTACCTGCGGCGCCTGGAAGCGCTGCTGCTGGTGGGGGATCCGGACAAGCTGCTGGTGATTTCCGGCAACGGGGATGTGATCGAGCCCGACTACGATGTGGCCGCGATCGGCTCCGGCGGGCAGTTCGCCCTCGCCGCCGCGCGCGCGCTTCTGGAGGGCTCCACTCTCGATGCCCGCAGTATCGTGGAGCGCGCTCTGAACATCGCCGCCGATATCTGCATCTACACCAACCGCAACGTGGTCATCGAGGAGCTGCAACGCACCCAGGGCGTTGCGGTCTGAACAGCATGTCATCCCTAACACCCCGCCAGATCGTGCAGGAGCTCGACAAGCATATCGTCGGCCAGGACGCCGCCAAGCGCGCCGTGGCCATCGCGCTGCGCAACCGCTGGCGTCGCATGCAGGTCGGCGAGCCCCTGCGGCAGGAAATCACGCCCAAGAACATTCTCATGATCGGCCCGACCGGCGTCGGCAAGACCGAGATCGCCCGGCGCCTGGCGAAGCTCGCCAACGCGCCGTTCGTGAAGGTCGAGGCCACCAAGTTCACCGAGGTCGGCTATGTCGGCCGCGACGTCGACTCCATCGTGAAGGATCTCGCGGACGTTGCCGTGAAAATCACCCGCGAGCAGGAAATGGCCAAGGTGCGCGAGCGGGCGATGGATGCCGCCGAGGAGCGCGTGCTGGACACGCTCCTGCCCAAGCCGCGCATGATGGGCTTCTCCACCGACGAGCCCGCGCCGGCGCGCGACGGGGAGACACGCCAGAAATTCCGCAAGATGCTGCGTGAGCACGAGCTCGACGACCGGGAAGTCGAGATCGAGCTGCGCATCCTGCCGATGGGCGTGGAGATCATGGCGCCTCCGGGCATGGAAGAGATGCAGCAGCAGCTGCAGTCGATGTTCCAGAACCTGGGGGGCAACCGCACCCGTACCCGCAAACTGAAGGTGCGCGAGGCCCTCAAGCTCCTCACCGACGAGGAGGCCGGCAAGCTCATCAACGAGGACGAGCTCAAGATCCAGGCGGTCGCCAATGCCGAGCAGAACGGCATCGTGTTCATCGACGAGATCGACAAGGTGACGCGCCGCCAGGAGACCCTCGGCGCGGACGTCTCGCGCGAGGGCGTGCAGCGCGATCTGCTGCCGCTGGTCGAAGGCTCGACGGTCTCCACCAAGTATGGTCCGGTGAAGACCGACCACGTGCTGTTCATCGCCTCCGGCGCGTTCAGCCTCTCCAAGCCCTCGGACCTGATCCCGGAACTGCAGGGCCGCTTGCCGATCCGCGTGGAGCTCGACTCGCTGAAGGTGGGCGACTTCGTGCGCATCCTCACCGAGCCGGATGCCTCGCTCACGACGCAGTACAAGGCGCTGATGGCGACCGAAGGCATGCAGGTCGAGTTCGCCCCCGATGGCGTGCGGCGCATCGCCGAGATCGCCTTTCAGGTCAACGAGCGCACCGAGAACATCGGTGCGCGGCGCCTGCACACCGTCATGGAGCGCCTGCTGGAGACGGTCTCGTACGAGGCGGCGGAGCAGAACGGCAAGCCCGATGGCCAGGGCTCGGTGACCGTCGACGCGAAGTACGTCGACGATCACCTGGGGAAGCTCGTCCAGGACGAGGACCTGAGCCGCTACATCCTGTAGACGCACACCATTGAAGGCGGTTGCGTAGTGGTGTACTTACTTTGCGGTGCAAAGTACTTGACAATACACTGGGACTGCGGCTAGTTTCGATTCGTGACGTATCCGCACAAGCACACCGTGCAGTCCGCCCAGCCGGTGCGGATTGATACCCAGGTCGCTGCCACGCTGCGCTACATACGCGGGACCATGGAGGCGGCCTCATCGCTTGCGGTCCCCGGATCCGCCGGCAGCGCCATGGGTATCGTGGGTCTGCTCGCCGCCGCACTGTCCTCCACCGCCGCGCTGCGCGCGCATTGGCTCGCCATCTGGCTGCTCGCCGCTGCCGTCGCCGCCGGGCTCGGCATCGCGCTGATGGCGCGCCCGTCGTCGCTGCGCGGGCTGACGCTCTCCGGTACTCCGCTTCGCAAGTTTGCCCTGTGCCTGGTCCCCTCGATGTTCGCGGGCCTGGTCATGACCGCGGTGCACTGGAGCGCGGGCAATCTGCACGCCATTCCCGGCACGTGGTTGCTGCTGTACGGGTGCGCCCTCATCGCCGCCAGCGTGCCCACCACCGGCGCCATCGCGGTGATGGGCGGATTGTTCATCGCCCTGGGGTTGCTCGCGCTCCTGCTCCCCGACGCTCTGCAGACGCTCATGCTCGGCAGCGGATTCGGGGGTCTGCACCTGCTGTTTGGCTATCTGATCGGACGCTCAGGCCATGGCCGCTAAGGTGAGGGCGCGCGCGGCGGCTGAGCCGGCGACGCCGAAACGTCGGCGGTTCGCGACCGTGCCCGGGTCGGCGCGTGAGCCTATCGACGCCAAGGCCGAGCGGTTGGTGTACGAGCGTGTGCGTCTGGGAATCATGAGTGCTCTGGCGGTACGCGAGCAGCTCACCTTCAACCAGCTCAAGGAGCTGTTTGACGTCAGCGACGGCAACCTGAGCGCGCACGCCCGCAAGCTCGAAGAGGCCAGATACCTCACCTGTACCAAGTCCTTCGAGGATCGCCGTCCGCAGTCGGTCTATCGACTCACGCCTCTGGGCAGGACGGCGTTGCATCGCTATCTCGACCACGTTGAAGCCGTGATCAGGGCCACCCGCGGGCGCTGAGGTTTTTTTTGGCTCCTTAACTCTACACGACAAAGTACTTCATCATGCACATTGCAGTCATCATGGACGGCAACGGCCGCTGGGCGGCGCGCCGTCACCTGCCCCGCAGCGCCGGGCATCGCGCCGGCGCGCGGGCCGTCAACGCCGTGGTGGAGGCCGCGGTGCGGCACAAAGTCACGACCCTGACTCTGTACGCGTTCTCGGCCGCCAACTGGAGCCGGCCGGCCGCCGAGGTCACTGCCCTGTTCGCGCTGCTGCGGCGGCATCTGCTCACACAGACACAGCGCTGCCTGCAGCAGTCCGTGCGCATCAATGTCATCGGTCGGCGCGATCGCCTGCCTCCCGGCCTGTGCCGGGAGATCGAGCGCAGCGAGCAGGCGAGCGCGCATTGCCGTGGCATGCATCTGCGCATCGCCGTGGACTACTCCTCGCAACATAGCCTCCTCGAGGCCTGCCGGCGCCTGCAATCCGAGCCCGGCATCGACCGTGCGCGCTTCGCCGCGCGGCTCGCGGACGTCGATCATGCCCTGGCGCCGGCGCCCGAGGTGGATCTGTTGATTCGCACCGGCGGCGAGCGGCGCCTGAGCGACTTCCTGCTGTGGGAGTGCGCCTACGCCGAGCTGTACTTCGCCGACTGCCTGTGGCCGGACTTCGACCAGCAGGCCTTCCAGCACGCGCTCGAGGCGTATGGAAAGCGCGAGCGGCGCTTTGGCGCAATTTTCGCCGACGCCCTTGCCCGGGCCAACTATGGATAGTCTCGCTCGCCGGCCGCGCCGTTCGGGGTTCGTGCCCGCCGACATGACACTCGCCCCAGTCCTGCCCCCCGCATCGCCTGGCCGAGCAGTGCGCTGCCGTTCGGTGCTGCTGCTGAATCCGTTCTACCCCAAGGATCCGCGCGCCAGTTTCGGCAAGCATGTGCTCACCCCGACGTTGGCGCTCACCAGCATCGCAGGCGCGACGCCGCCTCACTGGGACCTTCGCTACTGGGACGAGAACCTGCTGCAGGGACCGCCGCCGTGTGATCCGCCACCGCAGGTGGTTGGCATCACCGTGCACCTGACCTTCGCGCGCCGGGCGTACGAATTGGCGGCCTGGTATCGCGCCCAGGGGTCACTCGTCATCCTCGGGGGGCTGCACGTGTTGTCGTGTCCCGGGGAGGCGCTGCAGCACGCGGATGCGATTGCAATCGGGGAGGGCGTGCAGCTGTGGCCCACCATTCTCGGCGACGTCGAGGCCGGATCGTTGCGGACCCGGTACGAGGCGGACTTCTCCCGCTCCTACGCGCTCGATCCACCGCCGCGCCGCACGATCCTGCCGCGCGCTGCGTTTCTGACTACGACCAGCGTGATTGCGACGCGCGGTTGCCACAATCGCTGCGGCTTCTGTTACCTGTCGACCGACGGCCTGCACATGCCCTACCGCATGCGCGCAGTCGAACAGGTGGTCGAGGAGATCGTGGCGGACCGCCAGCCCTACACGGTCTTCATCGACAATAATCTGGGCTCGCGGCGGGACTACCTGCGCAGATTGTGCCTGGCGCTGCGGCCACTGGGGATCATCTGGAGCGCCGCGGTCACCATCGACATCACCGATGACCCCTCGCTGGTCCGCGACATGGCGCTCGCCGGCTGCACCGGTGTTTTCGTCGGCTTTGAGTCACTCAATGAGGGGAACCTGCGCGACTCGCGCAAGCGCACACCCGCCCCGGAGGACTACGCCCGCAGGGTCGCCCTGCTGCATCGCTACGGCATCCAGGTGAACGGCAGTTTCGTGCTCGGCTTCGACCATGATCACCCGGACGTGTTCCAGCGGACCGTCGCCTGGATCGAGGCGAACCGCCTGGAGTGCGCAACGTTCCACATCCTGACGCCCTATCCTGGCACGCCCCTGTTCCGGCAACTCGAAGCCGAGGGACGCATCCTGCACCGTGATTGGGACCGGTACGACACGGCCCACGTCGTGTTCCAGCCCAGGCACATGAGCTGTGAGGAGCTCGACCGCGGCTACGCCTGGTGCTACGACAAGCTGTTCTCGCACCGCTCGATCTGGAAGCGCCGGCCGAGCGACCCCAGCGCGGTAGTCGCTTATCTGGCGATGAGCTATCTGTACAAGCGCTCGAATCGCTTCTGGCACCTGCTGATCAAGCACCGTCTCACCGCAGCGGTTTGGCGGCCGTTGATCGAGCATTCGCGCCGCCGGCACCTGAGACTGCGGCGACGCCTGCAGCGCTTGGAAACGCCGGGGATCGCGGCCGCCGCGGCCCGGGCGAGCCAGTGTGTCAGCCCCGGCGTATGAGCCCGTATCGCGGCAAGCGTGCCCTTGACCTGCTCGTCGCTGGCAGCGCCGGCGTGCTGTTCGCGCCCGTGCTCGCCGCGGTCTTCTGAAATTTCGCACCCTGCGCGACAGCAACGTAACGCGTGTGGGTCAATGGCTGCGTCACACCGGGATCGACGAACTACCCCAGTTCATCAACGTGTGCCGCGGCCATATGAGCGTCGTCGGCCCGCGGCCCCTCACCGCCAGCGACGTGGCGCGGCTCGGCTGGTCCGATGCTGCTCACGACTGGAGATTTTCCGCGCAGCCGGGCATTACCGGCCTGGCACAGCTGCTGGCGGGTCGCGGGTCACGCGCGAGTGAGCGGCTCGACCGGCTCTACCTGCGCCGACAGAGCCTGGGCCTCGATCTGCAGCTCATCGCCCTGTCCCTGGCCGTGAACGTCCTCGGTAAACGCCGGGTGCGCCGCTTGATTCGCGCCGGCACGGCCGACGGCCCCGGCATGTTCAGATCCTGAACCGCTCCTTGAGCTCCCCGGCCATCCTGCGGCTCACCTGCAGCGTCGCCTCACAACCGCGCAGCCGCACGGAGTACTGGCCGTCGGCAGTGCGCTCGATGCGCTCCAGGTATTTCACCCCCACCAGCGCGTTGCGGTGGATGCGCACGAACGCCGTGCCAAATTCGCTCTCCAGCAGCCGCAGCGAATCCTCGATCAGATCTTCGCCCTTCAGGTGACGCACGGTGGTGTATTTCTGATCGGCGAGGAAGTACTGCACCTCCTCGATGGGGATGAGCCTGACACCCTCGCGGTGGCGCGCGGCGATGTGGCTGCGCCGCTCCTCGCCGGCGGCGGCGAGTCTCTGCAGCTGCGCGCGCGTCAGGCGGCCGGCGCGGGCGAGCGAGGCGGCCAGCTGCTCCTTGCGCACCGGCTTGAGCAGGTATCCCACGGCGTTCGCGTCGAAAGCCTCGACCGCGTACTGATCGTAGGCGGTGGTGAAAATCACCGCCGGCGGCTCTTCCAGCACATTCAGGTGGCGCGCGGCCTCGAGCCCATCCATCCCCGGCATGCGCACGTCCAGCAGCACCACATCGGGGGCGCGGTCGTGGGTTTCCTTGAGGGCCTCGTGCCCGTTCTCGGCCTCGCCGACCACTTCGACGTCGGCGATCTCGGCGAGCAGGCTCCGCAGGCGCTCGCGCGCCGGCGGCTCGTCATCGACGATGAGCACCTTGAGTTTGGCCGCGGCACCCATGGGCTCAGGCGGGCTGCGCCGAGGCGGTGCCGGCTGGCTTTTCGATGAGCGGGAATCTCAGCGTCACGATGTATTCCGAGTCGAAGCGCCCCGATTTCATGAGCGCCCGCTCCCCGTACATGAGGCTCAGGCGCTCGCGGATGTTGGCGAGCGCCAGGCGGTTGCCTTCGCGCTCTCCCGGACTGGGATCGAGCGGGTTGCGCACCACGATGGTCACGAGCCCGCCGCCGACCTCGCCGGTAATGGTCACCGTGCCGCCCTCGGCGCGCGGCTCGATGCCGTGGTAGATCGCGTTCTCGAGCAGCGGCTGGATCATGAGATGCGGCACCAGCGCGTTGGCCGGCAGCGGGTCGGTCTTCCAGTCCACCTGCAGCCGCCCTCCCAGGCGCAGCTGCTCCATGCGCTGATAGGTGCGCGCGACCTCGAGCTCCTCGGCCAGCGTGATGGTGTCGCGCTTGTCGCTCAGGGTGGCGCGGAACAGGTCCGCCAGGTCCTGCACCGCGGCTTCCGCGCGCGCGGGGTTGCTGCGCGTGAGCGCGGCGATGGTGTTCATGCTGTTGAACAGAAAGTGCGGCCGGATGCGCGCCTGCAGCGCGTGCACGCGCGCCGCGGCGCGCAGCTCGACGCTGCGGCGCCACTCGTGCGCCACGTAGAAATACCGCAGTGCGAGCCCGGTCACCACCAGCCCGATCCAGACGTTGCGGATTGCGAAATTGCCCGCGGTTTGCGGGAACAATGCCGCGCCCCCGGCGTCGATGACCATCTCGGTGCGACCGATCAGGTACGCGCACACCGACACTGCGGCCACCACCGTGGTGATGAGCGCCAGCACTCCCGCCGAGCCCACCGCCACCGTCGAGCGCGCCAGCGGGCCGCGCAGGGCGCACAGCAGCGCGGCTCCCGCCAGTCCGATCCACAGCAGGAACATCGAGGTGCGTACCAGGTCGGTCCAGAAGTCGACCGCCGGGCTCTGGCGCGCGAGCGCGAGCACGAACGCGGTGAGCTCGCCGATGAGTACGATGGCGAGCGTGGCGCGCGAGGTGCAGAAGTCCGGCAGGTATAAGGCGTGCTCGCGGCCGGAGTCGGTCTTCATGTGCCGCGGGCCGGCGCACCCATGATGTTGGTGCGCTCGAACAGCTCGGCCTTGAGGCGGTAGGTGGCCGAGATGTCCTCATCGCCGTAGCCGCGCGCCACGAGCTCCGCGTACTCGGCGAGCATGCGCTCCACGACCGGCAGCGCTACGCCGAAGCGCGCCGCCATGTCCCGGCAGATGCCGAGATCCTTGGCGTGCAGACGCACCCGGAAGCCCGGCGGATAGGCGCCGCGCACCATGTTGGGGGCGCGATGCACGAAGTACCAGCTCGAGCCCGCGCCCTTGCCGAGGGTGTCGATCAGTTTCTCGAGCGGCAACCCCTGCGCGCGCGCGAACGCCATCGCTTCCGCGACCGCCTCGATGATGCCCGCGCACATGATCTGGTTGGTGGCCTTGGCGGCCTGGCCGCTGCCGGTCGGGCCGAAGTGCGTGATGGTGCGGCCGAGCGCCCCGAGGATCGGCAGGGCCCGCTCGAAGCCCGCGGGCGTGCCGCCGGCCATGATGGCGAGTGTGGCGTCGCGCGCGCCCTCGACGCCGCCGCTCACCGGACAATCGAGGAACTCCACACCGCGCGGGGCGAGGAGTGCGGCTGCCTGGCGGGCGGTCTCGGCGCCGATGGTGGAGCAGTCCAGCATCAGCGCGCCGGACTTCACTCCCGGCGCCAGGGCGCGCGTCACCTCGAGCACGTCCGCATCCGCCGAGACGCACGCCACCACCGCATCGACGCCGCCGGCCAGCTGCTCGAGCGTCGCGGGAGAGGCCACGTTGAGTTCGGACGCCAGCGTGCGCGCCTTCTCGGCGCTGCGGTTCCAGACCGCGGCGAGCATGCCCGCACGGTACAGATTGCGCGCCA
>Ga0099792_10000655_pt1 | contig 12670 bp, 9 predicted proteins | sample Rivendell_Oct201_8_FD_83780 | JGI IMG/M metagenome (GOLD analysis project Ga0099792, IMG submission 83780) | Vadose zone soil microbial communities from the Eel River Critical Zone Observatory, Northern California, USA -... | ecosystem: Environmental > Terrestrial > Soil > Vadose zone >...
AACAAGGGCGCCGTTGTTGACTATCTGTCGGCCCATCTCGCTATTCCGCCAGCGGAGATCGCGACCATTGGCGATTCCCCCAATGACGTCTTGATGTTCAAGCGTTCCGGTCTCAGCATTGCCATGGGAAATGCCTTCGAGGAGGTGAAGGCGCAGGCCAATGTAACGACCGACTCATACAATGAAGAAGGCTTCGCTAAGGCAGTAGAGCGCTTCGTTCTCGGCGGCCTCGCATAGGGTGACACACATGATGGAGCAGCCGGGTCGTATCGCGGAGTTGGGCCCGCCGGTGTTCGCATTGCCGGCAAAAATCGAGGACTACGCACTGATAGGCGATTGCCTGACGGCTGCATTGGTCAGCCGTGAAGGCTCGATCGACTGGCTGTGCTGGCCCTCGTTCGATTCCGACGCCTGCTTTGCGGCGCTGCTCGGAACAAGCGACAATGGACGCTGGCTGATCGCCCCAAAGGATAAGCCCAATGCGATCAAACGCGCCTATCGGAAGGAAACGCTCATCCTGGAGACGACGTTTGAGTGTGCGGGGGGCGAGATTACGCTGATCGACTTCATGCCGCCGCGCGGCAAAGCATCCGACATCGTCCGCCTGGTTCGCTGCAATAGCGGTGTCGTGGCGATGAGGATGGAGCTGGTCCTGCGCTTCAGCTCCGGATCGAACATTCCATGGGTTCACAGGCTTGAGGATGGCTCGCTTCAAGCGATCGCCGGGCCAGATTCGGCGGTGCTGCGCACACCGGTGGAGTTGTGCGGCGAGAACATGACGACGATAGCCGAGTTCAATGTCGAGGCCGGCGAAACGGTGCCGTTCGTCCTCACCTACGATGCGTCGCACCAGCCATTGCCTAAACCGATTGATCCGATGCGGGCGCTGTCAGACACGGAAGCGTTCTGGAGCGAATGGTCGTTACAAGGGAAATATAGCGGCGAGAACCGCGATCTCGTGCAGCGCTCCCTGATCACGCTGAAGGCGCTGACGTTTCGGCCGACCGGCGGTATCGTCGCGGCGCCGACGACATCACTGCCCGAGAAACTGGGCGGATCACGCAACTGGGATTATCGGTTCTGTTGGCTGCGTGATGCGACATTTACGCTGATTGCCTTCATGAACAACGGATACCGCTCCGAGGCCCGCGAATGGTACAACTGGCTGCGTCGCTCGGTCGCCGGATCGCCTTCCGAAATGCAGATCATGTACAGCATCACCGGCCAGCGGCGTCTGCTCGAGTGGGAAGCAACCTGGTTGCCTGGCTACGAGGGGTCGCGGCCCGTGCGTTTTGGCAATGCCGCCCACGCCCAACTGCAACTCGACGTCTATGGCGAACTGATGGACACCTTTTATCAGGCCCGCAAGGCAGAGGTTGAATTCGAAGGAGAAACATGGGGGCTTGAACTAAAATTGCTCGACCACCTCGCCACAATCTGGGATCGGCCAGACGCCGGCATCTGGGAGACGCGGGGCCCCGGCGAGCACTATGTGTTTTCAAAGGTGATGTGTTGGGTCGCCTTCGATCGGGGAATCAAAAGTGCCGAGCAGTTCGGCCTCGATGCGCCCATTGACCGATGGCGCGCGATTCGCGAGGAAATCCACACTAATGTGTGCACCCGCGGCTTCGACAAGGACAACAACACTTTCGTCGTGGCCTACGGCTCGCCTTACCTTGACGCGAGCCTTCTATTGATACCTTCATTGGGTTTTGCGGCACCGGAGAATTCTCGGATCAGAGGCACCGTCGCTGCGATCGAGAAGCACCTGATCCGCAACGGTTTCGTGCTTCGTCACGATCCACGCCAGAAACGCCCTGGCGAACTCGAACCAATTGAAGGTGCATTCCTTGCCTGCACTCTCTGGCTTGCCGACGCGCATGTCATGCTCGGCAACATTGCCAAGGCGCGCGAGTTGTTCGAGCGTGTTGCCGGTATCGCCAACGAGGTCGGGCTGTTCTCGGAGCAGTACGATCCGATCGTGCGGCGCCAGACCGGCAACTTTCCGCAGGCTCTAACGCATCTGGCACTCATCATTACCGCTAGTAACATCCACAATGCCATGCACCCGGCCGAGCAGCCGGCCGTGCAGCGCTCGCAATAGGCATTCACATTTATCAATCATCAGCTCAGCGGGTCCAGAAGCATCGAAACTGCATCGACGGTCACTGTGGGCTCGTCAGCCCGTCAGCCGGGATGACGATCTGTTGCGGTAGAACGGACGTTCGGAGGCACCGCGGCCAGGTCCAGCATCCAGATTGTTTCGCCGGCTGACGCGAACGCGCGCGCGGCCGGCAGATCCTCGCCGCTGAATACACGCTCGAGGATGGCCTTCTTTTCTGCGCCCGCACACAAGAATATCATTTCATGTACGAGCGACAGACAAGGCAAGGTCAACGACACGCGCGGCACGAACGGTGCGACCGCGGCCTGCGGAACGCCGACGACCCAACGCTCGGTCTCGCGCGCCGCGGAGCTTCCCGGAAATAACGAGGCGGTGTGTCCGTCCGGCCCCACCCCCAACAGCACGACATCGAACAGTGATGGACCGTCCCGCTGCGCCAAGTGGTTGCGAAGTATCCGCTCGTAGTCGGCGGCGCTGCCATCCGGCGAACCTTTGTCTGTATCAATCATGTGGATGTGGTCGGCCGGCGCACAGGCATCGAGAAACTGGCGTTTGGCCATCCCGCAATTGCTCAGCGGGTCGTTATAAGGCACGAAGCGATCGTCTCCCATGAACCAATGCACGCGGCCCCACGGAATGCGCTCGCGCCACGGCGGTTGTGCCATCATTGCGTACATGTGTTTCGGCGTTGTGCCGCCGGTCAGGCAGACCGCGATCTCGCGCTCCAATTTCGCCATTTGGTCGGCCAGCCGGGCGAGCGCCGCCTCGGCGAGCGCAGACACATCATTCACGACGATGACCGAACTTTTCCGCGGCATGGCGATCACGTTCCGGCGAGGCTGCGCCAGCGGCGACCGTCACGTTGGATCAGATCATCTGCGGCGTCCGGCCCTTGCGTGCCCGCTTTGTATTCGCAAAGGCCTTCAGCACCGGCTTTCTTCCATGCATCCAGAAATGGCTGCACGGCCTGCCATCCCGCCTCGACGCTGTCGGCCCGTTGGAACAGAATGTTGTCGCCGATCATGCAGTCGTAGATCAGCGTCTCATATCCGGTGGCGGGCGCGACCTTGAAATAATCCTTATAATTGAACTTCATCTCTACGCCATCGATGACCACCTGCGGACCGGGCACCTTGGTGTTGAACTGCAGCGTCACACCTTCGGTCGGCTCAATACCGATAACGAGGTCATTTTGCGAAAAGCGCTCGACCTCGGTCTCCCGAAACATCGAAAATGGAGCGCGCTTGAACCGGATCACGACCTCGGTTCGCTTGGCCTTCAACGCCTTGCCGGTGCGCAGATAGAACGGGACCCCGGCCCACCTCCAATTGTCGATGGCAAGCTTCATTGCAACGTAAGTTTCGGTGACGCTGTTCGTCTCGACATCTTTCGCCGCACGATAGTCCCCGACCTCCCGTTCGCCGATGCGGCCGGCGCGATACTGGCCTCGGATGGAGTTTCGCAGCGTCTCCTGCTCGGTCTGTCTTTGGATCGCCGCCAGCACTTCGGCTTTCTCCGACCGCACCGAATGGGCATCGAAGAGCGATGGTGGGTCCATCGCCACGAGCGATAGCAGCTGAAACAGGTGGTTCGGAACCATGTCACGCAATGCACCTGTTGCCTCATAGAAGTTCCCGCGGCGACCGACGTCAAGGGTCTCGGTGACAGTGATTTGAACATGATCGATATGGTTACGATTCCAGATCGGTTCAAACATGCCGTTAGCGAAACGCAGGACCAGGATATTCTGGACGGTCTCTTTTCCGAGATAATGATCGATCCGGTAAATCTGGTGTTCGTCGACGAGGTTCAGGAGATCGCGATTCAACGCGCGCGCCGAAGCGAGGTCCGTGCCAAACGGCTTTTCGACGACCAGGCGCCGCCATCCGCCATCTGACTCGTCAAGCACTCCCACGCCGGCAAGTGCCTCGCTGATCGGCTTGAAGCCGGCGGGAGGTACCGCAAGGTAATAAAGCTGATTGCGGATGTCGCTCTCGCACAAGCCATCGAGCTGTGCCTTCAGGTGTTCGAATGAACCCGGCTCTGAAGGATCGGCTCGAATGCTGGTGATGCAGTTGAATAATCTGTTCGCAGTGGCTTGGTTCACCGGCCGGGTCGCATACTTGTTCAATGCCGCCATGAGATCGTCGTGCAGTGCCTGGGTCGGGACCCCCGATCGGGTCGCGCCTATGACGCAGAAACGCTCCGGCAGCAAATCCGCTTCGGCAAGGTTATAGAGAGCCGGTATGACGAGCCGATGTGCCAGATCCCCTGACGCGCCGAACAGCACGAAGCAGCAACTGTCCGGACGCTTTGATTTCACCATTGCGTTGGTATTCATCTCGGTATTCATATTGATCATTCGTTGGTGGGGGTTCGAGATTCGGACATAATGACCCCGAAGGGTGTCCGCGGCAATTGTGCCTGTTCTCCGGCCTCAACGTCCTCGACGGCCCCGTGATCGGCCGCAACAGGCAATGCCACCGGGCATGACGAGGTCATCCGCTTCCTCACGCTCGATGCGCAAGTCCCCAAGCGCAAAGGGAGCCATGCCACCATCTAATGATCAACTCGCCAACAGGTTCCTCGGCATGGTCCATAACAGTCTGGAAGGAGCACACAGAAATCGCCGGATGGCCGGACGCTTCCGACATTCGGAACAGGTGACGGCCATGACTTTGACCCGAGCCACTTGGCCGTCACCTTCTCGTTTGACCTGCGCGCTTTGGTCGAAGAAATCGTTCTCGCTTTACTGCGTTGCGGTCACCGAGTCCCAGAAATCGCAGTGGCGACGCGCTGCGTATTGCGCATCCGTCAAGGTCGATAGACCCTGCAGGTCTTGACCCGTGAGATCTTGGATCAGCCAGGCAGGCGCGTCGGCGCTGGTCGTGTAGCGGGGCCACGGACTGTTGCCTGATCCGTTCGGATTGCCTGTCCGGGCAAAATTGGCCCAGGCGGAGACAAGTTGATCGGACAACATCGTCTGTTGGCGGTTCAGCGGACGCGGGATGCCCAGCGGTCCGCCGCGCCATAGCGGGAACAGATACTGGATATCCGCGGTATGATAGGCGAGCGCCTCTATTCCCGGCATGTCGGGGAAGTAGAACGGCGCGGTCCTATCGGCGAACTCGTAAGTATAGACCGGGATCTGCGGAGCGAGAATTTTATCGAGCCTTCGCTGGTTGCAAATCCCCGAGTCGGTTCCGACCTGATCCCAGGCCAATTGCGGGGTTTTGAAGTTGCTGAGCGGATAGACGGACAAAACTTTCGCTGCCGTTCCGTCCGGATAGGCCGGTGCAACAAAAGTCGTGTTGACGTAGTTCAGATATCTCTCCGCGGTCGGCGGGGTGCGAAGCGCGTTGTCCGTGTTGGAGAAGTACGTCGCGATCGCCAGGCCAAAGTTTGTTTCATCCGCCGTGTTCCCGTTCATCAGGGGCACGCGATTGAAACGGCCGTTGGCGAACAGCGTCAGCGGCTGATCGGGTATGATCTGGCCGTCCACAAAACCTCGGCCGGTTATGAATTTGCCCTGGGTGCTTGCCGTGCCGGCGAGTTCTTCAACTCGTGCCGCCGAAAGGTTACGCAGGCATTGGGCAACGTCCGGGCCGGTGCCTGAGCCGCAACCGGCGGCGACCGCGAAAGCGACACCGGTGGCCTCGGCGGCGGCCTTCGTGGGCAGCGTGAACGCCGGGCAGAAGCTCTGGCATATTCCGCGGTGGAACAGGCCGGCGGCGAGCGGCGACACCATGTGGAGGCCAGTGTCGACGGCTCCCGCCGATTGACCGCCGACAGTGACGTTGTCCTTGTCGCCGCCGAACCTGGCGATATTGCGCTCGACCCATTTCAGCACGGCCTGCTGGTCGAGAATGCCGTAGTTGCCGAAGAGATGGCCTTCGTTATCGAGCGCAGGATGGGCCAGGAAACCCATGAGGTTCAGGCGGTACTCCATGGTGACGACGACTGTTTTGCCCTGCGACGCCAGCTTGCTGCCGTCGTAGCCGGGCGTTTCGCCGTCCACGTTGCCGCCGCCGTGAATCCACACGATCACCGGAAGCCGCGCCGACGGATTGAGGTCCGGCGTGAAGATGTTGAGGTAGAGGCAGTCCTCATTGTTGTTCGGGGGACCTGAGAAAACTCCGAGTGTCGTGATTAGCGCGCAGATCGGACCAAATTCCGTGGCCTTGCGAACATTGGTCCACGGCGCAAGATCCTGTGGCGGTCGCCAGCGAAGATTGCCGACCGGCGGCTCCGCATAGGGAATGCCGAGGAACTTGGTGACGCCACTCGAGATGAAACCTTGAACCGGTCCTTCTTTCGTTTCGACAACCGTGCTCAGTCTCGTTTCGGTCGTTTGATTCTGCGCGGCGGCCACTTCGGGCCATGAAGCGCAAAGCATTCCGAACGCGACGGCAAGCCCGAAGCTCAGGCTTGTATTCCTCAAGAGCTGGAGCATGGCTTCCTCCCTGGTTTCTCCACTCCAAAGTGATGTCGGGAGCCTAGCAGGTTCGTTCGCGCGCGGTCTTGCGGAAATTCACGTTTCGCGCCGCCCCGCATGATCGGGGATAGGGGCGGGGGAGGGCGTTCTCGATCCACCGATAGACCCCGACGATGTCGGCCTTTGTGCGGGATCGAAGGCTCACTCTGGCACATGTTGTGATTGATGCACCAAAATTTGCGCGGTGCCGTTCTTCAGCTACCGGGGCTCAGAAAATTGAACAATTTGACGGTAAAATGACGTATATTGCATTGCAGCAATTTCTCTTGCTTTTATTGTGCAACGCAATATATTAACGCTTGCCTGATTGTTGAATAGGACAAAATCGAGGCCCCCCAATAATCCTGATCATAATGCGACGGGATTTACGAAAGAGGAAAGAGCACCATGCACGGGAATTTCGACGATATCCAGAAGATGAGCAAGGCTAGCATTGAAACGACGACGAAGGCGTTCGGTAACTTTTCGAAGGCGACCCAGGCGATCGCAGCAGAGATGACGGACTACTCGAAGCGCTCGTTCGAAAACAGCACCAAGGCCATGGAGAAGCTGTTCAGCGTCAAGTCGCTGGATAAGGCGTTCGAGGTGCAGAGCGAATATGCCAAGTCGATTTTCGACGATTACTCCGGTCAGGTCACCAAGTTCGGCCAACTTTACGCCGATCTGGCAAAGGACGCCTTCAAGCCGATTGAGGCTCCGATGGCGAAGACCTCACACTCAAACTAACGTCGCGCAAGTAAAAGCGTAACGTCGTCAAGAAGCCCGGCGATTAGGTCGGGCTTTCGAATGCTGTGTTGCAGGATGACTTTCCGCTGTCAGGCTCGAACAGCAAAAGCTTTTGACCCACTGGAACATCGGGCACTCTGCTATCGGACATCAGCCGCAGAACATTTTTTCCCGCCATCGGCTTGACACAAACCCCGGCCGTACTCAGATTGGTTGTCAGGGTCGATACACCCGCCGCCTGCGCCCTTTTTTGGGACGGTGAACGTATCAACTACTCTCCGCACCCTCGCAGTTGGCGAACGGGTCGGCAAGGCAGGCCCCGATCTTTTTCCGTTCGCCGATGAAGAGGTGCTTTCATGCGCGATTTCCGCGATGCGAAGACCATGGCGCACTCCCTGCGCGAGGCGTTGAAAAGCAAGGCCGTCGAAACCACTCACAGCGATTGTCTGGAGCTGATCGCCAGGGCCTTTGGGTATGAAAATTGGAATATTCTGTCCGCCAAGATCGAAACGACGCGTCCCCGGGCGATCGAAGCTGTGGCTTCGCCGGCGACCCAAGAAGCGGCTTTACCGAAAACTCTCTATTGCTCCTTCTGTGGAAAAAGCCAGCACGACGTGAAAAAGCTGATTGCCGGTCCTTCGGTTTACATCTGCGATGAGTGCGTCGAATTGTGCGTGGATATTGTCCGCGACGGCGTGCTTTGGAAAGTCTTGAGCCTATTCAGAGCAAGTAAGGAAGACAAAAGCGTCGCCTATCAAGCGGCGTTTGAGCACGTCCGCGGCAAGTCTACAGAAGAAGTGGCCTCCTATGTGGAACAAAGTGAGGTTGGAGTGCAGAATTATCGGCAGACGTTGCATCTTATCGACCGCAGACTTGCGATGCGAGATGGGGAAGTGCTGCAGGAGGATAATGCGCTGACATCGCGGCTTTTTGGGCACTTGAATACAAAGACAAAGGAAGAACTTGTCGTCCTGCAAAAAAATGCGCAGCGCGAACTGATGTACAACGAGGATGCACTACGCATAGGAACGACCGTACTCGACGAACGCAGGCGGCAAGCCAGTTCTTAGAGCGGAACACCTGTGGCGTCATGTCTGCTGAACTAAACCGGACGCCAGCCATCCGGAAAGAGTTTCGCGCGGCATCGCCTCTTCAATTGATGCCGCGTTGTCGTGCTCAGCGTTCACGTTCCAGTGTCAATGTGGCGACAGCCTTTTGACCGGGCCGGACAGCACTCTCCGAGCAATTTCCGTAGAAACTCTCGTCAGCAAGTCCAATACAAATAATTATAACTCCAAAGTCGGCAGCCGAAATGAGGAGCCGGATCTTGAATATGAATATGAAGCGATCCCGGCGCGTTGTAGCGGTACCGACTCCCGTATGGATAATAAAGCGCCGTGATCGGACTTCCCGTCCGCAGCGTCGCAGGATGCGACCCACGATGGGCAGCAAGGGCCGGCGCGGCGAGCATTAGAAGTGCCGATGCGGAAATCACAATCGCGATGGAGCGCGGTAGGTTCATGGCGAGGCGTCCAGTTGGCTGTCCCGATCGCAAAAATCTACGAATCCATTTTGAGTAGCAACTATATTCTGGGAATACGGTAAACAATTGTGAACGAGGCAGTGACGTCGGCTTCGGGGCACACGAGCACTCGTGCACTGCAACGTGCAACATACGTGAGGTAGGCCAGTTCCATCTCGATCCAACGGCTAGGCAAGTTTGGCGAACCGCTTCGTTGTGTCGCGGATGCAGTCGATGAAGAGCTGTGCGGCGGGGCTCAGCGTGCGGCCCTTCAGCGTGACGACGCTGAGCGACGCCAGGGGAGCCGGAAATTCCACCGGCAGAATCTTCAACGAATCCCTCGCCGGGTTGAAATGAAGATTCACAGTGCCAAGGACTCCCAGGAAATGGCCTTTGGCGACCAGGTTGCTTTCTACCTGGGCCGAACCAGCAGTCGCGCTTCTCCGCGGCGGCTTCAAGCCGCAACGTTGAAATGCGTCAACGACCAGCAAAGAAACGGCGTGCTCGGGCGGCGGCAGACACCAAGGCTCATCGACCAAATCCGCGAGCGAAATCTTGCGGCGACCCGCCCACGGACTTCCAGCGCCCGCAACCACGCGCAGGCGGTCTCTGAAGAGGACCGCTTCCTCCAAGTCCTCGGCATGCTCGTGTGTCGCCGTCCGCATGATCGCGAGCTCTATGTTGCGTCCGCGCAGTTCGCGCTCCTTCAGCGTCTCGGGGTCCGCCTGCACGACTTCGAAGGAGAGGCGTGGATATTGTCGGGCGAGGCGATCGATAAGAGCAGGGAGCAATCCTGCGGCCACGAACTCGATCGCGCCGATCCGCAATTCGCCGGCCGTCCTATTCGCGAGGACCTCGATCTCGCTGACGCTTGCGCGCAGATCATTGAAGATGGCGACACTCCGCTTGAGCAATGCGCGACCGTAAAGCGTCGGGTCGACGCCTTTCGGCCCGCGATCAAGGAGACGAACGCCGAGCGTATTTTCAAGGTCGGCGATCGCTTTCGATACGACCGGCTGTGTAATCGCAAGACGCTCGGCTGCCTTCGCCATGCTGCCGCACTGGACGACAGCGGCCAACACGCTGAGCTGTCGCAACTTGAGGCGGCGGCTGATCTGCTCGATACGATCCATCATTCGACCCATTCAAAAAAGCTATAGGGCTGCAGGTAAATCGAAATTGCTATCTATATGGCCATCCTCCATGGTTGCAACAGTGGAATTGCGGAAATCCCAGAGAGGCGATCCATGACATTTCACCGTCGACAATTTCTGCAGATGGCCGTGGGCACTGCCGCTCTTCCCACCATCTCACGCTTCGCATGGGCACAGAGCTATCCAACGCGGCCGGTGCGTCTCGTCGTGGGCTATCCCGCCGGCGGCACAACCGACATTCTCGCGCGCCTTATGGGGCAATGGCTCTCGGAGCGGCTCGGTCAGCAATTTGTCATCGAGAACCGGCCGGGCGCCGCTGGCAACATCGCCGCTGAGGCAGTCGCGCGCGCAGCCCCCGACGGTTACACGCTTCTCATGATCGATCCTCAGCCTGCGATCAACGTCACGCTCTTCGACAAGCTCAACTTCGATTTTGATCGCGACCTTGCGCCGGTCGCCGGCATCACCCGCATGCCTGCCGTGATGGTGGTGAATCCATCGGTCCCTGCCAAGTCGGTTCCCGAGTTCATGGCCTACGCCAAGGTCAATCCCGGCAAGCTCAACTTTGCCTCGCCCGGCATTGGCACCGCGCCTCATCTGGCCGGAGAGATGTTCAAAGCAATGACCGGCATTGACATGGTTCACGTGCCCTATCGCGGCGCTGCACCCGCGCTCACCGATTTGCTCGGTGGTCAAGTGCAGGTCTACTTCATCGCCACTCTCGCATCGATCGATTACATCAGAGACGGTAGGCTCCGCGCACTTGGAGTGACCACCTCGACGCGGTCGGACCTGTTGCCAGACCTTCCGACACTGGCCGATTTCGCGCCGGGCTACGAGATGAGCGCTTGGTTTGGCATTGTCGCGCCAAAGAACACGCCCGCCGAAATTGTCGACACGCTCAACAAGGAGATCAACGCGGGCCTTGCCGACCCCAAGATCAAGGCGCGGCTCGCTGGGTTTGACGGCAGGGTCCTTGCGGGTTCGCCTGCCGACTTCGGCAAGCTCATCGCCAACGAAACAGCCAAGTGGGGCAGAGTGATCCGAGCGGCCAAAGTGAGGCTGAGTAAGCGGTCTCGTCTGGAGTTCGGCTGAACTAAACCCGGAATGATTGCCCGGTTCTCGGCAGGCTCAGAGACAGGCTCCGATCGAAGAGCGAACATGCAAAGAACCCCCGTTCTGATCGTCGGAGGCGGATCAGTGGGCTTAGCCCTTGCATGCGAGCTTGGCTGGCGGGGGATTGCGTGCACGCTCATTGAGCAAGGAGACGGCACGATCAGCACGCCCAAAATGAACGAAGTGAACATCCGCGCGATGGAGTTCTGTCGCCGCTGGGGAATCGCCGATGCCGTGCATGCCTGCCCATTCCCGCCCGACTATCCTCTCGATGTGGCTTTCGTGACCTGCCTTTCGGGCTACGAGCTTGGCCGATTGCCTCGACCACCGCGAATGATTAAGAAATCGGGGCGCTACAGCCCAATGCGGCTGCAGCAGTGCTCGCAGATGTGGTTCGACCCGATCCTGCACGCGTTCGCTCGCACACTTTCGTGTGTGAACCTGCGTTTTCGGACGCGACTCGAAACGTTCGAAACCACCGGGAGCGGCGTGCACGCGAAGCTCATCGATCTTGCAAACGACCGGCACGAGTGCATCGAGGCTCAATATCTGGTCGGATGCGATGGCGCAAACAGCTTGGTGCGCCGCTTGCTCCGCATCGGTCTCGACGACAAGACACTTGGCCACCCGGTGCATCTTTATTTCCGGGCCCCGAACTTGTTGGAGATTTGCGGTCGGCAGCCAGCCACGTTCTTCTTCAACGTGGATCGTCACGGCGTTTGGTCGAATATTCGGATCATCGATCCCGTGAACGCCATGTGGCGTCTCATGATCCTGGACGCCGGTCCCGGCCTGACGCCGGAGAGCGTTGACGGAGATGCTTATCTGCACCGCGCGCTTGGCATTCCGCTCAAGGTCGAATGGCTTGGTACCAGCATTTGGAGTCGGCGAAGTGCGGTCGCTGACCGATATTCGGTCGGCCGCATCTTCTTGGCAGGCGACGCGGTTCATCAATTGTCGCCGACTGGCGGATTGGGCATGAACACCGGAATTGCCGACGCAGTCGATCTTGGCTGGAAGCTGGCGGCCGCGCTGAACGGATGGGGCGGCGATGGCCTGCTGGCGTCCTACGAGATAGAGCGGCGGCCGATAGGTGTCCGAAACGTCAGCATGGCCAGTCAATTCTATTTGGGAGCACACAAGCATAGCGACGGGACCATGGCGATCGAGGACGATAGCCCCGCCGGATCGGCAATCCGGACGCGGATAGGCGAAGCACTGGTCCATGATATTGGTCGGATGTTCCGCGCGACAGGACTCCAGCTTGGCTACCGGTACGACGATTCGCCGATCTGCGTCCCCGATGGCACCCCGCCCAATCCAGACGACCTGGCGAGGCGATGACCCACCCCCGATCGCCGAAGCGCTTATCGACAAAGTGCGTGGTGCGGAAGCATAGAAAATGAACATCGAGGAGCGGATAGGCGCTAACGGGTCCTTGCGGTCACAGCCAGCATGTGTCCTGTCACGATACCCGTACGTCCAGACGCACTCCTCTCCCGAAAGGTTCGTGGCCGAACCTTACGAATAAA
>Ga0099792_10000657_pt1 | contig 12667 bp, 8 predicted proteins | sample Rivendell_Oct201_8_FD_83780 | JGI IMG/M metagenome (GOLD analysis project Ga0099792, IMG submission 83780) | Vadose zone soil microbial communities from the Eel River Critical Zone Observatory, Northern California, USA -... | ecosystem: Environmental > Terrestrial > Soil > Vadose zone >...
ACTCTTTCAGAACATGACACGCGGCGCGATGGCTGGACCAATATCGGCCATGACAAGGATATCGCTATCGAGGGAAAATCATACAGGCTGGATTGGAGCAATCCAACTTACGCAGACGAGTTGCGCAATCTCATCGAGTACCTCAAGACACGATGAAATAGATACGGCACTGCAAGCTCTCGATTGGTCGCAGCAATGCCGGCAACTTCCTTCCGCTGAATGCCCCGGTTGATCGTCGAAACGATCGCAGTGTTCTTACCGCTGTCTTCCCAGACTTCCGTGATTTCTGCAATGGCCTTCGGCGCAGCCGGTCGAACACTCACTCTACTGCGTCTTTAGAAATTCAATGAGCGAGAGACGCTCATCGACGCTCAATTTCCGGCCGATAACACCAGCGCTACTGCCATCATTGAACTCGTGGCCGGTGTTACGATTGCCCAGGATTGCGGTCTTGAGTTCAAAACCGCCTTCGAACGCATCATCGGCGGAACTCGACTGGTCGCCGAGACAGCGCAGATCAGGTTTGTCTGGACCGGGCACCTTCGTCCGCAACTGGTAGCCCACGCAGAACGGGTCGAACTCGCGCCGACCAAGATAGAAAGATTTTGGCCGCTCCGATACCGGCGAGAGCAGAGCATAGAGGTTGGGGACCGAGCCGTTATGGAGATATGGCGGCGTCGCCCAGACGCCGTTGAGCGGCCGCGCTTTGTAGCCGAGCGGCGCCTGGATGCCATTGGGGCGATAGCCGTTCATCTCATTGCGCTTGTCTTCCGATACCGGCGGTGTCTGGCTATCGTACCAATGGTTCGTCGTCTTCTCGACGAGTTGACCCAGCGCGAATCCAAAGTCGTTCGTGGAGATATTGAGATCAGTCGGAACCCAGACCTTCCGCTTCGCCATGCCCTCCGCGTGCACCGGGTCAGTGCCGATCTTCGTGATCAGAATGACTTCGACGTGAAGGAAACGCTGACCGAACTCGTTGGCTGGCAGCCAATTTTTCGATTGCCAGAATTCCCGGGTATCCACCGGCGGCAAGTGGCAGTCCTTGCACAAATTGTCGTAAAGGGTGGCACCTTTGGCTGCGAGCGCGCGATCGATTGGACCCAAAATATTCTCCGGCCACTTCGGCGACTTGAGTCCGGTGAATCCGCTTTCCTTGTCCTTCGGCGGCTTTAGTCCGCTGAATCCATTTTCCGCAGTCGCCTGCTTACCGGCAAGCTGCTTTTCTATTTCGTCGATAATTGAGACTTGAACGCCCGATTTGAACAGTCCCTTTGACGCATCGGTCAAGTCAACCAGAGCGGATACGCCGAGCGCCTCGCCCGCATTGCGCACCATGGGCTGCTCGATCGAGGCATTGTATTGCACCCAGTCGAACCACGACGCGTTCCAGATGTGCGGGAAGTTCACGGGCGCGTTCGTGGGGCTATAGTTCTTTTCCTGACCCTCTTTGCCCAGGTCGACCCCAAACACCTGGTTGCCGATACGGTTCAACGCATCGAGGCGGCCATAACCCTCATCAACGCTCGCGTCTGCGATCCCCTGGTCGAGCTTCCTGACCACATTGAAGAATCCGTTCCAGACGCCTGCGAGCTGATCGCGAAGCGCTTTTTTTGCGTCGTCGCCGGCATCCTCGCCGAGCACATTCTTGGCAAAGCGGTCGAAGCGGCCGGGCACGAATCTCGTGAACAGAACCGAGATCCCGAGCGCTTGCCGGAATTTTCCGAGGTCCGTCAGCGCCGGCCCCCCGTCGATCAACAGTGTGACGTGCTTGTAAGTGAGCCGGCCTGTGTGGCATGCCGCGCAGGTGAAGCCCAGGCTGGTCATTGGATCGTTGGTCTGAGGATTGACCCAGCTGGTCCCGTCCCACTTGCTCATCGGACCGCCGCGCGCAAAACCGACCGGCAGCTGGTTCTCGCCGCCCTTGGTGGCCCCAGGTATGAAGCCGAAGCGGTCGAGATAGGACGGGTCGCTCAGGCGGCCCACGTCCCCCACAAGGGCAAGCCGCGGCTGCTCCAATGCCACAAACCATTCATACGGAATGTTGACAGTTTGCGTGCCCTGGTCGGCGTGGTGGAACCATTCCCGCTGTTGCTGCGACCAGTTCTGGTCGAGCCACGCAGCCCTGTTGATCGGCGGATAGTCGGGCAGGTTGACATAGAGCTTGTCGCGATAAATCTTAAAACCGACGGCCACCAACACGATGAACAGGATCGCAACCGCGCCGATGCCGGTCTTCAACTTGGTTATCCTGATCATTTTGGCCTCCCACATCTACGGGCCGCTCTCGAACGGAGCGGTGTCCATTCGAAATCTTAATCAATCAATGGTTCTCGGGCGGCGGAACCGTCGCGCACGCGGTCGTCGGCGCGACCGACCGGCAATGAGTGCCGCAGCAGGATCGGATAGACCTTGCCGAGCACGAATGTGTCGCTGGCCGGGAAGTCCGCCGGAACAATACAACGCGCCTCCCCCTTCGCCACCGCACCATAAGTATGTGTGGCGCGCCCATGTTGCAGGTTTGCGGCCATGAAATTGAACGTCTTCTGAAGCTTTTCCACCACCGCCTTGAAGTCGTCGTCGATGTTGGCAGTCAACTCTTCGAGAGAAAGACGCATGATGAAGCCTCAAAATTCGTTGCCCGTCGGCTCCGTTGGTACAACTTGGTTGGTCTTGTGACGCAGGCTCGAACTCGCGAGGTAGACCGCCTTGCGGATCTCGTTGACCTGACCGATCGGGCAATGCTCGGGAAGAGCGTGCCACGGCGTATAGGAGAGGTTTTCGCAGAAGCGCATCTGCTCCGGCGAGTCGAACTTTTTCGGCGCAATGGTAATGACAGCAACGCGCTGTGATGGAACATCCCAGGTCACGGTCGGGTTATCGATCACGGCCGGCGTTGCGTCGTCGCGCAGCTGCACCATGAAATCGAATTTTGCAGACCTTTGCCCGGAGGTGAGATGGTTGATCATCGCCTGCTGGAGATAGTCGGCGTTTCGGTCTGCGGGAGCAATCGGGGCAATCATGTTTCCCGGCTGCGGGACCGCGGAGTAGCGGCAAATGGTGCGTCCACCGCGACCAAAGGCATAGGGCACCTGGCTCCAATATTCGGCCGCGAGCGGGCTGTCCACAACGTGGCCACGAAAAAAACGTAAAAGGACCGGCAGGTCTTGCGGATGGTGCAGCGCAACCCACGCCAAGAACTTTAGCGGCTTCTTTCCAAACGGCACTGTTTGCGCAACATTTTGCACGAAGCGAACATACTCGTCGGTATCGCGAATGATGAACACCGGATTGTCCGCCAGGATGAAATCGTGTGTGGGCGCCGTCGCTTCGGATTCCAGGACCTTCAGTCCCGGCACTCCGGTGAGCTTGATCGCCATGCCATGGATGTCGGGCTTGGTGTCGTCGAATTCTTTGCCATTGGAGAACCGGACATAGGCGTTGAAGGTGGCAGGCTTGGCAAAGAGACCGACCTTGAATTGATCCGGAATATCGGCAAGCACTTCAAAACTTGCGCGGACGCAGCCATGCTGCTTGGGATGCTGTCCGCGCCGTTGTGTGCCTGCGCCCTGCATCAGTGCCAATTGCAACTGAGTGATAGTGTCGATCTTGGCGTCCAGATCGTTGCTGCTTACAGCTGTACCATCGGCCATGTGATTGCTCTACTCACCGACTGTCCGGTCGCGACAGATTTCTTTGGTTGAATCTCGTTCGACCAAGTCTCGCGGCCTAGTCTCGATCTAGTCTTCACGGTATCTAGTCTTGACGGTGACGACTGCCATCGGGCACCTGCTGCCCGATGCAATTCGTGCCGATATTTCTGGAAAAGTTTGCACTACATTTTGTTGCCGTCAATTGAAATATATTATTCAATCGGCGGAACCAGATGCGCTCATTTCGAGACTAACATTGGTTTGAGACTCACATTGGTTCAAGAGCCGAATTTGTGTAGAATTGTCCCTGTTCTCTCGTCCTCATACGCCGTCGAGCGGCCCTACCGGACGAGAAAAACCAGGGAGGTAATTATGAAACACAACAATATCCTCGCTCTCTCAATCATGACGCTGCTTGCCGGCGCCGCATTCGTCTCCGGCACGCCGGTCGTTGCGGCCGAGGTGACGCCGGAGCGGCTCGCCAATGCCGACAAGGAGCCGCACAACTGGCTGATGAACCACCGCAGCTATGATTCCCAGCGCTATTCGCCGCTCGACAAGATCAACAGCCGCAATGTCAAATCGCTCAGGCTTGCCTACGCGGTCTCGATCGGCGGCACAATGATCAATGAGAATCTCGAATCGACACCGCTGGCGGAAGACGGATTCCTCTACGTCGTGGACCAATGGGGCATTCTCTACAAGATCGACGCGCGCTCGGGCGACGCCGGCCGCATCGTCTGGCGCATGGATCCAAAGGGCGAAAAGGCGCCGGACGCCAACCGCGGCGCGGCGCTCTGGGGCAACTTCGTCATCACGGTTGCGAACTATCCGCCGCGCCTTGTTGCGACCAACAAGGACACCGGCCAGGTCGCGTGGGAGGTCAATATCGGCGACGGCCAGAAGGAACTCGAATTCACCGCAGCTCCGCTCGCGATCAAAGACAAGATCGTCGTTGGCGCAGCGGGCGGCGACAAGGGTGTGCGCGATTACATCATGGCGGTGGAGGCCGCGACCGGAAAAATTGTCTGGCGCAAATATGTCATCCCGGCCCCGGGCGAGCCCGGCAGCGAAACCTGGAAGGACAAGAACAACGCCTGGCAGACCGGCGGCGGGGCCATGTGGGTGACCGGCTCCTATGACGTCGCGACAAACCAGACGCTGTGGGGCACCGGCAACCCGGTACCGTGGTCCGATCCCTATTACCGGCCCGGCGATAATCTCTACACCGCGAGCCTGATCTCGTGGAATCCCGACACCGGCAACATGAATTGGTATCACCAGTATCTGCCCGGCGACATGTGGGACTATGACGAAGTCGGCGCCACGATTTTGATCGACGGCACGGTCGATGGTCAGCCGCGCAAAGTCGCGACCCACGCCGCCCGCAACGGCTTCCTCTACAGTTTCGACCGTAGCAGCGGCCAGACGATTCTTGCCAAGCCCTATGTGGAACGCATCAACTGGACGCGCGGCATCGACCAGAAGACCGGCAAGCCGGTCGACTATGATCCGCGCCTGGACATCCAAGTCTATTCCGGGCGGCAGAACATGACGCGCGCCGAGCCCACCAAGACGCTGTGCCCGTCGCTTGCGGGAGGAAACAACTATTTTCCACCTTCCTACAGCAAGCGTACGGGGCTCATGTACATTCCCGCGTATTCGTTTTGCAATGAATCGACGCTTGACGAGGAATCGATCAAAACGGGTATCTTCTTCAGTCGGATATCCAAGCAGACCGAGCGCAATCAATCCGATATCGTGGTCACGGATCCGACGACCGGCGAGATCAAGAAACGCGTGCGCTCGAATTTCCCAAATGTCAGCGGCATGCTCACGACCGCAGGCGGCCTGGTGTTCACCGGTTATGCCGATGGTTCCTTCGTCGCCTACGACGACACGACGCTGGACGAACTCTGGAAGATCAATGTCGGATCAGGCCTCAACGCGCCGCCGATGACCTTCGAGGCCGGCGGCAAGCAATATGTCGCGATTCTCTCAGGGCTCAGCCGCGTCTCCCGAAACCGGCTGACGCTCACGCCGGAATTGCGCGACATGCGCCACCAGACCATGCTGTTCGTGTTCGGGCTTTGACGCGGCACAAGAACTCGTTTGGACACAACGCGCAACGACGGCCTCGGATACGAGGTCGTCGTTTTTGCCGAGGCTCAACAACCTGATCAGAATTTGCCGAGGCGAGCCTGTCCGACTTATTCGCCTGTAATAGCGCTTCGGTCCACACCAGCAGGGAATAGCGTGGCTGACGTCCATTGCTATTGCAAATCGCAATGCCTGATGGAGCACATCAAGTCCCAACCAGTCATAAAACTGTAATACAACGTCTTTTAAGTGGGACATCATTCTCATTTGCCAGCTGGTACCCATGACCGACATTGCCGCGCCCCTCCCCCCTGGAACGCAGACCCCAACAGAGAGCCACGCGCGACCGAAGCTCGATCATCCGATTGAACCGCTCACCGTCATTATTTTTCTCGGTATAATCGGCTCAGCCCTGTTGTTCGTCGCCTACAGCCTTTACGGCGATGTCGCGGAGACCGGAGCCAAAGTCACCACATACCTGCCCTACCTGTTGCTTTTTGTGGCGCTGCTGATCGCGCTCGGATTCGAATTCGTCAATGGCTTCCACGACACCGCCAATGCGGTTGCAACCGTCATCTATACCCATTCGCTTCCGGCCAACATTGCCGTCGTGTGGTCGGGCATGTTCAATTTGTTCGGCGTTCTGATGTCCAGCGGCGCGGTCGCATTCGGCATCATTTCATTGCTGCCGGTCGAACTAATTCTTCAAGTGGGCAGCGGTGCCGGTTTTGCGATGGTTTTCGCTTTGCTGATCGCCGCGATCATATGGAATCTCGGAACCTGGTATCTTGGTCTACCTGCTTCGAGTTCGCATACCCTGATCGGATCCATCATCGGGGTCGGTGTTGCGAACGCCCTCATGCAGGGGCAGGACGGAACATCGGGCGTCGACTGGACCAAAGCCACGGAAATCGGCTACGCGCTCCTGCTGTCGCCGCTGTTCGGATTTTGTGTCGCAGCCGCCCTTTTTCTTTTGCTGAAGTTTGCCGTCCACAATCCTGCCCTTTATACCGCCCCCAAAGGCGAACAACCCCCGCCTTGGTGGATCCGCAGCATCCTGATCCTGACTTGCACGGGCGTTTCGTTTGCACACGGTTCAAATGACGGCCAGAAAGGCATGGGCCTGATCATGCTCATCCTGATCGGCACGGTGCCGACCGCCTATGCTCTCAACCGTGCCATGCCGGAATCGCAAATGGTCGAATTTCGCACGACATCGACCGCAGCCGCCCTGGTGGTCGAGAGCAAAGGCGCGGGCTACAATATCATCGGAGATCCGCGACCGACCGTCACTCAATACGTGGCGCGTCGCACGATCAGTGAGGGCACTTATCCTTCACTCGCCGTTCTTATTCGCGACATTTCCAAACAGGTGAATGAATATGGGACGCTCGCCCAGGTACCGGCAGCGGTTGTCGGCAATACCAGAAATGACATGTATCTGGCATCGGAAGCGTTGCGCTTTCTCTTGAAGGACAAGGAAAACGACCTCGACAAAACTGAAGTTGCAACACTCAATAGTTACAAGAAGTCGCTCGACAATTCGACAAAGTTCATCCCTACCTGGGTCAAGATTGCCGTCGCCATCGCGCTCGGCCTCGGAACCATGGTCGGGTGGCGGCGCATCGTTGTGACGGTCGGCGAGAAAATCGGCAAGAGTCACCTGACCTACGCGCAAGGCGCTTCCGCGGAACTTGTCGCCATGGGTACAATCGGCGCCGCCGACGTGTTCGGGCTTCCAGTTTCCACGACCCATGTTTTGTCGTCCGGGGTCGCCGGGACCATGGCCGCCAACGGATCCGGCCTGCAATGGTCGACCGTACGAGATCTGCTGATGGCTTGGGTTCTCACGCTGCCCATAGCCATCATGTTGTCGGCAGGTTTGTTCGTGTTGTTCATAAATATTTTCTAGACGGAACCCAAAGACGAGGACAATCCGCAGAAGGCAATCGGGTAAACAAGGCGCGTGGAGTTGCGTAGGGGCGGACCCTTCTTCGGCGGCTTGCGCCGCGGTGTCCGCCCGGCGACCAGCAAGCTCCGAACGATAGGATTAAACGCGCACTTCGGGCCCAGCTTGTCCTAGAAACGGCTCGGTGCCCTGATCGCTCGACCCTACCCGTCGCGAGCCGGGCGGACAACATAAGCGCGTTCACGCGCGTCTTGCGCGCTACGCGAGGTCCGCCCCTACGAATCCGGCGGCCGTGCGCTGATCGCCAAGCCCGTCACCGGGGTCGACCGCTATTGTCCACACCATTCACATGCTGTTACGCTTGTATGCCCCGTCATTCGGCGCAACGCTACCGGGGCACACGCCGTTCGGGCCGGAGCCGACATGTGAATATTGCACTTCGTCAGTCACCCAGCGCTCCTGAAGCGGCGAATGACAGCGCTCGCCGCCGGCTGTCGACGCAAGTGCAAGACCGCGCCAGCCTCGAGAGCCAGACGGTCGATGCGATGTACGCGCTTTATTCCACTTACTATGAAGCGACATCGCATGAGCGGTTCATTGCGGACATGCGCGACAAGGATGCCGTGGTGGTTTTGCGCGACGAAGCCGCGGCCCTCATTGGATTTTCCAGCCTGGCAATCATCGACACCACGGTCGATGGGCAGCGCCTGCGTGCCATCTACTCCGGCGATACGATTATCGATCGCGCCCATTGGGGAACACAGGCACTGGCGTTCACCTGGATCCGCCATGCCGGCGCCATCAAGTCGCAAGTCCCGGACTGCCCGCTCTATTGGTTCCTGATCGTAAAGGGCCATCGCACCTATCGGTATCTGTCCGCCTTCTCCATCGACTTCCATCCGCATTGGCAGCACCCAACCCCCGCCTCCGCGCAATCCATCATGGGCCATTTGGCGCGTGATCGCTTCAACGCGGCTTATGACGAGAAGCGCGGCGTCGTATCCTTTCCGCAATCGCGCGGGCATCTCAAATCCATGTGGGCAAACATCGAAACCGAGGAGGCCTCACGTCCCGATGTGAATTATTTCCTGGAGCGCAATCCGGGCTATATTTACGGCGATGAGCTTGTCTGCCTGACGGAATTGTCGGTGGCCAACCTGCGTCCGCTGGCACGCCGGGTCTTCGCGCAAGGCCTGTTCGCGCGCGCGCCGCAGGGCCTCTGCCCCTGATGGCTCCCTTAAAGTCTCTTTTAAAATCTTGGGCGGAAATCCTCGACGCCGCACGTATCCAAAAGACGCGGTTCGATCGTGCCTGCGCCAGCCCGGGAGAAGCGCAAGCAGCGCTCTTGTCGCAGATCCTTAGCCCAAATACCCAAACCCGGTTCGGCCGCGAACATCGTTTTTCCGAGATCAGCTCAGCCGATGAATTTCGCTCGCGGGTGCCCATCCGCTCCTACGAAGACTTTCGTCCATGGATCGATGAACTCGTCGCGGGAAAATCCAATATCCTGACGCGCGAACCTGTCATCGCGTTTGAAGAAACCGGCGGAAGCACTTCGGGCGGCAAGCTCATTCCTTACACCGCTTCGAGCCTCCTTGCCTTTCGGGCAGCCGTATTGCCGTGGCTCTCAGATCTCGCTGATCGTCGCCCACGCGCATTCGCCGGAAAGGCCTATGTGGCGATCAGTCCAGCCACGCGGGTTCCGCGTACGATCGGCGCTATACCGGTCGGGCTGCCATCCGAGGGCGCCTATCTGGGTGCCGACCTCATACCGGCCTTCCTGAACGTGCTGGCAACACCTCCATGGGTGGCAGCGATCTCCGACATGAAGCATTGGCGGCACGCAACGCTCGCGTCCCTGTTGGCATGTCCCGATCTCACGATCGTCTCAATATGGAGCCCCACTTTCTTCATTGGGCTTCTTGAAGCCCTGCCCGTCCTTGCGGAACCTCTCCTGAAAACCTTGCGCGATGGAACCGGCCAATTCGCGCGATGTCCAGCCGACGCACCGCTCTTGCCATGTGATGCTGCGCGCCTGCGTGTCATTGAGAAAGCGATCGCGCGCGCTCCTATTGATACGCCCCTGATCTGGCCGAACCTCGACACCGTGAGCGCCTGGGCAGATGGAGCCTCGCGATCCTATGCGCGGCAGCTCCAGAACATGCTTCCCCACGCGGTTCTCCAGCCAAAAGGCCTGCTCGCAACCGAGGGCGCCGTCACCACGCCATGTTCCGCTTCGGGTTCTTTGATTTGGCCGGTTCCCGCGCTCACCAGCGCGTTCCTGGAATTTATCGATGAGGCCGGCACATCGCGTCTGTGTACTCAACTGCGTGCCGGCGAAAGCTATCGCGTCGTCATGACAAATGCCGGCGGATTCTATCGTTACGATCTCGGCGACCGGTTGCGCTGCCATGGCTATGATGGACTTGTTCCCCTCCTCGAATTTCTGGGTCGTGACATCGCCAGCGACCTGGTGGGCGAAAAGCTGAGCGAGCATTTCGTCGGCGAAGCGCTCGCGGTCGTCGATGGCCCCGCCTGTCTGGCACCGCGCCCGGCGCCGGTGCCGCACTACGAATTGCTGGTCGAGACCAGACCCGGCGTGTCGCTGCAGCACGCCGCAGCCCAGGTCGAGGACCGGCTGCGGGCCAATCCGCAATACGACTATGCGCGCCGCATGGGACAGCTCGCCCCCCTTACGGTCCAGCCCGTCGACCGCCTGCTCGACCGATACGTAGCCCATGAGACAAAGCGCGGACGCCGGTTCGCCGATATCAAGCCGCCGACATTGCTGCGGGATGCGGCCGCCTATGCGACACTGACGAATCAAGTGGATTGCGACAATTGAGCCCTTCGGCTACCTTTCTTGCTCGCCTAGACTTGATTAATGCTGCGCCCGCATTCGGCCGAGGTGTGTATGAAAGTTGCGCTCCTATCGCCCAAAGGCCCCCTCTATCGAAATCGTGGCGGGATATTCAAACAATCGCTGCGCTACCAGCCCCTGACCCTGACCACGCTCGCGGCGCTGGCTCCGCCCGAACTCGACATCACGTTTGCGCTTTACGACGAAGGCATCGAAGACATCCCGCTTGATCTCGATGCCGATCTCGTCGGGTTGACGGTGATCACCGGCTGTGCCCCGCGTTCCTATGAACTCGCCAGGCATTACCGCTCTCGCGGCATCAAGGTCGTACTCGGCGGCCCACATGTCACGCTGTTACCGGATGAAGCAGCCCAGAATGCTGACGCCATCTGTGTGGGTTATGCAGAAGAGGCTTGGCCGGCGCTCCTGCGCGATTTCACCCAGGGGCAAATGCGACCACGCTATAACCAAGGCCATGATTTCAAACTCACCAACCTGCCGTTTCCGCGCCGGGACCTCCTGAACGGCCGGCGCTATCTTACCCAGGCGGTTTTCGAGGCGACGCGCGCCTGCGCGCACGATTGCGAATTCTGTGTGGTACCGACCGCATGGGGACGCCGGCAATTCCAGAAGCCAGTCGAACATGTCGTCGACGATATTCGCCGCGTCGGCAAACGGCGCATCATCTTTATCGACCTCAATCTCATCTCGGATCGCGCCTATGCTGGCGAGCTGTTCGAAGCCCTCATCCGGCTCAAAATCCGGTGGTTTGGTCTTGCGACCAGTCTGCTTGGCCGCGACCGCAAACTCATGGAACTCGCCGCGCGCAGCGGATGCGCGGGCCTGCTCATCGGATTTGAAAGCATCTGCGAGTCGAGCCTCGGCGACGCCCGCAAGAAATTCAACGATCCATCGCGCTACCGCGCACTCGTCAACGACCTGCATGCGCTCGATATCAGCATCCAGGGGTGTTTCGTTTTCGGCCACGATCACGACACGGTCGAAGTCTTCGACCAGACGGTGCAATTTTGCGTCGATGCCGGCATCGACCTGCCGCGCTTTGCGATCCTCACGCCATTCCCCGGCACGCCTCTCCACCAACGCCTCGACAAAGACGGTCGCATCCTCACCAAAAGTTGGGACCTCTATGACGGCCAACATGTCGTCTTCCGCCCTGCCAAGATGACGCCACGCGAATTGCAAATCGGGCACGAGAAGGCCTGGCGCGATGTCTATTCTGTTTCGTCGATCACGCGCCGGCTCGCCAGATCACGAACCCAACTGCCGATCGCGATCATGGCCAACCTCGCTTATCGCTATTACGCGCAGCATCTGGAAACTCATTATACCTGCGACTGGCCGATCGGATTCCGGGAAGCCGCATGATGCGCCTGACGCTCGTACATCCCGCGATCGGACGCCGACCTGGCGTCAATTACATGCGTACATGGCAGATGGAGCCCCTCCCCATCGCGGTTCTCGCCGGACTGACGCCAAAAGATGTCTCCATCAGTTTTTTTGACGACCGGATGGAAAAGATCGACTTCGATGCGCCGACCGACCTCGTGGCCATCCCGGTCGAAACCTACACGGCCAAGCGGTCCTACCAGATCGCCAGTGAATTTCGACGTCGCGGCGTGCCCGTCGTGATGGGCGGCTTTCACGCCACGCTGATGACGGACGAAGTCAAACTGTATGCCGAATCCGTGGTCATTGGCGAGGCTGAGGAAATCTGGCCGCACGTCATCGAGGACGCGCGCACCGGGCGGCTTCGGCAAATCTATCGCGCCAACAGCCAGCCTGATCTTGCACAGGTGCGTTACGATCGATCGATCTTCCGCGGCCGAAGATATCTTCCCCTAGGCCTGGTCGAGACCGGACGCGGCTGTCGTTTCCCGTGTGACTTCTGCGCCATCCAAACATTCTTTCAACGCACCGCGCGACATCGGCCGATCGACGCGATTATTGCGGAGATCGAACAGCTGAAAACCGAAAAGCGCCTGTTCTTCTTCGTTGACGATAATTTTGCCGCAGATCTGACATTTGCCCGGGACCTGGCCGAGGCCCTGGCTCCAGTTGGCATTCGCTGGGTCACCCAGATGAGCATCAACGCGGCTCATGACGAGGCGTTTCTTGCCGCCCTCG